>Ga0316201_10000035_pt1 | contig 50852 bp, 41 predicted proteins | sample CS6wburrow_MG_FD_204516 | JGI IMG/M metagenome (GOLD analysis project Ga0316201, IMG submission 204516) | Coastal sediment microbial communities from Delaware Bay, Delaware, United States - CS-6 worm burrow | ecosystem: Environmental > Aquatic > Marine > Coastal > Sediment | place: USA...
GTTTATCGTCAAGAAACGACTGATGTCGGCTCTTTTCCTCCTAATGCCTTCGGTTTGCACGACCTGCACGGCAATGTTAGGGAGTGGTGTGCTGACTTATGGCATGAAAACTATGAGGGCGCACCGACAGATGGCTCTGCTTGGTTAGAGAAAAAGTCTGATAAAGGGAGCTTAGATTATCTTATTAGCAATAATGAGACAGTAATGCGTCTGCTTCGTGACGGCTCGTTCGACAACGTCCCGAAGTACTGTCGTGCTGCCGATCGTTACAGGAGCTCGTCGGTCATCCACAACAGGAACAGGGGTTTTCGTGGTTGCGCGGACTTAGCCCTGTAACCTCTTGATTTTTAGCCCTTTTCACTTGAATCTTTTTTCTTTTACCCTTTTTCAAAGCCTGTTTTTGATTTGAAGCTTGGTTTTAGTTTTGGGGCTTGGTTTTTTTGGGTTTTTATCGCGCGCGAAGCGCGATCGCGATTTTTTTGACTAATACCCCCTATTTTATATAGGTTATATTATTTTAAACGGGGAAAACCGGATGAGTGTGAATGAACGTTTTGCGAGACAGACTTTGATTGCGGGTTGGGAACAGGAACGGCTTCAGGCGGCAACGGCGGTGATTGTGGGTATGGGGGCATTGGGTAATGAGGTGGCGCGGATTTTAGCGATGTCTGGTATCGGCCACTTGATCTTATGTGATCATGATACTGTCGCCTTATCGAATTTGAGTCGCTGTGTTTTGTTCCGTGAGGCCGATGTCGGTCAATTGAAAGTCGCCGTCGCGGCCCAAAGTTTAAAGGCTTTTGGGCCACAGCTTCAGGTGCAAACTCGTCCTAAGCCCTTGATTTCTGGCATCGGTTTAGCCGAATTGCGCGCAGCCGATATTGTGCTGGGGTGTTTAGATAGTCGAGCAGCCCGTTTACAATTAGCCGGACGGTGCAATTTAGTCGGCGCCCCTTATATTGATGGCGGCACCCATCCTTGGGGAGGCGAAGTACGGCCTTATTTGGTAGCGAATGGGCCATGCTATGGTTGTAGTTTGACATCAGAAGAACGGGCTATCAGCGATGTGCCTTGGAGTTGTGTTGATGAGTCATTATCAAGCCCGGTTGGCTCGACGGCCGCCTCATCGGTCGTGATTGGGGGATGGATGAGTTTAGTCGCGCTCCGATTTTTAATGGATTTATCGACACCAGAAGGGAGTCTGCGTATTGATGGCTCAAGGGGCACTTCACGCATAGTCCAGCAACAACACGATCCAGATTGTCTATTACATCAGCCGATTGAGACGATTAAAAAAGTCGCGATCAGTGATCAAGCCACGGTGGCAGAATTACAGGCAGTATTAGAAACGGAAACGGTAGTCTTAACTTGGGCACCAGTGCAACAGCGGGTAGACTGCTTGGCTTGTGGATTCCAAGCCGTGCGCTGGGGCATCCCAATGGTTGCCCGATGCCCCGCATGTGATACGATATTACGTGTTCGCACGACACTGGAATTATCGGAAGCGCCAGGCCAGATCAAATTGACCGATTTAGGCATCGCCCCGCGTGAAATCTTAGCGATAAGAACAGTCAAGGGTATTGAATGGATTGAGTTAAGTGATTGAATAATCTATTATTTTGGGGTAAAGCGATTGCGAATTTTAAAATAAAAGAATAACGCAAGCGACGCAAGCGACGCAAACGACGCAAAGATTAGATAGCGTCTTTAGCGTCTTTAGCGTCAAAGCGCGTTTATTTCTTTTTCAATCTTGCGGAAGGAGGCCTGATTGTTTCAAGTCTAACTCAAAAGGAGACATCAACAAAATGAAGAATCAAGTGAAGAAATTGATTCAAGCGGAGCTTGAACAACTTATCGTTAGAGTCGCCGTTTCTAGCGATTTTAACAAAGACACCGGTTTTCGTGGCACTGGCTTTTTTATTACGCCTGATGGTTATCTTGTCACGGCATGGCATTGTATTCAAGATCAGGTGCTTTTTGGTAAAAAGTTTAAGATTTTGATTGAATGCGCTGATGGTGAGGTTTTCCCTGGGCAATTGGATGAAGAGAAATCCATCCAAAAATTGGATATTGCGGTGATAAAAATCAAGCGTGACATCAATCACAATATTCCCTTATTAGAACATGTTCCGCAAAGCTTCAAAGGAGAAGCGGTTGTTTCGGCTTGTTATTCTGAAATGTATAAAAATCAGAAGAACTGTTTTTCTGGGGAAATTTCATTGGTGGATGGTTTTAAAGTGGTGACAACTAATGCCATTCAAGGGCCTGGACAAAGTGGGAGCCCAATATACCATTATGAGACGGGGCGCATTATTGGTATCGCTACCGATGTTTATCACGAAGATAAGTTGCGGAATGTCGGTTTAGCGGCAAATTTTGATTTTCTCTTTCAACAATGGCCGGAATTGAACAAGATTAACCAGAACACGGCTCAATTATGGGATGAACGTTTAGGTGCAAGCGATAAATCGCCTGATGTCGATGGGCGGCCTACCACGGTGCCAACTTATGAGACGAGGGATAATATGAGAAACAACCCAGATGCCTTTGTTCAACCGGGTATTCAAGAAATCGCCCAAATTTTCCATAACGAAAGGGAAGCGCGGGCTTTATTAGCGAAAGCGCAAGTGCCAATAGATAAAGTGCCCCGATTTGACAGCAGTACGCCAACCGCATTTTGGCAAGGTGTTTGTGAAAAGCCTGGACTTGTTGGGGGCGGCCAGGAAAAACTCTTATCCAGTGCTGCCGATATTTATCCGTATAATCCCATTTTTGGTCAGCAACGTCGCCCTGAGTCTGTGCCAGAAAAGCGCAATACGCCTGTGGTGGTGATTGCGGTTACTGGACATGATGATCCATTGGGCTTGCTTTCTTTGGCGCGAAATATGGCTTCATTTGGTGGTATTCCTGGCAATATGACGCTGGCTTTTGTCAGAAATGAGGCGTTGCTTTTAGAGCTGGATCAAGCCACTACCGAACAAGCCACTAAATTAGCAGGTGTCATTCGGGCGAATAATCCAAAAATACAAACCACTATCGCGACTGAAAACTATCGTGATTATCTGTTTCAGTCTTTAACAGTGACGGGGCATAATCAAGAATCATACGAATTTCGTGATGTGCCGGCTTCGACTCGCACGGGGGATATTGTCCAACAAGCGTTTGAAAAATCAGGCAAACCGCCCATTAAGCCGGATGATCCCAAATCTCCGCCGCCGACGGTTCAAATACGTGGAGAAGGCACGGTGCGTCAACTTGATCTGAATGCGTCGCTTCATGCTAACCGGGTGCGTGATGGTGAAACCCTGCAAGTCACTGAAGTGATTGGCCGCATTTTTGTTGAAGGGCCCGATCAGGGCCGTTTTGAAGTGAACAATGTGCCGCTTTCAACACCACTCAGTGAGATCATGAAGGCCACGATCATGACTTATAATGACAACAAAACTTGGCCACAGGATAAAGATGGCTTGGGCATTCCGGCCGTGATTGATCGCATTAATCCAGATCGCACGGATGAACGACTTGATCCGCATTCAACCATTGGCGATGCTCATATTCGTGAGGGGGATACGCTGCAAATTTCACCGCAAAGTACATTAGGCAGTATCAGTCCGATGATCCGTGAAGAAGCCTTGGCCCGAATACGGGCCCAAATCGTGACTTATGAACAGAATCATCCCGATTTTGAGGTGTTGGCTAATGGGAAGCATACGCCCACTGAATATATTTTTAAATTCAAAGCAGCCGGTTGGGGCCCACCTGAAATTTTAGGCGGTGAACCTTATCCCATTGATAACCATGACGTTTTTATTCGATTACCGCCCGATTTTCCGATGAAAGCCCCTGAAGTGTTTTGGCAAACGCCGCTTTTTCATCCCAATGTGGCTGCGGAAAGTGGTGAAGTTTGTCTTGGCGTTTTGGGAGATCGATATCGGCCGGGCATGGACTTTAAAACAATCTGTCAATTATTGGTGGATACGGCCTGTTATCAAAATTATGAAGTTCGGGAAGGCTACAACATAGAAGCCCTGCGTTGGGCAAAAAGTGAAGCCGGGCAGATAGCGATAGAGGCGCGGGGTGGCCAATCTCTTCGGGAATGGGTGCTTGATCGGATAGATCAAGAAACGTCATTACCCCCCTCACTGGATATAAAAAGGTGCCATTAAATGGAAGCTTATGTGATAGTTTATCGACGTGATGGAACGGCCTTATCACAGTTGCCGCTGTTGCCCATTGTTCAAGAATCATTGCAACAGATTTTGGGGCGTAGTTTGGCTGAACTGTTGATTGATTTGAAAGTCTATCCCGTGCCCTTAGCGTCGCAATGGGTGAGTACACCCATCATGGTGAATTTATCGGCCAATTATGGTTATGCCGAAGTGCGCGTATTGGAAAAAAAGGGAACCGTGATTTATCAACATCCTCACACCATTGAAGAATTGATTGCACAAACGCTCCAGAAAACATTGAAGCACACTTATCCAAATGAAACACATTGGGGATATTATCTGATGATGCCGGGTATTGCACCACCGCCACCGAAAGTACATCCTTTGGATCACCTGTCAACATCGCGCCGAACCCCAGCAGTCGAAGGGAGCGTGATTGTGACTCCTTATGGGCCAAATGAACGCCCAGCCTTTGAATTAAAAAGGATTCCAGAACCGCCGTTACCAAAAGCCAGTTTAGATGATTTTCATTTGATTAGCAGCGGAGGAGATCGGCAAGCGTTTGTCAAAGTGTTAGTTCATGAACCCGTATTTAATGACTTTGATCATCATCGGGCTTTTTCTAATCAGGTAGAAGAAGGCGGCTTTTTGGTAGGGCGAGTTTATGAAGATCGTGAAATGATAGGCACCTATTGGGTTGAAGTCACCGCAGCGATCAAAGCGGAACATACGGGGGCCTCCTTATTTCATTTTACCTATACCGGTGATTCCTTCGCCGCATTTAAGCGAATCTTGCGAGAACACTACCCCGATCAGCGATTATTGGGATGGTATCATACCCATTTATTTCCAGCGACACCTGCAATGGGCTTATCCAGTATCGACTTACAATCGCACTTCAGCACTTTTCGTTTAGATTGGCAACTCGCCGGCTTAATTAATCTGGACAGCCCCAGCCAACGAACACTCCGATTTTACGTGCGCCAATCAAACATCATGGTGCTTTGCCCACAGTGGATAGTTCAATCTTGAAAAATGTAGAGTGGCAATTGATTTTGTTGGCTATTGATTTTGCCACGGAAAAACACGGAAAAACACGGAAATATTCCGTGCTTTCTGTGTCATTCCGTGGCAATATAAGCCTTTGATAATCAATTCGTTAATTATCGATATCTCAAAGTAACGTTTTTTCTGTACCCAGAGTCAATACACCTTTAGCTATATCTACCACCAATCGCCGAGTTTTTAACCACTGACGACCTAATAAAATTTCTGTTACATCTTCCCCGACGCAAACCGGAATCTCAAATTCTTGTTTATCTATCCGAACGTTTCCAAGGTAGATATCAAAACTGGATTCTCCTTGTGCCATTTGCATCACCCGCTTATGTATATAAACCCAATCAAGTCCGGGTAAATCTTGCTTATTAATGACTAGCCATTCTGAAAACCCGGTATCAAGTAAAACATCAACGGGTAATGCTAACCCTTGAGCCGTGAGCAGTTCGATTTCAAAAAAAAGCTCGCCATCATCACCAAAAGTGCCTTGGATCATATTGTGCCACACGCCCCCGTCTCATTGATTTTAAACAGTACCGGTACCGTGTCTGGGTATTGATGACATAAACGTTGTGCAGCCATTTGTTCATCTTTATCAATAACATAGGCCTTGCTATTGGGTTCAATCGCCATAAACCAATTGTAGTGAGTCTTAATGAATTGGGGTTTAAGTCGTTCAAAAATCACCTTACAATGCTGATAAATGGCTTCGTTTTCAGCTTTACTCAAAGCGATCTGTTTTGATGTCCATTGAATTTCAGGAAAGACTCTTCCCCGGCGAACTTGACGATCCGTTTGTTTTTCAAGCATTTTTAATGCTCCTTGTGAAAGTAAACGTACAAATTATAACAGGTTAGTCTTTTTGGATATGATCGACTTATCAATTGAAAAATAACGCACGCAAGAGACGCTTCGATTTCTCTTAACACATCTTTAGCGTCTTTAGCGTCTTTAGCGTCTTTAGCGTTGATATCGATCTAAAATAGAATAGGAAATCTAAAATGAATGCAACACAAACGGCGATTAATGTGATTGAATGGGCCTTTAATGATAACTGATAACTGATAACTGATAACTGATAACTGATAACTGAAATGAATGCAACACAAACGGCGATTAATGTGATTGAATGGGCCTTTAATGCTTCTGGGCCGCCGCCGCAAGGCGATTTATACGATGCAGCGGCGTTGAGCCATCCCAGTCAAGCCCTGCGGGAAGCGATGCAAACCTTAACCGTTATTGAAGCGGCGAAGCTGTCTTTTGGATGTGCCCCATTTTTAGGTGATAAGAGGCCTTTGGGTGTGGGGGGGGCCTTATTAGCTGCCGCTATCGGTGTTTTGCATTGGCCTGAATCGGCTCAACAAGTGCTTAAAGCGGTGCCACGGGCACAACCTCCGGCGGAATGGATTATCCGTCATGCTTTAGTGGCGCGGGTATTGCCTTTGTTGGCGGAATATTCAGGCGATGCTGTGACTCATTTGAGGGCGGATTTATTATTAGCGTCTCCCCTAACGGCTTTAGTGACTGTGCCGGTGGCGAGTCAGGAAAATGAAATGATGAGTTTGGTTGAGGAACTCCTTGAACAGGCAGCCAGTCGGCGATGGTTACAATTGAATTTGGCTGAACCGACAAATAATCAAGCGATTCGTGATTGGCGACAGCGGATTTTAGCCCAATTGCGTCAAACGGAAGAGGATTCAAAAACGAGTTTTGTGTTAGCGGTTTATGAAACGCTGATGATTCATCATCGCTCGGTTGCATTTGATCAAGTCGGGGCCGCGATCAGGGTATTACGCGATCCGATTGCGACTGCGGATGAACAGCGATTACAAGAAGCCTTGTCGATTGCTCAGTGGTGGCAACCGTTATGGGCCTTACGACGTACCCGATTAGATGAATTAAGACAACGACTTTATTTGGATTATCAATATCTTGAAGGATTAGAACTCTATAGCTTGGCTCAAAGATTGAGGGGGGGGTGAAAATGGGATAGAACGCTTTATGTCATGATTATCCTGATTGACGCTGATTTTGTTTATTTAGTTAATCTCACGCAAAGACCGATATCGGGTTAAACAAACTCCGGTAAATGGGTTAGCGGATGAATTAAGCCGTGATTTAATCTTGGCGCGTTGTGAGGCCGAAATTGGTTCAAAATCACAAGCGGGCCTGGTGATTTCAAAAGTGATTGAGCAGTTTCCGCAATTGCCCTTGATTCATCGCCAAAGGATTGAAGAATGGGCGGTGAAGGTGGCGCAACACTTAGGCCGTTTTGATTTAGTGGCCACAATTGGTTTTTAGTTTTGGGGGTTGGTTTTTTGATTTTTTTTAACGCAAAAGACGCAAGAGGCGCAAGAGGCGCAAGGCGTAGTGCATCACTACCAGAATTGGAAAGTCTATTAATATGAATAAAAAAAATCTTCGTTTTGTGCCACTTTGCCCCGTTGAGGATTTTCAAGCCCTTCTTTTTAATGCTGATCGTGAAACGCTCACGGTTAGGCAACTCCTTGAACAAGTGCCGGCATTGAGTATGGATGCGCTGACTGAGGAGATGTTGGATAAACCTTTGCGTCATTTCATTATTTCGCCAATGAATGTGAGTTCAGATAAACCGTTATATCGGCCTCCGGGGATGATTTTGCGGGGTAATCCGGCATCAACGATAGACGACAATAAACCAAAACAATCTGATATTGAAGAAGAAAACCCTGTTGCTGTTCAGCCGGTGTCACTGGTTGATTCTAAATCAGAAAAAGCGCCTGTTCGACTTTCTAATGAAAAACTCAGTGAGGAAGAGGCGGTTAAAATTGCGTATAGCAGGGAAATTGAGGATATTGCCTCTTTTCTGCGAACTGATAGAAAAGGGTTGTCGGTGTTGGTGTATTGCGATAAGATAATTGTGACACATTTAGTGGAAGATATTGTCAGAAAATCGGGGCGTGAAAAGACGTTATTGGAAATCCCTGAACAGGATGGTGAGGGCGATTTGATGTCTCGTGGGGCCCGGCAACGTCAACTCAGTCAATTAAAATCGCTCTATGAAAACTTAAAAGAAGGGCAAGTTTTGGTGATTCCGCATTTGGATTTATTGGCCGGTGGGGGCGATAATACTTTATCGAATGAAGCGAGAGAGTTGACGGAGTTGGTGTATAAATATACGGATAGATTGATTTTGGCTTTTGCGGATCGATCTATTGCGATTCCTGAAGTGTTATCGGCTCGTTTTTCGGTGCGTCGTTTAATCACGGGGGTGTCGCGGACAGTTAGATTGGAGGATGGCACTGAAAAAATGCTGGGGGATGTGTTTGTGACGGCGCATGAGGCTGAACAATTTATTGGCTTTGATCCGGTGGGTTTGTATAAAAATGTGGCTGGCATGAATCCGATTCAATTACTTCATGCGATCACTTATGCGGTAAAAGAACAGGCGATGAGTGGGCCTGTGAAAGTGGAGAAGTTGTATCAAGCGATTCGAGATTTAAAAGTGCAAACGGCGGCTAAAAATTTTGAAGTGCCCAATGTTTGTTTTGACGATATTGGGGGTTATCATGAAGTCAAAAACACGTTAACCAAGGCTTTGAATTTAATGACGGGTGGTTATGAACTGCCTAATGAAGCATTGCGTCGTGAACTGATTCCACGGGGTTTAATTTTTTATGGGCCACCTGGCACGGGTAAAACCTTGTTTGCCAAAGCGATTGCTAATACGCTCAATGCGACGATTCAAGTGGTGTCTGGCCCCGAAGTGATGGATATGTATGTTGGCGAAAGTGAGCGTAAAATCCGAGAGTTTTTTGCCGAGGCCCGTCGCAATGCGCCATCTGTTTTGGTTTTTGACGAATTTGATGCGATTGCAACTAAACGGAGTGGGCGTGAAGAGGGGGGTAATCGGGCCGGCAATGCGGTGGTGGCTCAAATGTTGACTGAAATGGATGGTTTTCGCCCTGATGTGCCGATGCTGGTGATTGGCACAACCAACCGAATAGAATTAATTGATGAAGCCTTACTGCGGCCCAGCCGTTTTCAAGCGATCCAAATTAATTTACCTGATGAAGTCGCAAGACGCGGGATTGTCCAAGTTCATGCGAAACATTTTCAACTTGATCAATACCTGTCACCGGCGTTGTTAGACATTATTGCAGAAGCGACTAGCCTTTTTAATGGTGACGAAATCCGTTTAATATTTCGCCAAGCTTATGTGGGTTTGTATTGTGAAACGCCGCCTCGTGAAATTAATGCTCAACGTTTTGGGGAATTGGTGGGTGACATTCGTCGCAATAAGGAAAAACGCAATACGGATGCGAGTCGCTATGAAAGCACGCCAAATTATCATCCTAATAGTCAGAGGCCCGCGCCTCGTGGGCCCATGGCTAGTCTATAATATAACTACAAGGATTGTTTATAATAAAGGATTAGATTGTGGTGCTACCGAGTTTAAATCCTTTTTGATATACAATCCATGTCGTTATCGGTTTATCCATTATTATATACAATCCATGTCGTTATCGGTTTATCCATTATTATATACAATCCATGTCGTTATCGGTTTATCCATTATTATATACAATCCATGTCGTTATACACTTATGTCAACTGATAACTCTTCTTCATTCGGTTTTCAGATTCGTCGAATTTCTGATACCGATTCGCCGGCAACGCAGCAAGAAACTGAACCGTCGCCGGCTAATACCGTTACTACTGAACCTCCGCCACCCAAAACGGGGACGATTTCAACCACTGGGGGCCGTTTTCAAACGGCGGCTAAATTGCTGGCTTTTGTTGGGATGCTTGCGGGCACGGGTTTTAGGCATGAAGTGGTTTGCCGACGTTGCCCTGATAAAACGTGGTGGATTGAATTTGAATTACCCCGTGATCAAATCGTTCATTTAATCTGTACGGCCGGGGGCCAGCCTTTTGTTTACGACAATGATCAATGGCATCCTTTAACCTTGACGGGGGAATACGCCACTCAAGCTGATATTGCTGATCCCGCTGTTGGCGATTTGATAGAATTAGCTGATCTATTGATGGAAACGACGTTACATCCGAAACATGCTGGGCAATTAACGACGGTGCATGTGGTTGTGTTACCGGCTTTAAATCGTTGGGTGTTACGCCGAGCGTTGGCTTTGGGCATTCAAGTGGATATTGTTTCGGCGCTGCGTAATCCGTTGCGAGGTGAAAACCCGGCCAGTGGTGTGCTATTATTGCGTCTACAAGCTAAACAAGGTACAGTGCCTCAATCATTGCTGCAAGCCATTGCGGCCTTACCCTATACGACTGTGGCTCAAGCACTGGGGCCCAGCGATGAACGATTGTTGGTTGATATTCATTATCGCCTCCCGTTAGCGGAAAATTTATTAGGCGCGATGATTCCAACAGATGAAACTTGGTTGTTAGGCGCACCCGATATCGGACATTGGCGATTGAAATTACAAGGAGACGCGGTGGATGGTTTCACCTTGTTAGAAGCGCCGACATTACCGATGACAGAGATGCCGACGATCAGCAAGGCACAGTTACCGTCTCCCTTACCGGTGCAGATCATTAGCGATACGGGGGCATCTCGTCGTATTGATGCGGTACTCCTTGATGATACGGAACTCCGTTGGCTACAAACCTTTTTGGCGAGCCAACCTTTGAGTGAAACGGTTTTTTTATTGCCGGGATTGGATAAACATTTACTGACAGCGCCAGGCGGTTTGCCCAGTCAAATACCGTTTGGTTTTCCCTTAACCCATTTAAATCCTGGGGGATTATTTTTAGAAACGGGCCTCAATTTTTATCCGGCCCTTCCGGAAACGGCGCGTCAACACACTTTTGGGTTAGGTGATGGACAAGTGGTTGTTTTAATGAAAGACGAGGCTTACCGTTTTAATACCGATAACCTGATTCCCGCATGGACATTATGGGTTGGCAAACCCCCGATGATTAAAGAGGGTTTAGGGGCCGAAAGTCAAAAAATATTGGCTAAAATGGCTAAAGACTTGCCCGAAATAAAAGCTAAAAGCGGTTTATTATCATTTTTTGAAAAAGGCGCGAACAAGAAACCGAAGGATAGAACCCATGATTTACTCAAAGAAGCTGAACTCGCTGAACTTAATGGTGATTTTGTTCATGCTGCCCAATTAATGGAACGCGCCGGCGAGATGAATGCAGCGGGTAGGTTATATGAACGGGAAGCATTGCAAGCTTCTGCTTAATTAAATATAACTATTTGAATTTTGCCACGGAAAGACACGGAAAGACACGGAATATTTCTGTGTTATTCTGTGTGTTTCCGTGGCTAATATAAACTTTCAAAATGAAAAATTACCTAATCAAACAAACCGCAACAGTAGGCCGACAAGCGATATTTGTCGAATCCGATTTACAAAAACCCTTATCAAGTGATCTAGCCTTTTTGCCCACTGCGCTCAGTCAATTGCATCGTTTACACTGTTATCCGCCCTTATCATTACTACGTGACTTGTTGTTTTTATTGAGGAAAAATGAAACGCTTGAAGACAATGCGCCATTGCAACCCTTATTAGCGCATCAAGGTATCCAAAACCTACGCGATTTACAGTGGCCTGTTGCCGCTCGGTTGGGATTAGCGGCCCTGCTATTACACGACATTCCGTTTCCAAACTGGCAACCTCCGCCTGAATTAACCCCTACCTATTTGCGCGAGCATTTAAACATCGCATTGCATGGTGAAACCATACCGCCTCAAGCACCCTCACCCCCTATCGCCGCCTTACAAACCGCTGCTGATAACATTGATGATCGTTTATTGAGTTTACTCTCATTATTGGGGAAAGAAGCCGTGGAGACAGAACCCAGTTTACCTTTGCGTTTAGCGCAACAAGTGTCACAACTTCCCCCATTAACACCGCAACAACGCAAATGGCTGGGTATCAAACTCCGACTCGACAGCGGTAGTCGGGCCCAAGGGAGTGGAATAGGCACTGAACATGCGGGCGTGACTTTTCATGGATCACTGTCTGCCCTATTGCCTTCCCAATTAACCCTGCCTCGGCCCCTTTTCTACAGCCGCCATTACCGTAACGAATTACTGTATCGTGCTCGCACGGGCCAAGAACCGCCTCGGCTTCGCCCCACCATTCTTGTATTAGATATCAGCCCGTCGTGTTTTGGCCCGGTAGAAGCACTCACTCGCCTTGCTGCCCATATCATCGCAACTTCACTCCAACAAGCCCAGCTACCCGTTGTTCTGATCACCACCGATCCCTTGAATACCGTGCAAACCCTAGAACAACCAGCGCACTTACTGGCCATTTGGACTCAACGCAGCTTGAATCCAGTCCCGATCAAACGCACTTTATCCGTGGCCCAGAAACTGCGAGAAAATCTCCACGAGGGCAATATCGCCCCAGCCATTCTATTGCTCACTCACACCCAATTTGCCAATGGCCAACATTTATCACCACCAAAAGGACTCCGCGCTTTATTTGTCCAATACCCCAAACACTCTCAAATCAAACCCCCATTTGCCCGTTATTGTGAACGCTGGGAAAGCATAGCCAGCGGACAACTCACCGGATTTGAAGAAATATTGGGACGGTTGGTGGGATAAGGGCGAACACATTGGGACGGTTGGTGGGATAAGGGCGAACACGCAGGTTCGCCCCTACAACATATCAAATTTAATCAAAAGGAGAACAATCATTATGCCTTGGCCCAAATCGACATTGGAAACAATCCAACGACTGAATTTCGTGAAGCAAACCTTAAAAGATCAGTTTGTTGATCGAGAAACGGCGGTTGATTTGTTAGCATTGGCAACGGTTTGTCATGAACATCTGTTGCTCATTGGCTCACCTGGCACGGCTAAAACGCAATTAGTCACGCATTATACCCAAATGATCGATGCCCGTGGTTTTCATTACTTGCTCACCCGTTTTACTGAACCATCAGAACTTTTTGGGCCTCTCGATCTCGAAAAGTTTCAGGAAGGCACTTATCATATTCGGACTGAAAACATGTTGCCGGAAGCGCAAGTGGTTTTCTTAGATGAAGTCTTTCAAGGCAGCAGTGCGATTTTAAATAGCCTATTAACCCTTGTCAATGAACGGATATTTTATAATGGGGCCGATCGCCAGCGTTCTCCGCTATTGACAATGGTAGGCGCTTCTAACTTCTTGCCCGATGATCCGGGGTTACAAGCCTTTGCGGATCGTTTTGCGCTGCGATTACACTTACCGCCGGTAGTGGATGAACATTTAGACAACTTGATTAGTCAAGGTTGGCAACTGGAATTACAACAGATTGAAGCGGATCAACTCGCCACCCAAGGCCAAGCGGCGCATCAATGGGCCACTATTAAAATCAATGCTTTACTGGAACTACATGGCCGATTAGCTGAAGTCGAAGTGAACCTAATTCAACCGATTTACGCCACTATTGTCCGGGAACTCCGTGCTGAAGGGATAGGACTTTCTGATCGGCGCGTGATTAAAGGTTTAAAACTGATAGCGGGGGCCACCTTATTGCGACAAGCCACCGTTGCAGAAGTCCAAGATTTATGGCCGCTTAATTACTTTTGGAGTCGTTTAGAAGAAGCAGAAGCGGCCCAAAATGTCATACAACCAAAAGTAGCAGAAGGCGGTGGGCCTAGCCTCAATCTGGCTCGGCCAGCGGCTGACATTATGGCAGACCTCACCGTACTAGAAGAACAAGAAAACAGCGTGCGAAGCGATGTCGCATTAGGGGCTCACCTGATGGCACTCAACCGCCTTCGGCAAGAAATCCTCCGAGAACACCGTGATAATCAGCCATTACGCCAACGCATTGAAAACGTGATTCAACATAATTTAGCACGCTTAGAAAGCATTCAATAGGAAAGAATCAATATCATGTGTAATCCACGCCGAGTCACAGTGACAGCCACTCGTGAAATTGCCGAAGCTTGGCAACGCGAAGTCTCCAGAACCGTGACGTTATCCACACAAGTCATTGGAGAAGCGCGAGTCCGACAACCGCTCTCCAATACTTTAGGCACACCCGTTTTCAGGGCCCTAGAATCCTTACTCGCTTCCGGTAATATTGAGAATTGGCAAGAAACAGAAACGGGTTACCGCCATGATGTCGAAGGGGGCTACGTGTTTTATGATATGGACGAACAAACTTTAGAAATCGTTGCCACTTTAGGAGAGACTGTTCAAGCAGAAGGCAGGGCCACGCGCCAATTGAGTGGGGAACTGAGAGAAACGCTCTCAACGGAACAAGAAGGGCATTATTACGAGGATGGCTATGGTGGACGTACCCAAGCCCGTGCAGAAACAGAAGCCGGAAATGCCGCCCAACACACCTTAGATCAAATGGCCCAAAGCCGACTTGAAGACGCTCAACGCGAAGCAGAAGAGGCTGAATCGTCCCGCCTTCATAACCAAGCTCAAACCGAAGCCCAAACCCAATTAACGCAAACGGCCCAACAAAGACAAGCCCAGCTATCAGGGCAAGCCACTCAACATCTGGACACTGTCGGCATCCGTTGCCGCCAAGCCTTCAATACCCTATTGGCCCAAGCTTACCGTGAAGCGATTCTCGCTTACGCCCGATATCATGGTGCAGAAAACATCAGTTGCCAAGAAGAAAATGATCACCTAGAAATTGAATTTTTTCTGGAAAAATAAAAATATTATTAAAAAATCATAAACTTATTACTCTGTGGTCCTCTGTGCGACTCTGTGAACTCTGTGTTGAAAAAAAAGCGTCGATGCAAACAAAAAATTTTTTCAACACAGAGAACACAGAGGGCCACAGAGGACCACAGAGAATAAGTCATCTGTACAAAAATAGGAGACAACGATGAAAGTACAAGTCCGTTTCCGCTTTAACAAAACGACAGGGGAAGTAGAAGAATTTTTAATAGACGAGCAAGGTTCACAACTCAGCCAAGTCGAACATAACCGTGAACATGATCGTATTGCCCATGAAATCGGGCGCGTGGTAGCACGGCACCCCGGTATTCAAGAAATTAACACAGGCCGTGGGCCATCAACAGATAATCTCATTGAGTCCAATAAAACGCCGGATTCTAGTTCTAATCCGTTAAATAACCGTTCAAAATCAACAGAATGATAATGGAATGGCGCAAAGCTGATTTCTATCAACAGCAAGGGCATGATGAACTGTTATGTCTATTATGCCCTCATGCGTGCGTATTCACTGCTGATAAAGCGGTTGGTTTTTGCCAGGTTCGTCGTCGTCATGGGCAAAGCTTAGAAACGGCCACATTTGCCACTGCCGTTCAGAATTTAGATGCCATTGAACGAAAACCGCTTTATCATTATAAACCCGGCACTCCAGTTCTCACTTTAGCCGCGCCCGGCTGTCAGTTCAGATGTTTGTATTGTCAAAATTATCGTCTCTCCCAATTTGGCAGACACCCAGAAATCGGCTGGCAAGCCAAACCCGTTAACGTTCAATCGATCATTTCTACTGCCTTGAATCAACAAGCGATGATTGGTTTATCGTATTCAGAGCCGATCCTAGCAGCAGAATTGACTTTAGCGTTAGCACAAGCCAATCAAAGCGTAGACATCATTTGGAAAACCAATGGTTTTTTAACAGCAGAAGCGCGACAACACTTGATGCCCTATTTAGCGGCCATCAATCTGGATTTAAAAACGGTGAATCCACAACGGCATTATGCATTAACTGGGGCCCCGATAAAACCGATTTTAGAGAATCTGAACGCTTTTTATCAGGCCGGTATTTGGTTGGAAATCAGCACTCCCATTATTCCGAAAATCAATGCGGATACAGACTCACTGCGGCAACTGGCGGAAACCATTTATGCCGTCAGCCCTGATATTCCGTGGCATTTGCTCCGTTTTACGCCAGAATTTAAACTCCGGCATTTACCCCCCACTTCCCCGGCCCTACTGAATCAAGCGGTGCAAATGGCTCATCAAGTGGGATTAAAATATGTTTATGTGGAACGGGCCTTAGGCCCCAGCGGACGTAATACGTTTTGTCCACACTGTCATCAAGAACTGATTTCACGCCAGATTTGGGGAATACAACACAACCGCTTAAATCAGGGGCATTGTTTTGATTGTGGCGTAAAAATACCGGGCTGTTGGTAAGAAAACAAAATTTTACCCATCGGGCTATTGGAAAGGTTATCAAACAAGTTGCTATGTTATGGTGTTCTCTTCAAAAAAGCCTTGCACATAGGTAGAATGATGGACTTTAAAAACCCAAACCCCACCCTCGGGGATAATTTATTTTTTGGATATTCCTAACTCTCAAAAACGTGATCATTGAGTTTGTTAAACGATGGCATTAAAAAATGAATACAGCAACTTTAACCCCTTTTATTATTTATCTGATTAGCATTATGGCTCTCGGTGTTATCGCTTACCGACAAACCCATAATCTTGCTGACTACATGTTAGGTGGGCGGCGACTGAGTAGCGGTGTGGCTGCCATTAGCGCCGGGGCTTCGGATATGAGCGGCTGGCTACTGTTGGGTTTGCCAGGGGCTTTGTATGCTGATGGGCTCAATCAAATTTGGATTGCCCTGGGTTTAATCTTGGGGGCCTATTTAAATTGGCTATTCATCGCCAATCGGCTACGTGTTTATACTGAAATCGCTAATAATTCACTGACAATACCTGAATTTTTGCATAACCGCTTTCAGGATGATTCTAATCTATTACGCATTATCTCGGCGTTAGTCATTCTCTTATTTTTTACTTTTTATGTGTCATCAGGATTAGTCAGCGGTGCAATCTTGTTTGAAAGTAGTTTTGGGTTAAGTTATACCACTGCTTTATGGGTAGGCGCGATTGTGATTGTCGCTTACAGCTTTCTCGGCGGTTTTTTAGCGGTCAGTTGGACTGATGTTTTGCAAGGTATCTTGATGCTACTGGCATTGATTATCGTACCTATAGTCACTATCTATGAAATCGGCGGCTGGGAGACGATGACAACGCGCATTAGTCAGATCGATCCAAGCCGGTTAGATGTGTTTAAGGATATGTCCCTATTAAGTATTATTTCAATGATGGCTTGGGGATTGGGGTATTTTGGGATGCCACATATTCTTGTCCGCTTTATGGCGATCAAGTCGGCGCAAGATGTGCCTAGCGCACGGCGCATTGGAATGTCTTGGATGATTGTTTCGACAATAGGGGCGATTTTAACCGGTTTTGTTGGCATAGCTTACTTTGCTCATCAGCCGCTAGATGATCCCGAAAAAGTGTTTTTGGCATTAAGCCAAGTTTTGTTTAATCCGTGGGTTGCCGGTTTTCTGTTAGCCGCTATTTTATCGGCCATTATGAGTACCATTGACTCACAATTATTGGTGTCTTCTAGTGTAGTCACTGAGGATTTTTATCATTATTTACGGCCTCATGCGAGCCAAACTGAATTGATTTGGATTGGGCGGCTTTCCGTTATCGTGGTTGCCATCATTGCGTTGCTTCTCGCTTACAATCCTCATAATACAATTATGGATTTGGTGAAGTATGCTTGGGCCGGTTTTGGTAGCACATTTGGCCCCGTTATCATTTTTAGCTTGTTTTGGGAACGGGTAACGCGCTGGGGCGCTTTAGCGGGCATGATTGTCGGTGCCAGTATGGTGGTTATCTGGGAACGTTTAACCACGCTTGGGCTGATTCCTTTTTCACTCTATGAAATGGTACCTGCTTTTGGACTATCGTGTCTTGCCATTGTTATCGTCAGTTTGCTGGATCAAACACATCGTTCACAAAGGGGGCAAGCATAAAGCGGCAAGCACAAGGGATTGCCCCTACACTCTTTTTAATCAAACGTTTATTGATATGTCATTGTTAATCATCAGAATTTTTTTACCTATTTTTTTATTGGCTGTTTCATTATCACCCCTCGCCCAAGCACAGGATGACCAAAAAACACTCCGAGTGGCTATCAAACCGAGTGAACCTTGGGTGATGTATGATATTGATAAACCCCCAGAGCAACGAAACCCTATTGGTTTCAGCATTGATTTATGGCAGGGTATTGCCAAAGAAATTGGCGTTAAAACGGAATGGGTTTATAATCCAAATGTCCCTGAGCTCTTACGCACTGTGCAAGAAGGCAAGGCTGATGTTGGTATTGCGGCGATAACGATCCGTCATGATCGGGAAATAGTGGTTGATTTTTCCACTTCAATGTTTGAATTGGGTTTACAAATCATGGTGAGGGCTGATAAAAGTATCGGCTCCCCCCTTATGGTATTAGTCAAGGAAGTCGGCAAGTTTATAACCCCCTATAATATGATTCTTTTTTTAGGGATACTTTTTTGCGTGATAAATCTCAGATGGGCGGCCGATAAATGGTCACCTCATGAATCGCAAATCTTTTCTAAAACTTACTGGCGTGGAGTGTATGACGCTTTTTGGTGGTCTATCACCATGTTGCTCACTTGGGAAGCGCCGAAAAATCGGGGTATTGCTCGACTCATTGATCTGTCTTGGCATCTCATCGGCTTAGTTGCACTGAGTATTTTAACGGGTATTATTGCAGCCTCTTTGACTATTCAAGCGGTTGGTGGTGCGATCACCAGTGAAAAAGATTTACCTGGCAAACGGGTAGCGGCGGTAGCCACTGATGCGCCAAAAGATTATTTGGAGAAGATAGGGGCACGGGTGGTAGCGGTTGACACTTTAAATCAAGGCATTGAGATGCTGTTAAAAGGTGAGGTTGATGCCTTGGTACACGATGGGCCTCGACTTTTGTATCTTGCTGAACAAATTAATCGTAAACACAAGCCAGGTGTTTTAGTCCTTCCGTCAGTTTTCAATCACCAAAACTACGGTATTATTTTCCCGAATGGCAGTGACTTTTTAGAATTGATAAACCTTGGGCTACTCAAATTGCGAGAACCTGAAGGTTTAGAAAAGAGTTTTCATGACAAGTTAAAGGAAAAGTGGATTCCAAAAACAAATTAGTTAAGGTTTGAATTATGCCTGAGCGCGATTGATCGCCTATTTTTTGGCTATGGCGATAAATCACGCTCACATAGAAATCTCTGCAATCAAGGCGATAAATCGCCTACTACGAACGTGACACAAACTAATGACATTGACAAATCAACAAATTCGTTATCTCAAAAGTTTCGCCCATCATTTAAAACCGATCGTGATGATTGGTAATAAAGGTATTAATGAGAATGTGCTAGTCGAATTAGATCGTGCTTTAGAATACCATGAATTGATTAAAATCAGTATTGCCGGGGCGGATAGAGAAGAAAGGCGCAATCTGACTGAGGTACTTTGTCAAAAAAGTGGTGCTCAACTCGTGCAAATAATTGGTCGTATAAGTGTTTTATATCGAGTGAGTGAAGATCCTAAATTGTTCGCCAACAGTTAAGGAATATCAAAAAAATAAATTATCCCGCAGGGCTACTCTATGCACACCAATAATTTGTAACAAACTGTCGGCTCACGCTTCGCGCTTCGCGCAGAGAATGAGAGAAATTAAACAAACCGGCTTGAATTGCCTTTTGGGATAATTATTTTTTTGGAACTTCCTAATATTTGTCAATATTTGATTGACAAATCAAGCTTTTGTCAATTTTTGGCGAAGGTACTTACAAAGAGGCAAGCCATTGAGACGCGAAGCATCGCGTCTCTACAGTCTACGATCTGAATCACCGAACCGAGGGTTTTTACGAAAGAAATTCATCATTCACAGCCAGTTCTCCATCCTGAATCACTTGCATATAAATGCCCCAGTTAGGATGTCCGTATGTGTTGAGTAGGGTTTGGGGAATTTCTAAATCCCTGGCTGCTGTTTGTGGGTTGACATTGGTTGCAGCACAAGCTTTGATCATTTTTACGCCGCGCACTTTTGCTGTGCCGAGTGTCAATTCTTTGCCTACCCAATCTAATTCTGCCCAAGGTGGTGCATCGTCAAAATAGATATTAGCGCGAAATCGCCGTGGGTCGATTTCTATACCCCGTTTTTTTTCTAATTCACGCAAACTGTTAAGGTTAAGACAGGATAAAACTTTGGCATTGACATCAGAAAAACGATGTCCTGGGGCTTGTACCAATTTGGGTGTCCCACGTATTTCATCACCAAGGTAGTCTGCAAAAAAATTTTCAATCGCTTGTCGGCCCTCAACGTTTTGTAAATCACCCTTGGCAAGGAGTTTATCATTGTGGTCAATCTGCAAGATATGGGTACTGTGATCATAAAAGGTATGCAGGGCCCCTAAACGTTCATTTTTCATGAGCATTAAAAAATTGATTTTGGGAAGATGCTCAGGTGCAGCGGGATCAAATTCGGTCGTTTCATGCGCTAAGGCAAAACAACGGTCTAGTGGCATCATTTCGCCAGCTTGTACAGCAACGCGCTGTAAGGGTTCGGGACTCAAGCCCTTTATAGGATAACGGTAAAGATGAGTGATAGTTGGCATAATAATCGAAATCTAGTCTGTTTGATTTTAAATTGTGAAATGAATTAATTATACTTGATGAACACGTTTTTTGTAAATTTTTGATTTCAAAAGAAATAGGATTATTGTTCTAAAAAAGATCATTAAAAATAAATCGGTTGGATATCTGCCCCAAATTGATTGCCGCAAAGAATAACATCAAAAACTTGAACATCAAGTTATAAAATATTGATGAAAAGGGGGTATTTTCTGTAGTAGGAAGATCGATATTAAAATAATGGGAGATTTAATCAGCACAAATGATGACAAATCAACAGTCTAAAGCGTTCTATTTTTTTTAGATTTTCCGTTTAACATCTTGTTGACCACTACAAAAGGTGGCATTTTTGGTAATCCCTACACAAAAATGGGTTTGTCGCGAAAGTTAAAAAGACATCAGTGCTGTCGAGTGGCAAAAAGCCGCTGTTCAGTTTACTTCCAAAATAAATAATAAGGCCCATTTTCCCACCACCTCTATTGGTTTCATAATTTGCAGTGACAAAACCTCGTTGTGAATTGAATTTTGCGTTAAAATCCCCTAACCCCTTTGTCTTCGGTGGGCTAAAAAGTGATAATTAAGAAGCGGGAAAATTGAAATGCGCCCTAACTGATTTAGCTTTGCGAACCTTCGGTTCCACGCAAAATTTTTTTGGCATGGAACTGATAACTGAACTCACGGAGTATACACAATGACTTATCAAGACGATCCCCAAAAACCAAAAGACACACCAGTCATGACAGTATCCTCCAACGAACTCAAGATTATCTTTAATGATGACGATATTGTGAGGCTTGAATATCCACCGGACGAATTTCCTACCCCTAAAACGCGGCTCATCATTGTTTTTTCTAAAGACTCTGGCAAGAAACCGCAGTATATTGAACTCCAAGAATGGTTTGATTTACTTGAAGAACTTGAAGAGTATAGCGAAAGTGAAGAAGAGGCGGATACGCAGCCTATTATAGGCAACCTAGCAGCAGGGTTGGGACATGGAGAAGAATTTGTTTGTATCGTTTCTTTTCGCGTTAATGCTGATGATGAACAAGTTGGTGAGGCAATAGTTTCACCAGAGGAAAGAGATAATTGTGTTAACGCGATTCTTGAAAACTATCCCGAGGATCACTTAGATTTTTCGATAGAATTTATGTGTAAACAGTGTTTTGAAGAGATGTTGAATGAACAATCAAATAACTCGGGTTATGCTTCTAGAATGATTCATTAGCCGATTAGCCAATAGCGAATCTTTGTTATCGCGATTTATCGCCGATTTTTGACAGCCGGCGATAAATCGCCTACTACAAACATTGAGTTGATGTTTCACTGATTTGCTCTAAAGCTTCGCAGACATGGGTATATTCTTCTTCAAGTTGTGTGAATTGTGCTGTGCTATTGTTCACGCCTTTTTGAGCTTGTTTTTCCAAGTTGAAGGCCAATTCAGATAAGCGATAGGCGCCTAGATTATGGCAGATTGTTCTGAAGAAAGAGGCGGCTTGTGCTAATGCAGACGCATCCCCTTTGCTGATCGCATCACCTATTGATTTCATCAAAACACGGGTATCTTCCTTGTAGGCTTCTCCTAATTCTTTAATCAGTGTTGGATCATCGTCATCAATTAAAGCTTTCAGGGTGTTTTTTATATCGTTCACAAGTATTGAGATCGTCTTGCTTTCAGAAACGAGTGCGGTTTCTTCAACTGTTGTCTCATTGCTTTGATCTTGCACTCTTTGTAATACCATGATAACCCGCTGATATTCGACTTCCACTTGTGCAAAAATGGCTGGACTATTCGTTAACTCATTATTCTGAGCGTGTTGTTCTAATGTTTGACATAAACGGGCTAACTGAGTGGCACCGAGATTGCCGCTGCTAGACTTGAGACTATGGGCGGCTTGTTTTAGCTTTTTGGCATCAGAGATGCTGACTGCTTCCCTCAGTGTGTTGATTAAATTAATACTTTCATCACCATAAGCTTGAATCAGTTCTGCAATGATTTCTGACTCATCTTCTCCTAATAGAGAAAATAAGGTGTTTTTGATTGCGCTTTCTAATTCCGTTAGTAAGGTGTTTTCTGATTTGATTGGGTGTGTATTTGTTTCCTGAATGCTGATTGATTTTTGAACGTCTGGGTGAGTCGATGTCGGATCATCTGATAATGTTTGAGATATCTGGGATAATTGACGATTGATAAGCGCAGACTCAGTGAGGGCTTGTTGTACTTTTTCTGCCGCACCTTTCAGTTCTCCCGCTTTTCCTTGTTGTTCAAGTTGCTTACACAAGTCAGCCAGTTTTTTGGCACCCAAGCTGCCACTGCTTGATTTTAGACTATGCGCGGCGTCTTGAAGTTGAGTCGAATTTTGCTCAGCTATTGCGGTTTGTAATTCCGCTGTCAGCACAGCACTGCTATCAAGATAGCTTTGAATCAATTCCTTGAATAATTCAGGTTCATTTGCACCGATTAATTCAGATAAGGTATTCAAGATTTGCTCTCGTAACCTTTTTTCTTCATCGAATGGCAGGGTAACTTCACCGTTTTCAGTCTCTGTGACACCTGAAGTGATGGCTTCTTGAACGTCTAAGTTATTAGACGCGCTAGGTTCTGAGAACTGAGAACTGAGCAGGGATAACTGATGACTGACAAAGCCATACTCAGAGACGGCTTGTTGTACTTTTTCTGCGGCGCCGTTCAGTTCTCCCGCTTTTCCTTGTTGTTCAAGTTGTTGACATAAGTCAGCTAACCTTTTCGCACCCAAGCTGGCACTGCTTGATTTAAGACTATGCGCGGCGTATTGAAGTTGATTCGGATTTTGATCAGCTATTGCGGCTTGTAATTGCGCGAACAGGTCTGTGCTGCTGTCAAGATAGCTTTGAATTAAATCATTGAACAATTCTGGTTCATCTTCACCGATTAACGCATATAAGGCAGTATGGATTTGTTTTTGTAAAGCCTCGTCTTCCTTTTGTAAAGGGTTCGCCATATTCAGAGGGCTACTCTTTTCAGCCTCTTTGAAGCTAGAACGAATAGGCTCTTGAACGTCTTTATTAAAGGTACTGGGTTCTGATAATGGATCACGAATCACGGATAATTGATAACTGACACGCGCATACTCGGATAAAACCCATTGCACTTTTTCGGCGCTTAGTTCACCTGCTTTTCCTTGTTGCTCAAGTTGCTGACACAAGTCAGCCAGCCTTTTAGCACCCAAGCTGGCACTGCTTGATTTAAGACTATGCATGGCGTGTTGAAGTTGAGTCGGATTTTGCTCAACTAGTGCAGCTTGTAATTGCGCAATAAGCCCTGTGCTGCTGTCAAGATAACTTTGAATTAAATCATTGAACAATTCTGGTTCATCTTCACCGATTAACGCATATAAGGTTGTACGAATTTGCTCTCTTAATGCCTCCTCTTGTGAAGTGGTTTCCAAAGTCATCTCGCCGTTTTCAGTCTCTTTGAGACCTGAACGGATGGGTTCTTGAACAGATAGCTCATTAGAGGTATCTGATAAGGTTTGACGAATCACGGATAATTGACGACTAACAAGCTTATACTCAGAGAGCGTTTGTTGTACGGTTGCAGGGTTCAGTTTACCCGCTATGCCTTGTTGTTCAAGCTGCTGACACAAGTCAGCCAACCTTTTAGCCCCTAAGCTGGCACTACTTGATCTGAGACTATACGCGGCGTGTTTAAGTTGATTCGGATTGTTGTCAGCGATTGCTGTTTGTAATTCCATTATCAAAATGTCGCTGCTGTCAAGATAACTTTGAATCAATTCATTGAGCAATTCAGGTTCATTTTCACCCGCTAACTCTTCTAGGGCAGTACGGATTTGCGATATTTCTTCTGCCGTTGAAGCCTTCTCTAAGCTTGTTGTGTTTTCAGTCGAACTTTCTCCTGATGCCATTCTGACTTCTGAGTCTATTTCTAAGTTATTGAATTCATTCAAGTCATAAAGTTCTGGACAACGCATAAGAGCAGCTGCCAAATATTCGATGCGCACAGGTTTAGTAACATACTCATTCATGCCCGCTTCCAAACACTTATCACGATAACCCTGCATCGCATGTGCTGTCACAGCTATAATATAAGGACGATTCGCTGGGCCAAGCCATAGTTCACGAATACGTCTAGTGGCTTCCATACCGTCCATTTCGGGCATTTGTATATCCATTAAAATGACATCATAAGGTTTTTTGGCGACGGCCTTGACGGCTTCTAAACCATTTCCCACTACGTCGGCTGAATAACCCATCTTGTGTAAGAAAAGCAAGGCGACTTTTTGATTCGTGATATTGTCTTCTGCTAACAATATCTGCAAGGGTCGCTTTCTCGCTAAATCAGAATTGATTGCGAAATCGGTATGCGGTCTTTTTTCCCGCTTGCTAAACAAGTCTTCTAAACAATTAAACAATTGAGAATATTTGACCGGTTTGGTTAAACAGGCAGAAAACAGCGCCAATTCAATGTCAGAGGGCTGTTTCTCAATTGAAGTCAGCATGATCAAAGGTAATGGGTTAGACTGAAATAAGTGATGAATTTTTTGGGCTAAAGATAAACCGTCCATCACAGGCATTTGCCTATCTATAATCGCTAAATCAAAACGATGCTCTTTGATTTTATTTAAGGCTTCTTCACCAGATTGCGCTTCTGTGACGTCTACTTCCCAAGCTTGCATCTGTTGATTCAAAAAATGGCGAGTATGCTCATTATCATCTACAATGAGTATCCGCTTATTGGTCAACTTGTTTTGTGATTGGTCTGGTTGAGTTTCTTCAGCAAAAACAATCTGGGCTTTGATAGTAAAGTAAAAAGTGGAACCTTTGCCGACTTGACTTTCAACCCATAAATTGCCGCCCATCAATTCACATAATTGTTTGCTGAGAGCCAATCCTAAACCGGTTCCCCCATAGCGGCGTGTCATCGAGCTATCCACTTGACTAAAAAAACGAAACAAACAATCCATACGCTCACTTGGAATCCCAATACCCGTATCTTTGACAGAAAAATGTATCTCTGCCTGCTCATGCTCCAATAAGTGGCCCGAAACCTGTACGGTAATTTCTCCAGACTCCGTAAATTTGATGGCATTAGTCAATAAATTGATTAAAATCTGTTGTAGCCGTGCGACATCGCTGAATAAGTGTATGGGTATTTTTTTTTCAATGAAATAAGCTAATTCGATTTGTTTTTCAGCAGCTTGATGAGCGACAAAACCCAACACATATTCTACACAATCACGTAAATTAAAGGATTGTTTGTCCAATTCTAATTGATGGGCATTAATTTGAGAAAAATCCAAAAGTTCGTTAATCAAAGATAGCAATGTATCACCACCTGCGCGTACTGTTTCCACAAAATCACGTTGTTTTGGAGTCAAGTTAGTATCAAGTATCAAGTCACTCATCCCAATAACGGCATTTAAAGGTGTACGAATTTCATGACTGATATTTGCTAAAAATTCACTTTTGGCTTGATTTGCCACTTCAGCGGCTTCCATGGCTTTTTGCAAATCAAGCACTGTCTTCTCTAGCTCAAGATTGATTTGAGATAACTGAGCAGTACGCAATTTGACTTCTTCTTCTAAATGTTGATTATGATGTTTTAACAGATCATCACGATTCTGGATTTTTGCCAAGATGTCGTTAAAACGATCAATCAGCATCCCTAGCTCATCACGGTTGTCTGGCTTAGCACGGATAGTGTAATCGTTTTCCCAAGTCACCGTGTTAAGGGTTTTCAGTAATTGTAAAATAGGTTTAGAAATTACCGTTTGAAGTTTGACAGATAAGAACAAGGCGAGCATCAATGAAATTGATAAAATGAGTACAATCATGTAGACATATTCTATAAGTAATTGATTGAGTTCATTTAAGTCAGATTGAATATAGACGGTACCTATTTTTTGAGTATTGCTGTGATTTATAATTTCTTGAAATAAACCGAAGTGGTTTGACTCAAAATGATACTGTGTTTCTTGCACAAGTGGGGGGGAAAAATGTTTGATATCTTTGCGTCTATATTCAGCAAAGACTTGACCAGAACTGTCGTAAATAACGGCAGCCCTGAGATGGGATTGAGCACGCAGAGCGTTGTTAAGGGTTTGAACGGCTGACGTGGGTACGGAAAATAGCAATGCGGTTTGGGTATTGGCACCAATGACTTTCGCCAATACCGAATTCTCACGCACCATGGCCTTGCGTAAGGCTATCAGTTCGTTAGCGGCAAAAAATGCAGAAGCAGCCAACAATGTGACCATATTAATTAACAGGGTGATCAGAATTAACTTACGCTTGATAGACAGATTGGCAAAAGTTTTCATGGTGGAATGATTCCTGGGGTTTGGAAATTTTTTTGACTAAATCGGAGTAGACAATGGGCAATCAAAAATGAGCCATTCTGCCTTCTATTTTTTAATTTCAGAGCCCTTTATTCAATTCTTTTAAATCTAATCCTTTCAGATAATTAATAATATAATTGTTTAGACGTTTCGACGCGATGCCTCACGTCTCTTGCATCGCGTCGAAACGTAACGATTTGATTTTACGGTTTTAAAAATTTCATGCTGATGCGTGATAAAATTGATAACTCACTGAATCATAAATTAATTTAACTTATTAATGCGTAAGTCATAAGGTAATGAGTTGTACAAATTATTAATTAAGTCGTAAGCCTTTTTGCCCGCCTGACTTTGAAAAGCTATTTCGGCATCTGTGAGGGTGATAAGCTGATCAGGTTTTAATTCTGCTTGCCACACTTTCAGTTGCTCAATCAAAAATTTAGCCCGCTCAAGTTGTGCTAGGTTAAGCGTTAACCGACCTTCATAATAAACCTCATTAGCAAAAGCAATAGTCTGTTCAAGATTCCCTTGACGCGCAACCTGTTGCGCTTTTTCCAATAATGCACGCCCTTCTAGGCTTGAATGATCTATAAGGGTAACGACTTCTTGCCAAACTCTTTTAGCCCGGTTTATGGCAACGGCCGTATTATGTGCATCGACAGCCTCTTTCTTAGCTGATGTTGCAATCAGACGCGCTTGGAAGAATTGACCGCCCTCTAAATATTGTTCTGCTTGCGTCAATTTTTGTGAAGCTTTTGCCCAGAAAGTGGGCACATAATACTCGGCTTGGACATCACGGGCAGCTTTCATCGCTTGACGGGCATCACTCATTTCTTGCGTCGGTACTCCGGCGCATCCTACCACAACCACCGTAATGAGCAGCACGATTATGCTTAGTGATTGATGCACACACTTCATAGATTGACTCCGAAAATCAATTATAGGGAAGCTTCGCTAAATCAGTAATCAAAAACATAAACATCGAATGTTGAATGAAAACTGACGATTGTTCATTTTTCATTCTGAATTTGACATGATGGTAAAAACGATAAAACCTTATATTCAGTCTGTTGTACAGCTTGTCTAACCCTATCATACTAATCTGTGTTTTTTTGAACTCTATATAATGGCTAATAGTGAATGGCTAGCCAATGAAAGTCAAAATAAAGAATCATATCAGAATGAAAAATGAAAAATGAAAAATGAATAAGATTGCTCTTTGAAATTTCTTTTTTAAATGTGATCGGTTTACCGTTAATATAAATGAACTATTCGCTATAAACTGGGCGGTGATTTCCTTTCGTTATTCGCCTTCTATAATTTGTTCGATAATCGGTTAACTTTAGACTTTACTAAATATGAAGCTTTTGTTAATTGTTAATTGTTAATTAATAACAATAGGATTCATCATGTCGGAATATCTACTTATTTTTATCAGTACCGTTCTCGTCAATAATTTTGTCCTCGTTAAATTTTTGGGACTGTGCCCATTTATGAGTGTCTCAACCAAATTGGAAACGGCGATGGGCATGGGGTTGGCAACGACTTTTGTGCTGACATTATCCTCAGTGAGCAGTTATTTGGTCAATGAGTATCTCTTGATGCCTTGGGGTTTAGAATTTTTACGCACTATCACTTTTATTTTAGTCATTGCCGTCGTGGTGCAATTCACGGAGATGGTGGTGCATAAAACCAGTCCCTTGTTGTATCAAGTCTTGGGCATTTTTTTGCCGTTGATCACCACAAATTGTGCTGTGTTAGGTGTGGCTTTATTAAATGTACAAGAAAAACATGGCTTTATAGAATCGGCTATTTACGGTTTTGGCGCGGCTATCGGTTTTTCATTAGTATTAGTGTTATTTGGGGCTTTGCGTGAGCGCATCGCTGTAGCGGATGTGCCTATCGTTTTTAAAGGGGCACCGATTACCTTTATAACAGCAGGTATTATGTCAATGGCATTTATGGGCTTTGCGGGGTTAGTGAAACTATGATAGGGATAGCAACGGTTAGTGTATTGGGTATATTGGCTGCTTTATTTGGTTTATTACTGGGTTATACTGCGGTGCGTTTTAAAATCGAAGGCGATCCGGTAGCCAAACAAATTGACGCTATTTTACCACAACAGCAATGTGGAAAATGTGGTTATCCAGGTTGTCAAGCTTATGCAGAAGCGATTGTCAAGGGAGAGGCTGAGATTAATCAATGTCCGCCAGGGGGTGAAGTAGGGATATTGGCTTTAGCGGATTTGTTAGATCGTGAACCGATACCATTAGATGTTGAGCATGGTGTGGAAACGCCGCCCATGTTAGCTGTCATTGATGAATCGACTTGTATTGGTTGTACGTTGTGTATACAAGCTTGTCCAGTTGATGCCATTTTAGGTGCCCCCAAACAAATGCACACCGTTATTGCTCAAGAATGCACTGGCTGTGAACTTTGTGTCGCGCCTTGTCCAGTTGATTGTATATCAATGGTGGGCATACCAGAAACGGTAAAGAGTTGGAAATGGCCTTATCCAAAACCCCAAAATTCAAAATTCCCTAATTCCCTTTTTTCAAACTAATCTTTACCCATAACTCGTCTGTGTGAATTGTGATACTTCGTTCCGAAGTCAACTTCGTTATCGAAGTCATTGTGAATTATGAACTTTTAATTAAAACAATGATTTGAATAAAGCAAACGCTTTCATTTCAAAGGGCAGTCTGAACTCTAAACCTTCAATATTTTCAATCACATATTTACTTGTGGATAAAGATTGGTTTGGAAAAGGGGAGGCTACCAATAATTAAATCTCCAAAACCCCTTTGGAAAACTTCTTCGTTATCTGACAAGTCGTTTCTTAGGTGTGAATTGTCAATTATGAATGAAAACAATGACTCAAATAAAGTGACTTTTTCATTTCAAGGACAGGCATCAACGCTAAACATTCAATATTTTCAATCACATACAGACTATAAAGTCAAGATAAGTTTTCCTTCGGTGTGCTAAAACCAATCATTCGATAATTGATAACTGATAACTGATAACTGATAACTGATAACTGATAACTGATAACTGATATGACGCACTTGTGGGAATTTCATGGTGGCATTGAGCCTGATGGGCATAAGGGTTTGTCTAATCAAACCCCTATAGTACAAGCCAATATTCCGCCATTTTTAGTTTTGCCTTTGTTACAACATATCGGTGAACCCGCAGAGCCGATAGTGCAGGTTGGTGATAAAGTGCTTAAAGGCCAAATCATTGCACATTGCCATGCTTATAATTGTAGCTTGTTGATGAGTGTGCCTGTTCATGCTTCGAGTTCTGGCACTGTCAAAGCCATTGAAGCCCGTGCTGTGCCACATCCATCAGGATTGATGGCACCGTGTATTGTCATTGAAACGGATGGAGAAGATACTTGGGCTGAATACACCGCACTGACTGATTACAAGACACTATCGCCAGGAATCGTGCGTGATCACATTGCGAAAGCGGGAATAGTGGGTTTAGGTGGCGCGGGTTTTCCGGCCCATATCAAATTAAAGCCTGAGAGTATAGACACCTTAATTATTAATGGGGCTGAATGTGAACCCTATATTACATGTGATGATCGTCTGATGCGTGAGCATGCACACGATATTATTGCGGGGGCACAAATCATTGGACATGTGTTAGGCGGTGCAAAACGTTGTGTGATAGCGGTGGAAAATAATAAACAGGCTGCTTATCAAGCTTTATTAGATGCGGTAGACGGATGGGTGGAAGTTGTGAAAGTGCCTACGCTTTATCCAATGGGCGGTGAAAGACAATTAATACAAGTCTTAACGGGCAAAGAAGTTGGACGGGCCCAGTTACCGGCGAGTATTGGCATTGTGGTGCATAATGTAGAAACGACGAGAGCGGTCTATCGGGCTGTGCAACTTGGACAACCTTTAGTGTCACGAGTGATTACGGTTACTGGCAATGGTGTGGAAAAACCGCAAAATTTAGAGGCCTTATTAGGTACACCAATGCAGGCTCTTCTTGAGCAATGTGGATATCAATCTGACATTCAGAGATTGATTATGGGCGGCCCGATGATGGGATTTGCTTTGCCTAATGACAAGATGCCGATTATTAAAACGACAAATTGTTTAATCGTTTCTCGTACCATTGAACCGAAGCCTTTACCTAAGCCTTGTATACGTTGTGGCGCTTGTGCCAACGCTTGCCCCATCAATTTGTTGCCCCAACAACTTTATTGGTACACCAAAGCCAAGGATTTTAAAAAAGCACAAGATTATCATCTATTTGACTGCATTGACTGTGGTTGTTGCAGTTACGTGTGTCCAAGTCATATTCCTTTAGTCAGTTATTATCGTTATGCCAAGGCAGAAATTCGTGCCACTGAGCGTGAGCGTAAAAAAGCGGATCTTGCGAAACAGCGATATGAATTTCGTCAATTCCGTTTAGAGCGTTTTAAAAAAGAACGTTCAGAACGTCATAAAAAAGCGGTTTCTGACAAAAGTAAACAAGCCGAGATTCAGGCCGCGATAGAAAGAGTTAAAGTAAAAAAAGCACAATCGGAAGAGTAGAGACGCACTGCCGTGCGTTTCTAACAAGCACAATATTAATCAAACCTAAACGATGTGGCGATCCTTTATTATCATTAATCTTTTATTATCATCAATCCAGTGGCTTGGTAGGAGTATTTTGACGTGACCTTCTTAAACGATTACATCAATCAAATCAATGGTATAGTTTGGGGGCCGGCTATGCTGGTGCTGATTTTAGGCACGGGCATTTATTTAATGTTAGGCTTGCAACTGATGCCGTTGCGTAAACTCATGTATGGTTTTCGGATGCTTTGGCAGGGCCGTCGTGCTAGCGGAGAGGGGGATATCACGCCCTTTAATGCTTTGATGACTTCGCTTTCTGCTACCATTGGCACGGGGAATATTGCGGGGGTGGCAACGGCACTTGTTCTGGGCGGCCCGGGGGCCTTGTTTTGGATGTGGTGTACGGCCTTGGTGGGGATGGCGACGAAATATGCTGAGGTGGTTTGTGCCGTGCATTACCGTGAAACCGATGAAGCGGGTAATCATATTGGTGGCCCCATGTATTATATTAAAAATGGTTTAAAGCGCCATTGGGCTTGGTTAGGTACCGTGTTTGCCCTGTTAGGCATGTTGGCGGGCTTTGGTATCGGTAATACGGTGCAGGCTAATTCGGTGGCCGATGTCTTAAATTCTAATTTTAATGTGCCCACTTGGGCGACGGGAATAACGTTGGCCGTGTTGGTGGGATTGGTATTGATTGGGGGCATTCGTTGGATTGCTGAAGTCGTTGGCAAGTTGGTGCCGATAATGGGCATCGCTTATGTCCTGGGCGGTTTGGTTATTTTGGCGGTCAACGCAGCTGCCATACCGGAGGCTTTTAGTCTGATTTTCACCTACGCTTTTACGCCGGTGGCGGCGACGGGCGGTTTTGCCGGTGCGGCAGTGTGGGCGGCTATCCGTTATGGTGTGGCACGGGGGATTTTTTCTAACGAGGCGGGATTAGGTAGCGCACCGATTGCCCATGCGGCAGCCAGTACAAATAGCCCAGTGCGGCAAGGCATCGTTGCGATGTTAGAGACGTTTATTGATACGATTGTGGTGTGTACGATTACGGGATTAGTGATTATTATTTCTGGCGCTTGGACAAGTGGTGTCACGGGCGCATCCTTGTCGTCAGCGGCATTTGAACAGGCTTTGCCGCATTTTGGGGGGTATGTGGTGACGTTTGCTTCGGCTATATTTGCGTTTACAACGTTGTTAGGATGGAGTTTTTATGGCGAGAAGTGTGTACAATATTTATTCGGATTCAAATCCATTACCCCTTTTCGGTTAATTTGGGTGATGGTAATACCGATTGGCGCGATAGCTGAGTTAGATTTGATTTGGTTGATTGCGGATACGCTGAATGCTTTCATGGCGATACCTAATTTGATCGCTTTGTTTTTGCTGAGTCCCGTGATATTTAAGTTAACCCGTGAGTATTTTACCCCCAAGCTAAATTCTCCCAACCTAAATCCCCCCAACCCCTAAATCCTCCAAGCGCCTTTTTCAAAGGGGGAAAACAGTGTTATTATTTGTAACTCACTTACCTTAACAATTAACAATTAACAATTAACTATGAAACGTTTTATTTTAGGCCTAGCCTCTTCTTGCCTTGTTATCAGTCTCTTTTCCTGTTCTGCTGAACAGATGGACAAAGCTAAAATGGAGGCTGAAATGCTTACCTATCGCAGTACTCTTAAGGATTTTGGGATTGCTTTAAAATCAGAATTAAAGGCTGCGATGAAAACGGGTGGCGAAACGAAGGCGATAGAGGTGTGTCAAACGAAGGCCCCTGAAATCAGTGCTGAGTTTTCTCGGAAGGCGGGCTTTGAAATCACACGGACAAGTCTCAAACCGCGTAATGCGGATAATGCCCCAGATGCTTGGGAAGAGGCGGTGTTAAAGCAATTTGAAAAACGCAAGGCTGCGGGTGAGGATCCCAAAAAGCTTGAATTTATTGAGGTGGTTAACGCTGATGGGCAGAGTAAAATACGTTATCTGAAAGCGATTCCAACGGGAGGGGTTTGTTTGGGTTGTCATGGTAGTGAGATTAGTGAGGATACCCAGGCTAAATTGAATGCGTTATATCCTAACGATAAGGCGACCGGTTTTCAGACGGGCGATTTACGTGGTGCATTTAGCATCATCAGTTCTCAATGAACCGTTCTCAATTCTCAATTCTCAAGGATAGAACGCTTTATTAACTGATTAACCTGATCACTGAATTTCTATTTTAATTCCGCTGTGTAGATTTGCGCGGCGAAGCGTCTCTGGCATTGAGACGCGAGGCAGAGCAAATCTACTGATAGATGCGAGGCATGAGACGCGAGGCATGAGACGCGAAGCGAGGCCAGAGACGCGAGGCATCGCATCTTTACTGGCAATATGATAAAGGTGATTTTTCATCTACCCCTAAGGTGAGTATTTCAACGCCTTGCTCTGTGACTAAAATGGTATGTTCCCATTGTGCTGATAAACTATGATCTTTGGTGACAACTGTCCATTTATCGGGTAAGATTTTGATATGTCGTTTACCCGCGTTAATCATAGGTTCAATCGTAAAGGTCATGCCCGTTTGCAAGAGCACATCCGTGTTCTCATTACTATAATAATGCAAAACGCGTGGATCTTCATGGAATTTTTGGCCTATGCCGTGTCCACAATATTCTTGTACAACAGAACATTTCTTAGATTCGGCGTAATTTTGAATGGCCCGGCCTATTTCACTTAAATAGGCGCCAGGCCTGACAAGCTGAATACCAATCCAAAGACATTCATAACCAATTTCTACAAGGCGTTTGGCACGAATACTGGGTTTACCAATCATAAACATGCGACTGGTATCGCCGTGATACCCCTCTTTAATGACAGTAATATCAATATTCAGAATATCCCCGTTTTTCAATTTTTTGACCCCAGGAATGCCATGACAGACTTGATGGTTGACAGAAGTACAAATGGATTTAGGAAATTTTTTATAATTTAATGGCGCTGGGATCGCTTGTTGTACATTAACGATATAATCATGGCACAGCCTATCCAATTCTTCCGTTGTCACACCGGCCTGCACATAAGGTGTGATCATGTCCAACACGTCAACCGCTAAACGCCCGGCGACGCGCATTTTTTTTATTTCTTGTTCAGTTTTTATAATTACAGCCATGACAATAAGATTGTTGTGATGAACCTTTTATGGTATAAAACACGCGCTTTTAACAATATCACACAGACACCGTCACATAAATTGGGGTGCTCCCTAAAGAGTCAATATATGGGGTGTCTGGAGGAATAACCCACTTTTTAAAGAGTTATATTATAAATTATGTCAAATATTTCTATGCGTGAAATGCTGGAAGCAGGGGTACATTTTGGGCACCAAACTCGTTTTTGGGACCCTAAAATGGCTCCGTATATTTTTGGGGAACGTAATAAAATTCATATTATTAACCTTGAAAATACCCTGCCCATGTATAATGATGCCGGGAATTTTTTGGGGCGAATGGCCTCCAAAAAAGGCAATGTTTTATTTGTGGGTACTAAGCGTGCCGCGCAAGACCCTGTTAAAGAGGCTGCTATCCGCTGCGGTATGCCTTACGTGAATCGCCGTTGGTTGGGGGGTATGCTGACCAATTATAAAACGGTCAAGGCTTCTATCAAGCGTCTCAAGGATTTAGAGGTGTTCACACAAGATGGTACTCTACATCGTATAACGAAAAAAGAGGCACTGTCACTGACTCGTGAGTTGGATAAATTAGAGCGTAGTTTAGGCGGTATTAAAGACATGAATGGCCTACCTGATGCCTTGTTTATCATTGATGTGGGCTATGAAAAAATTGCTGTCAAAGAAGCCACTAAATTAGGTATTCCCGTTGTCGGTGTTGTAGACACCAATAACAGTCCTCTGAATATCGATTATGTCATCCCAGGCAACGATGATGCGATTCGGGCCATCACATTGTATGTTAATGGGATAGCAGATGCTATTCTTGAGGGCCGCCAAGCGAGTTTGCAAGCTGTGGAGGGAGACGAATATACGGAAGAAGTTGTTCAGGAGAGCGATTCTCAAACAGTGCCAACTGAGGAGGCAGTGGAGGAACCGGCTAAGCCTGAAGTTGAATCTGTGTAATTCGTAGAAACCCATCAGTTCAAAAGTTCAGTATTCATGAAATACTGTTCTCATGATGTCAGTCAGCGTGAATACTGGACGACAAATTAAATTATTAGATTTCTGAAATTGAATCGGTGTAATCCGTAGAAATCCATTAGTTCAAAAGTTCAGTATTCATGAAATACTGATTTCATGATGTCAGTCAGCGTGAATACTGGATGACAAATTAAATTAAATTATTATTTTGATTAATTAAATTAATAATTGAAATTAGATATTTAAGATATTTAAATAAGTAAAAAGATAATGATTTAGTAGTCCCTGGGGCCCCCGTTTTTAGACAACGGCTCCTGCTGTTGGCTATATGATTAAATACAACAACAAGAGGTTTTGAGAAATGAAGATTACAGCAGCATTGGTTAAAACGCTGCGTGAACGCACTGGTGCTGGTATGATGGAATGCAAAAAAGCACTGGTGGACAGTGATGGTGATATTGAGGCTGCCATTCAAGCCATGCGTAAATCAGGTATCACTAAAGCTGAAAAGAAAGCGGGACGAATTGCGGCAGAAGGTTTAATTACTATACAGCAAAAAGATAACCATGCTGCGATGGTAGAAGTCAATTGTGAGACCGATTTTGTTTCTAAGGGTGATGATTTCAAAGCTTTTTGTGATGCGCTAGTAGCCCTTGTTTTAACAGAACGGCCGGCCGATTTGAAAACCTTGATGGATGCCAAATTGGGCGGAAAAAATGTTGAAGAAGTACGTAAGGATTTAATTGCCAAAATTGGTGAAAACATCAATGTGCGGCGGTTTGCTTTGATGGAAAAGCACGAAAACATCGGAGTGTATTTGCACGGCAAACGGATTGGCGTTTTAGTTGATATGCGTGGCGGTTCGGATGAATTAGCCAAAGATGTTGCGATGCATATTGCAGCGAGTCGTCCCCTGTGCGTGTCAAAAGATCAAGTTCCTGCCGAGACGATTGCTAAAGAGAAAGAAATTTATCGGGCACAAGCGGTTACCACGGGTAAACCTGATAATATCATTGATAAAATGGTAGAGGGCCGCCTGAAAAAGTTTTTAGGCGAAATCACTCTGCTGGGTCAACCGTTTGTCAAGGATCCTGAACAAAACGTAGAAAAATTACTCAAGGTTGAAGGTAAAGGTGCCCGTGTTGTCCATTTTGAACGTTTTGAAGTGGGTGAAGGTATTGAAAAGAAAAGCGATAATTTTGTAGAAGAAGTGATGCAACAGGTACAAAATACAAATTAAATGATAATAACAAACTTGAGTTTAGGCCTACGTTCCAACTTGAGTTTGCGTCTACATTCCAACCCAAGTTTGAACGATAAGGTTTAAACTCGTAAGGGTTTTGTTCTTTTAGCATGGTGGCTTTAGCTATAAGTAACTTATGTCTAGTAAAGTCAAACCAGGTGAAGGTTAGCAATAATTATGTCTGATGTTTCCCTTGCCTATCATCGCGTGTTGCTGAAACTCAGCGGCGAAGCTTTGATGGGCAATGCTGATTTTGGTTTTGAACCACAGGGGATAAACCGTATTGTAGCTGAGCTGCATGATGTGGTGCGTCTTGGTGTTGAATTAGGCTTGGTTATTGGTGGCGGAAATATTTTCCGCGGTGCCCAGCTTAAAGCAAGTGGTATTGACAGCGTTTCGGCTGATTATATGGGGATGTTGGCAACGGTGATGAATGGTTTGGCTATGCAGGATGCCCTTGCCAAAGTCGGGATAGAGGCGCGTGTCATGTCTGCTCTTCAGATTGATTCCGTTTGCGAAAATTACAGCCAACAACGGGCTCTTCGTCACTTGAAAAAAGGCAGAGTGGTGATTTTTGTGGCCGGCACGGGCAATCCTTTTTTTACAACCGATTCAGCGGCGAGTTTACGCGCTATTGAAATCAAAGCCGAACTGATGATCAAAGCGACTAAAGTGGATGGTGTTTATGCGGCAGATCCAATAATCGATCCAACTGCTAAACGTTTTTCGCAGTTAAGTTATAATGAAGTTGTTCAACTTGGCTTAGGTGTGATGGATACGACTGCCATTGTTCTATGTCGGGATAATAAGATACCGCTACGTGTGCTTGATATGGGCAAGGCTGGTGCATTAGTCCGTGCCATCAAGGGTTTTGATGAAGGTACGCTGATTGATAAATAAGTGAGGAAGTTATATGAGTGAAATGAGTGAAATGCTTCAAAAAGACGCTGAGGAGCGGATGGATAAAAGTGTTAAAGCACTGAAAGATGATTTGATCAAAATTCGTAGTGGACGTGCTCATACTTCTTTACTCGAACACATCACTGTACCTTATTATGGCACAGATACGCCCATCAATCAAACCGCTAATATCAGTGTAATCGATCCACGAACGCTAGGGGTTGCACCTTATGAAAAGAATATCGTGTCGATAGTCGAAAAAGCGATTCGGGATTCTGATCTCGGACTGAATCCTACCAATGTTGGGAATTTGCTGCGTGTGCCTTTACCCCCTATGACAGAGGAACGGCGGCGTGATTTAGTCAAAGTGGTACGCCATGAGGCGGAAAAAGCGCGAGTGGCTATCCGTAATATACGTCGAGATGCGAATCATGATCTCAAGGAATTAATGAATGATAAAGATATTTCTAAAGATGAGGAACATCATGGTGAAGAAATGATTCAGAAATTGACGAATAAACTGATTGCCAAAGTGGATAGTGTGCTGCAAGAGAAAGAAGCAGAATTAATGGAAGTCTAATAGATATAACTACAAGGATTGTTTATAATAAAGGATAAGATCGGAACGAAACTTCAGTAAAAAAATAGGTCATCAAGATTCACATAACGAACTCATAAAGGCTATGATTTAATCCTTTCTTATAAATAATCCTTGTAGTTATATATATCCTTGTAGTTATATCCTTTCTTATTAAATAATCCTTGTAGTTATAATCTTAAATGGCTTCTAAAACGAAAGACCAAAAACCACGCCATATTGCCATTATTATGGATGGTAATGGTCGTTGGGCTAAAAAAAGGTTGTTGCCGCGCTATGCTGGACATAAAGCCGGAGTCGAGACGGTACGTCGAGTCATCAAATTCTGTTCTGAAGAAGATATTAAAGCATTGACTTTATTCGCGTTTAGTAGCGAAAATTGGCGGCGTCCTAAACAAGAAGTGAGTTTGCTGATGGATTTGTTTATGACGGCCTTGCAACGGGAAATTGATACTTTACATAAAAATAATGTTTGTTTACGCATTATTGGTAATAAAAAAACGTTTTCAGAAAAATTGCAAAAACTGATTACTGATGCTGAAGAACTGACAAAACACAATTCTGGCATAAACTTAGTGATTGCTGCCAATTATGGTGGACATTGGGATATTGTTCAAGCGACTAAACGTCTTGCAGAGCTCGTTGAACAAGGCCAATTGCAAAGTAGTGATATTGATGAAAGTCTTTTAGCGACACAAATTTCTTTAGCGGATTTACCAGAGCCCGATTTATTCATCCGTACTGGGGGAGAAAAACGGGTCAGTAATTTTTTATTGTGGCAATTAGCCTACACCGAACTGTTTTTTACCGATACCTTATGGCCTGATTTTGATAAATCGACTTTTACTGAGGCCTTGGAATCGTTTGCAACCCGTCAACGTCGTTTTGGACGCACGGCCGATCAGGTTGAAGAAGAAAATGCTTAAACAACGTTTACTCACGGCCATTATTTTAATTCCCCTAATCGTATGGGTATTGAGTTTATCTTCGCTTATCTTAGCATCAGTGCTGAGTATTTTTGTGGTGCTCGGTGCCTGGGAATGGGCAGGGTTATGTGGCTGGCATACTTGGAAGACACGGATTCTTTATGCTACCCTAGTTTGCTTAATGTTGTTAATGGCCTACGGCTTTAGACAGCAACCGAGCATGATGTCGGTTTTGTTTGTGGTTTCTTTGTGGTGGCTATTAGCGGGTTTGTGGCTATGGCGTTATCAACAAGGCTATGAAATGATATCGGCCTCACCCTTTCTTAAAGCGGTGTTGGGTTTTATTGTTTTGCTCTCCACTTTTTTAGCCCTATTGCATTTGCATGAACATGAACGTTATGGTGGACAATGGGTAATGTTTTTATTGGTATTGATTTGGGCCGCTGACAGCGGTGCCTATTTTATGGGTAAATGCTGTGGAAAAAGAAAACTGGCCGATAAAATCAGTCCAGGCAAAACCTGGGAAGGCGTACTGGGGGCCTTATTGATGAGTTCAGTGGTTTCCTTCAGTTATGCCCTATTCAAATCAATGTCATTCATGACATTACTGCTTTTTATGTTATTATGTTTCTTGACCGTGATAGTGTCAATTTTAGGCGATTTGTTGGAAAGCGTCTTTAAGCGTCAAGCAGGTATCAAAGACAGTAGTCAAATCTTACCAGGTCACGGTGGCATACTTGACCGTATCGATAGTTTAACTTCTGCTGCGCCCATTTTTGTCATGGGCCTCGTTTCACTAGGACATCTGTTTTGAGGAAAATTACTATACTGGGAGCGACTGGCACCATTGGTCTCAATACCCTTGATGTCATTAGACAACATCCAGATGAATTTGAAGTCATTGCGCTAACAGCGAATCAACAGATTGATCGTTTACAAGCCCTCTGTCTTCAGTGGTCACCTCGTTATGCCGTGATGGCCGATCCACAGGCGGCCGAACAGTTGTCCCTGCGCTTACAAAAGAACCATTCTCCAGTGGAGGTTTTAAGCGGTACTGAGGGACTCAGTTTCGTAGCGAGTTTGCCTGAGGTGGATATGGTGATGGCAGCAATCGTTGGTAGCGCGGGTTTATTGCCCACTTTAGCCGCTGCAAAAGCGGGTAAACGCATCTTATTGGCTAATAAAGAAGCCTTGGTCATGTCAGGGCAATTGTTTATGGAAGCAGTACAGCAACAGGGTGCTGAACTCCTACCCATTGACAGTGAACATAATGCACTCTTTCAATGTTTGCCCGTCAACCGTTCAGAAATTCATCATTTCAGAACTTCAGAAGTTAAACCAGATGATTCTGCACCGTTAGCGCATACCTTGGCAGAAATGGGGGTTAGCCGTCTTTTGTTAACGGCATCAGGTGGCCCCTTTCGCACAACCCCTATCGAACAATTGCATGAAGTCACGCCTTCGCAGGCCTGTGCCCACCCAAATTGGAACATGGGGCGCAAAATCTCGGTAGATTCCGCCACGATGATGAATAAAGGATTGGAAATCATTGAGGCTTGTTGGTTATTTGCCGCTAGGCCAACACAAGTTGAAGTGGTGCTACACCCTCAAAGTATCATTCATTCGCTAGTAGAATATATTGATGGTTCGGTACTCGCACAATTAGGCAATCCTGATATGCGTACCCCTATTGCTTATGCGTTAGGCTGGCCTAAACGCATTGCTTCAGGTGTTTCCCGTTTAAGTTTGATCGATATTGCTCGTTTGGATTTTGAAGCCGTTGATTTTGATCGTTTTCCAAGTTTAAAATTGGCTATTGAGGCGATGAACGCGGGTGGCACAACAACGACAATATTGAACGCCGCCAATGAAATTGCTGTAGAAGCCTTTTTGCAAGAGCGTTTGCGTTTTACCGCTATTCCTAAAGTCATTGAAACCACGTTATCCCGTTTAACAGGTAGAGTGGCTACTTCAATAGACACGATTCTTGAAGACGACACCCAAGCTCGTGAGTTAGCCCAAGAGGCCGTAAATCTTCATCAGTGAGGAAGCCTTGAAAATTGAGCATTCACTATACGCAAAAGTTTTTGCGCGCAAAAACTTTTGCGTATAACAACACATTAACACTGGCAAACGCTTCCTTTCGGTTCGACGCAAAACTTTTTGCGCGTCAAAATTTTTGCATCGAACACACACAATTCACCTATATAAAAAATGTTACTTGTACAAACCTTATTGGCTTTTATCATTGTTATTGGCATTTTAGTGACTGTGCATGAATTTGGTCATTATTGGGTTGCACGGCGATTGGGTGTCAAAATCCTACGTTTTTCAATAGGCTTTGGGCAAGCTTTGTGGAAAAAAAACTTTGGCAAAGATAATTCTGAATTTGTGATTGCGGCCATTCCCTTGGGCGGCTATGTCAAAATGCTTGATGAGCGTGAAGGTGAAGTGCCACAAGATGAATTGCATCGGGCTTTTAATCGACAATCTCTAAAGGTGCGTACTGCCATTGTCTTCGCCGGCCCCTTATTTAACTTTTTATTCGCCATTATCGTTTATACCCTGATGTATATGGTGGGTATAACCGGCATGAAAGCCTTGGTAGGCGAGGTTACCCCCAACAGTTTGGCGGAGCAGGCAGGTTTTCAAACTGGCTATCAGATTATTGCCGTTAATGAACAACCGACTGCACGTTGGGACGGTGTCATACAAGCCACCTTGCAAGAATTACTTGATGATAATGAGTTCATTGTCTATTCTGTGCAAAATCCACAAGGCACTGAATATGATTTAACCTTGAATTTACAAGGGATGTCAATTGATGATATTGCAGAGGGACAATTTTTTGAAAAATTCGGTTTCAAACCCTTTCGCCCCTCTCCACCCGCTATCATTGGCAATATCATGCCCGATTCTGCCGCAGAACGTGCCGGATTGAAACCAGGTGATAAAATTATCGCCTTGGATGATCAAACGATTAGCGATTGGAATACTTGGGCCCAGTATGTTATTCAGCACCCCGAACAAGAAATAAGCGCCGTCATTGAACGAAATCATGAACGCTTCAATTTAACGCTGATACCCGATAATATTGAGGGAAAAGGGCGGATGGGGGTGTATAGCCCCAGAAGCTATACGATACCTGATGAGTACAGGGAAACAGTACGTTATGGTTTAGGTGATGCTTTTATACAAGGTATCGTAAAAACTTGGGATATCAGCGTCTTAACTTTGCGCGTCATGGTCAAAATGTTGACTTGGCAAATTTCTTATGAACATATCAGTGGCCCTATCAGTATCGCCCAGTTTGCGGGACAATCAGCCCAAATGGGATTTGATGTTTTTTTGTCGTTTTTAGGTTTAGTCAGTGTCAGCTTGGGTGTCATTAATCTGCTACCCATTCCTTTGCTTGATGGGGGTCATTTATTGATGTATTTGATAGAATGGATTAAAGGCAACCCCGTTACTGAAAAGACAGAATATTTTTTACAACGGATAGGCTTGGTACTGTTGCTCTGCTTAATGACATTGGCGATATTCAATGATTTAGAACGACTTCTCAGATAATCAATCTGAGCATGACATCACATCACATCAATACCGTTATTTGAGAAAGGATAGAATGCTGATGTTCGCCCGTAGGCAAACCGAGATGAAACGCTCTAATTTTGATTCGATGCTTAATGAAGTTGCATTTCGCAAACTCAAGCTTGCAAACTAAAATTTGCACTCCAACTCAAGTAAATAATTGATAACTGATATGAGATGGTTTATCGTTTTTAGCTTCATACTCTGGCAATCGGTTGCCTATGGCTTTGAAACATTTACAATAGAAGACATTCGTTTAGAAGGATTAAGGCGGATTTCCGCGGGAACGGTGTTCAATTATTTACCCGTGACGGTTGGTGAACGTTTTTCGACAGACGCAGCAAGTGTTACCATTTCGACTTTGTTTAAAACCGCTTTATTTAAAGACATACGTCTAGAACGGGAAGGCAATGTCTTAATAGTGGTCGTAGAAGAACGACCAGCCATTTCTAAAATTACTTTTGAAGGCAATAACGACCTTAAAACAGAGGATTTGACTCGGGTACTTAAAAATATGGGGTTTGCTCAAGGACGAGTCTTTAATCGTTCAATGCTTGAAAAAGTTGAATTATCCTTGCAACGTGAGTATCTCAATTTCGGCAAGTATTCGATGCGTCTCCAATCAACCGTTACGCCACTTAGCCGCAACCGCGTCGCAATACAATTCGACATTTCAGAAGGCCTGGTTACTAAAATCAAGCAAATAAACTTCGTCGGTAATCAAAAAACGAGCGATGACGATTTACTTGATGAAATGAAACAGAGTACAGGGGGATGGTTTTCATTCTGGAATAAAAATAATCAATATTCAGCCTTACAACTCGCTGCTGATTTGGAATCGCTACGTTCTTACTATCTTGATAGGGGTTATATCAATTTCAATATTGATTCGACGCAAGTTTCGATTACGCCAGATAAAAAAGATGTTTATATCACGATTAATCTTACAGAAGGCGAGAAATATACCGTCTCGACAATAAAATTAAGGGGTAATTTAATTGTATCTGAAGAAGACTTAATTGACAAACTCACCCTGAAAACGGGTCAAGTGTATTCGCGCAAAACAATCAGTAAAAGTCGGGAAGCGATTGTTGAACGGATTGGTGATGAAGGCTATTATTTTGCCAAAATCAATGCCATACCTGAAATCGATTCAAAGACTAAAACGGTGGCGATGAATTTTTTTATTGACCCCGGCAAACGGATTTATGTGCGACAGATAAATTTTAAGGGCAATACTAGAACCCGTGATGAAGTATTACGCCGAGAAATGCGGCAAATGGAAGGAAGTTGGATTTCCACCAAAAATGTTAAACGTTCCTTGACTCGCCTAGAACGTTTAAATTATTTTGATAATGTCACGATTGAAACACCCAGAGTGCCCAATACAACCGATCTGGTTGATATCAATTACAATGTCATAGAAAGGCCTTCAGGTAACTTGATGGCAGGTGTTGGTTACTCACAAACGGGGGGAATATTATTTAATACGAGCATTGTTCAAGATAATTTTTTAGGCTCAGGTAAACGTGTCGGACTGACTTTCAATAATAGTCAAATTAGTACCGTTTATCGTTTTTCTTATTTGAACCCTTATACCACCATAGATGGTGTCAGTCGGGGTTTTGACCTGTTTTACCGAACCACGGATGCCGAAGAAGCTAACTTAAGTCGCTACACCACAGATGTTTATGGTAGCAGTCTTAATTATGGCTTGCCCCTAAGCGAATTTAATCGTCTCTATGTTGGTGCCGCTTTTGACAAGACTGAACTCAATACAACGCGCTCAAGTGCTGATGAGGTATTTGGTTTTATTGATACCAATGGCAATCGTTATAATTCCTATCGCTTGAATACGAGGTTCCAATATGACACCCGTAATCGCGTTTTATTTCCTGATAGAGGCATGTTACACTCGTTATCGGCTGAAGTGGCGCTACCGTTTAGCGATCTGGATTATTATAAGCTGAGTTATCGTCAGCATTTTTTATATCCATTGGGAAAAGAGTATATCTTTTTGCTTAAAGGTCAGGTTGCTTATGGCGATGGGTATGGTGAAGACGAAAACTTACCGTTTTTTGAAAATTATACCGCTGGTGGGCCACGCTCAGTTCGCGGTTTCCGGGCCAATACATTAGGGCCTTATGATTCTAACCGACTTCCCTGGGGCGGCAATTTAAAAGTGGTTGGAAACGCAGAAGTCATTTTGCCAATACCTTTTACCAAAAAAGTGCGTTCATTTAGACTCTCTACATTTCTGGATGCTGGAAATGTTTATGGCAACGACGATAAATTTGATACCGATTTGCTACGTTACTCAACCGGTATTTCTGCGATTTGGTTATCCCCCTTAGGGGTATTAAGTTTTAGTTTAGCTAAACCGCTTAACCGGAAAGAAGGTGATCAACTTCAATTCTTTCAATTCACCATTGGTACAACATTTAATTGGTAATAAGTACAACGAGTACAAAGGATGAACGAGCGAAGCTCATTATCTATTTTTCTTGAAAAGATTGCTTGTTTATTCTATTCGTTTTTTTCTGAGTCTAACGGATGAAAGTTGACATAGATGTTAATATCAGTAAAAATTCAAAACGGGCATGAGCCGAAGGGAAGCTACGCTAAATGTTCAATTTTAATTTTAGAGCTTTCTTCAAAAAGTAGTTCATTTGTTCAATAGTTATTTTGGTCTTTTGGGCAACTAATGCAGGAGAGCGAAAATGATCACACCACCTGGGGATTTTTTTAACACACAGCATTTCACAGAGTGTTATGATTGATAACGGATAACTGATGAAAATACGTCATTTTATTATTGTAGGTTTACTTTGCAGTATGTTGTTCCCAGCCGCTGCCGTTGCGGAAATTAAAATTGGTTTCGTCAACGCCATCAAATTGATGGATCAAGCGCCACAATTTAAAAAAGCAATCAAAAGCTTAAATGCCGAATTTGCACCCAGACAACGAAGACTGATCAGTGCAGGGCAAGAATTAAAAGATCGGATGACTCGCTTCAATAAGGACGTTCAATTTATGAGCGAGGCTGAAGCCCAGAAACAGAGCAAGAAGATTAGGGAAAAGCAGCGTGAATTTCAACGTGACCAAGAGGCATTTCAAAAAGACTATAACATCCAGCACACTGAGGAACTTGATAAAATTCAAAGAGTCATTCGCACAGTGATTCAGGAGATTGTTAGTAGAAAGGGTTATGATTTGATTCTCAGCGAAGGGGTTGTCTGGGCAAGTCAAAGTATTGATATTACAGATCAAGTTTTGAACAAGCTGATCGAGATGGAATGGCAATAACTCAAAATAATGGAATGTATACGGATTTTCAAGGAAGAAAAAAGGTTTTAATTAGATGACAATAACCATAAGTCTCGCTGATTTAGCTACACAGATTGGGGCAAAATTAGAAGGTGCTTCAAAAACAGATTTGCCGATTATCGGTGTCGCCTCCTTAAAACAGGCGGGCAAACAGGAAATCAGTTTTTTTTCCAATCGTCTGTTTAAAAAAGAATTGTTGGAAACACAAGCCGCGGCCGTGATCATAGCCAACAAAAATCGGCAACTGTGTCAAGACATCCCAAAACTGGTCATGGATAATCCCTATTTAGGTTATGCACGGGCAGCGGCCTTGTTTAATCCGCCAGTACGTCAACCCCCAGGCATACATCCCAGCGCTTGGGTGAGTCCAGAGGCGCTTTTGGATGCCACTGTATCAGTCGCACCGCAAGCCGTCATCGAAGCGGATGTGAAAGTGGGTACTGAAGTCGAAATTGGCCCTGGTTGTGTGATTCAGCGCGGTGTCGAAATTGGCAATCAGTGCCGATTGCTAGCCAATGTCACCTTATGTACAGGCACAAAATTAGGGCAACGTGTCATCATCCATCCCGGTGCCGTTATTGGCGCTGATGGTTTTGGAAATGCCAACGATAACGGAAAATGGGTTAAAATTCCTCAACTTGGCGGTGTTAACATTGGCGATGATGTGGAAATTGGAGCCAATACCACTATAGATAAAGGGACATTAGACGATACCGTAATTGGTAATGGTGTTAGACTAGATAATCAAATTCAAATTGGGCATAATGTCCAAGTGGGTGAACATACTGCGATGGCAGGATGTGTCGGTATTGCAGGTAGCACTTGCATTGGTAGCTATTGCTTGATTGGAGGCGGTGTTGGCATAGCCGGTCATCTTGAAATAGTGGATCATGTGCAAATCACCGGTGGCTCGTTAGTCATGCAATCTATTCGTGAACCTGGTGTCTATTCTTCTGGCACACCATTAGAACTTAACCAACGTTGGCATAGAAATTACCATCGACTCAAATCTCTTGATGACATGGCGCGACGTTTAAAAAAATTAGAACAAGCTGATAAAAAATGATAGAACAAGTCTCACCCTTCAAATTAAGGCGTGAATTATGAACCGCATAGATATCCATCAAATTTTTCAACACCTTCATCACCGTTATCCGTTTTTATTAATAGACCGAGTATTAGACTACACTAAAGGTGAATCCTTGGTTGCAATAAAAAACGTGACTTATAATGAACCCTTTTTTCAAGGCCACTTTCCACATCGGCCTATTATGCCTGGCGTTTTGATTATTGAAGCCATGGCGCAAGCGACAGGTATTTTAGCCTTTAAAACAGTGGATGAACCGCCTGATGATAATTCATTGTATTATCTCGTTGGCGTGGATAAAGCCCGCTTTAAACAACCCGTGGAACCAGGCGATCAATTGTTGATTGAAGTCAAATTGCTACGCATTACCCGTGGCATGTGGAAATATGCCGCAACCACTAAAGTAGATAATAAGTTGGTTGCCAGCGCTGAATTGATGTGTATGAAAAGAGATATTGCTGAAACAGCAGATGATAAAATTGCTGCACCCCCTAAAATAGATGATAAAGTCGCTGAAACCACTCAAATAGATGAGACAGTGGTTATCAGTTCTGATGAATCAGTGCGTGAAAAGAGATAGCCTAACTTGATAGATGCACATGCCTTAATCGATCCCACTGCCGATATAGATAGCGATGTCGAAGTAGGGCCTTATTCCATCATTGGTGCCAAAGTCCAAATTGCCTCTGGCACTTGGATAGGCCCACATGTGGTTATTAAAGGCCCGACACAAATTGGGCACGATAATAAAATCTACCAATTTGCTTCGATAGGTGAGGTTCCTCAGGATAAAAAATATAAAGGGGAACCACAAACCCGTTTGGAAATCGGTGATCGCAATGAAATCCGCGAATATTGCACGGTGAACCGAGGTACCGTGCAAGGTGGCGGTGCCACGCGCATTGGAAATGATAACTGGATTATGGCTTATTGCCATATTGCCCATGATTGCGATGTGGGTAATCAAACCATATTTGCCAATAATACATCCTTGGCAGGCCATGTGCGGATTGAAGATTACGTTATTTTAGGTGGCTTTACGTTAGTTCATCAGTTTTGTGCGATGGGTATGCATAGTTTTTCAGGTGCAAACACGCTTATTTTCAAAGATGTTCCCCCATTTGTAACCGTCTGGGGAAACCGTGCCGAAGCTTACGGCATTAACAAAGAAGGTTTAAAGCGTAGAGGGTTTAGTAGCGAAACCATAAGAGCCTTGCACCAAGCATATAAAATCATTTACAAACAAAACCTGACGACAGAACAAGCCATTGAAACTCTTAAAGAACTCAGTGAAAAACACCCAGAAGTTCGCCAATTAGTGACTTTTTTACAACAATCCAAACGCGGCATTGTGCGATAGTAAAGGAATGGGGAAATTTATAGAAAGGGTAAACACACCGGTTACCGGTTCAAGGACGAACACGCAGGTTCGCCCCTACATATTTCAGGGCGAACACGCAGGTTCGCCCCTACATCAGGGCTCAAAAAAAATGCGTATAGGCATCATTGCTGGCGAACTCTCAGGAGACATATTAGGTGCTGGACTCATTCACGCACTACGCACCGAGCATCCCGATATCATCATAGAAGGCTTATGCGGGCCCCAAATGATTCAAGCCGGATGCCTGAGCCACTATCCCTTAGAAACACTTTCAGTCATGGGCCTAGTCGAAGTCCTGAAACACTATCCCCAACTCAAAAAATGTCGTACTCATTTGCGCGACCACTTTCTACAACACCCGCCCGATGTCTTCATCGGCATTGACGCGCCCGATTTTAATCTTGGTTTAGAACACGCCCTTAAAGCGGCCGGAATACCTACCATACATTACGTCAGTCCCTCAGTTTGGGCTTGGCGGCAATACCGCTTGCGTAAAATCGCTGCCGCTTGTGATTTAATGCTCACCCTATTTCCATTTGAAGCCGATTATTACCAACAGCACAACATCCCAGTACGCTTTGTCGGCCATCCCTTAGCAGATGACATCCCTTTACAAACGGATCAAATCGCCGCCAGAACGCATTTAGGCCTACCCCTTCAAGGTATCTTGATCGCATTACTCCCCGGCAGTCGGTATCAAGAAGTCCATCAACTGGGCAAACCATTTCTACAAACCGCGCAATGGTTATTGACACAGCGGCCTGATTTACACTTTATAGTACCCATCGCCAACGCCCATTTAAAAACACAGTTCAATCAACAAATCGCCGAAGTCGCTCCAGACTTACCCCTAACCCTATTAGACGGCCAATCACAGCAAGCGATGGCAGCCGCCGATATCATCTTAATGGCATCCGGCACCGCCACCTTAGAAGCCATGTTACTCAAACGACCCATGGTAGTCGCCTATCGATTAGCACAACTCACCTACTGGATCGCAAAACATCTCGTCCACATACCCCACTTCTCCCTCCCCAATCTCCTAGCCCAAGAAAAAATAGTGCCTGAATTTTTACAACACCAAGTGACACCCGAAAACTTAGGCACAGCGATATTACATTGGCTAGACAATCCCAACCAAATCAAAACAGTACAAAACCATTTCACCGCATTGCATCACAGCTTACAAAGGCAAGCCAACCAACAAGCCGCAGAAGCCGTGTTATCACTCATAAATCGGAGTAAATCCTTTAAAATCAACTCATTAGGCAACTCCAAAAAATGAAGACTATTGTTTATTAATAATATTTAACAACACTTGTCATTTCATTTTATGAAATCAATAACTTGCAGATGACTTTGACAAGGCCCTGTTTTCGTTCTCCTTTCATAGACAATCCTTGTCATTATGATTTAACTGTTTTCTAACTCTTCCCAACGCGCATACGCCGTTTGTAAGGCCGCTTCATGGTTTTTGAGATGCGCTAAAGTTTGATTAATCTGTTCGGCTTCGCTTTGATAAAATTGGGGTTCGCTGATTTGGTTTTGTAAGGCGCTTAATTCATTTTCTAGCTTTTCAATCTGTTCTGGTAATGCGGCGAGTTCCCGTTGTTCGTGATAACTTATTTTGCGCGTTTTGGCTTGAGTTTGGCTGGGTTTGGGAGCGGATTTTTTTTGGGCTGCCGGTTTCGAGGGCGCGGGCCTTTGTCTTAGCCAGTCTTCATAACCCCCGACATATTCGTTTACTTGTCCGTTGCCTTCAAAAACTAAGGTTGAGGTGACGACATTATCTAAAAAACGGCGATCATGGCTCACAAGCAATAAGGTGCCGGGATACTGCGCTAATAGTTCTTCTAGTAATTCTAAAGATTCAATATCTAAATCATTTGTGGGTTCGTCTAGTACCAGAACATTGGCCGGTTTGCTAAATAAACCGGCTAACAGTAACCGATTATGTTCGCCGCCTGAGAGGGATTTGATCGGGGATCGGGCCCGGGCCGGGGCAAATAGAAAATCGCTTAAATACGACATGACATGCTTTTGTTGTCCATTTATCGTGAGCGTTTCTCGCCCTTGGGCTACCGCATCGACGACGGTTTCTTCAGGATCAAGCT
>Ga0316201_10000036_pt1 | contig 50268 bp, 42 predicted proteins | sample CS6wburrow_MG_FD_204516 | JGI IMG/M metagenome (GOLD analysis project Ga0316201, IMG submission 204516) | Coastal sediment microbial communities from Delaware Bay, Delaware, United States - CS-6 worm burrow | ecosystem: Environmental > Aquatic > Marine > Coastal > Sediment | place: USA...
GCACGGCCGGTCGGTCGACCCGACCGGCATCGACGTCGAAGCCCTCGCCGGCTTCCTGAAGGGCAGGCTGCTGGGTGACCGCCCAGTGTACGAATCCGTCGATGCCGTCTACGGCTCGAACATCGGTGTTGAACTGGATGAACTGGTGATCAAGAGCTGCCTGGATTTTTTCGACGAAGGTCAGTCATCCTGGGGCTTGCCGGAACGCGAGGCCGGTTTTTTCACGGCCTGGCGGAATGTAGCGCGTCGCAATGTACGTTTCTTCCTGCGCGGTCTGCACATCAGCCGCATCCTGGAACAGGAAGACACGCCCGAGGGCATCATCGCGCACGTGCTGAACCGTTTCGAGGTTCCGGAAGATCAGCGGATTGATTATTTCACCCGCGAGCTGGCGCACCTGCACGGCTGGACCGGTTTCATTCGCTGGCGCGCCGGTGCCAAGCACTACTACTGGGGACAGCGCTTTCCCGCCGATCTGGTCGACTTCGTGGCGGTGCGGCTGAGTCTTGCGCTGGCCATTCTCGATGAGCGCCGGCAGGACCGCATCGCTCATACGCAGTCCGCCATTGCCGCGGCCATCGACAAGCACACGCAGGAGGTCTTCCTGCGCTACGAGCTGCATAGCGGCGTGGTCGTGCCGGCTATGGCGCAGACCGTGGAACAGGCGATCGCACTCGGCGGCCAGTCACGCCTGTCACGCACCTTTGACGAGTACATCGGCCGCAAGCGCAATGATGAGGCGCAGTGCCAGGTCCGGGTGCTGCGAGACCTGGCCGCGCGGTTTGATGCAAGCGCGGCGCTCGAAGCGCTGCCGGACACGGCACTCGACAGCCTGCTGCTGTCGCTGGCAGAGTTCGAACGGCAAGAAGGTATGCTGTGGCTGCGTGCCATCGAGTCGCGTTCCATACAACGGCTGACGCGGGGCGTGAATACCGGCAGGCCCAGAGCGCGCGAGAAACGCCCGTTCGCGCAGGCACTGTTCTGCATCGATACCCGCTCGGAACGTATTCGCCGGCACCTCGAGGCGGTCGGTGATTACCAGACCTTCGGCATCGCCGGTTTCTTCGGCGTGCCCATCAGCTTCATGGAACTGGGCAAGGGCAGCGAGACCCATCTCTGCCCGGTGCTGATCACGCCACGCAACCTGGTGACGGAAATTACCGTCGCCAGCAGCTACTCGGAAGCGACACTGAGTGCACTGGATCGGGTGATGCACGAACTCAAGGAATCGGTGCTCACCCCCTTCGTGACCGTCGAGGCGATCGGCCTGCTGTTCGGCTTCGACATGGTCGGTAAAACCCTTGCCCCGCAGACCTACACGCGCTGGCGCAAGTACCTGGAACCGGTGAGTCCCATGTCACGCCTCCTGCTGGAGAAGCTCGACCGTGAGCAGGCGGACTCGATCATCCGCGCGGTACAGCGCGCCATGATCGTCACCGCCGTCAAGCACCAGTTCGGGCTGGCGCGCGAGAACATCACCGACGACATCATCCGCGAAATGCGCGAGTCGGCTCTCGGCAACCAGACGGGGCGCACGCGGCTGGCGAAGGACCTGAACCTGGACGAAAAACGGGAACGGGAATTCATCCAGAGCCTGCGCCATGATTATCGCATCAATCGGCCCTATGCCCGCTTGCAGCTGAACCGGCTCGGGCGTATCGGCTTCACGCTCGATGAGCAGGTCATGTACGTCGGCCAGGCACTGCGTGCCATCGGCCTGACCACGGAGTTCTCACGTTTCGTGCTGCTGGTCGGACACGGCAGCACCTCGGAGAACAATCCGTTCGAGTCGGCGCTCGACTGCGGCGCCTGCGGCGGCAATCACGGTCTGGTGAGTGCGCGCGTGCTGGCGCAGATGGCGAACAAGCGCGAGGTGCGGCGCAAACTGCGCCGGCAAGGCATCAAAATCCCGGACGACACCCGCTTCGTGGCCGCGCTGCACAACACCACCACCGACGCAATACGCGTGCACAACCTGGACCTGCTGCCGCCATCACACCTGATTTACCTAGACCGTCTACTCAGCGGCCTGAATGCTGCATCCCGGCTGTGCGCGCAGGAACGAGCGCCGACCCTGGAACGGACGCCGGCGGTTGGGCTGAGCGTGTCGGCGGCGCAGCGCCGGGTGCAACGCAACGCCATGGACTGGTCCCAGGTGCGACCGGAGTGGGGTCTGTCGGGTAATGCCTATTTCGTCATCGGGCGGCGTCACCTGACGCAGCGTCTGGCACTGGACGGGCGCGCCTTCCTGCATTCCTACGATTACCGCGTCGATCCGAAACAGCGCCTACTGGAGACCATCCTCACCGGCCCGTTGGTGGTCGCGCAGTGGATCAACATGGAGCATTACTTTTCGACCGTTGACAATGAGCGTTTCGGCAGCGGCAGCAAGGTCTATCATAACGTCGCCGGGCGCCTCGGCGTCATGAGCGGCAACCTGAGCGACCTGCGTACCGGCCTGCCATCACAGACTGTCCTCAAAGACGGCCGCCCCTACCATACTCCGCAGCGGCTGATCACGCTGATCGAGGCACCGCTGGCACACGCACAACGCGCCATCGACAGTGTCGCAACCGTGAAGTCTCTGATCGGCAACGGCTGGATCAGGTTGATGGTAGCCGATGTCAATGCCACGACCATGCACATCCTGGATGAGGGCGAGTGGCGCAGCGAACCATTGTCCGAAAACCACCATCCGGGCCATTCCGAGGAAAATTCAGCACCATGAAAAATCTTAATTTCAGCCCGCTCAAGAAACTCGAGATCATCCTTGAAGGCCAGGAGCAGGAATTCGCCACTGACCTGCTCGACCGTGCCGGCGTGAAAGGTTACACCATCATCAACCAGCTCTCCGGCAAGGGCAGTCACGGCTTTCACGAGGGACACCTGATGTTCAACGAGGATGCTGTCCTCATCATGATCATCGCCGCCGTCCCGGAGGAGCTGGTCAATCCGATACTCGAAGGTTTTGCGCCGTATTTCAACAAACACTCCGGTGTCGTGTTCATCTCCGACATCCAGGTGACCCGGCTGGTCAAGTTCAAGGGTTGAATCCACGACCTTGTGGGGACGCTCTGAATGGGTCATTATCAGTGGCGGGGTACAATAGATTACGTATACTGCTCGCCGAATTTATGGGTTAGAATGGAAGTGGCCCATTTATGAGACGCCATGGGAAGGCATTTCATGGATACATAAGCGAAAGAATAACGGCGGCGCCTCTCGCGCCGACTGCGTGGCATCCACTTTATAGAGAAGCCAGATCCCTATCTAAACACGGAATAAAAGGGTCCACATGTTCACGTCTTCAGCCAATGTCGAAGAGTTGATACGGAACTTCCGCGTCGTAGCCGCCACCACGTTTCGTTATAGCAGCTTCGTACCTCGACTCTACAATTACGTCAAGTCGATGGGATGTGAGCCGGGCAGTATTCTCCCATCGCGCGCGTTCTGCTCCGACGAGAACCAGGGTTATCCGATCATTCTCATCACCAAGCACTTTGGAACCTTTCCATTCAATCTTGGCCGCGGTGGGGCGGTGGTCGCTACGGATCGTCATGGTCCCTATACCGAGCATGGAGAAACACTGGCGATCATACAGGCCAGCCACGTAGGCTATGACCCGCACAGTAACTCGTTTGGGACATACAACAGAATACACACCAGTCACAACCGCCACACAGCGTGTTGCGGCAAACTGACAGCGGTCATCGACTGGTATCGGGAACAATATCGCATTGCCCGGTCTGATGTGTTACTGGAACGCTGCAATGACCAGTTGTGCCTGCGCATCGACAACGGCTTGCTGCGTGGAAAGCGTCAGGATGGCCTGTTCTTCAATATGCGCCGTCTGGTCGCGCGTGATGCCGACGGCAACTTCACACCAACCAACACGCATAGCACGTCCAAGAGTTTCGTGGCCAGCAGTTCGTTGCAGCATGAACTGAAGCACCTGGAGCCGGAGCTCCAGGACGGTCGCCGGATTCCCATCGGCGAGCACTTGAAACCCGATATGTTCTACTTTCGCCGGAACCTGGATGAAACAGTGCTGGGCCGCGACCACATGGAAATGAATCTGATCTATCCAATGCCCTGGATCGTCACTTCTCCATGGCCTGCACTGACCGCCGCCCAGATCAACACCCAGGTGGAGTTTGACCGTACCCTGCGCACCGTTGCCCACGCCCCTAGCTTCCGTGAAAAATGCCTGTTCTACATATCCGGTCTGAACATTGACGTTTCGCCACAAATGGGCGAAATATTCCCCACTACCAAGTTCGTTCCCTGGGCCGCGTTCCTCCGGGACAGGAAAGGGAATCAGCAGATACTGGAACAAGCAGAACTGGTTGACCAGTTACGTCATCAGAGCCGGCAAAACCCGGACGAGATAGAGCTGGACGCCGCCATCCGCAACATGGCAGAGGCGAAGTCGGTGAAGATTAGCGTACCAGATGTCGAATAGCCTGACAGACCGTCAATAAGCAGTTAGTCTAGCCGGTCGGAGCAGCGGTACCGACCGAACTGCCGCATTCAGCGGCTCATCTTAATGGTCAGTTTATGCATGGAGAACACACAGCAGCTATTGATGTCGCCGCGGGCATAATCACCCGGACCGATGGTCGTGTGCTGATGGCTGAACGTCCGGCCGGAAAGCCCTGGGCCGGCTACTGGGAATTTCCCGGCGGCAAGTTTGAAAGCGGCGAAAGTCCTATTGTCGCTCTTGCGCGTGAATTGCACGAGGAACTCGGTATTGAACTCGACCAGGCCTATCCCTGGATTACACGCGTCTATGACTACCCGGAACGACGTGTTCGGTTACATATGTACCGTGTTCTGAAATGGCATGGCAATCCAAATGGAAAGGAAGGACAGCAGATCAGCTGGGAGAACCCGCAGGCTGTGCAGTGCGAACCACTGTTACCCGCCAATGATCCTATATTGCGGTATCTGTGCCTACCTCAGATTTACGCCATCACAAAGGCGTCAAAATATGGCGTCACTGCATTCATGGAGCGCTTGCACATTGCCCTGAAAAATGGCGTCAAACTGATTCAGGTTCGCGAACGCATGGTACCGGGACAACTGAACCAGTTTGCGCATAACGTCGTCTCAATGGCCCATCAATATGATGCGCAAGTGCTGATCAATGGCAGTGAAAACATGGCAAGAAGTACCGGCGCCGACGGTGTTCATTTTCAGACCAGCCAGTTGATGCAATGCGAGAAGAGACCCAATGTTGACCTCTGGGCAGCCTCCTGCCATAACCGTGAGGAATTGTTACGGGCTGCGGAACTAGGCGTTGACTTTGTGGTGCTATCCCCCATTTTGCCGACCGAAAGCCACCCTGGGGAACCGACCCTGGGTTGGGAGAAATTTTCAGAACTGTGCCTGGATTTACCCATGCCGGTTTATGCTCTGGGTGGCATGAAGACAGATTTAATGGAGACGGCAATGGCACACAGCGCACACGGTATCGCCATGTTGAGTGGGGTCTGGTAGAAATTGGGGTCAGAGAGCAATATTTCCTGATATACGAGTGCCCGCAACTCAGCGAGCCGTACCGAATATAAGGAAATATTGCTCTCCGACCCCGTTTTGGTTCTAGCTATCGATACTGCTACCTGCAGACTTGGAGTCTTCAGCTTCCAACTCCTCACGGATCTTCGCCTGTTCCTTGCGTCGCTCAACGAGTTGATCGTAAGCATCCGCTCTGCGCGCTATGGTTTCCTCGCCGAACATCACCTGGCGAATAAATCGATCACCGAACTTGAGCAGCGCCAGGTCATCCTCGTACAGGGCTTTGCGAGTTGCCTCATCGATATCAAAAGTTGAAGAAAAACCTTCACTTTTGACAAATTCACGAAACCGGTCCAGGTCATAGCAGGCCATGAAAAACAGCTGCAGGCTTTTGCTGGACAGGGTGCCAATCGACGGACCGGCTGACTTCATTTTCAGAATCAGCTGACGCCAGCCACGCCCGTGTTCGTCATAATCCTCGAGTTCCTGCTCCTTACGGTAGTCCCTGATGGTGATCTCACGCTCTTCCAGATGTCCCTTACAGTGATCTTCTTCCACCAGCGCATAAGAAGCAGTATCGAAATTTTCGTCAGCGCGACGCATCGACAGTAAGCCCACCGGGTAGTAGCGACAGGCAGTTGGCCGGTCCTCGTAGACACTGCAGCCTTCCTCAACCATGAATTGACAAGCCGTTCCACCTTCTACCGGTTTGTATTTGACGCCGGCAATACTGTTTTTATTGAACTCAAAAGGGTAGGTATAGGTGGCGAGAAACTCCGTAGAACTGATACCCAGACGCTGTTTAAGGCGCAGAATGTCGTACGGGGTCAGCATGATATCGATATTGCTGCAACAGGCATTGAAGCACTCGATACCCTTGTAGCAACGAAACTTGATGACATGATTTTCGTCATACGTTTGCGGCGTTACCGGGCTGGCCGGAATCGGGGAGTCTTCGATAGAAAGGTCAATATCAGCCATTGCGGTATCCTCAATTAAAAAACAGCATCAGCCACGGAAGAACACGAAAAGCACGGAAATTACCATTCCATATCCATCAAACCGTGACGGTCTCGGACGGGGATGTGATAATACCATGAGCCGCCAGGCAGTAATTAATTACGAAAAACAAGGATTAACCGGCGTCAACTTAGCTGCAGGAGCGCCATCCCCCAGCGCGAATCGCGCCCGGGAGGTTGCTTCTACAAGAGTTTTTCTGCGCCGATCGGTTAACCATACAGCACACAAAAAAGCCCGGACACCTTACGGTGCCCGGGCTTTGGTACTCAAGCTGCTGTTAACTTGAACTTACTTGAACAGCTTGCTCTTGTCGACCAGATCGACGTGCTTACGCTTGAAGCACTTGTAGGTCTTGGCTTCATGGTCATAGATCGAGTTCACGAAGCACTTCCAGTTTTCCTCATCGACCACGTTGTGGTCCATGCGGTAGTAGAAGCCCGGGTAACGGGATTCTTCACGGAACTGGATGTGTTTCATGTGAGCTTCAGCCGTCAGGATACGGTGATAGTTTTCCCAGGCGCGGAGCAGTTCGTGCAGATCTTTTGCACGCATCTTCTCAGCGTCTTCCTTCAGGGTACCCAGCTTTTCTTCAGCCACGTCGAGCATATGCCCGTTGGTGGTGTAATAGGTAGCAACACCGGCTACGTATTCGTCCATGATCTTCTGCAGACGGAACTGCAGCATCTTGGGCGTAATGTAGTGCGGGTTGATATCGATTGCAGTGGAGTAATCCTTGTGTTCCAGGTAGGTCTTCACCGGCTGGTAGACTTCAGCCACCAGGTCTTCGACCGATGCATCCAGCTCAGGCTTCAGATCAGGGTTGTCCAGGCAGTACTTAACCATGGACTTGGCAGCCATACGGCCTTCAGCGTGGGAACCGGAGGAGAACTTGTGACCGGACGCGCCCACGCCGTCACCGGCTGTGAACAGGCCTTTTACAGTGGTCATACCACGGTAACCCCAGTTCCAGCCCTTCGGCAGGTGATCGGGAATGCCATCGTACTCTTCGTCCGTCGGCGCGCCGACATCAGTAGGACCGGACACCCAGATGCCACAACAACCTGAGTGCGAGCCCAGCAGGTAGGGTTCGGTCGGCATCAGCTCGGAGTTCTTCTTCTCCGGCTCGATGTTTTCACCAACCCAGATACCGCACTGACCGACACACATGTCGAGGAAGTCTTCCCAGGCTTCTGCTTCCAGGTGTTTGACTTCACGAGGAGAAAGGGTTTCGCGCAGGTTGGCAAGGGCGGTCACGGTGTCCATCCAGATCGGACCACGGCCTTCCTTCATTTCCTTCAGCATCAGGTGGTTACGCAGGCAGGAAGCAGGTACCGCAGCCTGACCATAAGGAGGATAATCGTTCAGCATCTCCTTGTTGCGAGTCATGTAGGTTTCGCCGACAGCGTTGGTGGCCTGCGACTTGAACAACAGGAACCAGGCGCCTACAGGACCGTAACCGTCTTTGAAACGGGTTGGAACGAAGCGGTTTTCCATCATCGTCAGTTCGGCGCCAGCCTGTGCAGCCATGGCATAGGTGGAACCGGCATTCCAGACAGGATACCAGGCACGACCCTGGCCTTCACCGACAGAGCGGGGACGGAACAGGTTAACGCAACCACCGGCAGCCAGCAGACAAGCCTTGAACTTGTAGACGACAACTTTGTGATCACGCGTCGAGAAACCGACAGCACCGGCGATGCGGTTGCTGTCATTCTTGTCATTGATCAGCTTGACGATGAAGATGCGCTCTTCGATGTTATCGATGCCCAGGGCTTTCTTGGCGGCTTCAGCAACAATCCACTTGTAGGATTCGCCGTTGATCATGATCTGCCACTTACCGGAACGTACGGGCTTGCCGCCGTCCTTGAGAGGAGTCATACCCTTGGAACCATCATGACGCTCACCGTTTTCGTCGAGCTTCCAGATCGGCAGACCCCATTCTTCGAACAGGTGTACCGATTCGTCAACGTGGCGACCCAGGTCATAAGCCAGGTCATCGCGAGTGATACCCATCAGGTCGTTGGAGACCATGCGTGCATAGTCAGCCGGATCCTGCTCGGTACCGATGTAAGTGTTAATGGCGGACAGGCCCTGCGCCACAGCGCCGGAGCGATCCATAGCGGCCTTGTCTACCAATTTGATTTTAAGGTCGGTGCCTTCGGCCCAGCGCATGATTTCAAAACCGGCGCCGCAGCAAGCCATACCACCGCCGATAAGAAGAATGTCAACTTCTTCTTCGACGACTTCGGGATTTCCGAATTCTCCTGCCATTTGTAGTTACCTCTAAGCTTTTATACTGAATTTAAATCCGTTAATCGGAGACTTACAGCTTGATCAGCTCGCTGCGATCACCTTCACGGTAGCCGTTCTGCATGCCCAGATCGAAGAAACCGTTGTCTTCAATTTTGGCCATATCGGCAGCAGGCTTACCGGCGTAAGGATCGATAGAACCTTCCGGAGTGGTGCGGATCGGGAATTTGAAACGCTTCATGGTGCCGTTGCGGAACTTGATGGTCCACATGATGGAATCGGTACCGCGCAGCGGCTGTACAGAACCACCCAGGGGTACGATGTCCGCATAGTGACGGGCTTCGATGGCCTGCTGCGGGCAGATCTTCACACAGGAGTAGCACTCCCAGCACTGCTCGGGCTCCTGGTTGAAGGCGCGCATGGCGTGACCGGTTTCAGAACCGTCCTTGTCGAGCTTCATCAGGTCGTGCGGGCAGATGTACATGCAGGCCGTCTTGTCCTGACCTTTGCAGCCGTCGCACTTATCAGTACGTACAAATGTAGGCATGGTTTTATCTCCGTTTTATTTACTTTAGTGATATATCATCCGTTACCGGCTGGCCGGTGACGGTCTCTAGAGCCTTTACTTGGCCGAATGACCCGACATCTTGATCTCGACCTTGTCTTCGTCCTTCAATGAGCCGTAGTAGGCCCGCAGGATCTCCAGCACTTCAGGACGGGAAAACTTATCTGAGACGTCTTCACCTTCGGACAGCGCCTTGCGCAGTTTGGTGCCTGACAGCAGGATTCGGTCCGAACCCTCGTGCGGGCAGGTCTTCATGGAAGCCATGCCGTCACACTTGTTGCACCAGAAGGTCCAGTCTATTTTGAGTGGCTCGGTTTCCAGAGCATCGGCAGAAATTTCATCAAAGATGTGATGCGCATCGAACGGACCATAGTAGTCGCCGACGCCGGCGTGATCGCGGCCGACAATCTGATGGGAGCAACCGTAGTTCTGGCGGAACAGGGCGTGCAACAGGGCTTCACGCGGACCGGCGTAGCGCATGTCCAGCGGATAACCCGCCTGGATCACCGTGTTGTCGGAAAAATACTTTTCGATCAGGGTGCCAATGGCATTGCTGCGGACATCCGCCGGGATATCACCGGGCTTCAGTTTACCCAGCAGCGAATGGATCAGTACACCGTCGAGGGTTTCGATAGCGATCTTGGCCAGGTACTCGTGAGAACGGTGCATCGGGTTACGGGTCTGAAACGCCGCGATGGTTTTCCAGCCACGCTTTTCGAATTCGGCGCGTGTCTGCGCCGGGGTCATGAACTGATCACCATACTGCTCCGGGAAACCGCCCTGGGACAGTACTTTGATGGGGCCTGCCAGATTGACATCGCCCTGATCCATCACCATCTTCACGCCCGGGTGCTCCATATCGGTGGTCTTATAGACCATGATGCACTCGTGCTTCTTGTCGATACTGTATTTCTCGGTGACCTGCATGGTGGCGAGCACTTCATCCCGCTCCGTGTCAAACAGCGCTACCTCGTCACCAATATTAATGGAGTCAGCCGTTGACTGGTCAGTGGACAGTGTCACCGGAATCGGCCAGAACAAACCACTGGCCATCTTCATGCCATCGCAAACACCTTCCCAGTCGGCATGGGTCATAAACCCATCCAACGGTGTAAAGCCACCGATACCCATCATAATGATGTCGCCCGCTTCGCGTGACGAAACGTTGACTTTGGGCAGTGAGGCTGCGCGATCCTTTGCGGATGCTAGCGCATCGCCCTCGAGAAGCAGCGGCTTGAGATCACCACCACCGTGTGGCTTCACTAAACTGGACATGAGACTCCTTACCAACCTGGGTTCTGTGACTAGAAGGTTATGAGGCGTACTAACCCCTGTCGGGCTTCCGGCAGGGGGTGTAACCTTAATGATGTGACCGGGGAAATCCAACAAATTAATATTACTCAACCATAAAGCCACCTTATTGTTGGATTTATCGAGGGCATATTCCATAACTTATTGTTTTTACACATTCTGCCATTCATTAGAATATTATGATACTTTATACATGTTTCAGTAAAGCTGATTAGCCTGCGGCCACAATAGTTTAGTAAATTGATGGGGCTTTGACTGGATCGCACACTTCTTTAACCAGGGATCGTCATAATGCACAAGCCGATTCATGATCCATTGTCGAAACACCTCGACCATAACAGCCGTATCGAGGTCAAGAATACCACCTGCTACATGTGCGCCTGTCGCTGCGGCATTCGCGTCACCCTGCGTGATGGTGAGGTCCGTTATATCGAGGGCAACCCGGATCACCCCCTCAACAAGGGCGTGATCTGTGCCAAGGGCTCCTCCGGCATCATGAAGCAATATTCACCGGCTCGCCTGACCAAACCACTGCTGCGTAAGGCTGGCAGCGACCGCGGTGACAACCAGTTCGAGGAAATCTCCTGGGAGAAAGCCTTCGATATGATCGAAGAGCGCCTGGCTGAAATCCGCGCCAGCGATCCGAAGAAATTCGCCCTGTTTACCGGCCGCGACCAGATGCAGGCACTGACCGGCCTGTTTGCCAAACAGTTCGGAACCCCCAACTACGCCGCCCACGGGGGGTTCTGCTCGGTGAACATGGCCGCGGGCATGATATACACCATGGGCGGATCATTCTGGGAATTCGGCGGCCCGGACCTGGATCGTGCCAAACTGTTCGTCATGGTTGGTACCGCCGAAGACCACCATTCCAACCCGATGAAAATGGCTTTGTCAAAATTCAAACGCCAGGGTGGAAAGTTCATTTCCATCAACCCGGTACGTACCGGCTACTCGGCCATCGCCGATGAATGGATCCCGATCAAACCCGGTACCGATGGTGCGCTGTTTCTGGCGCTGATTAACGAAATCATAAAACAGGGCCTCTACGACCGTGACTTCCTGGTCAACTATTCGAATTCCCCCGAACTCGTCAACATGGACCCGGCCTCCAGCGAGTACGGCATGTTTGTGCGCTTTGAGGTGCCGCCCGAGGAGGGCTGCTTCGATCCCCAGAACAAACTCTGGTGGGACCGCGAACTGAACCGGCCGATATCCACACACACCGAAGGCGCAGACCCCTATCTGCTGGGCGAATTCCGCCTGGACGATGGCACACCCATCAAACCGGCGTTCCAGTTGCTGGCGGACCGGGTCAAGGAATACACCGCCGCGTGGGCTTCAACCATCACCGGCATTCCTGAAGCCACCATCAAGCGCCTGGCACACGAACTGGCCATCACCGCGCGTGACGAGAAGATCGAATTGCCGATTCCCTGGACCGACACCTGGGGCAAGGAACACGAGTCGGTGACCGGCAACCCGGTTGCCTTCCACGCCATGCGCGGCCTGGCGGCTCACTCCAACGGCTTTCACACCATACGCGCCCTGTCGATCCTGATGAGCATTCTCGGCACCATCGACCGGCCAGGCGGCTTCCGCCACAAGGCACCTTTTCCACGCCCGATTCCGCCCTGTGCAAAAACCCCCACCGGCCCCGACGACGTCCAGCCCGATACACCCCTGAATGGCATGCCACTGGGCTGGCCCGCTGACCCGGATGACCTGTTCGTTGATGCGCAGGGAGAACCGGTACGGATCGACAAGGCTTTTTCCTGGGAATACCCGCTGTCGGTACACGGCCTGATGCACAACGCCATTACCAACGCCTGGCGGGGCGACCCCTACAAAATCGACACTTTGTTGATATTCATGGCGAATATGGCGTGGAACTCGTCCATGAACAGCACCCGGGTGCGCAACATGCTGAACGACCGGGATGAGGACGGTGAATACAGAATCCCCTTCCTGATTGTCGCCGACGCGTTTCAGTCGGAAATGACGGCCTATGCGGATCTGGTATTACCGGACACCAGTTACCTGGAACGGCACGACTGCATGTCCATGCTGGATCGTCCGATTTCCGAATACGACGGCCCGGTCGATTCGGTACGCCTTCCCGTGGTAGCGCCCAAAGGTGACTGCAAACCATTCCAGGAAGTTCTCATCGAACTCGGTTCCCGTCTCGGATTGCCGGCCTTCACCCGCGCGGACGGCAGCCGCAAATACCGCGATTACCCCGACTTTGTCATAAACTACGAGACCACACCGGGATCCGGTATCGGTTTCCTGGCCGGCTGGCGCGGCAAGGGCGGCGAGAAGTTCATGAGGGGTGAACCCAACCCCAAACAATGGGAAATGTACGAAAAAAACAACTGCGTGTTCCACTACGAGTTGCCCAAATCCTACCAGTACATGCGCAACTGGAATCAGGGTTATCTGGAATGGGCCAAACGCCACAGCCTGACGCGCTATGCCGAACCGATCAACATACACATCTATTCCGAGGTGCTGCAGAAGTTCCGCCTCGCCGCACAAGGCAAGTCGGACGGCAAACAGCCGCCCGATCGACTGCGCAAACGCGTGGAAACCCACTTTGATCCACTGCCGTTCTATTCCCAGCCGCTGGAAGCCGAGGCCTCTGATCTGCACAAATACCCGTTGAATGCGATCACCCAGCGCCCCATGGCCATGTACCACTCCTGGGATTCACAGAACGCCTGGCTGCGCCAGATTCATCCCTACAATTTCCTCTACGTCAATTCCAAAACCGCCAGTACCGCCGGCATCGAAGACGGTGGCTGGATGTGGGTGGAATCCATGCACGGTAAGGTACGCTGCCTGTGCCGTTATTCAGAAACCGTTGAACCCGGAACCGTGTGGACCTGGAACGCGATTGGCAAGGCTTCCGGGACCTGGGGACTGGACGGCGACGCCGACGAGTCACGGCGCGGGTTCCTGCTCAATCATATCCTCAGCGAGGAATTGCCAGCCGCCGAAGCCGGCGAGCATTTATCCAATTCGGACCCGGTTACCGGCCAGGCCGGCTGGTATGATGTGCATGTACGGATCTACCCGGCCGGTCGCGATGAACCGTCGCTGACCTCACCGCAATTCGACACGCTGCACGCCGTGCCGGGTCAGTCACAGGAAAAGAAACGTGGTCGCTGGTTGACATATTTTGCGGGAAAAAAGAAGGCATGAAACAGCTAGCTCTGGTCATCGATCTGAACGTCTGCGTCGGCTGCCACGCCTGCGTCACCAGTTGCAAGGAATGGAATACTTCCGGTACAGCGGGTTACCTCGCCGATATGCACCCGTATGGCAGGAGCCCGAGCGGCACCTTTTTCAACCGCGTGCAGACATTTGAAGTCGGTGAGTTCCCGCACGCCGAAACCGTGCATTTTCCCAAGAGCTGCCTGCATTGTGAAGACCCGCCCTGCGTCCCGGTGTGCCCGACCGGCGCCAGTTACAAACGTGAGCAGGACGGTATCGTGCTGGTCGACTATGATAAATGTATCGGCTGCAAGTACTGTTCGTGGGCCTGCCCTTACGGCGTCCGTGAACTGGACGAACATCAGAAAGTGATGAAGAAATGCACCCTGTGTGTGGACCGTATCTACGATGACGACCTGCCGCAAAACGAACGCTTGCCGGCCTGCGTCATGGCCTGTCCGACCAGCGCGCGCCTGTTTGGTGACGTCAACGATCCGGACTCCGAAGCAGCGGTCGCCATTCGGGAACGCGGCGGATACCAGTTGATGCCGGAATGGGGGACACGGCCGGCCAATCATTACCTGCCGCGCCGCAAAACCCGCATCACCATCCATGAAGACGAACTTATCCGCGTCGACAACCCGCTCAAGAAAGAGCGGCAGCTGCCCATGCCGGGCAACGATGAACCGACACTCGACGACGTCACTTCGTGGTAATGAGACAGCACACTGAAGTTCAATGTCGCCGGTCACTGCTACTGCTGAAGGTGGGACCTCCGGGTTCGCGTAACGCACCGAACGCTGCAGTGGCCGGCGGCACCCTATTTGGAGATAACCGATGCATCCGGCATTTTCGGTCATTTTTCTCACCACGCTGATCGGTGTCGGCCAGGGGCTGTTCCTGGCGCTCTATACCGGCCAGCTGTACTCCGTCGTCAAAGTCCTGCCGGCACAGGAATCAGCAACATTTTATGGCGTGGGCAGCCTGATAGCGCTGGTTTTTCTGCTCGCCGGCCTGTTCGCCTCCCTGTTTCACCTGGGTCACCCGGAACGGGGCTGGCGCTCGGCCGCACGCTGGCGCACTTCCTGGTTGTCACGTGAGGTGGTGGTATTACCGGCCTTTATCGTCATAACAGCGCTATATGGCCTGATACATTTCCTTGATTTGAACCCGGTATTGTTCACCTTCCGGGACACCTTTGCCGTCGATCTGTCACTGCTGGTCGGCGCTGTAAACACCGCAGTGGCATTTACCCTGTTCCTTTGCACCGGCATGATCTACGCCTGCATCAAATTTCTGCAGGAGTGGGCCAGCCCGTTGACGGTGGTAAATTACACACTGCTGGGTTCCACATCCGGATTCACCCTGGCAACCGCCTTTGCCGCCTACCAGGGTTCGGGCCTTACACAGTTCTACGGTGGCTGGGCGATTATTCTTACTCTCGTGTCTCTGCTGACACGCGCTTCGAGCCTGATTCGCAACACACGCATCAAGCACAAATCAACGACCGCAACCGCTGTCGGCATTCGTCACGCCAGGATTGAACAGAAATCACAGGGGTTCATGACCGGTTCCTTTAATACCCGTGAATTTTTCCACGGCGCACCGCAGGTCATCTTCAATGGCATCAAGTGGCTGTTTCTGCTCACTGTGTTCCCACTTCCCGTGGTCTTGCTGGCACTCGGCCTGAGTGCCAACGCGGCGGGTGTTTTTGTCATCGCCTTCGCTGTGCAGTACGCCGGGCTGCTTGCCGAGCGCTGGTACTTCTTTGCCGAAGCCAATCATCCACAGAACCTGTACTACCAGACGGTTTAGCGGTGTTAAGTCGTATTGTCAGCGCCAGGAACCTGAACTATGCTGAAACAATGAAACCGCTCATTGATCCTTTTGGCAGGGCTATCGAATATGTCCGTTTATCGGTCACGGATCGCTGTGACCTGCGCTGCAGTTACTGCCTGCCAAAAGGATTCAAAAATTTCGAAGAGCCGGAAGACTGGCTGACGTTTGACGAAATAGAACGTGTTGTCGGTACCTTCGGGCGACTGGGGGTAACTCGTATTCGCATCACCGGCGGCGAGCCGCTGGTGCGTAAAAACACACCCGAACTGGCCGCCCGTCTCGCCGCATTACCCGGTATCGATGACCTGTCCCTCAGCACCAACGCAACCCGCCTGGACAAACAGGCTACCGCCCTCAGAAAAGCCGGCATCTCCCGCATCAACGTCAGCCTTGACAGCCTGCAGCACGAGCGCTTCAAACAAATAACCCAGGGCAAACTGGACAAGGTGCTGACAGGATTGATGGCTGCCAAAGACGCCGGTTTTGCGCCCATCAAAATCAATATGGTGGTGATGGCCGGCGTCAACGATGATGAAGTCGAGGACATGGTCGAGTTCTGCATCGAAAACGACTTTACCCTGCGCTTTATCGAAACCATGCCGATGGGCGACACCGGCCGCAGTGCGACGCAGCATTATGTTGACCTGCAGACAGTGCGCAGTCGCCTGGAACGGCGCTTTGAGCTGATCCCCGGGGTAATGCCGGGTGGCGGGCCCGCCCGCTACGTCCAGGTTGCCGGTTCCGATTTGCGCATCGGTTTCATCACCCCGATTTCCCAGCACTTCTGTGAGACCTGTAACCGGGTTCGCCTTTCCGTCGACGGCACCATTTACCTGTGTCTGGGACAGAACGACAAGCTCGAGCTACGCCCCCTGTTACGCGCGGGTGCCGATGATCAGGCACTCGAACAGGCGATTTTGAGCGCGATTGCACAGAAACCGGAACGCCATGAGTTCAGAGACAAGCCCGAGCAGGTGGTTCGATTCATGTCGGCAACCGGCGGTTAGCACCCGACCTGACACCTAAAAACCAAACAGGCTTTTACCGATCATAAACACCCCGAGCACTGCGACAAAACCGGCAAAAATGCTTTTCAGTCGCTGACGCTGAAGGCGATGAGCCAGCCAGGCACCTATCGGAGCACCCAGCACGCTGGTGATACTGATGGCAAACACCGCCGGCCAGTACAGGTAGCCGCTGCTGCCGACAGGAAGGTCTGCCTGGCCCCAGCCCACCAGCGCAAATCCAAGTGCCCCCACCAGCGCAATCGGCAGTCCACAAGCCGCCGAGGTGCCCACCGCCTGACGCACGTCGACCTTGTGCCACACCAGGTAGGGCACCGTCAGGGTGCCGCCGCCGATACCAAGCAGGGCGGACACCGCACCAATCAACACGCCAGCGATCAGGTTGCGTAACCGGCCCGGGCCCGACCGGTGCGGCGCCGGTGACCGCCCAAACACCATGTGCGCCGCTACCAGCAGCTCAAAGATGCCAAACAGACCCGCCAACAACAAACCGCCCAGCCAGACAGCCAGCACAGCGCCCAGCCATCCACCCAGCACTATACCGCCCGACAACTGCCGCATAAGCCGCCAGTTCACCGCACCGCGCCTGTGATGCGCCCACATCGAAGACAGGGAAGTGAACACCAACGTCGCCAGCGAAGTCCCGACCGCCAGCTGCATCAGGTGTTGCGACGCAAAGCCCTGACTGGTAAACAGTGTCGCCAGAATCGGCACCACGATCAGACCACCGCCTACGCCGAGCAGGCCGGCGACCACACCAGCGAACAAACCCAACAAGGCATAAGCGGTCGAAAGGGTTAATATTTACATTTTTGGGATTGTACCTTTGCATGGACTCTTTTATGGTAACTGCTATCCGGGGGGCAAAATAATAGCAGGCAGGGTGCAACTCACAGACATGCATGCACGCTTGGCAGGAATAGTAATGGCAGTCATGATGTTAGTGACTGACGTCGGCCTGGCAGGTCCGTACGACAAACAACGCGAACTGTTTGTTGCGGCAGAATCTGCGCTCAATTCCGGCGAACAGGCAACATTCCGCGATCTCAAGCGGCAACTGACTGATTATCCTCTGTATAGCTACCTGGAGTACTGGCAACTGCGGCGCCGCCTCAGCAAAGCCGGGGCCGGTGAGGTTCAGGCGTTCCTGGACCAATATCAGCAGCAGCCGGTTGCCACACGCCTGCGCATCAGCTGGTTACACCAACTGGGCAAACGCAAGGACTGGAACAACTACCTGCGTTTTTATCAGCCGCAACGCTCGGTCACTCTGCAGTGTTACGACGTTCGTGCCCGACTCTCCAAAGGCGACCGGGAACAGGCTCTGCAGGATGCGCTCGAGCTGTGGCTGGTGGGATACTCCCAGCCCGATGCCTGCGACCCGGCCTTTGACCAGCTCTACGCCAGCTCCCGGATCACCAGCGAGCAGATCTGGACGCGTATACGCCTGGCTTTCGCCAATCAGAAATCCAGTCTCGCCGGTTACCTGGCCAAACGCCTGTCTGCGGAAGACCGCGAATGGGTCAAACGCTGGCAATACGCACACCGCCGCCCCACCGACGCGCTCTCCAAACCCTGGTCCAAACAGGACACACCGCTGGTCAGAGAGATTCTGACTCACGCCTGTTTGCGTCTTGCCCGCCACAAGCCCGAACAGGCGTGGAAACACTGGCAGGAGATCGCCAAGACCCATCGCTTCAGCGAACAACAGGCGGGTAAGGTTCTGCAGCGTATCGCCTTAACCGGTGCGTTACGCAACCACCCGCAAGCGGCGCAGTGGCTGGCCAGCGTTCCCGATCACGCCGTCAACGCCGATATCCGTCAATGGCGGGTACGCGTGGCCTTGTCCGACGGGGACTGGAAAGACGCCCTGCGCTGGATTGAGGAACTCGATGCGACGGAGCGCAACGCCGAAACCTGGCGTTACTGGCGCGCCTATGCGCTGGAGGCCGATGGCGCCAGTGGTGATGCCTTTACCGAATACGCCCGACTCGCCGGTGAACGCAGCTACTATGGTTTTCTGGCCGCCGATCATCTGCAGCGCCCCTACCAGATGAACGATTCACGCATCAGCTACGAAAAAGAGCAACTGGAGGACGTCGAGCAGATCCCGGGCATTCTGCGCGCCCGCGAACTGTACCTGGCCGGCAAACACCTGGATGCCCGCCGCGAGTGGTATCACACAACAGCCTCCCTGTCGGAGCACGAACTCAAGCTGTTGGCACTGCTGGCCCACCGCTGGGGCTGGCACGACCGCGCCATTCTGACGGCGTCCCGTGCCGAATACTGGTCCGACCTGACATTGCGTTTCCCCCTGCCACACCGCAAGTCCATATTCGCCTACGCCGACCAGTATGACCTGGATCCGGCCCTGATCTATGGTGTCATACGACAGGAAAGCGCTTTCATGGAAGATGCGCGCTCACCGGTCGGCGCCCTGGGCTTGATGCAGCTGATGCCGCAAACCGGCAAACAGACCGCACGCTCACTGAAAATCCGCTACCGCGGCAACCAGGCGCTGCTGCACTCCGATCAGAATATCCGCCTGGGCAGCGCCTACCTGAACAAACTGCTGAAACGCTACAATGGCTCCCCCGTGCTCGCAGCTGCCGCCTACAACGCCGGCCCGCACCGCGTCAGTCGCTGGTTACCCACTGGCAAGTCAATGGACGCCAGCCTGTGGATGGAACGCATTCCCTTCAAGGAAACGCGCCACTACGTGCGCCGTGTGCTGGCCTATGCCACGGTATTCGAGTGGCGCCTGCAGCGACCGGTGACACGCCTTTCGCATCGCCTGTCGGAAATCCAGCAGCGCTATTAGCAGTATCCGAATTTCAAGTACTCTGGCCACTTGAAATGTTAATATAAGCGCATTTACCTGCACTGAAAGGGAACAGCATGAAAGCATTGCGACTCTGCGTACTGGGGGGAACCGGCTTTGTCGGCACACACCTGGTACACCGGCTGGTCAGCCTGGGGCATTCAGTCACCGTATTGACGCGTCATCCCGAACGCCACCGCAATTTTCGCGTCGGCTCAGCGGTACGGCTTCTGGCAACCAACCCCTACGATGCTGACGCACTGCAAACGGTATTGACAGACATGGATGGCGTCATCAATCTGGTCGGCATCCTTAATGAAGAAGGCAAAAGCCAGTTTCAAAATGCGCACGTGGAACTGCCACGCAGCATTGTCAAAGCAATGCGTGAATCGGGGACCACACGCCTGGTGCACATGAGCGCACTCAATGCCAACGTCAATGAATCGCGCAGTCGTTACCTGAAAAGCAAAGGCGAAGGTGAAGATCTGGTGCATAACGCGCCCGGCCTGGAGGTCACCAGCTTCTGCCCCTCAGTCGTTTTCGGTCCCGGTGACAGCTTTTTTAACCGTTTTACAACACTATTGCATATATCGCCACTGCTGTTTCCGCTGGCCTGCGCCAACACCAGATTCGCACCCGTGTACGTCGGTGATGTTGTCGAGGCCTTTGTCAAAGCGCTGAGCGACAAAGCCACAATCGGCCAACGACTGGAACTCTGCGGCCCCCGGACCTACAGCCTGAAACAGCTGGTGCAGTTCACGGCAAAACTAAGCGGCCGTAACACCATCGTTACCGGCATGCCCGACTTTGCCGCCCGTCTGCAGGGCTACCTGCTCAGCCTGGCCCCCGGCAAGCCATTTACCATCGACAACTATTACTCTCTGCAACAGGACAGCGTCTGCAGCAAGTCCGCGCTGATCGGCATGGGCATCACCCCCAGATCGGTCGAAGCGGTGGTGCCCACCTACCTGGGAGACAACCGCTCCCGTGCACAGTATTTCCGCTACAGATCCCAGGCACGCCGCCCCTGATGGAAACATACCTGGTCGGCGGCGCTGTGCGGGACAGACTGCTCGGCCTGCCGATCAGAGAGAAGGACTGGGTGGTGGTTGGCGCATCACCCCAGGACATGCTGGATCAGGGCTTCAAGCAGGTTGGCAAGGACTTCCCGGTATTCCTGCACCCGACAACAAAAGATGAATATGCACTGGCCCGTACCGAACGAAAAACCGGACACGGCTACAAGGGGTTTGCCTTCCATACCAGTACCGACGTCACCCTGGAACAGGACCTGAAACGCCGCGATCTGACCATCAATGCCATGGCGGAAACAGCCGATGGCTCACTCATCGACCCCTATCACGGCCAGCAGGACCTCAATGCCGGCCTGTTGCGCCACGTCAGCCCCGCCTTCGCGGAAGACCCGGTGCGCATACTGCGCGTCGCACGATTTGCAGCCGCGTTTGCCAAATGGGGTTTCAAGGTAGCGCACAGAACCAACAGCCTGATGCGTAAAATGGTCGACGACGGCGAAGTCAGCCACCTGGTAGCGGAACGTGTATGGGCCGAGCTGATCAAGGCACTGGCCACTGATTCACCGCAACAGTTCTTCACCGTGCTGCGCGGCTGCAATGCGCTGGCGGTTCTGTTCCCGGAAATCGACCGCGAATACCCGCGTGACTGGCGGACGCACGGCGACAAGCCCGGCATTGCTGCACTCGAGGCGCTGCATCACAGTGTATCGTATAGCGAAGACCCACGCCTGCGATTCAGCGTACTCCTGCAGGCACTGGGGGAAAACCTCACGCAACATGAAAGAATCGTGCAGGCTGAAACACTGTGCGCACGCTTGCGTGCGCCCAATGACTATACACAGCTCGCATTAAATGCCATCAGACTGGAGCGCCAGGTTGGCAGCGACATCCCGGAAGACATACTCGAACTCATGGAATCGTCCGGCGCCTTCAAACAAAAGGGGCGCTGGCGCCTGCTGCTGTCAGTCTACCAGGCCGCCGGCCTGATTGATCAGCAACGCGCTGACAAACTGATCGCAACAAGTGCGGCTGCCGCCGGCGTCAACGCCGCAGGACTGGCCCATCGGAAGCTGAGCGGACCTGCGCTGGGCGCGGCCATTCGAACAAAACGCCTGGAAGTTATCGCTAACGCCCGCTTGTAGAGGCGGTGAGAGAGTCGATGTTGTAACATCGGCTCATCATTCAGGTAATCAACCAGGAGATAAAATGGCTACCAAATCGCTTGCTGCCCTGTTCATCATTTTTGCGTTCCTGTTTCAGTCTGCCTGTACCACGGTGTCTGACGCCAAGGCCGGCCGCGGCACAGGAGAAGTGCGAGTTTACCCGCGTGCAAAAGATCTGGTTTGGGATGTTGTTCTCGATGTGCTGAGTACGACCGACCTGAAAATAGTGTCCAAAGATAAAGACGAAGGCGTCATTCTGGCCAAAAGAGGAATGACCGGGTTCAGTTTTGGTGAGAAAGTCGCAATATTTGTCGAAGAAATAAATGATGGTGCGGCGACCCGGGTCGAGCTGGTCAATAAAAGAACCGTCTCATCGAATACCGATGCAGCGGATTGGTCGACCCTGCTATTCAATCGACTCGATAAAGTGCTCATGTAAAACAACCGCCCTATTTTCACCTTATCACCAGAACAGCACAAACAGCATTGCACCCAGAACAAAGCGATAGATCACAAACGGCAACATGCCAACGCGGTCGAGCAGTTTCAGGAAAAAATGGATGCAGGCATAGGCACTGACAGCAGAAACAAACACGCCCAGCAGAATCGGCAGCCATTGCACAGACTGCTCACCGCCCATTAACTTGCTGGCTTCGTAACCCGCCGCCATCAGGATGGCCGGTATCGACAGCAGGAAAGAAAAGCGTGCAGCCGCTTTACGATCCAGGCCCACCAGCAGTCCGGCGGTAATGGTGATACCCGACCTCGAGGTTCCCGGAATCAATGCCAGCACCTGTGCCAGTGCAATCACGGCGATGCGCCCGGCATTGAGGCGGTACTCACAACGCGTCTGCGGACCCTTTACATCGGCATACCAGAGCAACGCGCCAAAACCGATTGTCGCAGCGGCAATAACCTGTGGTGAGCGCAGGCTGGTTTCAATGAAGTCGTGAAATATCAGTCCACACAACCCCAGAGGAATCGTTCCCAACAGCACACCCCAGGCCAGCCTGGCCTCATCATCCGGATAACGCGACCCCAGCGAACGTATCCAGGACGACGCCATCGCCGCCAGTTCACTGCGAAAATAGGTGACAACAGCACTGAGGGTGCCGAAGTGGACAGCAACATCAAACGCCAGCCCCTGGTCCGGCCAATCGGTCAACAGCGGCACCAGGATGAGATGCGCTGAACTGGAGATGGGGAGAAATTCGCTCAGCCCCTGCACCAGGGCGAGAATAACAGCCTGGAAACTATCCATGAATTAATGCCACTAAAACCACAAACTCCCCCGTGCAAACGGGGATCTCCCAACAGTTATGATGAATCACTAAAAATACGTTCATGCAGACGACTGCGCACCTTACAGGCGACTGCGCAGGTCCGCTGCCGCAAAACCTTTGACATCCTCCGACAGCTCGCGCGAAAAACCGATCACCTTGAAGCGCTCCCCCATTTCACCGGGCAGCAGCAGACGCTTTGCTTCATTGCTTAGCTGCAGAAACTGCCGGGTATCGGCCGTGTCTGTCTCTGCCATCAGCTGATCGATACCACACGCCAGCAGAAATCGTGCCTGACTGGTGAAACCTTCGAGCTGCATACCCGATGCGGTCGCCGCCTCTGCAATAGCGGTAAAATCGACGAATGCTGTAATGTCCTGCAAACCCGGTGACCACAATGGATCATCGTGGGCATGATGCCGGTAGTGGCACATCAGTGTACCCATTGAACGCTGCGGATGGTAATACTCGGCGCGTCCGTAACCGTAGTCGATGAGCAGAAGCAAGCCTTGCGCCAGAACATCCGTCAGACTGTTTATCCAGGCCGGCAGTGTCGGACAGTACTCAGACTGATAGTCACCCTCCCAGCACCCGATCCGCGCCAGCTGCTGAACCGGTTTTTCCACTGCATCACCGCAACACTCACAGACAGACAGTTGCCTGTTTCGCCGGGCGACACCCAGCTCACTGACCCTGCCGTTTTGCCAGCGAAAACGCTTGACCGGCAACGCGTCCGCGACTTCGTTGCCAAATACAACTCCGCTGATCGGATCTTCCGGCAGGGTATCCAGCCATTCAATCCTTTGCCTGAATTCCGGCTCTCCACTAAACCGCCTTTGCTGCAGTGCACGCATCGCCGCACTGGGTTCCAGGATGTAATAACGTTGCGGTAATACCCCCAGTCTTTTCAGTTCACCGAGCAGGTCTAGCGCGAGCGCGCCGCTGCCTGCACCCAGTTCCATGACAACACCCTGCTGCTGTTCCAGCACCGATGCGATACAGCGCGCCAGACAACGGCCAAACAGCCTGCCCGACTCCGGCGCCGTGACAAAATCACCCTGTTCACCGAACGGCATCAGGCCATTGCTGTAATAACCGAGGCCGGGCTCATACAACGCGGCCGCCATGAAGCTGTCAAACGGCAGGCATCCTCCCGACTGCTCAATCCGGGGGTACAGCTTTGACAGCAGGGCATCGCTGACGGCGCGCGCTTCGGCAGCGGGAACTGGCAGACCTGTGGACATAGCGCGAGCGTTATTCTGCCAATGGCCACATCGGCTGGGAAGCCGCGTCAAACCGATCCCACAGTGCCGCGTAACTCTGGCCCGTGACAGGATGCCTGCTGTCAGCCGCGAGTTCCGCCAATGGCCTGAGCACAAAGGCATACTCCAGAATCTCGGGACGCGGGAGTATCAGGCCGGGCTCGTCAACAATCAGCTCATCGTACAACAGCAGATCCAGATCCAGACTGCGGCTGCTGAATCTGCCACCTCCCCTGTTGCGCCCGTGCGCGTCCTCGATGCGTCTTAACCCGGCTGAAACCTGTTGCGGTGACTGGCTGGTTTCGAACGCCACCACCAGATTCAGAAACAGGTCACCGGAAAACCCGATGGCCTCGGTTTCGAATATCGTTGACTGCTCCAGAGCACCATATTCTCTGGCCAGGGCATTCAGTGCGGAGGCAATGTTGTGTTCACGGTCGATATTGGACCCGACACTGACATACACCTTTGCCATGCCGTCAATCCCTTTTGCCGCGTTCAATGACGACACCCACACCTTGCGCCCCGCGAACCGCACCGCCCTTGTTCAGCGTCAAACGCACCCACGCCACAGAAAACTCCTCACGTACCAGTGCCACAATACGCTCGGCAAGCGTTTCCACCAGTTGAAAGCTGCTGGCCTCGACAAACGCAATGACACGCTTAGCCACCGCCTTGTAATTCAACGTGTCTTCGATGCTGTCACTGGCCGCCGCCCGGGCGATGTCGCTTCCCAGTTCGAGGTCGAGTCGCACCGTCTGTTTGATCGAGCGCTCCCAGTCATAGATACCGATGACGGTATCGATACGGAGATCGCGAATGAAAATGATATCCATGGTGATCCAGTGTGCTGCCTCATATAGAGTTAGATAATTTAAGCGGGTCATCCGGCTACCAGGCACCTTCCCGCCGCCGCGGTCATTCTACCTCAAGAGGACACAACAACGCAGATGGCCGCTCAACGGCCTGCCCGGAGGAAACACCAGACAAGACACCGAAGCCCGAAAAGGACCAGCGGATGCGGCCCTGGTAGCGGCGCAATGGCTTGACCCGCCTGCCGGAAAGCTTTCCAATAGCGCGCATGATGCTAGAACTTCTCTTAATTGGCGGCGGCTATCTGTTCGGATCGGTATCTTCGGCCATTATCACCTGCCGCGTGCTGGGTCTGCCTGATCCACGCAGCCAGGGTTCGGGCAATCCAGGCGCCACCAACGTGTTGCGCATCGGCGGCAAGAAAGCGGCAGCGGTCACGCTGGTAGGCGACATGCTCAAGGGGCTGATACCCGTTCTGATCGCCAAGGCGCTGGGTGCCGACATGGCCGTCCAGGCAGCTACCGCGGGAGCCGCCTTTCTCGGCCACCTGTACCCCCTGTTTTTCGCCTTTCAGGGCGGCAAAGGCGTGGCAACGCTGCTGGGTGTATTGCTCGGCTTGCACTGGCCGGTCGGACTGCTGACCATCGCAACCTGGCTGGTCATCGCCAAGGTTTTCAAAATCTCGTCACTGGCGGCGCTGCTGTCGATACTGATCACGCCGCTGTATGTCTGGTGGCTGATACCCGACACATCACTGATGATCGCCATGCTGTTGATGGGCGCCCTGCTGATCTGGCGGCACCGCTCCAATATAAAGAACATCATGGCGGGAACGGAAGGGAAAATAAAATCTGACGAGCGCTGACCAGATCTACGTTGGCCGTTGCGGCGGTGGCAGACCTTTTTCGGCGCCTTGCGCCTGCGCCGAAGCTGAAAAAGGTCTGCCACCCCCGCAACGGCCCCGCCCCTGGTCTATGTCCTGACCGTTTCCAGTTCCTCCAGCGACCAGCGCGGCCGCACTTCGACACCCGGCCCCTGCCGCTGCCCCGCCAGTAAACGGCAGGCACCGGCATAAGCGATCATGGCACCATTATCAGTACAGAATTCAAGGCGCGGATAAAACACCTCAGCCCCCAGATCATCAGCCAGGCAACGCAGGCTGTCGCGCAACGCCCTGTTGGCACCGACACCACCGGCCACCACCAGACGGGGCACACCGGTCTGCTGCAGCGCCCGGCGACATTTGATCACCATAGTGTCAACCACGGCATCCTGAAAAGCACGGGCAATATCGGCTCGCGTTTGCGGGTCATCGGCCTGCGCCTCGCAGGTGGTCAGGGCAAATGTCTTCAACCCGCTGAAACTGAAATCCAGCCCCGGACGGTCGGTCATGGGCCGGGGAAAGCGAAAACGACTGGGATCCCCCTGCTCGGCCAGTTTTGCCAATACCGGCCCACCCGGGTAGGCCAGACCCAGCAATTTGGCCGTCTTATCGAACGCCTCACCAGCCGCGTCATCCAGTGTATCGCCCAGGATGCGGTAATCGCCTATGCCGCTGACCTGCACAAGCATGGAATGACCACCGGAAACCAGCAGTGCGACAAACGGAAATTCCGGTGCCGACGCCTCCAGCATAGGCGCAAGCAGGTGCCCCTCCATATGGTGAACGGCGACTGCCGGCACCCCCCAGCTCCACGCCAGGCTGCGCCCTATAGACGCACCGACCAGCAGCGCACCCGCCAGGCCAGGCCCTGCCGTATACGCCACCCCATTGATATCCTTGCTGTTTATATGAGACTGCGTGAGCACCGTCTGCACCAGCGGGAGGGTTTTGCGTACGTGATCGCGGGAAGCCAGTTCCGGTACAACACCGCCATATGCCGCGTGCAGATCGATCTGGCTGTGGAGGGCGTGACCCAGCAAACCCTTTTCCGTATCGAACAGGGCCGCGCCGGTCTCATCGCAGGATGTCTCAATTCCGAGTACAAGCATGCCGCTATGGTAACGGTCCCAGCGCCGGGCTCAAATAGCGTCAAACGAGTTTCGCGCCAAACTCGCGGTTTTACCTTTTAAACCTGCGCTGCTACACTACGCGCCCTTTATCAATTCCGACCCACGAGGAAACGGTTTTGCCACAAGTCAAAGTACGCGAAAACGAGCCTTTTGAAGTTGCCCTGCGCCGCTTCAAGCGCTCCTGCGAGAAAGCGGGGATTCTGTCTGAAGTCCGCCGCCGTGAGTTTTACGAAAAGCCCACCCAGGAACGGAAACGCAAGCAGGCGGCCGCCGTCAAGCGCCACGCAAAGAAAGTCTCACGCGAACACGCCCGCCGCACCCGCCTTTATTAATCCCTGTACCGGTAGACCAGATCGTGCCCCTGAAGGATAAGCTCCAGCAGGATATGAAGGACGCCCTGCGTGGTGGCGACAAACGCAGCCTGGGCGTCATTCGCCTGATACTGGCCGCCATCAAACAGCGGGAAGTCGATGAGCGCATAGCACTGGACGATGCACAGGTCACCAGTGTGCTCGACAAGATGGCCAAACAGCGCCGTGACTCGCTCGAGCAATACGAAAAAGCCGGTCGCGACGACCTCGCCGAACAGGAAACATTCGAACTCGAACTGCTGAAGGCCTATCTGCCCGCACAGCTTGGTGAGGCCGAAGTTGATGCCCTGATCGATGACGCCATACAAACCACCGGCGCCAACAGCATGAAGGACATGGGCAAAGTCATGGGACAGCTCAAAAACAAGCTGCAGGGCCGCGCCGATATGGGCGCTGTCAGCGCCAGAATCAAAGCCAGGCTATCAGCCTGATATGCCGGGTTTCCCATCCGTAAGAGCGGTCTCCTGACCGCAAAAAACGCTGTTTATCAGCGCTTAGGACCGGCAGACCATCCGCGCAGATTTCACAGCTGAAAACATTCCCTTACCATAACCATATGGCCGGGCGTATTCCGCAGAGTTTTATCGACGATCTGCTCAACCGCGTGGATATCGTGGAAGTTATCGATGCCCGCGTATCCCTGAAAAAAGCCGGCCGCGAGTACCAGGCCTGCTGCCCGTTCCACAACGAGAAGACGCCGTCCTTCACCGTCAGCCCCGGCAAGCAGTTCTACCATTGCTTCGGCTGCGGCGCACACGGCAGTGCCATCGGTTTCCTGATGGACTACGAACACCTTGAGTTTCCCGATGCCATCGAGGAACTGGCTCGCTCGGTTGGACTGGAAGTGCCACACGAAGCCGGCTCCGGCCACCGCGCCAGTCATGGCGCCAACGACCACTACGCCTTGCTGGAGCAAGTCGAGCGTTTCTACCGCAGCCAACTGCGAGAACACGCGCAGGCCGCCAAAGCCGTGAGCTATCTCAAGGAGCGTGGCCTGAGCGGGGAGATAGCCGCCACCTTCGGTCTCGGCTATGCCCCACCCGGCTGGGATTCGCTGCTGCACCACCTGGGTTCGAATAAGGAAACGCAAAATGCCGCGGTTGAACTGGGTCTGCTGATCCGTCGGGACGACGGCCGCCTATACGACCGTTTCCGTGACCGCATCATGTTCCCGATTCGTGACCGGCGTGGACGCACCATCGGATTCGGCGGTCGCGTACTGGGCAATGACACACCCAAGTACATGAACAGTCCGGAAAGCCCGGTATTCCACAAAGGCCGTGAATTGTACGGCCTTTTCGAGGCGCGCAAATCGAACCAGAAACTGGAGCGCCTGCTGGTGGTTGAAGGCTACATGGACGTGGTCGCTCTGGCGCAATTCGGCTTGACCCATGCGGTGGCCACCCTGGGCACGGCCACCACAGCAGAGCACCTGGAACGCTTGTACCGTGCTGTAAAAGAGGTCGTGTTCTGTTTCGACGGTGACGCCGCCGGTCGCCGCGCTGCCTGGCGCGCGCTGGAAAACGCCTTGCCAGTACTGCGCGACGGACGCGAGGCGCGCTTTCTGTTTTTGCCTGAGGGTGAAGACCCTGACAGCCTGGTGCGCCGCATTGGCACACAGGAGTTCCGGCAAAAAACTGTCGAATCCATTCCACTCTCGCAGTATTTTCTTGAATCACTGAGTCAGCAGGTCGATACCCGAAGTGTGGATGGTCGCGCACACCTGGTGGAACTGGCGCGCCCACTGTTTCAGAAACTGCCGGATTCCGTGTTCCGGGATCTGATGCTCGATCAGCTTGCGCAGCGCAGCGGCCTTCCGGCGCGACAACTGGAAAGGCGGATTTTCGGCGCCAAAGAACCAGAACCGGAGCCCCCACAGAAACAGCGACCGCATGATTCCAGTCGCAGCCCGGTTCGCGTGGCAATACGCCTGTTACTCGAACAACCGGAACTCAGCGAGCGTGTGAAACGCCCCTGCGGATTTGAAGACCTTGAGCTACCGGGTATAGCGTTGCTGCTGGAATTACTTGAAATATTGTGGCAGCACCCTCATCTATGCACAGGTAGCATACTGGAACACTGGCGCGACAGACCCGAGCAGCAGCACCTTGCCAAGCTGGTGACACTGCCGCTGGAATTGCCGGAAGAAGGTTTTGCCGAGGAATTTTGCGGTGCTGTGCAGCGTCTAAAGGAGCAACGGACCCGCCAACGGACCGAACAACTGCTTTTCAAGGACCGCGAAACAGGGCTGACGGATTCAGAGAAAATTGAACTGAAACAATTGCTTGTAACACACCACCCGAACACCGGGTGAATACCTGCAAGAATAACAGAGTTGGCTAATATAGCCCGGATGGGCTACAATGGTCGTTTGACTTTTTCGCCAGTGTATTCTGGCCCGGATAGGGACACGTTCAGGTGATGAACCAGGACCAACAATCACAACTCAAGCTGTTGATCGCAAAAGGAAAGGAACAAGGCTTTCTAACCTATGCCGAAGTCAACGATCATTTACCGGATGACATTGTCGATCCGGAACAGATCGAAGACATCATCGGCATGATCAACGACATGGGTATACAGGTGCACGAAACTGCACCGGATGCCGATACGCTGATACTCTCCAACGATACGGCGAGTACAGACGAAGTGGCTGCGGAAGAAGCGGCGGCCGCCCTGGCGACGGTTGACAGTGAATTCGGCCGCACCACAGACCCGGTACGCATGTACATGCGCGAAATGGGTACCGTTGAACTGCTGACCCGGGAAGGCGAAATCGAAATCGCCAAACGCATCGAAGACGGGCTGTCGCAGGTTTATTCAGCACTGGCGAGTTTTCCGGCATCTGCTGAACTTCTGCTTGCCGAGTATGACAAGTTCCAAGCGGGTGAAAGCCGGCTCTCTGACCTGTTCACCGGCTTTATTGACCCGGATGCGGTCGATGCTCCGATTCCAACACCGGCTACTCAGGGCCCCAGCGCTTCAGACAGTGATAAAGAAGAGGATGACACACCGGTAGATACCGGACCTGACCCGGAAGAAACCCGCATTTTCTTTGCCGAACTCAGGAACATGTACGATAAGTGGCTGTCTGCGCTGACCGGCAAGGGCAAAAACCAGGCGCGGATAGACAAACTGCACAATCAGGTGGACAAACACCTGGCGTGTCTGAAACTGGCGCCACGCATGGTTGATATACTCACCACTAATCTACGTGCAACGGTTGCGAGTATCCGCACCCACGAGCGCGTCATCATGTCGATCTGCGTGCACAAGGCCCTCATGCCGCGCAAGGATTTCATTACTTCTTTCCCGGACAATGAAACCGACCTCAAATGGCTGGAGACGCAGATCAAGGGTGGCCACAAGTATTCACCTGTGCTGGCACAGCACAAGGAAGAGATCCTGCGCGCCCAGAACAAGCTGGTAAACATACAGACCAGGACCAGCCTGAGTATCGGCGGCATCAAAGACATCAATCGCCGCATGTCCATCGGCGAGGCCAAGGCCCGGCGCGCCAAGAAAGAAATGGTGGAAGCCAACCTGCGCCTGGTTATCTCGATCGCCAAGAAATATACCAACCGTGGTTTGCAGTTCCTGGACCTGATCCAGGAAGGCAACATCGGCCTGATGAAAGCAGTCGACAAGTTTGAATACCGCCGCGGCTACAAGTTCTCGACCTATGCGACCTGGTGGATTCGCCAGGCCATTACGCGTTCCATCGCAGATCAGGCGCGTACCATCCGCATTCCGGTACACATGATCGAGACCATCAACAAACTCAATCGAATTTCGCGCCAGATGCTGCAGGAAATTGGCCGCGAACCGACACCCGAAGAGCTGGCAGAACGCATGGACATGCCGGAAGACAAGGTGCGCAAGGTGCTTAAGATCGCCAAAGAGCCCATCTCCATGGAAACACCGATCGGTGATGACGAAGATTCGCACCTGGGTGATTTCATCGAAGACGGCAGCATTGATTCCCCGGTGGATTCCGCATCAGGCGCTGGTCTTAAGGAAGCCACCCAGGGTGTGCTTTCCGGTCTGACTCCGCGCGAAGCCAAAGTTCTGCGTATGCGTTTTGGTATCGACATGAATACCGACCATACACTGGAGGAAGTCGGCAAACAGTTCGACGTTACCCGCGAACGTATCCGTCAGATCGAAGCCAAAGCATTGCGCAAGCTGCGCCACCCCAGCCGTTCTGAACAACTGCGCAGTTTCCTGGAAATCGAGTAGCAATGGCAATGCCTTGTCGGTGTGCCCCGTCTGCTGTGGCACACCGCGTGATGGGCTATCAGGGTTCAAAATCACCGACCGAGCACAAGCACCTTACAACTCCAGCGACCGGAGCAAATCCAAGCTCACAAAACATCCCGGAAACCTGTTAGAATCCCGCCTGTTTTGGGCCTGTAGCTCAGTTGGTTAGAGCAGGGGACTCATAATCCCTTGGTCCCAGGTTCGAGTCCTGGCGGGCCCACCATTAAAACAATAAGTTACCTCGTTTCGTTGATCATCCGCACGCCTATGTAGACACGATGTAGACGCAATAATGGCACTAAGAATTGCGCCAGCATCTGGCCCAATTTTTTAACTTAACCGTCGGCACGTCGCCCGGGTGGCAGCGGCGCACTTCGGACAGACGAGATTCTAAGATCTAATAAACCGTCAGATGCACAGACTTTATGCGTGTGCGCGAGCAGTTCTTAGCGTATCTTTTCCCTTGAGTTTTTTGGGCATGTTTGTTTCCCATGCACTATAAAACGCTGAACTCATAATCCCTTGGTCCCAGGTTCGAGCCCTTTCAGGCCCACCATATATGTTATGTTTTTCAGTGTGTTACCCGCCTAATTTTCTTTACCCTCCTCTTCATTTTCGTTAACGTGACCGGATGAGGAAAAGCCGCAGTGGTCATCGAGCTTGAGACCTAAGGTTACTGGGAACTGTTCTCGAGCCGCAATGCGTTGGAAGAGGCACGCCGCAACCTTGAGATATAATATCTGCGATCTCTGGAAGGGCTTGGCATTCTTCAGAACGGCGTCCGTCTTGTTCAACATCAGTCCGGTCTTGGCTTCCCCGAAGGCATTGCAGAAAAAGACCAACCGATTTTTCAGGCGGCGTTGGCTTGTCAGACAACCCACCTGCTTACTGGTGATCTCAAGGAGTTTAGCTCCTTATATGAATCAAGCGGAAAACACATTTGGTCTCTGTATCCAGAATATCGCCGAGTTCTCGAATCAGCTCCGTTAGCCAAGGTCAGCACCTGAAGGGGTCTGAGGTAGTTGAGGATGTTCTTTATCCAACGCCTGCCCTTCATGCTCCTAATCCTCTCGGAACACTGGCAAGTTATGGATACGGACTGAATTCTCAGTCACAGTGATCATCGCACCCTTTAGGATATTTTTTTCTATCTTTGGCCAGACTACACCCAGCAGTTCAGCGAGCTGTCGCCCCTTCAACCCTTCTCTACGGATTCGAATTACGGATGGGGAAGATACACCATCCAGTGTCAGCATAGTATGAAAATCGGCATCCAGGGTGACTATTGTTCTGGTATCATTTCGCGCTGCTTCTAGAATTTCTCTATCGGTTGCGTGACTCAATCCGAATTCGGATACATGCCGCACATACCAGCTCCTGTTATCAAGATGCATTATCGTTGTGTGTGGTAATACCTGGTCGAGTAGCAAGCGTATCAAGCTGCACCGAGGGAAATCACTTGATCGTCAATATTATCAGCGGCGAACTCCAAGGCCTGCTGAATATCCTCATCTTCAAGTTCCGGATACTCGGCTTTCAACTAATCACGATTGGTATACAATGCAATGGCCTCAATGACCCGGCTCACAGTAATCCTCATGCCCCGGATACAGGGTTGCCCATTCATGATTTCTGGATTAACGGTAATACGGTCGTATTTATGCCCCATACAACACACCTTGCGGAAACGCTGTTTTAAAGCCAGATAAAACATCATGTGCTAAACAGAAAATAGCATAGCTGACCAGCGTAATGAAAGGGTGGGAGGTTCTTCAGAACACTTCTCTCGGTCATCCGCCCCTCTACAGAAGCGGCCCAAACATCGCGATCGTATTGTTCCAAAGGCGGCGCATCATGGGCCAGTCGGCGACCCTCTCAAGGTCGACCGTTCTCGACCGGGTAATGTATTGCCGCTGGCGCTGCCGCAGCTCGGCGGTCATCGCCAGATCATAGAACAGGATGTTGTTCTCGTAGTTGAGCTCGAAGTTGCAGCGCTCCATGTTCGCCGAACCGATCAGGACCGCATTGATACTCTGTGCAAGGAGATGAACACTGAGCGGCGCAATACGTGCAGGTGGTGCACGGGACATTTGCCCGCGTTCGAAGGCCTCAATGATATTCATCGGTGCACCACAGTCCGGGCAGGCAAGCGACATTGGTTCCGCCTGCCGGAACGGGTCGGCATCGCAATGCGGCGCAAGACCACCTGATCGCTTAATCGTTAACGCCCTCCAGGGCGGCAACGACCGGTGGCCCTGTGGGCCGTTTTTTGTAAAAAAACGTCTCTCAACCCGCATTCCGGCACGGCTTGTGCGTAATGACACCCAGACGTGTTAAAAAAAGGCTGAGTTGCGACCATAAGGGCAGCACTCACCGTAGAGAAAACCACACAGGGGCCCCGGCCCGGTTTGCATAACAGGAACGAAAATGAAAGGCATTGTATTTTGCGAATTCGTCGAGATGATGGAGAACCAGTTTTCGGCTGACATGGCGGACGAAATCCTCTCGGGTGTGCATCTGGCATCCGGCGGCGCCTACACCACTGTGGGCACCTATGACCACCATGAGATGCTGGCGCTGGTCACGCGGTTGAGCGAGAAGACCGGCATGCCCGTGCCGGAACTGGTATCAGCCTTCGGCCGTTACCTGTTCAGCCGCTTCGTCGTGCTGTACCCGGGCTTTTTTGAAAATATCGACGGTGCCTTCGCCTTTCTCGAACGCATCGAGGTACACGTGCATGTCGAGGTGAAGAAGCTCTACCCGGATGCCGAACTGCCGAGCTTTGCAACCAGCCAGCCGGATGCTGACACCATGTTCATGGTCTATTCTTCCACGCGACCCTTTGCAGACCTCGCGCACGGCCTGATCGAGGGCTGCATCTTGCATTATGGTGAATCGATCGACGTCGCCATGGAAGATCTCTCCGATGAAGGTCGCACGCATGTGCGCTTCACGCTGACACGGCAATAGACCCTTGACAGATTCACTAGACAACCAGCTGACATCACTGCAACGCCGTCTCGAGCGCGAACGCCTGGCGCGCAAGCAGGCCGAGCAACTGCTGGAGGTAAAGAGCCTGGAACTGTATAAGACGAATAGTGAACTGCGTACACTTGCGGACAACCTTGAAGACCTTGTAGAGACGCGCACCGAGGAACTGAAGCAGGCACGTGACGCGGCCCTCAGCGCCAACCGTACCAAGAGTGCGTTCCTGGCCAACATGAGCCACGATATCCGCACACCCATGAGTGGTGTTATTGGCATGTCCGAACTGCTGCTGGACACCACGCTGACGGCCGAACAGCGGCACCAGACACAGGTGATCCTCGATTCCTCGCGCTCCCTGCTGACACTCCTGAACGACATACTCGATCTGTCCAAGACGGAGTCCGGAAAACTGGAACTTTCTCCACACGACTTCGATCTCTACGACCTGCTGGACGGCATCATGGACACCCTGACAATTCCGGCTGGCAGCAAGCGCCTGGAACTGGGCGTGATACCGGACGGTCCCTTACCCCGCCGGCTGCATGGCGACCCCGTGCGCCTGCGCCAGGTGCTGATGAACCTGGCCGGCAATGCCGTCAAGTTTACTGATGCTGGTAAAGTCACTATCGGCCTGCGCGCCCTCGCCGATGGTCCCGACGGGGTGACGCTGCGGTTTGCCATCAACGACACCGGCCCCGGGATCCGTGATGAAGACCGTGGCAGACTGTTTATGAAATTTAGCCAACTGGACTATAAAAATACGCGGCTGCACCAGGGCTCAGGACTGGGACTTGCGATCAGCAAGGAGCTTGTCAGGATGATGGGGGGAGATATCGGTGTCGACAGCGCGCCCGGGCGAGGCAGCACCTTCTGGTTTACCGTCAGGTTGCAAGCGGCGGTTGATGGTGGCGGCTCGTCCAGAGCGGATTTCGCCGGGATGCGGGTTGCAGGCCTGGTACCGGGAGATACCCTGCGTCACATCATTACAGCGCAATTGCAGGTGCTTGGCGTGCAGGCCTGCCTGTTCGCTGACCCGGCTGCGCTGACCGCGGCGCTACGCAAGGCCGAGAAGTGCGGTGAGCACTACCAGTTCCTGCTGGCCGACCGTACACATCTGCCGGAAGCGATCGAGCGGGAGATACTGGCGGTGGAGCCAGAGATAAGCAGTAGCGGATTTTGCAAGGTCTCGCTGGACTGGGCTGACGGCCTGCCGCATGGCAACGAGACCCTTTGGGATAAGGTACTGTCACGCCCTGTGACCTGGCGCAAGCTGAGTGAGTTGCTGCAGCCGGCGGCACAGACCGCGGTGAGTACCTCTGAGGCAGTCCACACCGAAGTGGCCGGGAGCCAGGGCATGGTACTGCTGGTCGAGGATGCACCGGCCCTGCAATGGGTGACGCAGGCACGGCTGCAGAAACTCGGTTACCGGGTCAAGGTCGCCAGCAACGGCCTGGAGGCCATCGAGGCCATTAAGGGCAACGACTTCGGCCTGGTGCTAATGGATATCCAGATGCCCGACATGGACGGTATTACCGCGACCCGGATTATCCGCAACCTGTCACACCCCAACAAGGCAGACGTCCCCGTGATCGCGCTCACGGCCAACGCCATGAAGGGTGACGAGGAGGAATACCTCGCCGCCGGCATGAACGATTATCTCACCAAGCCCGTCGACAGTGCCGCTCTGGTCGGAGTCCTGCAACGCTGGCTGGCTTGAAAAAACAGCTGATAAAGAACAATAGTCCCTGCCCCTTTACCGGTAATTTCAGACACAATGCCCTGTTAATGATGCCGCCGCATAAGAACGAGATGCTGTTGGGTTACCGCAGGGTCTCACCGGGTTAAAGCGGTTAGTTGCCAACAGGGGATGCGCGGAAAATAGTACATGCAAACGCCCGTACAACCGGCAGGACCAGCGGCCAGCGAATGGACGCGTAATTGCAATCTGCATTGCATTTTGCACCTCAGCATTCACTGCACGTCAAAAACCGAGGCCAGATGCGTTACCTATCCGGACAAAATGATTATAATTATATCAACAAGTTGCATAATTCGCCGGACGCTTTTTTTGAGCCGCCTTGCCCGTTAGTGATATGGCCTGTATTTTGCAAAAATCCCGTGTATCTATTGACTGCAGACGGCTGAGAAACTCATGGGTACAACCGACAAGCTTCAAAAAATTTGCAAATACCTTTACCGAAGTGGCCGCCACCTCGCATGTATCGCGCTGTTACTGCTTACCCCTGGGTACGCTATGGCGGCTACTACCACAGCCACCCCGGAGGTCGCTACGCTCACGTTTGGCATCGTCCCGCAACAATCCGCGGGCAAACTGGCACGCCTGTGGACACCGGTGTTCGAGCAACTGTCAGCGAACACTGGTTACCGAATTGAATTCAAGACCGCGCCCGATATCCCGGAGTTTGAAAGACGCCTGGCCGCCGGCGAGTACGACCTGGCCTATATGAACCCCTATCACTACACCACTTTTCACCAGCAACCGGGCTACCAAGCCTTTGCCAAGGCAAAGGACAAGAAACTTAAGGGTATTGTCGTCGTTCGGGCAGACAGCCCGTACCGCGAAATGGCCGAACTGGCAAACCAGACCCTTGCCTTTCCCGCACCGGCTGCGTTTGCCGCCAGCATTGTCACGCGCTCCTATCTGCAGAAACATTCCATCCAGTTCGAGGCGGAATACGTATCCTCACACGACTCGGTCTATCGCAGTGTCGCCAAGGGGCTCTATCCTGCCGGTGGTGGCGTGATGCGCACTTTCAATAATTTGGAAGATGTCATCAGCGAGCAACTGCGTATCCTGTGGGTGTCTCCGGGCTACACGCCGCACGCCTTTGCTGCCCACCCGCGACTGGACCGGTCAATGGTCTACACCATCCAGAGTGCAATGGTGAAACTGGACCAGACTGAGACCGGCAGAACACTGCTCGAAAATCTCAAGCTCAAGGGCATATCGCCCGCCAGCGACAGTGAATGGGACGACATACGCGCCCTGAATCTGCATTTACTTGATGACCTCATAAACCCTGCGCCCTGACGCCCTGCAAACGGCTGCAGCCTGGTGTCATTCCGTCTAAAGACCATCATCGGCGTCGCCAGCATCGAGGCAGCGCTACTACTGTTTCTGGTCTGGACCGGAATCAGCTACCTGCGCACGTCTTCGGAAGCGGAACTCACCAAGCGCGCATCGTCAACCCTGACCCTGCTCTCGCGGGCATCACGCGACGCGGTTCTGTCGAGTGACATCGCCACCCTGGAAGACCTCGCTTTCGAAGCCATCAAGACGCCGGAACTGGGATACGTGCGCATACTGAACGGCAGAGGCATCATCCTGGCAGAGGCCAGGAATATTTCCTATGAGACTATGCCGTTCCGCGAGGACCACTCTTACCAGAGCGTGGATGACGGAATCTTCGATACCGCGATCGATATTACCGAGAGCGACACGTTCTACGGTCGTATCGAGATCGGCCTGGCTACCAATCATATCGACACCACCATCGACAATGCCAAGCAGAATGCCAGCGCCATCGCGCTGCTCGAGATGGTGCTGGTCGCCCTGTTTTCCCTGGCACTCGGCACCTATTTGACACGCCAGCTGTACAGCCTGGTGAAGGCCACCGAGAGGCTTGCCCAGGGCGACATCGGCTACCAGATCGAGATCAAGGGCAACGACGAACTCGCACAGACGGCAGCGGCCTTCAACCGCATGTCAATGGAGCTGAAACTCGACCGTGAAAGACAGGATGCCATACTGCGATCGGCGCTCGACTGCATTATTGCCACGGACGAACAAGGGCACATTATCGAGTTCAACCAGGCGGCCGAGGAAACGTTTGGCTACAACAAGGAAGCCGTCATCGGCAAATTACTGGCCGACACGATCATCCCGCCACAGCTGCGCGCGGCGCATCTGAAAGGTTTGTCACATTACCTGGAAACCGGAGAAGGCCTTATCATGGACCGGCGCATCCAGGTGACGGCTATGCGCGCCAGCGGCGAAGAGTTCCCGGTGGAACTCGCGGTCACCAGTGTCGATATAACCGACCGGAAGCTGTTCATCGCCTACATGCGCGACATTACCGAGCGACTCCAGGGAGAAACAGCGCTGAAACAGGCAAAGGAGGCCGCCGAGGCGGCCGGCGATGCGAAAACCCGCTTTGTTGCCAACATGAGTCACGAAATCCGCACGCCGCTGAATTCCCTGCTCGGCTTCCTGAGCCTGCTAGGCGACGAAAAGAACATGACCGATGAGCAACTCACCTGGATCAGAACGGCCCAACACTCAGGCGCTTCCCTGCTAGACCTGATTAACGAAACCCTGGACTTTTCCAAGATCGAATCCGGAAAAATGCAGCTGGAACGGCATGCCTTCATTCTCCGCGAACTGGTCAACAGCACCATGGCCACGCTCGCACCAAGGGCGAGCAAGAAAGGCGTGGTCTTTAATGCCAGTATCGACCCTGACGTCCCAGACTTCATTCGGGAGGACAGCGGCAAGCTGCGGCAGATCCTCATCAACCTGTTGGGCAATGCCGTCAAGTTCACGGAAACAGGCAGCATCAATCTGGCAGTGAGCGTCTGCGAGCGAAACAGGCTACCCCATTTGCACATCAGTATTACCGATACCGGCAGGGGTATACCGGCAGACAAGCACGACACCATCTTCCGCGAATTCAGCCAGCTGGCGCAATCCGGCCAGATGACCTTCGGAACTGGTCTCGGCCTGGCCATCACGAAACGCCTGGTGGAACTCATGGGCGGTTGTATCGATTTTGAAAGCCGCGAGAATGAAGGCACCCACTTCTGGTTCGAGATACCGTTGACGGTCGCCGAGCAGCTGGAAATACCGACGGATAACTCAGCAACACGCAACCATGAACTCCCGTTAAATAAAGGACGGATCCTGCTGACCGATGACAGTCCCGCAAACCAGATGGTCGCACGTGCCATGCTCCGGGATTCCGGCTGCACTATAGATATCGCCAGCAACGGACTGGAAGCGGTAGAGGCGGTACGGACACTGCCCTATGACCTGGTCCTTATGGATATTTCAATGCCGGAAATGGATGGACTGGAAGCCACCAGCGCAATCCGTGGTCTTCCGGGAAGAGCGGGTGCCCTACCCATCATCGCCATGACCGCACATGCCATCGTGGGCGACAGGCAAAGATTCATGGCGGCTGGCATGAACGATTACATCTCTAAACCTGTCACGAAGCACCGTCTGTATGAAATACTGAGCAGATGGCTACCTGCCGGGGAGTCCCAAATGCCACAACACACCACCGAAACAGATGCCGGAACGTCGCCGTCCGCGATCATTGATACCGCCGTGTTCGTGCAACTCGCACGTGACACCAGCGAGGAAATCGTTCCAAAAATGCTCACCGCCTTCTGCAAGGAAACGCGCGGCCGCATAAATGCCCTCAAGCAGCTGGGTGAAAGCGAAACCACCGATTTCGAGCAACTGCAGCGCGAGGCACATACACTGAAATCGAGTGCTGCAACCTTCGGCGCCACCGAATTGCAGCGGATTGCCGGCGATGTCGAGTCGGCCTGCCGCAACGACGAGCAAGCCGGTGTACGGGAAATGCTCGATGCACTGATCGACAGCAGCGAACAAGCCGTTGTCGCGATCGAAGACTATCTGGCCGGACAGCCCCCGCAACAGGCGCCGGCAGCAAATCCATGACATCTATCATTGTGTTAGACACTTTAAGTGCAGCACTGCTCAAGGAATCACCATGAACAAAGTCGCAGCAAATGTCCTGCTTGTCGAAGACAGCATGTCTCTGGCAACCGTCTATATGCAGTACCTGACAAAGCAGCCTTGCAACATCACTCATGTCATGAGCGGCCAGGAAGCGCTGGACCTGATAGATAAGCAGACACCGAACGCCGTCCTGCTGGACCTAGAACTACCCGACATGAATGGCCGAGAAATACTAGCCCATATCCAGGAGCAGGCCATCCCGACAGCCGTCATCATTATCACCTCGCATGGCTCTGTGGATATTGCCGTAGAGGTGATGCGTGCCGGCGCCGTCGATTTTATCGAGAAACCGTGCACCGCGGAGCGCATCAATGTCACCCTGGAAAACGCACTGCGCCGGCAGAATCTTGAGGAATTCGTCGAACTGCACCGGCGTGATCATTACCACGGTTTTGTCGGCGCCTCGCTACCGATGCAGACGGTCTACCACATCATCGACAGTGCCGCGACCAGCAAGGCAACAGTGTTCATTACCGGTGAAAGCGGCACCGGCAAGGAGGTCTGCGCACAGGCGGTTCATGACGCAAGCCCGCGCCACGAAAAACCCTTCGTGGCTTTGAACTGTGCCGCGATTCCGCGGGACCTCATGGAAAGCGAGATATTCGGTCATGCCAGGGGCGCCTTTACCGGTGCGGTCAGCGCCCGCGAGGGTGCTGCCGCCAGGGCCCACGGCGGCACCCTGTTCCTGGACGAAATCTGCGAAATGGATATGGATCTGCAGAGCAAGTTGCTGCGCTTCATCCAGACCTCCAGTTTCCAGAAGGTAGGCGGCAATACACTGCAGACAGTGGATATCCGCTTTCTCTGCGCCACCAACCGTGACCCGACAGAGGAAGTCAGGGCCGGCCGCTTCCGCGAGGACCTGTTCTATCGCCTGCATGTCATCCCGATCGACCTCCCGCCCCTGCGGCAGCGCGAGGATGATGTCATCCTGATTGCACAACACCTGTTGGAAAGCTACTCGCTCGAGGAAAACAAGCGCTTCGAGCGCTTCACCGCGGAGACCGAGACCATCCTGCGCACGTTCGACTGGCCTGGCAATATCCGTCAGTTGCAAAACGTAATCCGCAACATTGTGGTACTCAACGACCACGACGTCGTCACGCCGGCCATGCTGCCGCCGCCACTAAGCGAGATCAGCGCATCCACGGCGATACCGGCCCTGACCGGGTTGCAGACAGTTGAAGTCCCGGCGACCCGGGTCAGTAGCGATATCACGACAATCCGACCACTGTGGGAAATCGAGAAACAGGTCATTGAACAAACCATCGAAATCTGTGACGGCAACATTCCAAAGGCCGCCGCCCTGCTCGAAATAAGCCCCTCAACGATCTACCGCAAGCGCCAGCAGTGGGAAAGCGCTACGGCAAGCAGCTGATGTTATTCATCAGTGGTCGCAGACACTGGCCCGCCCGAAAGTCTGCCAGATGAGCAAAAAACTCCGCATACACAGTAATTCCGAGGCTCCCACGATCGCCGCAGATTGGGTGAAGGAACGCTGCAGTCATGCCGGACTCGAGGACACACCGGCCTTCCAGGTCATGACCTGTGTCGTCGAGGCGGTCAACAATTGCGTCGAACACGCCTATCGCGACACGCCTGGGGAAATCGGCATCCGGCTGTTCAGCAACGCACGCTGGCTGGTAGTGCAAATACTCGACCGGGGACAGGTGGCAGCACAGCACACAGCCCCGGCAACCCCGGACCCCATGCAGATTGATGGCCGCGGCTTGTTCATCATGCAGAACTGGATGGATATAGCCCAGTACCGGCGCCGCAAGCTGCAGAATGTCGTCACCCTGGTTAAGTGTCTCGAATAAGGCGGACCCGAAAACTCCTGACGACCAAAACCCGCCAAAATTCAATAGCACTTACCCCCGCCTGGCACACATATTCCCTCCAACAATGAGCATCAACAAGTAAACATCACTCTGACTGGAGGAAGCAACGAAGGCAATGATACTGGCAGCGGGCAAAGGTACCCCGCCTGCAACCACTAACGAATTTTCTGCCGAAGCCGAGGCTGACCTTGCTCGGCCGTCCGCTACTCGATTCCATCATCGAACTACTTGCAAGTCATGGTATCCGCGACATCATCAATACCAGCCACCTGGCGTCGGAAATCGAGAATTATTTTCGCGACGGTAGCTGCCGGGGGATCGATATAGCCTATTCCTTATCTTCGAACCCGAGATGTTCGAACACATACCCGCGGGCTGTGAATATGACATTGGTAGCCAACTGTTACCAGACCTTGTTAGCAAGGACCTGCCCTTTTTTGCCACCACGCTGCCTTTCCAGTGGCTCGACATCGGTTCACTGGACTGCCGGATGACGCCCTTCTCCGGCAGCCGCCCCCCACCCTTGGGCAAACAACCCGCTCGACTGCCCGCCCTCCGCATTGTCAACTTTCATCGCATATTGCAAAGGCCCAACAGGCGCCGTAGCGGGTAACTGCTTCGCAAATTGCGAACACCCACGAACCAGCGAGTTCACAGCGCTCATAATTTTCTATATCTTGTTGTTTTTAAGAACAATATAAACTGGCACGGCAGTTGCACGGATACAAGCGAGCCACTGCCGGCAACACCTTTCTGACCCACCCGGCAAGTACAACCCAACGCACACAGGAGTCAAAAAAATGAATATCAGCAGCTATCAGCAGGGCGGTGTCCACGTCGTCAAGATCCCGCAACGCCTGGTCATGGCGAACGCCCCATCCGTGCGCAAGGACCTGCTGGAGATGATCGCCAGCGGCCAGCGGCACCTGGTGCTCGACCTCGGCGGGGTGGCGTTCGTTGATTCCAGCGGTCTTTCGGTACTGGTGTCGGCCCTCAAGGCCGCCAAGAAAGTTGGTGGCAGCGTGGTGCTGCTCAACCTGACGAACGGCGTGCGCGCCCTGATCGAACTCACCCGTATGCACGAGGTTTTCCAGATCTTCGCCGACGAAGCGGCGGCCATCGAACAACTCAACCAGGAAATAGCGGCTTAAATAAGCGACTGCGACAGGGGTAACTCATGCACAACAGGTCTGAAAAGGTATCTATCGTCGTGTTCATCGATGCGCTCGGCTGGGAAGTACTGCGGGACCGCCGCTTTCTGGAGGATGAATTGCCGTTCCGCACGAAACTGCGGTCGGTGCTGGGCTTTTCCTCTGCCTGCGTCCCGTCGATCCTGACCGGTAATCAGCCCCGTGACCACGGCCACTGGTCGTTTTTCTACCATACGCGCGAACGCTCGCTGTTCTGGCCGCTGCGCCTGCTGCAGTGGCTGCCCAGCGGCATGACCGACCGCGGACGCGTGCGTAACTGGATCAGCAAGCTGGTGAAGCGCGCCTATGGATTCCAGGGCTATTTCCAGCTCTACAACATGCCGTTCAATCTTATTGACCGGTTCGATTACTGCGAGAAACGCGACCTGTTCCGACCCGGCGGCATGAACAAGGGCGACAGCATCTTTGACCATCTCGAACGCTCCGACACGAAGTATCACTGCTCGGACTGGCGGCAACCGGAAGAAGACAACCTCGAGTCACTGCAGAGCAGCCTCAGCGAAGGCGAAATTTCCTTTGCTTTTCTGTACATGGCCTCGATGGACGGCCTACTGCACCAGGTCGGCAAGGCCAGCGACCAGGTCGACGCCAAGCTTGTGTGGTACGAGGAGCGCCTGCGCGAACTCATGGCACTGGCGCGTGAACACTACGGCGAGGTACGTCTGTTTATCTGCTCCGACCACGGCATGGCCACTGTCGACCGGACCGTCGACATCGGCAGTCGCGTCACCTCACTGGGCCTGGACGAGGGCCGCGACTACGTCGTCACCTACGACTCCACCATGGCGCGCTTCTGGTTCTACAACGACGAGGCCCGCCGCCAGATCAGCACGCTGCTGGCGGACATACCCGAAGGCCGCATCCTGTCAGATGACGAACTGGTAGCACTCGGCTGCGACTTCGACGGCCAACAGTACGGCGAACTGATTTTCCTGCTGGATGCCGGCGTCATTATCGTTCCCAGTCACATGGGCACCAAGCCAATCACCGGCATGCACGGCTATCACCCGGACCATCCCGATTCCGATGCCTCACTGCTCTCCAACGTGCCACCACCGGTCGGCGCGGAGTGCATAACCGATGTCTTTCACCTGATGCGCGCCGAGGCCGGTGCCTGACAAGCACGGACAACCTGATGCACTGGATACTAAATATCGCGACCAACTACCTGCGTTTTGCTATCAGCATGGTAGTTGTCCTGATAATGACACCGTACATCATCGGCCAGCTGGGCATGGACATGTTCGGCCTGTGGTCGCTGATCTTCGCCGTCATCGGTATCTTCGGCTTGATGGACTTCGGCTTTGCCACCGCCGCGGTAAAGGCCGTTGCCGAGGCCGCCGGCAGCAACGACGAGGCTGGCCGCAACCGTGCGCTGGCGAGCCTGCTGATAGTATACAGCGTTATCGGACTGTTGAGCCTGCTACTGGTCGTCATGGTCTCCGGGCCAGTCACCGGCTGGTTCGACCTGACTGATAACCAGCACAACTCTTTCCTGCCGGTCTTCTGGCTGCTCGGCATCGCCGTGTCACTGAATTTCCCGGCCAGCCTGTTCAAGGCGGCGTTGTCCGGTGCCGGCCGCATGCACATCGTCAACGCGGTGGAACTGCTGATGGTGCTGCTCAATGCCGGCCTGGTCTATACCCTGTTACAGGCCGGTTATGGTATCACCGGTCTCGCCATCAGCACCGCCGCCACCATGCTCGGCACCTCGCTGGCGCTGATACCACTGGCCTACCGCCTGCTGCCCGGCTTCTCGCTGCACTGGCGACTGGTGTCGCTGGATAACATCCGCCCGTTACTGTCTTTCTCGGTGTATGCCTTCATGGCCAATATTGCGCTGCTGACGACGCTGCGCCTCGACCTGGTCGTCATCAAGCTGTTCCTGCCACTGACTGCAGTGGCACTGTATGCGGTCGCGGCAAAAATCAGTGAATACATGTTCCTGCTGAACAAACAGTTTTCCAATGCACTGATGCCGCTGGTGTCGCAGTTGCATGGCCGCGGCGACACTGCCTCCGTGCGCCGCATCATGACCGATGGCACGCGCTTGTTGCTGGCGGTGGCGGTACCCGGCATCGGCCTGCTGTACTACTACGCCCAGGTATTCATTGATCTCTGGCTGGGTGCAGAATTCGCCGACTCTGCCGGGCTGCTACGCATCCTGCTGCTGGCACTGGTGCCGATGACCTTGCAGTTAAACGCCGCCAACATCCTCGGAATGACGGGCCAGCACCGCTTCCTGGCGATCGCCATGCTGGTATCCGCGGCACTGAACCTGCTGCTGACACTGGTACTGATTAGTATCCTTGGCATCGAGGGCGCCGCCCTCGGCACACTCGCGGCGGTGCTGCTGGTGGAAGCGGCAGTAATCCTGCCGCGTGCCTGCCGGCACAGCAGCGTGTCCGCCGCCAGCTTCTTCGCTACGGTCATCTGGCCGTCCCTGCCCGCCGTGCTACCGATGTTGGCATGTGCCTTCGCACTGGACCAGTGGCTGGCAACGGACAGCTTCGGCATGCTGTGTTTCAAGGTCGCGGCCTGCGGTAGCGTTTACCTGGCCGGCTTCTACTTCACCGGCCTGTCGGCCGCTGAACGCAAACTGCTGACCGGCAAGCTGCTGCGTGTACGCGCCACGCCTGCTGTACAACTGGAGACTGACTAAGTGAAAGCCATCAAATCCCTGTTGAAACTGGTACGTGCGCCTTCGCTGTTGCTACGCCGTAGCTGGCTGCGGCTGCGGCTGGGACGCTTCGGTGACGACACCCTCGTGGAGGCCGGGTCGCGCCTGCAATACCCGGAACGCATCCAGCTCGGTAACGGTGTGCGCGTCGCCAGCCAGGCGGTGCTGCGTGCAAACACCGAACAGACCACCGGCATCCGCATCGGCGACCACAGCACCATTCACGAGTCAGCCCTGATCGCTGCCAACCTAGGTCAGGTCAGTATCGGCAAGCACAGCTGGATCGGGCCGTTTTGCCTGATCTACGGTAACGGCGAGGTCAGCATTGGAGATAACGTGCTGGTCGCCGCACACAGCTCGATCAACACCGTCTCGCATCACTTCGACCGCTGCGATATCCCGATGAATGACCAGGGCATCTACTGCGACCCGGTGACCATCGAGGATGACGCCTGGATCGGCATGAACGCCGTCATCCTGCAGGGCGTAAAGATTGGCCAGGGCGCGATCGTCGGCGCCGGCGCCGTGGTGACGCGTGACGTACCAGCGTGGAACATCGTCATGGGTGTGCCGGCACGTATTGTCAGCCAGCGCAGCAATGCACCGCTAGTGGAGGACGCCGTCCATGCATAACGAACCCAGCGTCTGTTCCCTGACGGCAACTCAGAACAGGCAGTCAGCTACGGACAATCGCACTGCCGATGCAGTGACCGCACATGGCGTGCGCAGCATCCAGATACCGCGGCGCTTCGTCGCCGGCGAATGGGGCGGCACCGAGACCACCATCCTGCAAAGCAGCCGCGCCCTGAACGCGAGTGGTCACCCGGCGCGCATCTTCACCAGCCTGGCGCTTTCAGACACGCGTCGCGAATCCCTGCACGACGTCGAGGTACGACGCTTTCCGTACTGCTACCCCTTTCTCGGCCTGAGCCGCGAGGCCCGCGCCGAAATGGACAAAAAGGGTGGCAACCTGGTGTCATGGTCACTGCTGGGGGCACTGTTGCGGGAACCGGGTATCGACCTGTTGCATGCGCACAGCGGCAAGCGCCTGGGCGGCATCGTGCGCACGGCGGCACGCCTGCGTGGCATTCCCTATGTTATTACCCTGCACGGCGGCTATTTCGACATCCCGACCGGCCAGATGCAACAAATGCTGGCGCCGATCCGCAAGACCCTTGAATGGGGCAAACCACTGGGCGCCTTGCTGGGCTCACGCCGGGTACTGCAAGACGCGGCCGCGGTGTTGTGCGTCGGTGACAACGAATACCAGGCGGCACGAGCGGCATTGCCCGGGCAGCGTGTCGAGCTGTTGGCGAACGGTGTCGACAGCGAATATTTCGCCAGCGGCGATGGCGCGAACTTCCGCCATCACTACGGCATCCCGGCGCAACGCCGCATCATCCTGTGCGTCAGCCGCATCGACTACCAGAAAAACCAGCTGGCGTTGATCGAGACACTGCCTTCCATCCTGCATCAACACCCGGACACGCAGTTGGTGCTGATCGGCCCGGTCACCATCGACGCCTACCAGCGCCAGGTCCTGCAACGCATCGAACAACTCGGTTTGCGGAATCATGTCAGTCTGGTACCCGGTCTGACCGCAGACGACCCGCTGCTGCGCGGTGCTTACCACGCCGCCGAGGTATTCTGCCTGCCGTCGCTACATGAGCCGTTTGGCATCGTGGTGCTGGAAGCCTGGGCGGCGGGACTGCCCGTGATAGCGGCCAGGGTTGGCGGCATACCATCTTTCACTCAACACGGCGAGAACATCATGCACGCCGACCCCCACCACTGGGAATCACTTGCGCAGCAACTGCTAAATGTCATGGATAATCCGCAACTCGCCACGCGACTGGCAAACAACGGCAGGACCACGGCACGGCGTGACTATGACTGGAGCGTCATCAGCCAGCAACTGGCAACGCTCTACCAGGAACTGCTCAGCGACAGGCGGGCAGCGCAATGAAACTACTACACGTACACGAGCGCGCGGCGTTCCACGGTGGAGTCGAACAGATCGTGCATGACACCGCCCACGGCCTGGCCGCTCGCGGCTGGCAGCAGGCGCTGTTGCATTTCGAGCCGCAGGCCGACAGCGACTTCCTGGCGCCGTTCAGCGACGCCTCGACCAGCAAAAACATCCTGGCGCGTTTCAACCCGGACGTGGTGTTGCTGCACAAGGTAGCGGACATGGATCTGGTCACCAGCATTACGCGCCGCTATCGCGCCGTTCGCATGGTGCACGACCATGACCTGGTGTGCCTGCGCCAACACAAGTATTTCCCTCTCAGCGGCCGCATTTGCGACAAGCCCGCCGGTTGGGACTGCTATAAAAACCTGTGTTTCCTTAACCGCAATCCGGCCGAGGGCGGACTGCCCGTAACCATCAGGACCGTCGGCCCGCAGAAACAGGGCATCCGTTACCACCGTGACATGCACCGCTTCATCGTCGGCAGCCAGTGGATGCAACAGGAGCTGGTCATGAACGGCATTCCCGGCGAACGCATCCGCGTGATCCATCCGATCCCGGCATCGCTGGCAGAGATACGTCCTCTGCCCCACCAGAGTGACAACGAAATTCTTTATGTCGGCCAGGTCATCCGCGGCAAGGGCGTCGATCTGCTGCTGCGCGCCCTCGCCCGCGTCCCGCAACGCTGGCACGCCACCATCGTCGGCGCCGGCAACCATCTCGACAGCTGCAGACGACTGGCCAAAAACCTCGGTATCGCAGAGAACGTGGAGTTCACCGGCTGGGTCGCACACCAGGACCTGGAAAGCTACTACACAAACGCGGCCTTCACCGTCGTGCCGTCGCGCTGGCCGGAGCCCTTCGGCATGGTCGGTGTCGAGGCCATGGCCCGGGGCCGTGCCGTTGTGGGCTTTGCCGCCGGCGGCATCCCGGACTGGCTGAATAACGGTATCAACGGCGTACTGGCGCCGGCCGGCGATGTGGACGAACTGGGCAAGGCAATCAGCGGGCTGCTTGCCGACCCGGCCCACAGCCGCAGTCTCGGCAATCGTGCCGCGCAACACGCCGCTCAAGAATTCACCCATGCCGCTTATCTCGAGGCCATGGAAAACCTGTTGGAGGAAGCCGCATGAAAATCGGAATTTCCGCATTCGCCGCCGATGGCGGCAAGTCGGGCATCAGCCAGTACATGATCAATGTACTGCAGCGCCTGCCGCGCCTGGACACGAGCGTGCGCTGCGTCATCTTCGTACCCGCCGCAGACCGTGGCCTGTTCGAACCCGCACCTGCGGGCAGCGGGATCGTCAGCGTGCCCGACTGGATGGCACACCCGATCGCCAGTATCCTCTGGCACCTGTGCATCTACCCGCTGTTGCTGCGGCGACACCACTGTGACTGCGCCTACCTGCCGGCCGGCAACCGCCGCCTCGGCATGTGGTACGGCGTCCCCAGCGTCAGCACCATCCACGACCTGTCGCAGCTGCACGTCGACGGCAAGTACGACGTACTGCGGATGTTCTACATCCACCGCGTACTGCCACTGATGATGCAGCGGCTGACGCGCCTGGTCTCGGTCAGCAACTCGACCCGCCGCGACCTGGTCGACCACGCCGGCATTCGACCGGAACACATCCGCGTCGCCTACAACGGTGCCGACCTGTCCAGCTTCGCCAACACGGTACGCGCCGAGGCCCGCGAGAAGATTGCCACCGCCATGGGTATCGATGCCCCCTTTATCCTTTATACCGCACGCCTCGAACACCCCGGCAAGAACCACGTGCGCCTGCTCGAGGCAGTGGCGCTGCTGAAGCAGCGTGGACTGCTGTCACACAAGCTGGTGCTGGCCGGTAGCGACTGGTACGGCGCCGGGGTGATCAAGGCACGCATCGTGCAACTCGGGCTCTCGGACGACGTCATCACCACCGGTTTCGTCGACGCGCAGCTACTCCCCCCGCTGTATGCGGCGGCCGACCTGTTTGTGTTTCCCTCGCTGTTCGAGGGCTTTGGCATCCCGCTGCTGGAGGCGAT
>Ga0316201_10000037_pt1 | contig 49365 bp, 46 predicted proteins | sample CS6wburrow_MG_FD_204516 | JGI IMG/M metagenome (GOLD analysis project Ga0316201, IMG submission 204516) | Coastal sediment microbial communities from Delaware Bay, Delaware, United States - CS-6 worm burrow | ecosystem: Environmental > Aquatic > Marine > Coastal > Sediment | place: USA...
TCGCGAGCCATGTCCTCAAAACTCTCCGGATCGTCTTCCAGAATAGCCAGGATTTCCCTGGCTTTGCCTTCGGAATCGAGGACAATGTGACTGACCTCTATACTGTCGAATTTCGGTGAATTCAGGCTGTAATAGTCTTCCACCGCCTCGTCACTGCCTATCTGTTTCAGAATCCTTTCGTGTAATATCATTTCGGTGACATACTGTTCGAAATCATCCAGCGTCAATCCTGTGCTGTCGAGATACTTGTTCATGTCAACGGCACGGTGCAACCCCCTGACTCTGCGCAACTGATCCGCTCGTTCCTGGATGTCTTCGGGCGTTATGGCAACACCCTGTTTTTTTGCCGCGTGTACGATCAGTTTGTCCTTGACGATATCCTCCATAAGCGTTTCAAACTGGCCAGTGAACTTCAACAACTTGACAAAATCTTCGGTTGTTATCACTTCGTCATCGATTTTTACCAGATCAGTCATTGTCTACTACCCCTATCCTGCAGGTTTCATTGATGGATTTCTGTATCAAATATTACGCAGTGGATCCAATGCGTAATCGATAAGCCGCCGTTGCCGGACTACAATCTCTGCTGTCGCCGTCATGCCGAAACGCAACGGATAGTTGACATCGCCGACAGCATAATAATCTTTCTCCAGGCTGACGTTAGCCTTGAAAACCGCCGCTTCTGTTTCGGACGTACGCTGTGTCGAGGGAGAGATGTACTCCAATGTACCGTTGATGAAACCGTGCCGTTGATACGGGAAGGCACTGAACTTCAACTTTACCGATTGACCTTCGCGCAAAAACCCCCTGTCCCTCTCATTGATATCCAGTTTAACAACCGTACGCGCACCTTTCGGGGCAATACTGACCAGCGGAGTATTGGCCTGTATTTTGTCTCCTGGCTGGGTAAAAGCAACGTGCGTCACTACACCGGATTCCGGCGACAGTATGCGAAGAAAATTTTCTTCGTCGATATTCTCGAAATTGATACGGCTTGCCGCATCCGCCACCAGGCGCGCACTGCGATACTTCAATTCTATGCCGTATTCTTCACGTTTTATTTCATTGAGGGCTTTTTCATACTCGATTTCAAGCTCCGCCAGTTTCTGGTCGCTGCCCTCCAATTCCGCCTTCGACTCGGCGTACCCCTCGCTCAACTGGAATTCCAGCTCACCCAGCTTCGCTTCCGCGAGTCGGTAGTCGGTTTTAGCCGCCAGATAGACATCATGTTTTTCTTCGACCTTATTCTTGGATACGCCCCCCCCGCCGGGTCTGTCGAACAGGCGCTTGAATTTTTTCCACTCCCGCTCTGCGGCATTGCGTGCCCTGCCAGCTTTTTCCAGCTTGCCGCGCGCCTCTTCCAGCATGGCCCTCTGCGATTGCGCCAGTTTGTCCAGCCCTTCCGTTACACGCTTCTCCTGCAGCCGTTCCGCTGTATCGATCTTATCTTTCAACGCTTCTGCGTGACGCTGCATAAGCTCGCGTCGTTTTGGAAACTGTTTATACTCCTGCTCAACCTCCGCCAACGCCAGCTCCGCTTCCAGGGCGTTGGTCGCCGCCTGTATTGCATCGCGCGCATTGAGGCGGGCAAGCACGTCCCCCTGTGAAACCGGCTGACCTTCAGCCACATAAATATCCACCAGTTCCCCGGCAATGGGTGTGTATACGCGCCTCACGTCTTCTTCGGGGCTGAGGACACCCGGTGCAGACACAATGACATCAGCACGTCCGACAAATGACCACACCAGCACCGCCGCAACAAGCAACGTCACCAGCAAAATCGTATAACGCATTATTCTGGAGGGTTCGGAATAGAGAATATCTATTCCCTCTGCGCTGTGATCTTCCAGCGCTTCCGAAAGACGCCTGAGTTTCTCGTCATTAGCGCTCATAAACTTCCCCCTGCGGAATCCATTCTGCGTGCCCCGGGTCTTGCCTGACCGCGTTTGTCTGGCGCCTCCATCGATGCCACAGAATTTGGTACCGGCAGTAAGTCTAGTTTAGACTGCTTCAGCGAAGGTTCCAGTACCATGGCCAATTCAGTCAGGGATCGGCGCTGCAGGCGGACCTCTTTCAGTATCTTGGTGTACAGTGTATCCCACTCACTGGCGTAATCTGTACGCAGTAATCTGTAGACACTCAGTCCCCGGGTGATATTCTCATAGGACTCAGTCAGTAATTTCGCCAGCCGCCTGTAGGCCGGTGAGACCTTGGCCTCGAGCCGCTGCAGACCACGGATTCCACCGCTTTGCTGATATTTTCCCCAGGCGAGCCCGGCGCTGGTAAACGCCTGCTGCGCCTCGTCGAGCGCTTTTTTCCTGTGTAACTGGAACTCGTCCTCTACCGCCTCCGCAAAGTAGACATCCTGCCCGGGAATCAGCGTGGTGTAGAATGTCAGCAGCTTCTTCTCATAACCCGGACTCCCCTTTAACTGTTTCAGCGCCTCAAAATCGCTGATCAATCTTCGGCTACGCTGCAGCCGGCGTTCTGCGACCTCACCCCAGCGTTCCGAACTCAACACCTCAAGTTCAGCCATCGCGGTCTCCAGTTCACCGTCTTGCCAGGCACTCAATGCCACGTCATACCTGTTTACATGCTCAGCTGACGGAAGCACTTTTTCTTTGAGAAAGAGTATCCGCTGGCGGAACACCGGCGTTTCATATTCGTCCGCTGACAGCAACCGATAGGCCTGTATCCAGTTACTCGAATGGATCTCTGCGTCCACTTCGAGATAGTTATCCAGATCACTGCGTAATTTTTCCAGCCCGATAATACGGGGATACCTGTCCTCGAAATCTGCAAAAACCCCATGCAGTGATTCGGCATTGTCGGCCTGCAGTTTTTTATCCACCGTCTCAATCAATCGTTCAATTGCGGCTATATCCAGCGCCTGCTGACTCTCAAGCCGGCGGAGATGACTGAATACACGGGCCCGAAGCTCCACGAAGGCGGGCACATAATGCGAAATACTGCCGAGTGAGCGACGATGCAGCTTGGCATCAGCATCCCACCAGGCGAGGATCTCTTCTATGCGTTCTTCCTGCTCGAACATGATCACGGCTGAATCTGCCCCACCGCGCTCCTCGACAAATTGTTCCAGTTGTGTCACCCAGTGCATTAGATCGAGTATCTGCCGGTCAGACGGACTGAAGCGACTGAGAAGTGCGACTCGTTCCAGTTGGCGCTCCGCCTCCGAAAACTCGCCTGCCAGCACAAAGTCCAGCCAGGCGGGGACGGCCGCCTTCAACAAGGCTTCTGTCGCCTGCTCACTCACCTCCTTGTCATCCCCCTTCGTTTGCAGATAACGATTTGCCTCCACCACGGCGTCCACATACGCCTCCTGCTCCAACAGTTGTCTGATTTCCCGTTTTGGTGAATTGGCCAGATAGAAACCCATAACGACAACACCGACCAGCGCTGCTGCCGCTAACCACAGCCTGGCCGAACGACCCTCATGCTCTCCGGAAAATGCCGCCCTGAATTCACGGATCAGGGACACGGTTCTGCCTGGCAGACTACGCCGGCCGCCAATGGCTGGGTCTGCCACGACCCCCTTCTTTCCGCCAACTTCCACCGGTCGGCCCTGGTGCTCATCAGCATTGGCAATGTCGTCCTCGATACAGTAGATATCCAGAAAAGAAGTGGCCGAGGTCACGAAAGTGGTTCGTGTGACATCATCGATACCGTGGGATGTCTCTGTTATCTGCCTGGCTGTCCCCGTCAACGGTTCGCCGCTCTGCAGCGTTTGATTGGTGAGTTCCTCTTCCGCATACACCATTTCCACTCGGTAGGAAAAGTAATCTCCACCAAACGCAACAGTGTCCTCATTCTGCAGTGGCAGGGCATGTTCCTCGAGACGCACGCCCGCTACGAAAGTACCATTGGTACTGCCGAGGTCCTCTATGTATAACTTCTGATCCTTAAAGAAAATATGTGCATGGCGCCGGGACAGGTAACTGACTTCCTTCGGCAGCGTATCCTTATAACGCGTGAACACATCACTTGCCTTGTTGATCAGGAACGGGAACTGAGTGACAACAATGGGTTCAAGCTGCGGCTGCCGCCTGTCAGGATGAAGTATAAGTTGAATCGACAGTGCCGCCGTACGTTCGGCAGAACGGTTCGCCGCGGCGCCAAGAATCTCGATCTGGTAACACAGATAGCCCGTGAAGCAAATCTCATCACCCCGCTGAAGTCTGACCGGCAAAGTCTCAACTGTCTGGCCGTTTACCGTGGTTCCGTTCAGACTTCCAAGATCAGCAATATAGACAGTGCCATCCTGCTCAAAGATACGGGCATGCCGCCTGGAAAGTTTTTCCACGATCTGAGCATCGTAGTTCGAAAATGGCGTCTCATGGCGACCAATTGCAAACAGGCTGTCCTTGATTATGATTTCACCCAACTCGGGGTGATTGACTGGTTTGAGGATGACTTGCATTCTGTGCCTTGTAATTTATCTTTATTAAAACGATCGAGCACTACCTGGATAAACCGGCCACAACCTCCCTGGGCCACCCTCCGCCCAGCGCCTTGAAGAGCGCTATGGTATCGGTAAGCACGAGCCAGTGATTTGCCAACATTTCCTGTTCCGCATCCAGCAGGGTACGTTCGACTTCAAACACCTCAAGCTGGGAAACCATACCCTCCTCCAGCTGGGCATATACCTGTTCGGAAACGGTGACAAGATTGCTGCGCCGACTGGACAGTTCAGCCGTCTGCGCCTTGCGGATTGCCAGGCTGGTAAGTGCATTCTCCACCTCTTCGAATGCCCCGAGCACCGTGCGCCGGTATTCTTCCTCCACAACCCCGGTTTGGGCCTCGCTGACTTTTATTCTTGCGCTTATATTCGGGTCGAATATCGGGATAGACGCCAGCGATGAAAGGCCGAACGTCCAGCTTTTCAACAAATCAACCAGGTCAAAGCTCGCGGAGCCGCCTCTGCCCGTCAGGCTCACGGATGGCAGGCGTTCCAGACGCGCCTGCCCTGCCAGGTTGTAAGCCTGCAATACCCGATATTCTGCAGAAATAATATCCGGGCGCCGCGACACCAGGTCGGATGGCAAACCGGCCGGCACAGTGATACTCCGGACAGACCGAAGACCAGCTTTCGGGACCCTCAGGCTGTCCGCCGGCATCCCCAGCAAGGTTGCGAGACCATTCTCCGTCAGTTTTCGCAACCGCTCCAGATCAAGCAGCCCCGTCTGCAAACGATTCAGTTCGGCCTGCTGCTGAAGGACCTGGGTCCTGGGAACCAGGCCTTCCCCGTGCATTAGCTCATAAATCGCAAAAATCTGCCGGTTACGCTCCAGAGTCTTCTGCTGCTGATCGATCTGTTCATCGAACTGGCGAATCTGGAAATAGGCGCTGGCCACATCGGATACCATGACCAGGTAACCGGCGCGCCAGTCAGCTTCCGTGGCTTTATACTCGGCCTTCTGCGCATCGACACCCTTGCGCACCTTGCCCCAGATATCGAGTTCCCAAATGACGTCAGAGGCAACACTGTACTGTGTCCGCGCTGAGCTGCCGGAGCTTTTCAGCGTATCAGTCCCCGCTCCGCCACTGAGCGTCGGCAGCAGGCCGGCTTCTGCCTGGCCGATGGCAGCCTTGGCCACACCGCTGCGTGCCGCGAGAATTCTGATGTCGATATTGTCAGAAATTGCCCTGCTGATAAGTTCATTCAGGTACGGATCACCAAAGCCAGTCCACCAGTCGGGCTGAATGACAGCTTCGGCCGAGACCCCGGTGTCTGCATCGCTCGACCAGTCTGCTTTCTCGGGTGTATCGGGCCGCTGGTAGTCAGGGCCACCCAGGTTCGAGCAGGCCGGCAGTATGCCCAGGCAAAAAACCGCCGACAGAACGATGGGTAGAGCGTCGACACTGCGCCGAGAGCTTCGATAGCCACCGTTCTGGACACTCCGGTCTCGCTGTAATCCGCCCTCTGCCACTTGCATGTCTCCCGATCAATTAAAGCTGGCGCATATACCGCTACAGCGACATACCAACCCAGCCTCAAAATTTAACTAACCACACCTTGAGTCTGACACCCAGCCGGAACCTGTCAACTCGGACAGCCGACCAAGGCACAGCCCGGTGACTTACCCTGTAAATGCATCGCTTATGCCAACCGGCCAGAGTCGCCTGCGAGCAGAGTTAAACTAACTTATTAACAAGAAGTTAAAAGAATGCCCGCGGTGCGGGTTCGCCTTGCACCGGGGCACCCCCGGAAACTTGAGAATGGTTCTGCCATACAATCCGGGCAGAAATGTTTGTTGAAAAGCAACATCCTGAGTATGTCTTTATCACCAGCTCAACCGTAACCGCCAGCGTGGGTAGACTGGCCGGTTATTTCAATACTGTTGGATCGTCATCGTCCTGCGCGCCCCCTGGAACCGCCGCTGCCGATGGGTTGAGCTGTGTTTTGGTAATCTGTCCCTCGTCGACTGTTCGCACCACGACCACGGTGACGTTATCGCGAGCCCCCCTGGCGAGGGCACGATCAACCAGCAGATCACATGAATATTGGCAATCCCCAACCACCAGTGATTGCTTGATTTCAGGTTCAGTCACTTCGTTGTAGAGCCCATCGCTGCAGAGCAGAAAAACATCCCCTTCCTGCACTTCAAACATGTCTGAGTCGAGTACCAATTTGTTGGCCACACCGACCGCGCGGGTAATGACATTGGAGGCGGGATGGTGTTCGGCCTGTTCCGGTGTAATCAGCCCCTGCGCGACGAGTTCTTCGACCTGGCTATGATCCCGTGTCAACTGCGTCAGTTCACCCTGCCGGTAGCGGTAAACCCGGCTGTCACCGGCCCATACCGAAACAGCGTGGTTACCATAAGCGAGCAGTGCGACCACTGTGCTGCCTATGAGTTGTTCCCGGCGTTTGCCGGCTTCATCCGACAGTTTCTGGTTGACCGCCTGCAAGCGTTGATGCACTTCACCGACCAACGCCCCGAGGCTGGCCGGTTTTGGTATGGCAGCAAGAACATCCACCACGCTTTGACTGGCAAAATCTCCAGCTGCGTGCCCGCCCATGCCATCGGCCACTGCCCAGATACCAGACCCGGCCAGTTCCAGACAGGCATCCTCGTTCAGCTTTCTCACCATGCCCACATGCGTCCTGGAAGCCGATGACCAGTGCAGGTCTGTTTTGTCTGGCATGATTCTCTCAGCCAATCCGCGCGACTACAGACATCCTAGCGTACCTCTTCATGAATCATGCCGCACTCGGCAATGGTGATAGCGGGTCTGACCACTGTGCCATGACCAAGCGCAGAAACTCCTGCCCCACCCAGAGAATATAGCTGCTGCGCAAAGATTTGACAGGAAATCGCGCGATTGACCCTGCCATTCGCAAAAACATTCATCAATTCATAGGTTTGAACCGATAATACGAATATCTGCCGGATGAGGGATCGGCCCCGGGCTCATTGTGGCTAGAAGCTGTAGGTCAGCACCAGACCCGCTTTCAACTGGTTTCTGTTGCCCTCACTATCGACAATCGGGCTGTCCTTGGCATCACCGCTCAGACGATACGCGTTGAACGAGCCGATAATCCCCCATACCGGTGTAAACCTGTAGTCAACGGAAAGACCCAGGCCAAAATCCTTGATGCCACCGTCTGCCTGGTACGATGGCAGGCCACTGCGTATTGCATCATCGCCATCCACACCGAAGTATTCGTCCATGTAGTCATCATCGGCGTAGGACATGCTCGTGCTGTAGACAATGCCCAGCCTGCTGGTGATTTCCTGTTTGAAGCCGGCTGACAGGTTAGCGATATAGCCACCATAGGTATCGGAAATGTCGAATGACAGTCCCAGGCTGGCATACAATGCACCTGATTGATACGTCAAAAAACCACCCGCCTCTGTCGCCCAGTCAATATCGTCCATGCTATCGACGCGACTGTTGCTTACATCATCGCGCGCATAGCGGACACCAAGTGTCGGCCCCATTTCCCAGCTCGAATACCTGACTAGGTTAACCAGCATTCGCCCGGAACGGGCGGCGTCTCCACCGCCAAGCAGTGCAATGTAACGACCGCCGCTGAAGTTATACTGTCCCGATAATACCGGCGAAGCCTCGTAATCTTCGCCACCTTCATAATCCGGTGTCGCAGCGACACCGGCTCCGATGAAACCACTGCCGTTTTCTGTCGCATGGCTTGCCGCCATGGCCAACACCAACGCCAGCGTGCCGACGACAAAGGATTGTTTTACATTCAACATTGTCACTCTCTCCCGTTCCAGTCAGTGCCGTTTCCAGGGCAGGCAACAGGTTATTAAGCTGGCAGTTAAGCAGACCGCGTTGGAGCGCCGCCGCCCGGCCCGGTTATTACGCCGAAGAACTGCGTTCCTGCAGCCGGTCTTTTGTTACCGGTTCAATAGCAGCAAAGCGGATTGCATCATGTTAACAACGGTACGGGACAGCGTACCAGACAAAAGCCAATGGCCGCTTGCTGTTAAACCGGACCGGCGTTTACCATTTCTGTGTATCCGCTGATAAACTGGCGACTGTTCACCTGGTATTTTGAGGTTCGGTGTATGAAGCGATTACTGGTACTACTGTCCCTGGTTGTTATCGCCCTGGGTGCTTTTGCCGCGATACATTCCAACGATCTGGGCGAACTCGATCCCGGCACAGGGAAATCCATCGTGGACATGCATGTCCACGTTGCCGGCCTGGGCTATGGCGACAGTGGATGCTTTATCAACGCAGACATGCGCAACAATGTCCGTTTCCCCTTCTATCTGTGGGCCATGGACATCACCGAGGAGGAACTCGAGCAACACGGGGACCGCATTCTGCTTGACAAGCTGAGCCGCAGGATCGCAGCCTCGGAGACGGTTGACAAAGCAGTGATTCTTGCCATGGACGGTTATGTCACCGAGGAAGGGACCCTCGATACGGATCAAACCCAGATCTATGTGCCCAATGACTATGTCGCCAGGGAAACAGCACGTTTTGACAACCTGGTCTTTGGTGCCAGCATCAACCCCAATCGCAGGGATGCCATCGAACGCCTGCGTGCGGCCCGGCGTGACGGTGCCGTGCTGGTGAAATGGATTCCGTCCATTATGAATATCGATCCCGCCGACTCCCGTCACACCCCTTTTTACCGGGCCATGGCGGCACTCGGCATCCCCCTGCTGACCCATACGGGCATGGAAAAATCCTTCGCCAATGCCCGTGATGAGCTCGGCGACCCGCTGCGGCTGCGCCTGCCGCTGGAGCAAGGTGTTACCGTCATCGCCGCGCATATTGCCACAACCGGGGAAAGCGACGGACAGGATAATTTCGAGCGCATACTGCCCCTGTTTGCGGAATATCCCAATCTGTACGTGGATATCTCCAGCCTCACCCAGATTAACAAACTGGATTATCTGGCACGGGCGCTGGAAGTGGATGGACTGACGGAGCGCATGCTCTACGGCACCGACTGGCCATTGCAGTTCTTCCCCCTGATTTCATCCTGGTATCATCTGGATCACATCGGTGTCGGCGATGCCTGGCAAGTGAGCGGCATTGCCAATACATGGGATCAGGATGTGGCGCTGAAAGTGGCCTTCGGCGTGCCCGATGATGTTTTCCGACGCGCCGCGGCACTACTGAAAATTGCACCAAAGGGACCATAGTCTGCGGTGACCCCGGTCAATGCGGTTCCGGCTGCCGCTTATGTCAGCTCTCTGAGTTGGCGTATACCGGTGAATTACTATCTCCCCGGCTCAGATGCTAGAATGCAACGTTTAGCCGTAATTATAGCGGGACTTTCAGTATAAGAGCGGGTGTCGAAGCGAGGTGTCAGTGGTTTTTCTGACCCGAAACTGCCGCAAATCGAGGCCGTCACATTGAATTAACGTTGAGATGAATAGCACTCAGTTAAGGCGGCTTTTCCTCTGTAGGGCCGAATTTATTCGGCCACCGGGTGTTGGTGACTACCCACATCGTGGCTATATCCGGGATGATAGAGGGTATAGCAACGTGGTTGGTCGAATGAATTCGACCCTACAATGGGTTAAATGGGCTTAACTTAGTGCCATTCAATGTTGAGATATAAATTATGGGTTTTCACAAAAGGAGAGAGCCAAGATGAAGCACTTGGAAAAATGTTTTACGGTCGGCAGCCTGGCGATGGCATTAACGATGGCGGCCAGCCCCGTGGCAGCCAAGGGTGGTTTTGTCGGCGCAGGCGTTACAGCCGCACCTGACTATGAAGGTGGTGACGACTACGTGGCCTCTCCGGCTTTGTTCGGAAGATATAACTTCAATGAAGGACGCTATGTAGCACTGGTTGGAAGTGCTGACGCCGCACGTGGCGGGCGCTTTGTGCTTAACCTGGTACCCAATTCATCATGGGAAATGGGTCCGGCCCTGGGTATTCGCTACGAGCGCAACGACCCCGACAATGATCGCGTCAAGCGGATGGACGATATTGATTTCGCGACCGAGGCCGGTGGCTTCGTGTCGTATAAATCGGGTGGATGGTTTGCCACCCTGGGGCTGATGTTCGACGTTTCCGATACCTACGGTGGTTATATCGGCGACCTGCAAGGGGGTTATAGGCAGGAAGTCAACAGTGACCTCAGCTTCACCTACAGCGCGAGCGTTTCCTACGTGGACGATGAATACATGGAGGAATATTTCGGGGTGGACGGCAGTGATGCCGCCAGCAGTGGCCTGCCGTTATACGAGGCCGATGGCGGCATCAAGGACTATGGCTTGGGCATCGCGGCTAATTACAAGTTCAGCAAGACCTGGGGACTGATTGCCAGGTTCAGCTATTACCGCCTGACCGGTGATGCGGAAGACAGCCCGATTGTCGAAGATGAAGGTGACAAGAACCAGTACAAGAGCGCTCTGGCAATCAGTTACAGTTTCTAGACATCAAACCCGCCCTCACACTGGTGAGAGCGGGTAATTAAACCTGGTACTGGTTTAAGGATTCCCAACCCGGCAACCCGGCTCGGTCGACGCCACCTGTTCTGCAATCTCCTGGCTCAGCTTCGCCACCGCGGCACTCATGGCGCTGACAAATTCAGCGTAGCCTGACCCGGCCGGCCGTTCTTCGAAGCTGAAACCGCGGGCGGCCAGTTCACAGCCCTGCACACCGTCCAGCAGACGCCAGACACCCTCGACCCGGGCAAGCTGCCCGACTTCACCGTCAAAGCGGAAAAAGTGCACGGCAATCTGAAAATCAGGTTGACTGCGACTGGACCAGGGGAAAGCAAGCACGCTGTCGGTATTCAGACGGCTCATCAGGTTCTGCGCCAGGACCTGTTCCAGGTTCTTCTTCAGGTCGCCGGCCCAGCGATCGAACTCAGCCAGCTGAACTTTGTTGGGATCCGGTCGCGTGACGATCTGCGGCCGGTCAAAGAGGTCCGACATCGATAACGGCCCCAAACCCAGCAACAGGGGCCCGGCCGGATCAGCGCGTCCACGGACGGCCGGCGCGGGTTCCGGACTCAACACATAGAACTCCGACGGGCGTGACGGCTGACCGATACTGCAGCCCGCCTGTAACACCACCAGTGTAACGACAAACCATAGATTGTGTTTACTCATCATGGGTTCCTTCAAGGGTTGCCACTCTTGCCTTTCAACATCGCCTCGGGGTGGCGTTGCAGGTATTCCGCCATCACCCGGATCGACCGTGCCGCCGCACCGATTTCCCGCAAAGCGTCCTGCAGCTGATTGCCAATCTCACCGTCTGCAGACGCCGACGCCTCGAGCGTCTCCAGGGTATCGTTGGCAGACTGCAGTGTTGCGTCCAGATCTTTGGTCAGACCGGGCACATCGCGCTCGAGCAGCGACATCAGGCTGTTGGTCGACACCATCAGCGCATTGAGATTGGTCAGCGTACCCTCAAGATCGGATTGTTCCACCTTGTTGAGTATCCTGTTGAGATTGGCAATCATACCCTGCAGAGAACTCGGCAAGGTCGGGATTTCCGGATACAGCCCGCCCTCGATCACTGTTGCCGGTTCCGCATCGGGGAAAATATCCAGTTCCACGAACAACTGTCCCGTGACCAGACTCCCCGTCTGCAGGCGTGCGCGCAACCCCTTCCTGACCAGGTATTGTATCCGTTGCTGCGGGCTGTTTTCCATTTCCTCGGCATCCTGCCTGGTGGCCGCGCTGTCATCCGCATCGCGATAGCCCACGGTTCGCTGGGGTTCGATACCGATAATCACAACCGGACTGACGATGCCCTCGTGCTGCGGGTCTTCGCCTAACATGATGTCTTTCACCGTGCCGACGCGAATGCCGCGGTACTCCACCGGGGCACCGACGCTGAGCCCACGCACCGTACCGGTGAATTTCAACGCATAAGTGAAAACTTTTGTAATCGGCCGTTCCATGCTGGCTGCACGATTTTTGAACAGCTGGAATACCGTCCCTTCCCTGGCTGCCGGTGAATCACGAAATTCGGGGAGTGTCTCGAAGGCGATACCGCCACTCAGCACGGCGACCAGGGATTCCATCTCGACATTGACGCCCGCCGCGTCCATGGACACGCTGACGCCGCCGGCATTCCAGAATTGGGTGCGTTCGCGGACGTATTCGTCGTACGGCGACTGGACAAAGATACCCACATCGACATAGCTGTAGTCGTCCGCCAGCCGGTAGTCGGTCACTTCGCCGATATCAAACTGGCGAAAATAAATCGGTGAACCCACAGACAATGATCCCAGCGTTTCCGTGCGCAGCCGGAAGCGGGTGCCTTCCTTGTCCTGGCTGATGATGGGCGGTTTTTCCAGGCCAACAAAGTTCCTCTGCTTCTTGCCGGTCGTGTTGGGTTCAAAAGCGATATAGGCGCCACTCAGCAGGGTGCCCAAGCCGGTGACCCCGCCCGCACCGACGCGCGGCTTGACGACCCAGAAGCGGCTGGTGTCGGTGAGATACGCGTCCGTGCCCGCCTCCATGGTCGCCGTCAACAGGACAGTCTTCAGGTCATCGGAAATTTCCACCGTGTCTACCTTGCCGACTGTCACCTCGCGAAACTTGATCTGTGTCTTACCGGCCTCAATACCCTCGGCGGTCTCGAAACTGATCCTGATCTCCGGGCCCTTCTCCGACATGGTCTTGTAAAACAGCCAGCCACCCACCAGCAGCGCGACCAGTGGCAACAGCCAGACGACCGGAAAGCCCTTGCTTTCCTCGTCGACAATGGCCTCAGGTACACTGTCAAGATCGGGTGGCTGGTTCGGGGTTGCCATTCTTTCTCCTTATTCTGCTCGCGTTCTATTGATCCCAGATCAATCGGGGATCGAAACTGGTAGCCGCAAAAATGGTCAATACAACTACGGTAGTAAATGCTATCGCACCCACGCCGGGTTCAATGGTCGCAATTGCACCCACATTCACCAGCGCCGCCAGCAGTGCGACGACAAAGATATCGACCATCGACCAGCGCCCCACCAGCTCGACGATCCGGTACAGGCGGGTACGCTGCTGTTTGCGCAAATGCGATCGGCGCTGTACCGAAATCAGAAGATACGCAAGGGCGAGCATCTTCAGCAACGGCACCAGCACACTGGCCACGAAAACGATCAAAGCCAGCGGCCAGTCACCGTGCAAAAACAGGTAGATCACACCGCTCATGATAGTATCAGACTGGCCCTTGCCGAAAGAAACCACGGTCATGACCGGATACAGGTTGGCCGGCAGATAGGCGATCATGGCGGCGATAAGAAATGCCCAGGTGGTACTGATGCTGTTGACCTTGCGGAAATGCATGGCTGAACCGCAACGCGGGCAGTGGGTGTGTCCCGAGCCGGGCAGGTGCAACAGCAGCCCGCAGGTGTGACAACTCGCCAGCCCGACGTCCCTAGCCCGCATGAGGTTTGCCCCTGCGGTAGCCGATCTGCTGCCACAACAGCTGCGGTTCAAACGCCGCTGTCGCCGCTGCCGACACCAGAATAAGTCCGACAAAAGCGAACAAGGAGATACCGATATGCATAGTCGCCATATTGCCCAGCTTTACAAAGGCCACCAGCACACCCAGCATGAACACGTCCAGCATAACCCACATCTGCAACTGACTGATCCAGGACAGGGCGGTACGCAGACCGGGCAATGGCCTGCGTGAGCGCACTCCGAGCAGGACATACAGGCTGCTGGTAATCAGCAGGGCCGGCGCCAGAATCGTGGTGAGAAAGACCACCACGGCCAGTTCACCCATACCGGCGTTATACAGCGCCCTGGATGCGCCGAAGATGTTGGTAATCTCCGACCGTCCCTGGATTTCCAACGTCAGGAAAGGAAACGCGTTGGCCAGCAACAGCAGAATCAATGCCGCGCCATAGAGTGCGATTGACCGGTCCAATCCGCCCTTGGGGTTGCGAAGCAGGACACATCCACAACAGCGACAGCGTGCCGCACGCCCGGGTGCCAGCGCCGGTATCTGACTGAGTGTGTCACATTCGTGACAGGCAATGAGCTCTGCATAAAACGTAACAGACGGATGGCGTTGACTCATGGGGAACATAGTATCCTGTTATTCAGCCAAGAATGCCAGACCCAAGCCCTTAAAATACTTGCCAAATCTGTTTATCACCGGCACGATGACACGGACTGGACATTCTGCCGGCAACGGATCAGTATCCTTTGTCAATCGCTAACAGGCTGGAACAGGCACCATGTTAGACAAGTTGAGCGTGCGGGACCTGTATGTCTCCATTGACGAGTACCCTCATATTGCCGCAGACGCGCCCATCGCCGAAGCTTTCTCCGTTATGAACAGCGCACTGGAAGCACATACCCGCTACCGATCCATGCTGGTGCACGACCACCACGGGTATTTGAAAGGCTATCTCAGCATGCGTGATCTGATCCACGCAGTCGCTGACTTCCAGCACAGCAGACAACCCGGCTATAACTATTACCATCCCTTCGAAGGCATCCCGGAAGACCTTACCGCCTTGTCGCTGATCTGGCAGGAAGGATTCATGCTGAAAATAACCGAGGAAACCCTCACACCGGTACACGAAGTCATGACCCAAGTGAAAGACACGGTTTCCCTGGATGATCCTTTTGGAAAGTGTGTGTACCTGATGCTGGCAGGGGATGTGCGCATGCTTCCCGTGGTCGAGGAGAATAACCGCGTATTGGGGGTGGTACGTCTGGTTGATCTGTTTCAGCGTATCGCCGGGGCGATCAGAAACCACTAATCTGCCGGTGGCAGAATAAGGCAAGCAAATGCCAGAGACATTCGGCAAACTACGCATCTACGTCAGTAAAAAGAAAAAAACGCTCGATACCAGGCGGATACTGTTTATATTTCTGGGCCTGGGTCTGTTCTTCTGGCTGTATCTCATTGCCCCTCTGCCGGACGCCGTCGATCCTGCAGGCAAACACTTTCCACTGAGCCGTGAAGGTAAGGCCGCCATCGCCCTGTTTCTGCTCGCCGGTACCTGGTGGGTGTTCGAGGTTATACCCGTCGGCATCACCAGCCTGGCCATCGGGGTCATACAGGCCGTGTTTCTGATCCGCCCGGCTAAAGTCGCCTTCAACGATTTCATGGATCCTTCAGTGCTGTTCATCTTTGGTTCCCTGGTGATCGGCATGGCCTTTACCAAGGTCGGGCTCACCAAGCGCCTGGCGTATAAGATGCTGACCGTCGTTGGCGAGAGAACCAGCATGATCTACCTGGGCTGTTTCCTGGTGACCGCTGCCCTCACCCACGTGATGGCTCACACGGCGGTGGCGGCCACCATGTTTCCGATCCTGATGGCCATCTATACCCTGTACGGTGAGGGACACCGACCCACGCGCTTTGGTAAGGGTCTGTTTATCGGCATGGCCTTTGTGGCTGGTGCCGGCAGCATGGTCACCCTGCTTGGAGCGGCACGGAGCGCAGTGGCCATTGGCTTCTTCAACGACATCGTCAAGCGAAACATCTCTTTCTTCGAATTGAGCTATTACATGCTACCGGTGGGATGGCTGCTGGTATTCCTGTGCTGGGGTCTGGTCATGATCATGTTCAGGCCGGAGAAAGACCGCATCCCCGGCCTGCGAGGAAAGGCCAGACGCCTGTACCGGGAAGCCGGGCCGCTCAGCCGGAAGGAAATCTTTGTCGGATTGGTTGTGCTCGCAGTCATCCTGATGCTGTCGCTGAAATCATTTATTCCTTCCATTGCATCCGTCGACAAATCGTCGGTGGTACTGCTGTCCACCATAATCTTCTTCCTGTTCAAGATCCTCACGGTCAAGGAACTGGAGGACATTCCCTGGAATATCGTTCTTCTGTTCGCCGGCGCGATGAGTATCGGCTTCTGCCTGTGGGATACCGGGGCAGCAAACTGGCTGGCCATCCAATGGCTGACGATATTCCACGATGCCAACTGGTTCGTGTTTGTCATGGCCATTGCCTTTTTTGTCATGATTATGACTAACTTCATCATGAACGTGGCAGCTATCGCAATCTCGCTGCCGGTCGCCCTGGTGATCGCGCCCTACCTGGCTGTGGCACCGGATGTGGTGCTTTTTGCCACGCTGGCTGTATCGGCCTGCCCTTTTCTGCTGCTGGTCGGCGCTGCGCCAAACGCTATTGCCTATGATTCCAGGCAGTTCAGCTCCGGCCAGTTTTTCAGGGCCGGCATTCCCGGCAGCCTGGTGCTGTTGGCAGTCGTGGCGTTTGCTGTTGGCATCATCTGGCCATTCATGGGCATGCCGGTCAGTGCTGTTGAACTCCCCTGACAGCACGACCCCCGGCCTGTGTATTTCGCCCACGAAAAGGTATAGTTTCTAACATGAGTGCAAAGGTCAGCCGACCCCCGTACGCCGTAGCAGCATTGATGAACAAGCTATTATCTGGAGGGACAATGAATAAAACTCTACGCTGGATCACCGGACTGTCACTGCTGCTGGGAGTTTTCTGCCAGGTTGCGTCGGCAGAAAATCTTAATGTCGTGCACAGCGGCAAATGGCCGCCTTATGCCGATGCGGGACTGCCACAACAGGGTCTGGCGATTGAACTGGTCATGACAGCCCTGAAAAGGGCGGGCTACACGCCGGTGGTCAATATAGATTCACTGGACCGGATTCTGGAAGGCGGAAAACTCGGTGTCTATGATGTGTTTGCAACACCCTGGTTCAGTGAAGAGCGTAATCAGTATCTTTATTACAGCGAACCCTACCTCGAATCCTACATACGCTTCATCAAGAAGAAGGACAAGAAATTCGACTTTGAATCATTCGCTGACCTGAAAGGAATGATGATCGGTATCGTCGCGGATTACGCTTACGACGAAACCTTCAACCAGTCACGCAACCTGATCAAGATCAGCGAACGCAATCTTATCCAGAACCTGCTTAAACTGACCCAGGGCCGTATCGACCTGACCCTGGATGACGAGCTTGTGCTGCAATACGAAATCAATCAGTACATGCCCAACAGCATGGCAGACCTGCAGTTACTCCCCAAGCCACTGGCGGTTCGGGGAATTCACATCGGGGTAAGCCGCGAGAATCCTGATCACGAGAAAATCGCCGCCGCTTTCGACAAGGCAATTGCCGCTATGAAGAAAGACGGCAGCTATGATCTTATTGTGTCCAAGCACTACATCTACATAAAGAAACCGGCACAATGATAAGGCGCTTCAGGCCGCTCTCTGCGAATCACCCTTGATTTCACGGATGAGCGGATAAAGGTGCTCGGTTTCATCCTGAATACGTTTCAGGATGAGGTCGAACATCTTGCCGGTTTCTTCGTAGAATTCATCATGGTTGTTGATATGCAGCGCGTGCTTGCGTTTTTCGCACCAGGTCTTCGTATACTGGGCGAAGATACGCCTGATCTCCTGCGATCCACCCATAAACATACGCGCCGTGTTGTTTACCTTGGTGTCCGAGCTGGACAACAAACCACCATAGGTATGGTCAACCATATCGAGATGGGCCTTGATCCTGTCACCATAGCGGTAAAAGAGGTCACAACAGATATCAGTATCGCACATCGCCCTGTCGGCCAACAGGTAGGAAAGCACGTTGGTCAATTCGGTGATTTCGTGGTTTTGTGTATTCAGTTCTTCGAAAGTAATCATTATATGTACTCCATCCAATCTATGTATAGCCGGGCTCCGTACTCCTGGCAAGGAGTACCAACCATAACCCCCAACTTTCTTATCAGATTAAAATCCTTATCAAGGCGTGTCAATGGACCCGCAACATAAAGCGCCGCAGACCTGTTTTTTGTCAGCTGGTGTGCAGACAAAGGTTGCCGTGCCGGCCTGTTGCAGTGGCCGGCGACAATGCCCCCCGGCAGGGCTTGAAGGCCCACTATGTCATTGTAAACTATAGATGAATGGCGCCAAGTTAAGCCTATTTAGCCCATTGTAGGGTGGAATTCATTCGACCAACCGCGTTGCCATTCCATCTAGCATCCCGGATATAGCCACAATGTGGGTAGCCGCCAACAGCTACTGGCCGAATAAATTCGACCCTACAGAGGAAGAGCCGCCTTAACTTAGTGCCATTCAACTATAGATGTAACATCACTTCCAGTGCGCCGCACTACTGCACCCCGTCCCCATCCAGTTCGGTGTCGCCACCCTTTGAGGTGTCGCCTTTTTCCTGCACTGCCGGTGCTCGGCCCGGAGTTTCTGACCTTGCCGGTTCGGGTGCGCTACTTTGCGGTAGCGCGTTATAGACGTGGACATCCCGCTGCGGGAAAGGAATGGAGACGCCGGCCTCGTCAAACCGCTGCTTCACAGTACGCGTCAGGTCCCAGTAGACATCCCAGTAATCGGCCGTCTTGACCCACGGGCGGCACACGAAGTTGACCGAGGAGTCTGCCAGTTCGTGAACGCTGACAACCGGCTCAGGATCTTTCAGGATCCGCGGGTGTTCGCCGACGACATCTTCCAGGATGCCCTGCGCTTTTTCGATGTCATCGTCATAGCCGATGCCGAAAGTCAGATCGACGCGACGGGTACTGGTACCGGTGACATTGGTGATGGAATCAGACCAGACATTGTTGTTGGGGATGATCACCGCCTTGTTGTCCGGTGTATGGATCAGCACGGACAGCAGGTTCATGGATTTCACCTTGCCGAGTACGCCGCCGACTTCGACCAGGTCATCGATGTCAAACGGCTTGAAGACCATGATCAGAATACCACTGGCAAAATTTCCCAGCGAATCCTGCAGGGCAAAAGCTATGACAAAACCGGCCGCACCGATAACAGCCAGCAGTGGCCCCACGTTGATCTCCAGCGCTGCCAGACCAATGAGGACACCGATGACCTGTACCAGGCGACGTACCGACACCACCAGGAAATCTGCCAGCAGTTGAGACGTCTGCCGGGATTTGGCCATCACCCGTTCGACCGCCCTGGCTAGCAGGCGCGCAATAAACATGAATACCAGCACAATTGTGACAAACAGGGCAAGATTCTTCAGCCAGCGCAAACCGCCTTCATCGGAGAGCAGCCAGCCAGCGATCGTTTTCAGGGTGGCTTCCATATCCGAGACATCGACAGCGATGCCGGATACAGCGGTCACGTACTGGCGGTACTCTTCGAGTTCCTCGACGGGTCCGCCCTTTTTCTCATAGGCGGCGATGACAGCATTGGTCCGGTCTATCAGCGCCGTCTGCTGGGTTCTGAGTTCTGTCAGGTATTCCAGCAGATTGGCGCGGTCACGGTTTCTTTCCTCGACAGCGGCATCGATTTTTTCCTTGGTCTTGTCGATACTTTCCTTTGGCTGACCATCATCCTTGTCCTTGTCCGCAGGTTTTTCCTGTGGCACTCCGGCAGCAGCCTCGGCCTTTTTCTTTTCATCCGCTATTTTAGCTGCCAGCGCAATGATCGCCTGAATATCGGTATCCCCCTCCAACTTCTCGATCGTTGCCTTGGCTTCTTTCTTGGTTTCCTCGAGCGCCCTTTCCGCTTCCTCGACTGTCATCCGCGACTCGCCATCAGTCGCTGTTTTGTCGACCTCCTTTTTCGCTTCATCGAGCTGCACGAACGCGGCTTCAAGCTTCCCGGCGAGGGCGATTTCTTTCTTCTTGTACTTCACCGCAATATCAGCCCTGCTGATTTCAGCCACCTTGCCTTCCAACAGTTTCAACCAGGCATCGGTCTCCACTTTGATCTGGTCGCGCATCAACGGCCGCAGTTTGAGCTCGAGCTCGTCGACCGGGATCTCCGGATCACCGGTGGTTTGCGCTTTAGCGGAGGCCGTTTCCTCAGCCAGCGGCGCGGACAGACCGCCAAGCACAATCAAAAGGGTCATGAATACAGGGCGTAACATGCGATTCATTCAGATCTCCAGATTCAAGAAACAGAATAGCGGGGCAGAATATTGTACGTACCCGCAACCTGGGACAGCCACGATGGCGCAACATACCAGGCGTTGAGGCCCACCGTCGACGCGCCGCAATACAATACGTACCGGCTGTGGATTGTATTAAAAAGCTATCGGCGTCATGGCGTAGCGACAGACAGCGGCGCCATGATAACGTGCCGGGACAGGCTCTTCCAGAGCCGGCGCAGATTTATCACCAGCCGGCCGAGTCACTCCTGGTAGCTGCTGATCTTTCAGACGAACGCGGAAACTGCGGTGCGTTCTTGCGAAACGCGGGGATATCAGCGCTGCATCGCCGTACAGCTCAGCAGCCGTGCGAGCAAAGGTTGGAAATTCGGTGTAACCGCGGACCTGTGCAAAACAGCCTGCCCGCTAACGCAAAACCTCGCGACAGTGGTCATCCCTGATGACGGCCAGGACCGTTCCCGCAGGTAAAACATCGGCAGTTAACTCGCCCAGTCGCACCATTATGAAGCATGACATCGAAAATGCCTTGTAACATGTCATGTAATATCTTCGGTTTTTTTTGCTATGTATTAGGGTAGGTGTATTTAAATTGAAATAATAAAACGCCCATGCAAATATGACGACGTATAACTGGCATATCCGTCAATGTGCTATAGAACAAATACAAGGAAGAACACCTTGCTGTTCGTCCGGTCACCACGCCGTCCAACCGCCAAAATATCATCAGGAGCCATACGCATGAATAAACGCGAATTTCTCAAGAAAGCAGGATTGGGGACTGCCGCCATTGCGGCCGTCAATGCCCCCTTTGTACATGCCGAAAAGAAGACTACCATTAAATGGCGTCTGCAAACGTACGCCGGACCCGCGCTGGCGGAACACGTTATCAAACCTTCCATTGAAGCCTTCAACAAGGCCGCCAATGGCGAAATGGTTATCGATCTCTATTTTTCCGATCAACTGGTTCCCACCGGCGAGCTGTTCCGTGCCATGCAGAAAGGCACCATCGATGCGGTGCAGAGCGACGACGACTCCATGTCCTCGCCCGTGGATATCGCCGTGTTCGGCGGCTACTTTCCTTTTGCAACCAAATACAGCCTGGACGTACCCACACTGTTTCACCAGTACGGACTCAATGAAGTATGGAAAGAGGCCTACGACGAAGTTGAGGGTGTCACCTGGCTGAGCGCCGGCGCCTGGGACCCGTGTCATTTCGCCACCAAGGACCCTGTCCGCAGCCTCGCTGACCTCAAGGGTAAACGTGTATTCACCTTCCCCACCGCCGGCAAGTTCCTGTCCCGTTTTGGCGTTGTCCCGGTCACCCTGCCGTGGGAGGACATAGAAGTTGCCGTGCAGACCGGAGAACTCGACGGTATCGCCTGGTCGGGCATCACTGAGGATTACACCGTCGGCTGGGCCGATGTCACCAACTACTTCCTGACCAACAATATTTCCGGTGCGTGGTGCGGCTCCTATTTCGCCAACTCAAACGCATGGGAGAAAGTGCCGGAGCACCTGAAAACCCTGTTCCAGCTATCCATGGACAGCTCGCACTACTACCGTCAGTACTGGTACTGGGGCGGTGAAGCCAAGCTGCGCACCAAGGGAACAAAGATGAAACTCACCTCGATTCCGGATGAAGAGTGGAAACAGGTCGAGAGTGAGGCACAGAAATTCTGGGATGAGATCGCAAAAGTCAGCCCCAGAACAGCCAAGGTCGTGCAGATCTTCAAGGACTATAACGCCACCATGGCGAAAGCGGGCAGCCCCTATCGCTGTGGCTGAGAAAACTCTGCAACTGATATTTGCCACGGAATAAAGCGGCAATAATTTCCGGCTGTTAACACAGCCGGAAACCACTTTGTCTGGTACCGGCAACAGCGAGGTAGGTCGTCTTGCCAGCAGCAATAAAAGCCTATATGCGATTCGTGTACCTGATCAACAGGACCGTCGGGCGTTTCGCCATGTACCTGATTTTCGTCATGATGGGCATTCTGCTGTTCGCCACCATTTCCAGGACAGTCTTCGATGTCCCCCACGTCTGGGTGATCGAAATGGCTCAATTCACCATGGCGGCCTACTATTTACTCGGTGGCGGATACACCCTGCAACTCGGCGCGCATGTCCGTATGGATGTCCTGTACGATAAGTGGACGCCGAAACGACGCGCCTTCACCGATTCGATCACCGCCTTCTGCCTGATCTTTTATCTTGTCGTCCTCCTGTACGGCGGACTATCGAGCACAGAGTATGCACTGGAATACGGACAGAAAAACTATTCTGCCTGGGCACCACCCATGGCTCCTATCAAAATCATTATGACGATCGGTATATTCCTGATGCTGCTTCAGGCGATAGCGATTTTCTTTAAAGACCTGGCAGTGGCGCGAGGCAAGACACTGCCGTGAGTCATGAACTCATCGCTCTACTGATGTTCTCCAGCCTGATGCTGATGCTGCTGACCGGGCAGCGGGTCTTCGGTGCTGTTGGGTTTGTCGCTGCCGCTGCCTCGCTGCTGCTGTGGGGAGATGGCGGTTCGGAGATGGCCTTCAGCGCCAGTATCAAACTGTTGAACTGGTACCCCCTGCTCACGCTTCCGTTGTTTGTCTACATGGGTTACATGCTGTCTGAATCAGGCATCGCCGGCGATCTGTACCACGCACTGCATGTCTGGGCCGGCAGTCTCAAGGGGGGGCTGGCGATCGGTACCATCGTACTGATGGTCGCCATCTCGGCAATGAATGGCCTGAGTGTTGCCGGCATGGCGATCGGCAGCAGTATCGCGTTACCGGAAATGTTAAAACGCGGCTACGATAAGCGCATGGTGACGGGCGTCATACAGGCTGGCAGCTCTCTCGGCATTCTGGTACCGCCAAGTATCGTGCTCATCCTCTACGGCATGATTGCCAGGCAGCCGGTCAGTCAGTTGTGGCTGGCCGGCGTACTGCCCGGGCTACTGCTGGCCGCTATGTTCATCGCTTATATTGCGATTCGATGCAAGTTACAACCTGAGCTGGGCCCGCCGCTTCCCAGGGAAAAGAGGAACCTCAGCTGGCCTGAAAAACTGGGCCTTTTAAGATCCGGCCTCGTTACGCTGGTCATTATCTTTTCAGTTATCGGACTTTTCCTCATGGGTGTCACCAGCCTGGTGGAAAGCTCCGCGGTGGGTGCCGTGGCCGCCAGTATGGCGGCATGGATGAAAGGACGGTTGAACAAAGACGTCGTCAATGAAACCTTGCAGAAAACCCTGAGTGTGAGTGCCATGTTCATGTGGATCATACTCGCTGCTCTCTGCTTCGGCGCGGTGTTTGACGGACTGGGTGCGGTGAAAGCCATTGAAAGCCTGTTTCTTGAGAAATGGGAACTCAGCGCCTGGGAAGTTCTCATTTTGATGCAGCTATCCTATATCGTACTGGGCATGTTTCTGGATGACACCGCCATGCTGGTGATTGTGGCGCCGCTCTACATTCCATTGATTATCGAACTTGAGTTCAACCCGATCTGGTACGGCGTGCTCTATACAATCACCTGCCAGATCGCCTATATGACACCACCATTCGGGTATAACCTGTTTCTGATGAAGGCAATGGCTCCCAAAGAAATCACCCTGGTGGATATCTATCGATCCATCATCCCTTTCGTCCTGGTGATGGTCTTCGGTCTGGCCATCATTATGGCATTTCCCGATATCGCCTTATGGCTGCCTAATCTTGTCTACGGCCACTAGCGATCACAATCATGTCCTTAAACAACGGGTTTCAACTATGAACACACGAGACGTCAAGACGATCGCCGATGCACGCGCAATCGTCGAGGAAAGAGGTCTGACACATATCAAAGTCGGTCTGTTCGACATTGACGGCGTCATGCGCGGCAAATACATGAGCCGCGAAAAATTCCTGTCCTCTCTCGAACATGGTTTTGCCTTCTGCGATGTCGTTCTTGGCTGGGATTCAATGGATCAGCTGTATGACAATGCCACGTACACGGGCTGGCATACGGGTTACCCTGATGCACCGGTAAGAATCCTGCCAGCCTCCTGCCGCGAAATCCCGTTCGAGGAAGGCATGCTGCTTTTTCTGGCGGAGTTCGCCGGTGCCGCAGAGAGCATCTGTCCCCGCGCCACTCTGCGACGCGTGATCGCCCGGGCACACAACATGGGGTTCGACCCTTACGCGGCGCTTGAATATGAATTTTTCATGTTCAACGAAACTCCCGAGAGCGTACGTGCAAAAGGTTACAAGAACCTTCAACCCATGACGCCGGGCTGGTTTGGTTACTCCATGTTACGCAACTCGGTACGCGCTGAATTCTATCACCAGATTCTCGAGTTATGTGAATCCATGGATTTCCCGCTGGAAGGACTACACACGGAAACCGGACCGGGTGTACTGGAAGCCGCCATAGCCGTCGATAGCGCGGACAACGCCGGCGACAACGCCGCTCTGTTCAAGACCTTCATCAAGGTACTCGCCCAACGCCATGACATGATGGCGACCTTCATGGCCAAGTGGTCCACGGAATACCCCGGGCAAAGCGGACATATCCATCTCTCTTTACGCCACCGTGACGGGTCCGGCTCTGCATTTTATGAAGCCGGGCAGCCCGATGGGATGAGTACCGTGCAGAGACAGTTCCTCGCCGGACAACAGCGGCTGATGCCACAATTCCTCTCCATGATCGCCCCCACTGTCAACAGCTACACACGCCTGATCCCCGGCTTCTGGGCACCGACTGATGCCAGCTGGGGTGTAGAGAATCGCACCACGGCGCTACGCGTTATCCCCGGCAGTGACAAGTCCCAGCGTATCGAGTACAGACTCGGGGCCGCCGATGGCAACCCCTACCTGGCACTGGCAGCGGCGCTGGGCGCCGGCCTGTACGGCATTGAGCAACAGTGGGACCCGGAAGCGGAAATCACGGGTAACGCCTACGATCAGCAACACCCGCAGCACCTTGCCCTGCCGCGCACCCTGTGGGAATCGGCACAGGCATTGAAATCATCTGATGTGGCACGTGACCTGTTTGGTGATGCTTTTGTAGAACATTATGCCGCGTCGCGGGAATGGGAGGAACGTGAGTTCCGCAAACACATCACGGACTGGGAACTGCAACGATATTTTGAAATTATCTGACTTTTATCGACGGTCCGATTCACTTATGGGTGCCCCGATTAGCCGACATGGCCGCCCGGGACCGTCGGCCGCATGGACGCGGCCGTCGAGCGTACAGGGAAGTATTCACAGCGTGTCCTGGGCGGTCATATCGGCTAATCGGGGCACACCTTATGAATACACGAGGCCCCCAAATGTGCGCTGAACAGATAACAATCAGCCCGATCGACGGCTCTGTCTATGTCAGAAGAACCTGTGCAGACAAAATCGCCATTGATTCCACACTCGACTGCGCAAGGGTAGCCCAGCGGCAATGGAAAACCGTTGCGCTGTCTGAACGCAAAACGCTGTGCAGCAAGACAGTTGATGCGCTTGTCGCGAAAAAAGAGGAAATCGCCGGGGAAATCTGCCGACAGATGGGACGCCCTATCAGTGCGGCAGGCAGTGAGATCATCGGACTGGAGGAACGCGCACGCGCCATGATCGGGCTTGCCGATGAAGGTCTGTCAACCATCAGGCTAGCCGACAAACCGGGTTTCGAACGCTGGATTCAGCGCGAACCGCTAGGCGTAGTGTTTGTCATTGCACCCTGGAATTATCCTTACCTGACCGCCGTCAATGCCATCATGCCGGCGATACTGGCGGGCAACAGTGTCGTGCTCAAGCACTCCGCACAGACGCCGCTGTGCTCCGAGCGGTTTCACCAGGCCTTCCAGGCCGCCGGTTTGCCGGAGGGCGTTTTCCAGTACCTGCACCTTAGCCATAAAGATACTGAGGACATCGTCAGGGATGAGCGCGTGGATTATGTGGCGTTTACCGGATCGGTGTCTGGCGGCGCCATGGTGGAGCGCGCGGCGGCTGGCCGCTTCATCGGTGTCGGCCTGGAACTGGGTGGCAAGGATCCCGCTTATGTCCGTGCCGATGCGGATATCTCCCACGCCGTGGAAGTCACCATGGATGGCGCCTTTTTTAATTCGGGACAATCGTGCTGCGGCATTGAGCGCATTTATGTGCACGGGTCAGTGTACGATGCCTACCTGCAACAGGCCATCAGCTGGGTTAAGAAACTGAAACTGGGCCGACCCGATGCACAGGACACGACACTGGGTCCCCTGGTCCGGACCAGTGCCGCTGATTTCGTGCGCAAACAGACACAGGAAGCGATTGATCAGGGCGCCATCGCGCATATTTCAGCCGACGATTTCCCGCTCGACAGGTCCGGCACCCCCTATCTTGCGCCACAACTGCTGAGCCATGTCGATCACAGCATGCGCGTCATGACCGAGGAGAGTTTCGGCCCGGTGGTGGGCATCCAGAAGGTCAACTCTGACCAGGAAGCCATTGATCTCATGAACGACAGCGAGTATGGATTGACGGCGGCCATCTTCACCAGCGACATTGATCGAGGTGTGGAACTCGGTCAACAGCTTGAGACCGGTACCTTTTTCATCAACCGCTGCGACTATCTCGATCCAGGGCTTGCCTGGACCGGCGTGAAGCATTCAGGCCGCGGCTGCACGCTATCGGTGATGGGTTATGAATCACTCACCCGGCCAAAATCCTTTCACATCAAAACCGAACTCTAAGAGAACACCATGCAGTCATTGAGCGCCAACTGGAACTACCCGACTAACATCAAGGCAGGTGCGGGCCGGGTAAAGGAGTTGCCCGGCCTGTGCCGGGATATGGGCATGCAATCCCCTTTGCTGGTCACCGATCCCGGACTCGCTGAGTTGCCCGTGATCGCACAGGTGATGGACATGCTGAAAGCCGCGAAACTGAGCCCTGGCCTGTACACTGCCATCAAGTCGAACCCGAACGGGGAAAATGTCGAAGAGGGTGTATCCTGCTATCGTGACAACGGGCAGGACGGGGTGATCGCCTTTGGCGGCGGCTCGGCGCTGGACGCCGCCAAGGCCATCGCACTCATGGTGGGGCAGGACCGCCCTCTATGGGATTTCGAGGATATCGGTGACAACTGGACGCGCGTCAACGTGGCCGGGATGGCCCAGGTCATTGCACTACCCACCACCGCTGGCACCGGTTCTGAAGTCGGCCGCGCTGCAGTCATTACTGACCGGGAAAATCACGTCAAGAGGATCATCTTTCACCCGTCAATGCTGCCTTCACAGGTGATTCTCGATCCGCAACTGACCGTCGGCTTGCCGGCATCACTGACCGCGGCCACCGGCATGGACGCACTGTCGCATAATCTTGAAGCCCTGTGCTCACCTTTCTATCACCCCATGGCTGACGGTGTCGCCGTGGAGGGAATCAGCCTGGTACACCGGTACCTGGCGCGCGCCGTCGCGGACGGCAGTGACATCGAAGCCCGCACGCAGATGCTGGTCTGTTCGAGTATGGGTGCAACAGCCTTTCAGAAAGGTCTCGGTGCCATGCACGCGCTGGCTCACCCGCTCGGTGCCCTTTACGACGCCCATCATGGCACGCTCAATGCGATACTGATGCCTTACGTATTGAAAGCCAACCGCAGTGCCATCGAGGAGAAAATAGACAGGCTCAACCGCTACCTGGGTCTGGCAAACAGCGGCTTCGACGGATTTCTCGACTGGGTCGTTGAACTGCGTGCACAACTGGGCATCCCCCACGCGTTGGCCGCCATCAATATCGATGACCGTGACAGCGAAACCGTGGGCAGGATGGCCGTTGCTGATCCGTCTGCCGGTGGCAACCCGATCAACTTGCGCAGCGAAGACTATCAGCGCATATTCCAGGATGCGGTGACAGGCCAGCTGTAAACAGATGCCAAATGAATGTAGCAATCATCCAATGTGACACAGTAGCGGACGAATTCGCAGCGGAATTCGGTCACTACACGGACATGATCAAGCGCATGTTCGAATCTGCGGGTATTGATCTGGAATACCGGATATTCGATGCGCAGCAGGCAAAATATCCGCACAACCTTGATGCCTATGACTTCTATATCACCACAGGCAGCAAGGCCGGTGCCTACCAGGATATGCCCTGGATCGAGCAATTGATCCGCTTTGTACAGCGCCTGGATAATCAGCGGAAGAAACTCATCGGCATCTGTTTCGGTCACCAGATCATTGCCATGGCACGACAGGGGCAGGTTGAAAAATCGCCGAAAGGATGGGGTGTTGGGATTGCCAACAACCGCGTTATTGCCCACCCCAAATGGATGAAAGAGCCAGCTGATGAGCTGAATATCATTGTCAGTCACCAGGATCAGATCAGCAGGCTTGAGGACGACGCGCAGGTCATTGCTTCAAGTGATTTCTGCCCTTATTTCGTCGTGCAGTGGGGAGACCATTTTCTCAGCATCCAGGGGCACCCGGAATGGCTGCCGGATTACTCCAGGACCTTGATGAATCATCGCCGCCGGATTCTGGGTGATGAACGTGTAAAGACCGGCCTCGCATCACTGGCTACAAAGCCTGATAACGCCCTCTTCACCCGCTGGATTCTGGATTTTGTGACCAGCTGATTTCACCCGCCCGGCCAGGAGGCCGCTGCGACCGGTGGATTTATAATCGTAGTCATTGCACCACCAGACGATCCGTAATATTGTGCGATTACAGTATCGTACGGTTCGAAAGAGGTGTCAGATGAACTGGTTGCGGAGCCATAGACTTATAGCATCAGCTGTCATTCTAGGCATCGGGTTGATGAGCGCCGATGCGCTGCTACACGTGCTACCGTATCGTCATGGTGACTGGCTCGCCGAAGGGTCCAGCCCGCAAGCACTGGAACTGGCGATACTGGCCGCTTTCCTTGTTCTGCCAATCCTCTTCGGTCTGTATGCACATTCCCTGGTGCAACGCGCGCAACAGTCGGCTGAAACAGCCCGATCTTCGGAGCAGCTTCTGAATGTACTCATGGAGAATGCAGCGCAGATAATTTGCATCAGGGATGCCGCCGATAGTCACTATATACATATCAACGAGTCTGCGAAAATCTTACTCGACGGTTCACGCGACCAGCAAACAGGCTCCAGCGGACGGAATACTGCACTCATAGAACAGTTGGACGCCCTTTTCCCACACCGGATCGAGGACGACAACACTGCCGAACCCGGAGAGGTGGAACTTATCAGCCCGCACCAGGGTAAACGACACTTTCAAACCCATATAACGCCCTTCGTAGACCCGTGTGACCATCGCACCTATCTGCTCTGTGTTGCCGAAGACGTAACAGGGCGTCGATACGCCGAAGAGAAATTGAATCTGACAGCAGCGGTCTTCGAGTCCACCGATCAAGGCGTCATCATTATCGATAGAAAGCACTGTATCATATCCGTCAACCCGGCTTTCATCATGCTCACCGGCTATACGCTGGAGGAAGTCAAAGGTAAAAACCTGCTTTTCCTGAAATCAAGCCGTCACAATGAGGCCTTTTACGATAACATCTGGCGTTCACTGGATAAAAAAGGTTTCTGGAAAGGGGATATCTGGAGCCGTCGCAAGAATGGTGAAGTCTACCCTTCCTGGCATACCATCAGCCCGATTTATAATAACGATACCGGGAAACTGACCCATTACGTGTCTATATTCTCGGATATCACGCCGATAAAGCAGCAGCAGGCTAACGCGGATTTGCTCGCTTACCATGATCCTCTGACCGGCTTGCCCAACCGCTTATTGCTCACTGAACGCCTGGAACACGCCTTGAGTGTACTGGCACGTCTCAACACCCAGGTCGCACTGCTGTTTTTTGACCTCGATGGATTTAAGGATATCAACGATACGCTGGGACACAACGTTGGCGATGCCCTGTTGCAGGCGCTAGCAAGTCGTATGCAGTCAGCGCTCAGAGACGGGGATACCGTGGCGCGTTTCGGAGGCGACGAGTTCGTCATTCTCACCGAGTCATGCGAATCGTTAACCGGGTTGGAGCGTGTGGCGGAAAAAATTATTGCAGAGGTCTCACGGCCAGTGCATGTTGATGGGCGGGAAATAATGGTGCAAGTCAGCGTCGGCATAGCTGTTGGGCCTGCTGACGGCACCGACAGCGAGACATTAATCGAGTCGGCCGATAAAGCAATGTACCAGGCAAAGACGCATAAAGGCAGCCACTTCTGTTTCTACGACGACAGCAAAGAAACGAAATTAGCCGGCAGTACCTGAGTTCGCTGCACCAGTTGCAGGTCTCGTTAGAGGCAGGACAGGAAGGCATGGTGGCATCTATAATAAATGCTGAGATCCTGATATCCCGGTAGCGATTGCTTTTTGGCTACACACGATTCAATCTGGAGGTGCGTTATGAAAAGATCGTTTCCACCTGTAAAAGCGGGGAAAATACTGGCCTTCGCTTTGACAATCACCGTTTTGCTGCCTGCGACAACGGCCAACGCCCTGTGGCGAGGCTATGATTCCGACTGGAGATGTGATCCAAAACTGGCATTTTACGAAGAATATGGTTTTCTGAACATAAATGGACCCAGCCGCAGCGATATCAAACGTCTGCACCGGGATCAGTGGAAAGCCGCCTACTATCGTGACCCACGTTACGACCCGGTTCTCAAAGCTCTGCGCAAACGTTGCCCGCACAGATCAGGCTATCGGTGGTAATCCCTGACGGACAGGCACCCGTTTTTAAGACTTTGGGGTGCAGAAAAAAGAGCCGGCTTACGTAGTTATCCGGGTTGACTTTTCATTTTACATTCATCTGCTGAAAAAGTGTTATTCACAGCGGCCATAGGAGCATATCAATATGTCTGCATCAAACGACACAAATTTGACTACCAATCTAGATATACGCCATATCATATTGTAATAATTAGAATAATTAATATTGTACAAAAAATAACCAATTTAATAAAAAAGCCGGCGTCACTGGGTTCAGGGTTATTTCACCGTATTTCATCCACATACTTATCCACAGGTTCTGTGGAAAACTTTTATCGCACCACCAAGGTCCATTAATTTATTTTATGGATTAATCAGATCCACTGTATTTCAGGCGTGGCACGACGGGTAGATGCAGCCACCGGTGGTACTCGTGGCGCGCACAAATCACCGAAACCGATCGATAAAAGAGGTATCACAGCTCCCGGCGATCCTGCCTCCAGCGAACGGCGCTGAATCTGGCCACAGAATACACGTGTATAAACAGTAAACGCTTCCCCTGTCTTCTGTGTATTCCGTGACTATTGACATGAAATTGGCTTAAGCAAGAACCATTGCTCCTGGCGCTGGAATTATTGGGAACCAGACGTCTATTTTGACTGTACCTGAATATCCACGTTCGCACCCTGAGTGATGGTATTGAACACGGGCGAGTACTCGGTCAATCTTTTCAGCCTGGCCAAGTTATTCACGTCGGACTTGACCTTGAAGTTGATACGGATATCAGTAAAGCCCTTCGGCACATCATTGGACAACCCCAGAAAACCGCGCAGATCAATGTCGCCTTCCAGTTCTGATTCCAGCTCATCGATACGGATTCCCCGAACCGCAGCATGAGCCACCATACTCGTTGTCACGCAGGCAGCGAGGGCATTGAGCAGGTGTTCAACCGGGTTGGCACCTACATCACCGCCCGCCAGCAACGGCGGTTCGTCTGCGTGCAGTTCAAACTTCTGTTTGTGGGCGATTTCCTGTCTGGCAGCGTAAAAACCGCTAATCGTGGTGCGATTATGATTCCCGCCCAGCCATGTGTTGTGCGCCCGGAACCTGCAATTCCCCAGCTCGGGCTCCTGCTCAATGGCACGCACGGTCTGTTGCAGTGTCTCCATAGCAATACCATTGACAGTTTCCCTGCTGGTGTCCATTGGTGTCTGCCTGTTTGTCGTCTTATCAGTCATGATCGTTCTCCTTGCTGTATTGGGTTGTTCGATACATCGCTTGACAGCGTAAAGCGCGCCAAGCGACCTGGGATCGACAACAGCGCTTGACAGGCACTCAAATAAGCGGGATTTTGGACACTACAGGGGCATTTGTGCCACTAATTGGAATCACCGTGATGACAAGCTCAAGTCAAGGCCCGGTGGAAGTAATGATTGTCGCCGTCCCCGAAACCGCCGGCTCTGCGCTCTACGGTATGCTGGATGTGCTTCTGGCTGCAGGAAATATCTGGCAGACACTGGTTGGTGACGGCTGCGGGCAAAAAACCCTGTTCCGGGTTCGCATTGTTTCGCACACGGATGAGCCCTTCACCTGCGGCAACGGGATTCCGGTCACCCCGTACTGTTCAGTTGCAGACAATCCCGCAGCCGGCATCCTGATACTGCCCGAGCTCTGGCTGAATCCGCAAGAAGATATCAGCGGGCGCTACCCGGAACTCATGGAGTGGCTACGCTGGATGTATCACCAGGGCAGCACGCTTTACTCTGCCTGTTCCGGAGCGGTCATGCTGGCCGAGACCGGCCTGCTCGATGGTTGTGAAGCCACCTCCCACTGGGGCTATCAGGATCTGTTCAGAAAGCGCTATCCAAAAGTCCGCTTCCGGCCGGAGCCGAATCTTGTCTTTGCCGATGCAGAGGGACGCATCGTGTCAGCAGGAGGAACCACCTCCTGGCACGATCTCGCCATACACATCATCGCGCGCCATGCCAGTCCGGGAGAAGCGCTACGAATCGCCAAGGTCTATCTCCTGAAATGGCATGGCGAAGGCCAGCTACCCTACGCAACGCTGGTACGCAGAACCCCGCACGCGGATGCCGTTGTTCGCACCTGCGAGCAACGGCTTGCCGGTCATTTTCGTGACAGCGATGCCATCAGGCAGGTCATCGAATTGGCAGATATTCCGCAGCGCACCCTGAAGCGACGTTTCAAAGCCGCTACCGGCGTCACGCTGATCGACTACCTGCAGAACCTGCGAATTGAAGAAGCCAAGCGTCTGCTCGAGTCCGGGCAGCTGCCGGTGGATGAAATCAGCCTGCAGTCCGGTTACGAAGACGCGTCTTTCTTCCGCCGCCTGTTCAAGCGCCGCACGGGCCTCACACCCAGTCAGTATCGCCGCATGTTCCAACCGGTATCTGCTGCATTGCGGGAACAGGCCACTTTGATAAACTGACTGAGCACCCATGTTCAGATGGGGGGTCTTTATACCTTCCGTGGTGGAGAAAGGGCTGTACCCTGATGCCAGCCTAAACGATAACGCCGTATCGCTTGATAATGGGTTGAGCCAGACCCTCTCGGTAATTCGCCGGTCAGAAGTGAGCGCCAAAGACAAGGCAAGCGTGTAAAGACTATGGATACCAGACGTGTACTAGCAGTTATGTATGCCGGAGTGTTTACGCTAATGGTGCTTGTGGCCGGTGAGTGTAAAGGTGATGAGGAGGGAGAAGCATCTGTCCCGATCCGAATCGGTTGGCAGATCCCTCAAGTAACACAGGCTGCCATCGTTCAGGTGCTAAAACGAACCGACGTACTGACCCGATACGGGCTGGAGCCGAGTCTGATTCCATTCAGTTTTGGTACACCTGAAGTCGAAGCTGCCTTGGCGGGAGAGCTCGATGCCTTGTTTGCCGGCGATCAACCGGCAATCAACCTGCTCGCCCGTGGTGGTAAGTGGAAAATCGTAGCCCGCCTTTATTACGACAAAGTCTCCGTCATCGTGCCGCCAGGCTCGCCAATTCGTTCCATTGCGGACTTGAGGGGCAAAACCGTGGCCAGCCCCTTCGGATCCATTGCCCACCGAGAAGCTTTTCTCGAACAGCAGGCGGCTGGCCTGGACCCGGAAAAGGACGTAAAAAACCTGGATGTGGACATCCTCAAGATCCGCAATGGTGTGCTGGACGGCGGCGTCGAGACCTGGGAGGGATTCGAAGCCGCCGCTGTCTGGGAGCCACACAGTACGGCATTCCAGCTCTCGAATCTCGCTCGCAATCTAACTGATACACCGGCATTGGGTGTGGTTGCCGTCTCGGATGAATTCGTTGCCAGAAATCCGCAGGCCACCGTCCAGTTTCTCGTCGGGCTGGTGCGGGCCTGGGACTTTTTCTCCCGTAATCCGGACCGGGTGATGCGCTGGTACAACGATGATACACATCTCGATTACAGGCCTGAATCCCTGATTTCTGCCGTAAAGATAGACCCGAATTTCGGTGCGAAATCGATACATGACATCAGTCTGGAACTAGACGAAACGCATATCGACGCGCTCGTGAAGCACACGGCCTGGGGGGTCGAAGCCTGGGAGGGCGGTAACCGGATACGGCAATTCATCGATCAGGATCTGCTGACCCGTGCAATGCAAGAACTTGCCACAGGGCAATTCAAGGATATTCAGGTCATACTACCATCCATCCGTGCCGTAGAAGCACTCAAGACCGAGGATAGTCTGGGTCTTGATGCGGTTCCTCTTGGGGGGGTGTTCGCGATCATCGTCCTGATTGCTCTTCTGGCCATTGAGTCCGGCCGCCGGCTCGGGAAGCGTCGTAAGGAGTCTATTGCAAAAGAAGCGGTGCGCCCCATCGGTACTGTTGTGGGCGCTATACTCGGCATGATGGCATTCGTAATTGCCATAACTTTTGGCGCTGCAAATAACCGCTTCGATGCGCGTAAAACGGCGCTGCTCGAAGATGTGACCGCCATACAGACAGCCTACCTGCGCGCCGACCTGTTGCCCGAACCCCACCGCACCACGCTACAGAGTTTACTTCGCGATTATGTACAGGTCAGGGCCGGTATCGTCTACGCCTATCATGAACCCGGTACGCTTCAGCTGGTGCAACGGCGAGCCAATGTGCTTCAGGAGTCCATGTGGTCCAATGTGCGATCCATGACAGAATCGGGTATCGATAAAAAGTACCAGATTATGTTTGCCTCAACACTCAACGACGTTTTTAATTTTCATACCAAGCGCGTTGTTCTCGGTGCGCATTACAGGATACCGGGATTTTTATGGCTCGCCCTCGTCTTTGCTGCGGGTGTGGCAATGGTTGCAGTCGGGTTCCAGTTCGGCATTGTCGGTAGCCACCGCATTAATACAGCCAACCTCGCGCTAGCAACGACCTTTGCGCTGATTATGTTGCTCGCCTTCGACCTCGATCGAGCCGGAGAGGGTTTGATCCATGTGAACCAGCAACCGATGATCGATTTGTACCAGAGCATGAGTCAACATCAATAGCGATGCACGGGAAAAATGAACTCACCTGATGACAGCAACGGTAACGAAACAAGCCGCATGAACCGGCGTGATTTCCTTCACACAGCGGGTATTGGCCTTGGGCTCAGACGCCCTGTCGCTCACGACGGATACAGCGCAGGCTGCGCCATCTCCCGCAGACCAACTCAAACCAGGCGGAACACTCAACACTAAACGCTACAACGTTCTGTTCATCATGACCGGCCAGGAACGCTACCTGCCTGGGTTGTTGGGCCAGGGGCACTGGCCGGGCCGGGATCGCCTGGCAAAAATGGGCACGACCTTTGAAAACCACCAGGTCAACCCCATGGTGCGCACACCCTCGCGTTCGGTGATTTTCACCGGCCAGCACATCCGGCACACCCGGATGTTCGACAACACGGACTTCCCCTGGATCGAGAACCTGTCTTATGACATCCGACCATTGGACATATGATGCGCGAAGCGGGTTACTACACGACCTACCAGGGCAAATGGCAGCTGAACTCGGCACTGCACGAACACTTCAAGCCCGGCGACCCGCTGCAACTGGTCGGCCAGGACAACGATCGAATTGGCCTCGGGTATAGCTGGGCTGATCCGGCAGATGGACCACTGTAGGTTAGTTTTCTAACTTGTCCAGCAGTTCCTCCCGCACAATCGAAATATCGTCCGGTGCCTTCGTGCCAATCCTGACCTGATTGCCTTTAACCTCCAGCACCGTTATTGAGATCTGTTCACCGGCTGGGGTTTCAATGATGATGGTTTCGCCGAGGCGGCGGGTAAGTATGAGCACGGCGGCCTCCTTGCCTGCACTTTTGTGGAACCCTGCCCTATTCCATAAACAAAAAAGCGGCCAGAAAGTCCGCCTAAGCGTCTGATTTAATTGGTAGCAGCGGCCGGAGAGATTCGAACTCCCGACCGCCTGGTTCGCAGTTAGCAATTTGATCTCTGACTTACTGTTTATTTTGTCTTATTATCGAAACGCTCGTTGCCTGTTTTGCCTGATGCACAACAATGCATAACTGAATCCCGTAAAAGTCCCGCACGCTATTCACTAGAAACTACTGCTCGCCGGACATAAATCGGGCAACGCCAAACCGCTATACTCGTGGATTTATATACGCAATCAACGTATAGTTCTTCAATGCACGTCGTATTCTTTGAGACCCCGTTGTTTTCACGGTTGCTACCAGACTAATTGGATGACGACGGTTATAGAAGGCTACAGAAAGCGCTGCTCGAAAATCCGGAAAAAGGTGACCCAATGCAGGGCACTGGCGGCTTTCGGAAGTTGCGTTGGCAGGATTCGCGACGAGGAAAGGGCAAGCGTGGCGGACCGAGGGTCATTTACTGTTATCTGACGGCGGACCGCCAAATCTGGTTATCCACAATTTACGACAAAGACGAGTTAGCAGACCTTAGCGCTGATGAAAAACGGGCATTGAAGAAAGCCATACAGGCTGAGCTCGCTGCCAGAGGGCGAAAACGATGACCAAGAAACAAAACTTGTACGATGAACTGATGGAAGGTGTCGAAGCCATGCACCAACAGCGCAAGGGAAAAGTTACCTTGCGCACGCACAAGGTAGAAGAACTGCCCCCCCTACAGATTGACGCTGATCTGATTCGTGAGACGCGCGAGAAACTCAACGTATCAAGGGCTGTGTTCGCCCGCCATCTACGGGTTTCTGTCCGTACAATTGAGAACTGGGAACAGGGTCGTGCGAAGCCCAATGCGCAAGCTGCTGCGCTCATTCTTATGGTACGCAAATATCCAGATACTTTGAAAAAGCTTCAGTCGCTGTCCGAAGAAGCTGCATAGCGGTATTGTTACCGTTGGCAACTACACTGCCAAGGGCTAATCCAGCTTCCGATGGCGACGTAATTCGGAATTCGCGACCCACAGGGGCCCGGATACAATCGGCAAGCTGGTAATTTTCACGCAACCAGGGTCTGTTAGGCAAACTGTAATATCATGAAATTCAGAGATCTTTCCCTTGTTATATTATTGGCTTATCTGACGACAGGCGTATCGTTTGCCACTGCGACAAACTCACTCGAGCCGCTGCCTGAGCATAGCTTTTCAGCAAAAATAATTACTCAGTTGATCGAGCGTTTTCACTATAAGAAAACAAGATTGGATAACGAACAATCCGAGGAAATACTTGAACAATACCTCAAATCGCTGGATCCAAATCGCAGCTTCTTCACCCAGGAAGATATTGATTCCTTCGGTCGCTACGCAACAACACTGGATGACGCTTTAGCTCGAGGCGATCTTGAACCGCCATTTACCATCTTTAAAATCTATCAGCAACGTCGAATGGAACGTGCGAAGTTTGCTTTGGATCATCTGAAGCTTTCCTTCAATTTTGACAAAAATGAAACCTACCATTTCGATCGAAGCGAGGCACCCTGGGCACATGATCAAAAGGCGCTTGATGAGATCTGGCGCAAACGCGTCAAGAATGATGTGCTGGCCTTACTTCTGACCAACAAAACAGATAAGGAATCAAGGACTATCCTGAGCAAACGCTACGAGCGCATGATCACCCGATCCAATCAGTTCAAGCCTGAAGATGCATATGAGATTTTTATTAATGCCTATTTGAGCACAATAGGACCACATACCGGGTATTTTTCACCACGTAGTTCAGAGAATTTCAACATCAATATGAGCCTGTCTCTTGAAGGGATAGGCGCAGCACTACAGACCGTTGATGAACACACAGTAGTGCAACGCATTATCACCGGGGGCCCTGCGGATCTGGACGGGCAACTGAAGACCAAGGATAAAATCGTTGGCGTCGCACAGGGCCATGACGGAGAGTTTGAAGATGTTGTGGGCTGGCGTATTGATGATGTGGTATCACTGATACGCGGCCCAAAGGATTCTGTGGTTCGTCTTCAAGTTCTTCACAAAGAAAGTGGCATCAACGGACCCAGCAATATCATAACGATCGTGCGCGATAAGGTGAAATTGGAAGAACAGCAGGCGAAAAAGAAGATAATGGAAATACCCAGTGTGACAATCAAGAAGCGAATTGGCGTAATTACGATTCCCACGTTCTATATAGACTTTCAAGCTCACTCCCGCGGCGAGGAAGACTATCGCAGCACAACTCGAGATACGCGACGGCTGGTAGATGAGCTGATGGAAGAAAAAGTGGATGGAATCATTATTGATCTTCGCAACAATGGAGGGGGCTCCCTTTCCGAAGCCGTTTCTTTGACTGGTTTATTCATAAAAGATGGCCCTGTTGTACAAATACGCAACAACGATGGCAAGACTGAATCCAACAATGATACAGATTCCGGTATTGTGTATAGCGGTCCTTTAGCTGTGCTTGTTAATCGATTTAGTGCTTCTGCTTCAGAAATATTCGCTGGTGCGATACAGGATTATGGGCGCGGCACCGTCGTCGGTGAGCCAACCTATGGCAAGGGAACGGTTCAGTCGGTGATCGACCTGAATCGTTATACCCGGGGCAATGACGTTACGCTGGGCCGATTAAAACTTACTGTGGCACAGTTTTTCCGTGTCAATGGAGATAGCACCCAGCACCGCGGGATTATACCTGATATTGTTTTTCCAACAGCTGAGGACAATTCGAATCATGGAGAGCGTGCTTTGAAAAATGCCTTAGCGTGGGCCAGCATAAAGGCCTCTGATTACAAACCGTTTAATCGTCCAATCGCAACGATAGACGACATAAAAGCACGCCATGAACAACGCATCAGTTCCGATAGCGGATTCAAATACCTGCTAGCTCAAGCAGAAGTGCGCCGCAGCGCCTCGGACAAGAAAGAAGTCTCGTTACTCAGGAAAGACCGCAAGCTGGAGAGAGAAGCCGTGGAAACGGAACAGAATGAACTACTGAATCGTTTTCGTTTATCACGAGGTATGGAGCCGGTGCACAAGACTTCACTCACTGATAACGAAGATGACGACAATGAAGCGGATGAAGATATAATTGAAGAAATAGAGATGATCGAAGTACGTGAAACAGCATCTATCCTTGTCGACCTGATCGCTAAACGCGCTGAAAGATTTACCCGGCAGGGTGATCGACAAACACTAGATAAGCTATGAATATTCCCGGAAAGGGGGCAGATCCTGTGGTCCGTATTTATACCCCGAACGGGCGTTTACTCTGATTTTAGTTTAGCAGGGTATCGAGGGATCGGTGTATGCTGGTGCTGCTTTCACACCGTTTCGCATGGCAAGATGCACCGGTGAATGTCACGCCAAAGACCTTCATCGGCTGGCATGGTGCAGGATGTCGCCTGTTCTGGCGGTGGTGCACCCCTGTGTGTTATCCGTGATGGCGTAGTAGTTCAGGTGCCCCTGTACGCGCAATCTGGCGCGTTGAAGCATCTCGCCTTTGCGCAGCTTGTGCCGCGCGCGGCACGCCCAATCGGAGAACTCGCGCAGACTGCGCTCGAGCTTCTTGCGGCTGGTTGTGCGTTTGACCTTGAAGTATCCGTTCTTGGTCTTCCCACAATAGTGCGTAAAACCCAGAAAACTGAACTCCTGCGGCTTCTCCCCGCGCCGGTACGCGTCGCGTCTGGCAAAGCGTCCGAACTCGAGGCTGCGGGTCTTCTCCATCGCCAGCTTCAGACTGAATCGCTCCAGCCGCTCCGATAGGTTCTCCATAAACCTGCGGGCGTCGGCCGAGTACTCAAAACAGGCCCACAGTCGTCGGCGAAACGAAAGTAATACCCCTCTCCCCGACACCGCGGCCCTACCACCCGGCTAAACCAGAGATCCAGTACATAGTGCAAGTAGATATTCGATAACAACGGCGAAAGAATCGAACCTTGCGGCGTCCTCTCTTCCGTTGCCTTGACCAGGCCCTCTTCCAGGATTCCACCCTTGAGCATCCGTGTGATCAGGCGAATGATCCTTGGATCGCCAATCCGTTGGCCCAGAAACTTGAGCATCCATGCATGATTAACCTTGTCGAAAAAGCTTTTAATATCGGCTTCTACGACGTGGTTGATCCATTTCTGCTGGATCGTCCTGCCCAGTGTATCCAAACATCCATGTTGATTGCGTCCCGGTCGGTAGCCATAGTAGCCATAACTGATGCCGAGCGGACGTCCTTTTTCACTGCCAGGTTTTGGAATGTAACTGCGACGTTTCGGTTGGGGCTTGTAGCCCATCCGACGTAGCCGCTGCGACAACCCCTGGAGGTTCTCTTCGGGTTTCTCCCCGTACTGCTCCTTGGTCACGCCATCTACCCCCACTGCCCGGTTCCCGGGCAGCGCTTCGTAGCAGGCGCGCAGGTTGTCCACGTCGGTGACGTGGTGATACAGGCTGGTGAACACCAGCCGGTGATCGTTGCGCGCCTTCTCACCTATCCGTCTCAGATCTGTGCTCACTGCTTATTCACCCTTTGCATAGTGACAATGTTTCCTCTTCGACGGTCAACATGCCGTGGGGGCCTTCGCTCTGAGGGCATTACCCCTCTTCATCGCTAACCGTTGCGGCATACCGGCCCCCATCACTCGCGACGCGGCCATTTGGACAGCTCTATTTACATTGCTGCCCATACTCGGGTACTGCTTTGCGCATTTCCCCAAGAGCCCTTGATCGTCGCTCGCCTGGTTACTTGCCTGCCGTTGTGACACTCGATGCTGTCTGTGACCCCGGGGGGACGGTTGGCACTCGTCTGTTGCGCGCCTTCCGCATCGCCTGCACCCGGCATGATGGGCTCGGCTCTCTCCCAAAATTCACATTTCTCGGGGCTATGTGTCAGATTCAGAGCGACACCCTTCACCTCGTGTCACACGCTTATCTTCCCGTCCGGCTAGCGCCATCCGGTCATTACACTTCCGAGCGGCTGACTAAGCCTTACTCGGGAGAGCTTCCCGCTTGCGCGGTTCCCTCACAGCTGGCAAACATTGCCAGGTTACCCATGCCCAAAGGACCGCGGGGACAGCCCACCCCACAGCCGCGTGGACACTGCAGCAATTGCGAGAAACCATCCCCTCGGACCATCGCTACCGTTTTCTCATCCATGACGGCGATGGCATATTTTCGCCCCAGCTCGACGGATCCATTAAACACATGGAACTGCCTGTACTTAAAACACCACCCCGAAGTCCCAAGACTAACAGCCTCTGTGAACGGGTCATCGGTACACTGCGCCGAGGCGAAGGCTGCATGATTTTTTGCGGGGCACGACCAGTGAAGATCCAGGGCCACCGGCTTGTTTACGGTCGGGAACCGGTACTTGGGCTTCGATTCAAGTTCCCTAACCGGCCCCACCCAGCTTGGCAAACCGCTGCTCCAACCGCCGCAACCGCAGTGCGAGGAAAATCATCAAGACGGCCACCAGGAAAGCCAGTGCAGCGATAAGCCAGGAGATCGCCACGGCACCGGATCCAGGCCACGCGAGTAGAATGCCCCCGATAATTGCCGCTATTACCCCCAGGGTGGTTACCGTGCCACGGTTGGGGTCTGTGGTGTCGAGCTTGCGTGCGGCAAGTAACAGGGTGCTTCCCTGGAGCAGGGTCCATATGCCGAGAATGATCAATAACAGGCGCACCGTCACGCCGGGCATGAAAAGTAATACTGCGCCCACTGCCAGGCTAACCAGCCCCGGCAACAGATGGGTTACAGGGTCCTGGGAACGGAATGCGCTGAATATCGCAGCGGCCCCATCGAGCAAGGCAAAAACCGCGACCAGTTGAACCAGCAGTGTCAGGGTCGCCTCAGGCCAGAACAGCGCACCAATACCCAGCGCCAGAGCAAGCAGGCCGCGCACCAGAAAAGCCCACCAGATTTCGCCCAGTTTATTACCGACACGGTCTTTGGCACCAGCTGCAGCTGCCTGCAAGCGCTCTTTATTGATTGTCATGATTTGCTCCCTGATAATTTGCCCAACTTTAAGTAGCATGCGAAAACATGCGTAGCGAGTGTTATCAAACATCCGTCTACTTCAGCACGACCGCCTCGAAACGAAGAATCAAATGCTCGTCACTGCTGTAAATCGCCAGATTGTCGCCGCTAATGGTGAACCGCATTGCTCCGCCCAGTGCCTCCAGAAAGCGCTGTTCCTGTTCCATACCTTCCATGCATGCCATGTTGGTAGCTGCCAGCTGCTTGAAGTGCAGCTGTGCATCACTCAACTCGTAGCTGCCCGTGAAGCGGTTGCACCCCGAGAATCCGCCAACGCGATTTCCCTCGGAGGTAAGAACGATGTGCAGTTCCCGCCCCCCGGCGCCGAGGGCCGCCGGCTGGCCGTCGAGTTCGGTGAGTTTCCAGTAAGTTTTCGTCAGGCTGGCATCCGGAGCGGCTGCAGTAACTCCTCTACCGGACCGCGTCCCGCCGACACGGGAGACCAGTATCTTGACCGGCGACCCAACGCTCTCGCCGAACGCGGGGATGCGCTCAGTGTTGATGAATAGTAACTGGCCGTCCACCTCAATTCTCGCTCGTAGCGCATAACGACCTCTGTCGTGAAGCCTCCCGGGATCATATGCAAGGGAAAACCCCCAGGGCGGACCACCCCGGGGCGCTATGCTGGTAGTTGCAATCACATCCGACGGGACATCCATCCGTGCTACATCTTCCAGAAAGATGTGAATCTCGGCGTCCGGCGGCAGCGCCATGCGCTCACGGTACCAGATACTGCCCTCGATCACCTTCACATTGTTCGTGTATCCATGTTCTCCATGCGCGGCGCCAGTAAAACATAAGCCTGCAGCGAAAAGACAGGCTGCCCCAGAGAATGCCAGATCAAGGATCTGCCTCATGAGAGGAATACTCCTTGACGGTCTCCAGCACCTTGAAGTCATCGAGCCGGTCCCATAGTGACGACGTTACCAACGGGGTTTCGGGGGGCCTTAGCGAGGTCTTCGGCGTGTGCTGCTCCTACCCAGGCGCCCGTCAACAGTCCGGCCAGAAGGCATATAAGCTTCACCCTGTTCCAAGGATTCTTCATGTTTTCATACCTTTTACTCCTGGAATGGAAAGCGCTCGTACATGGTAGAAATATGATTGTGCCGTCTGGCACAGAGGCCAGACGGCTTGGCCCGATAACTGACAACGGCTAGTTACTGATCCAGCTTTTCTTTGACGTCATCAGCAGCATCCTCGGATTTATCTGCGACATTAGATGCTGCATCGTCGATTGCCTCGCCGGCTTTTTCTCCAGGGCCTTTTTCACAAGCAGACAGCCCCATGAGCAAAAGTCCTGTAAGCAATGTGGTGGTGATAGTCTTGAACAAGTTCATTCTGTTTCTCCTGTTGAATGTTGTTGGAATGCATGGTCTGGTGGACAGGCGATACAGACTATTTCTATACACATGGAAATCATGTTTGCATATGTTCGCTAATACAGACTTGGTATATAGCACTGCTGTATTATGACTTCTTGATAAGGCCGACCACGAAAAGCAGTAATGCGGCGCCAGCCGTTGCTGTAACTATCGAACCGATTAATCCTCCCGCCGAGACGCCAAGCAAACCGAATACACTCCCTCCGACAACTGCGCCTATAATGCCTACAACGATATTGCCAAGCAGGCCAAAACCACCGCCTTTCATCAAATTACCAGCTAACCAGCCAGCTACGGCGCCAATAGCCAAAAATATTATCAGTCCCTGTATATCCATAATTTCTCCCCTGTTGTTGTGTAGATGGTTATATATCCACTGCAACCATTACTATAGTAGACAACTAAGTACAGTCCATAGTGCAATAACACACCATGGGGCATGCATAGCCAAGTATTAATATGACCTCAAGTTTTTTGAATACTGTTCCTTACAGCGAGAGATCCGCCAGCAGGCCCTTCTCGCCGATGGTATATGCAACAACAGGCTCTCGTAAAAAAGGTATTCATACGTATCCTCGGAAGTGACACGAAGAGATAATCTGGGATTTCACTAGTTCGATTCAGCCCCCGGGCCCGATGCTCCTTCCTCGATGCGCCCCTGCTCCTGAAGCCATTGGGCCACCAGCCAGCAAGCCGCTGCCCAAGCCGCTCCAGCGGCCCATCCAGCCAGCACGTCGCTTGGCCAGTGAACGCCGAGATAGACCCGGCTTATTCCCACCAGCAAAGTGGCCAGGACCGAACAGCCGATCAGATACACCCTTACCCTGCGCGCGGCGTGTACCACCGCCAGCAGCGCGCCACCGGTGAGATAAACCACCGCCGAAAGCATCGAATGACCGCTGGGAAAACTGGACGTATAGACCATTGACCCGCGAGACACCAGGTCCGGACGGGGACGGTCAAATCCGCTCTTGAGTGCCAGGCTCAGCAGCAGACCACCCAGTATCGCCAACAGTACAAATAAGGCAACACGACGCAGACCCTGCAGCCAAAGGTATCCAACCGAAACAAGGGTGAGCAGGCTAAGCACGCCGATACCGCCGAGAGCCGTAAAGTCGCGGAACATTTCCTCCACCCAGGCTGAACCCAGCGGGTTGCCGGGATCATCTGACGCGCGTAGCGCCAGCAGCAACCATCGGTCGAGCCGCATGGTGTCGCCTTCCAGCACTTCATCGGCGATGCCGATAAAGGCGAATAACCCGAGGCCGAGGATCAACAGCGCCAGCGAGGTCAAGTGATGCAGGGCGAATCGTCTAGGAGAGGTAACAGCGGCTTTCTGGTTAGTAGACATTTCAGCTTATCCCGCCCACCGACCGTAGCCACCTGTACCAAGGCGTACGGAGGTACATATTCTGGCAATCAAAGCTCATGAGAGTTTCCCGGATGCTCAGTGTACGGCTCACACCCGCCCGTCAACTGTTTTCAGGCTGGCGGAATACGGATCTTCTGACCAGGAAATATGAGGTCCGGATTCTTTATGACTTCGCGGTTGGCATCAAATATCTGATTGTACTTGTTGCCGTCACCATAATGTTCCTTGGCAATGACCCACAGCGTATCGCCCTTTTGGATTTCATAGAACGTGACGTTCTGTTCTGCTTCGGCTGCAGGCGGAGCTTCCAACTCATCGGCCTTGACTTCCTGAACACCGAGTACGTTACCAGCCATCAAAATGGCCTTTTCCGCTGCGGCCTGATCTTTGGCGCTGCCCTTCAGCGTCGCCACACCATCTTCCAGACTAACCTCGAGGCCTTCTACCCCCGGATTGTCTTCTTCAATGTGTTCCTTTATTTTATCAGCGCCTTCTTGTTCATCGTCGCCGAACAGTTTGTTACCAAGATCAGCCGCAAAATCGAAAAGCCCCATTGTTTCTCTCCTTGAGTAAGTAAGCAGTAGTTTGTTGCCACACTCTTTGGCCTCTAGTCCATCGAGTGATCGATTGCCGGGGAATAGCAAACTGCGCTACCGTGCAATGATCGATTTTCCTGGATATGTGCAGATGGATTACCTGCTCATTGCACCGCGAATCATTTCCAGCAGCTTATCTTACATGGTTTTGGCCCAAACGGGTTACGGTAGATTCCAGCCGATAAATATCCCGATTATTAATACCAGAAGCGTGCTCATAAAAGAATTTCTCCAGCAGTTTTCTAAATTCTCGAGTACATCGCGGTCGAACCCTCTGCTTTAGAATGATGAAAACTAACACCAACGTCTTGCTCTGGGCAAGAAAAGAAAAAAATGTCAGCCCCGGTCAGTAAAAATCCAACAGGCGTTCGCCATCTCGGTAGGCGAAGAGGTCAAGAACCTTCCCCAGGTCGAGATAGGTGGCCAGCTCAAAGCGGCAGACTAAGAGGCCGTCAACATAGTGGCATCTGCCCCTGAACAGGTTGAATCCGACGCGGGAGCCATGTCTGCCGGATTGTCGTCGATGGCCGCTATGTGCCGGCATGGAAAGAGGCCATAAAATATCGTATACGTCGTTCTGCATGGTTGCCAATCGCTTCATTGCTTTCAAGTGAGCACAGGTTGCAGGTATACGTGAACAGTGGCGGAATACGGTTTTCTACCCATACTTCTTAGCGGTACCTGTTACTTCGCGGCGATATGAGAAAATAGGTTCTGGCAGCGGTTACGCGGGTTTTGTCCAAATACATTTCTGGATGAGGTCATGAATAATTTAAAAGTCTTCGTTTTACTTGCCGGAATGACGGCAGTCATAGGTATGGTTGGACAGGCAGTAGGCGGTCAAGGCGGTATGCTGATCGCGTTGCTCATAACCGCTGCGATGAATTTCTACATCTATTTCAGTTCCTCGACGAAGGTGATGAAGGCCTACAAGGCACAGACCATTACCCGCGAACAGGCACCGGAACTCTACGATATCGTAGACAAGCTGCGACAACGCGCCGGCCTGCCAATGCCGACGGTCGGTATAGCGCCGCAACGGCAACCGAACGCCTTTGCCACAGGTCGCAATGCCGAACATGCGGTCGTGTGTGTTACCCGGGGTCTGCTCGACATGGTGGACCCCGATGAACTGGAGGGTGTACTTGCCCACGAACTGGGTCACATCAAGAAGCGCGACATGTTATTGCAGACCATTTCGGCAACCCTGTCCGGTGCCGTGACCGTCCTGGCCCGGTTCGGGCTGTACTCACCGCATCAGGGTGAGGGCCGCGGTTCGCCGCTCGGACCGCTGCTGGCACTGCTGGCGCCTGTGGTAGCGATGGTCCTCCAGTTTGCGATCAGTCGTACCCGGGAATTCAAGGCCGATGCCGTCGGGGCAGAGATCTCGGGAAAACCACTGGCGCTTGCCAGTGCGCTGAACAAGATGCAGCAAATCGCGCAACGCAGTCCTATGGATGTCCCACCATCTGTTGCACCGATTGCACAAGTCAACCCGCTCTCAGGTTTCAGAGGCTTGTCGAGATTATTCTCGACTCACCCGTCGACCGAGGAAAGGATTGCTCGTCTGCGAGCAATAGCTGCCTCGATGGTCGGTTAGAGCATCAGATCAGATAAATAATTAAGGGCCATACCACGCTGAAACCCACATCTAGAGTTGAAATTTATACTTCATTGAGAACTGGACACGGGTGTCGTTGTTTGTCTCACCGTTCTTGTCCTCGCGGCTGCCCCAGACCAGTTCCACGCCGGTCATGAAAGGGTCGACAGGCGAATACAGCAGGTTCAGGTTGGCATACTGCCCCTCCTTGAATTCGTCTTCCAGCCACTGGTCGGTGGTGTCCATCTGCATGATGCTCCAGCCGGCTGATGTGCTCCACCTGTCGTTCCAGTAGTGGTCCCAGTAGCCCAGGAAACCGACCAGTTCCACCTGCTTGGCCTGATCGCTGTCCGGTGCCAGGTCGATGCCACCGTCGTTCATGTAGAAGCCGATCGCCTCGCCATAGACCAGCTGCAACTTGATCTGATCCCGCTCGTTGAAAAACGGTGGATGGAAGACCGTGCTGACATTGACACCCCCACCCCACAGGTCGTCGCTGGGATCATTACCCGGTGTATCCTTGGTCTCAAAGCCCACCCGGCGCAGAATACCGGCCACCTGCCAGTGCCCCCAGTCGTGGACGGAACGGTACTGTGCCGTCAGATCGGGATATTCATCGCGGCTTTGCACGTTGTCGGCAAACGCCGGTGATAGATCGCGGAACTCACCGGTATCGACACTGGTGCCGGGTCGCTCCAGTGCCACGGCGAAGCGGCTGCCCGTCTCGCCCACCGGCAAGCTGTAGCGCAGCTGAATGTTGCGGTAGAAGACCATACCGGCCGGGCCCCAGTAATCGATGGTGTTGGGAAAGGTGTTTTCGTCCATGAACAGGGACCAGGTCTGACCGGCGCCCCAGTTGCCGAACTCACCCCAGGCATGACGCAGCCTGAAAGTCGTTTGCCCGGCATCGGAGCCAACGCCATACAGCTCCCATTCGAACCAGGTCTTGACCGCACCGAGTTCGGTGGGTAGCTCACCTTTCAGCCCCATCCGGGTCTGCCGGACACTGAAAATCGTCTCACCGTCCTGGCCGAACTCGCCACCCACGTTGGGGATCTTGGACGGGCGCAGGCTGTCATTCCAGTCCGGATCGACACGGTTGAAATCGTAGATCATGTCCATCTGGACAAAACCGTAGATATCGAGGTTGAGGCTTTCCAGTATGCGGGCACGTTCTTCTTCTGCCGCATAGCCCCTAGGGGATGCGCAAGCAAGGGTGGCTAATAACACTGCCACCGTTTTCCAGTGCGCGTGATCCGGCTGGTATAACGCTCCGTTCATTGTCATCGTCTGTCCCTGCTTCATCGCTGTGGTGCGAGAAAGAGGCTCAGCCCAAGCCTCGTCGAAATTTCCTTGATCGCCTCCTGGGCGCGCACGCTGTTACCCGCTTCGTTCAGGCGTGGCGAGAATGCGGCGATGGCGAACCTGCCCGGTACGACCGACACGATACCGCCGCCCACACCTGTCTTTGACGGCAGGCCGGCGGTATAGGACCATTGGCCGGACTCATCATAGAAGCCGGCTGTGAGCATGATCGCCAGCAGTTCCGGTACGTGTTCGGCGTCGAGCAGCCGCTTGCCGGTCTTCGGATTGACCCCCTCGTTGGCGAGTGTTGCCCCCATGATCGCAAGTTGTTTCGTCGTGACGCCGACCGAACTCTGTTTGGTGTAGACCCTGAGCGCCTCTTCGGGGTCAGAGTACAGCCGTCCGTCGTTGTACAGCAGGTTGGCTATGGCGCGATTGCTCCATGACGTTGTGTACTCGGACTCGTAGACTTCGTCCATCAATTGCAGCGGCTCACCGGCAAAATCGCTCAGGTAGTCCAGCACCGTTTTCCAGCGTTCGTCTTCACTGCCGGCCTTGACCATGCTGACCGAGGCGATCGCCCCGGCATTGACCATGGGGTTGACAGATCGTTCATCCAGCAGCAGGAGTGGAAACTTGGAGTTGAACGGCAGCCCGGTCGGTTCGACGCCGATCTTTTCCTGGATGGCTTCCGGCCCCCCGTACTGCTGCATGACCAGGGCGGCTGTGAAGGGCTTCGCTGTCGACT
>Ga0316201_10000038_pt1 | contig 48927 bp, 42 predicted proteins | sample CS6wburrow_MG_FD_204516 | JGI IMG/M metagenome (GOLD analysis project Ga0316201, IMG submission 204516) | Coastal sediment microbial communities from Delaware Bay, Delaware, United States - CS-6 worm burrow | ecosystem: Environmental > Aquatic > Marine > Coastal > Sediment | place: USA...
CCCGGCTAGACAGAACCACAAAAAAGCGTGTCTTAGTTACTGAAGGCCAGTCTCGGGTCCCATTCGGCCGCGGTTTGTCGACGTTAACGAGAGAGGTTGGCGTTTCGGATTTTCTCACGGTATCTTACTTTCTGATCCTCAGGTATATCCAATTTCTTAAGCATCTGTAGCGCGGCCGCCTGGTCCGTTCGAGCGAGCGGGACGATGGTCATTTTCCTTGCGTTGGTGCGAGACTGAGGGTCTGCGATGCTATCGACAAGTTTTAATTCGCGCCGGCCGACGTCACCAAAACTCATCGTCATCCTTACAATAGCGCTGTCACGATCTTCGCCAGCCGGCAGCGAAGACGCCCAGCGTAATGCCGCATCAGGGTCGTTTCGATACCATTGCCCGGCAATCGTCTGAAAGGCCTGCTTCCGGTTCGCTGTGCTTGTGATGTTTGGCAATAGGCTGACAGCCTGCGCAGGATCGTCATTAACAATTGATGAAGCAATCCTCGACAAGGCTTGGCTGCGCTCGTTGTCATCCTGCAGCTGTAGCGCGAGTTGTGTTGCAGCCTCGCTATCGTGGCGAGCCAGTCCGACAATAAAACTTGCTTCTATATCCTCAAACCCGTCCTGGCCCTTGAACTCATCGATGAGCGTACGGGCCCGGGAAACGTTTCCGACTGACGCAAATTGGCTGATGAGCTTTCCGGCCGTGCGAGCCCGCTGTGGTCCATCAAGTAAAGCCAATAACTGATAGGTCGTTTCCGGTTGGGTCCGTGTTAGTAGCCGGGTCGCGCTTGCAGCGATTTTCGAAGCCTCCTGTTTGTCCAGTGTTTTCAGCCATTCGATGGCTGCTGCCGGATCATTCATAAGCCAGGCTTGTCCAACCCGCTCCTGAATACGCGGCTTGTTAGTGTCTCCCGGCAGGGAGGCGAGCAGCTCTACTGCCAGAGCGGGATCGGTACCGGCAACGCTCATAAGGATGATCGAAATCGACGAGGTGCGCTGTTTACTCGGCAGCGTTGCCGCGGCTTCCAGCGCGAACTCCGGATTCGACTGAGCGATTCGGCCAAGTAAGGCTTCCTCGAGCTGCTGTTTTTGCACGCCGTCAAGCGAACGCACCCAGTCGAGTGCCGCAGCGGGGTCGGTGGTCGCAAGCTCGTTTGCGATCACGAACGCGGCCATCATCTTCGCTTGCGGTGCATCTATTTGTCCGTAGAAGTTCATCGCTGCAGTGATGTCCTTTGAAGCAAGTTCCTGCAACGCGCTCTGAAAGTCACTATTAAGGCCAACGTCATTTTTCGCCAGCGCCTGCCGAAGCGTCTCGGTTGGGTTGAGGCGTGCGAATCGGTCCTCAACGAGCTCTGAATACAGCGCGCGGTCTGACGCCGAAACGAAAGATTCTGCGTAAGATAGCGCCATACTCTGATCGTGCGTATCAAGCGCATAGACGAGCCAGTTGATGTATTCGCGCCGTCGCAGGGCGCTAGGCTCCTCGCTTATGTACTCGATTACTCGTCTCGGCGAGTCTTCCAGCAATGTCCGCAGAAAGCGCAATCGCGTCTGACGATTCGGCTCTATGCCCAGCTCTTGTGCTATGCGATCTGTCGTTTCATTTCCCATATAGCCGTAGGCGCCGTACAGGCTTTGGGCGGCGTCCTCCTGATAGCTTCTGCGGGTTTGTGTTTTAACGGCGAAAATAGCCTCCCCAAGGTCGTTGCGAGCCCAGGTACGCCAAATTGTGTTCTCGAAACCATCGTCTTTTCTATACGGATCGATGCGCGCGAGAGCCAGTGCCGTCTGTGGATCAACCTCGGCCAGGCGCCTGAAAAGGATGGTCAGTGTGCTCCCTCGCAACGTCCGGTCCGAAATCCGATCGCCATCGAAGATCAGTTTCTGAAGCTCATCTGCATCAGACCGTCCGGCGAGTACATGCAGTGCCTCCCGACGGGAAAACTCGGTGGGCAGAGCTAGAACCGCTTCGATGCTGTTTATGTCAACGAAGCTGGAATCACGGGCTATATCCAAGTCAGCACCAGAGAGCGTCGGGATGGTATCGACGGTGATCGATCGGCCGATAGCAGAACCTGGTTCAGCAGGTATTTTTTGGATCACAAACAGGAGCGCCGCGCCGGACAAAGCGCCAATGGTGATCAGGCCAAGCGATTTCCGCATCAAGTTAACCCGCTGGTTGGTGAATACTGCAAAAGCACTACAAACGCACCATATTCTGCCACATCGACGGTGTATGACCGAGGATTTGCGACCGTCGCTGCGTCAGTTGGAACGTGGTGCATTATAATTGAGCCTCGTCGAACATCGATCGAGAAAATTCTGCTTATCATAAGCGAATCTACCTCATCTCAGAATCGCCCAATATGTGATGAGTGGATTACGCTGTGCAACCCCACAATGCGCTGCATTTGCGACCCTTAACAGGCCTTGCTACGGTTTGGTGGACACTTTCAATGACCGCATAATGCGGTAGGAGGTGTTCCATGACGAAGAAGCAGTATCAACGTTATAGCGCCGAGTTCAAGATCCACGCACTGAAACGGGCGAGTGAGGACGGGGTTACGGATAAGGACGTCTGCGAAGAACTTGGCATGAGTCGCCGACAGCTGCGACGTTGGCGCGACCAGTACCATCTAATGGGCGACGAGGCCTTTCCCGGCCTTGCACTGGAACGCGACGAGGAGGTGGCAGAGATTAAACGCCGTCTCAAGAAGGCCGAGCAGGAACGGGATTTTTTAAGAGATGCGGCGGTTTTCTTTGCCAAGGAGTCGAAGTGAGATACGCGTGTATCGCTCGACGTCGCAACCAGTATCCAGTGAACTTGATGTGCAAGCTGCTCGAAGTATCGAGGAGTGGCTACTACGCCTCGCGTAGCCGGCCGGAGAGCCAGCGGGCCCAGGATGATCGAGTTCTTCTTGAGGCGATCAAGCGTATCCACGCGGCGAGTGGCGGCGTCTATGGTGCCCCCAAGATCACTGCTGAGCTCCGCGAGGAAGGTTATGAGTGCGGCAGACGCAGAGTGGCCAGGTTGATGCGACAGTCGGGGCTGCGTGGAGGTCCCAAACGACGCTTCAAGGTCACAACGCAGCGTGACCCCGCCCATGCGGTAGCAGACAACCTCCTGCAACAGAACTTCTCGGCGTCGCAACCCAACCAGCACTGGGCTGCCGATATCACCTACATCTCCACGCAACAGGGCTGGTTGTATTTGGCCGTGGTTATGGATCTCTACTCACGCCGCATTGTTGGCTGGTCGATGGACAGGTGGAACAGTCGCCATCTGGCGATCAACGCACTCAACATGGCTATCGAGCAACGGCAACCCGATGCGGTGCTGTTACACCACTCCGACCGCGGTGCCCAATATACTAGCGATGACTTTCGCAACGAACTCGACAGGCACGGCATCAAGTGCAGCATGAGTGCGCGTGGCAATTGTTACGACAATGCCGTTGTTGAGAGCTTCTTCGGCTTGCTGAAGCGAGAGCGCGTAAACCGCACTCGATACCTGACTCGAGACGAAGCCAAGCAGGATGTGTTCGAGTACATCGAGTGTTTCTACAACCGAAAACGCCGACATGGCTATCTTGGTAATATAAGTCCCGATGCCTTCGAGAGACTGGGCGTCGGACAGTCACAACCTGTCCATTAAACCGATGCAAAACCATTTTGCCGGAAGCAGCCCCTGGGCCGTTAAACTAACGAACGACTGCTACTGACCCAAAGCAGACAAACACCGAACTTCGCGCAGACCGAAAATTATGGACTCACTGACCCATGATTTCTAACGAAATTCCAAAAAGACCGTCCTCAATCTTTATCTCCCACGGCGGCGGGCCACTGCCTGTGTTAGGCGACCCCTACCATGTTGAAATGGTCACGCATCTCGAGGCCGTCGCAGCCACAATCGAAAAGCCTTCTGCAATTATTGTAGTGAGTGCTCACTGGGAAGAATCCGTTGCGACAATAACTGCCCATACAAAGCCCCCAATCATCTACGACTACTACGGCTTTCCACCCGAGTGTTACGAAATACAATACCCCGCACCGGGCCACCCGGATCTTGCTCATAGCTTGCGAGAAATCCTGGAACAAAACCAGATCAGAACTCGATTAGATGTGGAGCGTGGCTTCGATCACGGACTATTTGTACCATTGCTCCTGATGTATCCCAATGCCGATATACCTTGCATACAGTTGTCGCTTCTTTCTAGTCTAGACCCGGAGGAACACATTCGAATTGGTGAGGCGCTTTCTCAGCTTGCTTGCGGTGACGTTTTGATTCTCGGGTCCGGGTTTTCTTTCCACAACTTGAAAGTGCTGTTGGGCGGCAAAGCCAGAAATAACGATCCACAAAACGATGCCTTTGAAGAGTGGTTGATTAATACGTGCACAAGTCAGTCGCTAACGGAAGATGAACGGGTCAATCGCTTGATTGGTTGGGAGAGCGCTCCGGGAGCGCGGTATTGTCATCCTCGCGAAGAGCACCTTCTTCCATTACACGTTTGTTACGGTGTCGGCAAGCGAGCGGCAACTGCTCATGCGGAGCTCAAGATCATGCAACAGAGATCGAGCACGTATTTCTGGTAAGTCACTGCCAGATACGGGATGACAAATCGACCTCGGTGTATTCGCTGCGACCGCTGCTGGCCATTAGCAACCATTCAGCCGGGGCCGGCAAACCAGCTTAGTATTAGCTCTTCCGTCAAGTGGCTTTAGTTCCTGAGGTGATATTGAGCGAGGTCATTCAATGCATACGAGGATTGACATGCGCTCGCGTTCCGGAGCAACAATTACGTAGGGTCAAGCGGATCGCGTAGCGATCGCTAATCCAGTCGGGCGCGCACGCAACATTTAGGGTTTCCAAAGCGCCATTGACGGCATCAAACTAATGTTCATGGGAGGCAACACCGGCGGTGGAGCTTCAGCCGGTATTGCCTCTACTACTCTGTCAGAAGCTGAATCTAATACCAATCGACGGAACATCGAGCCACTCATTGAGTTTGTAGCGCTCCCATTCCGCGACCAGCGTCCATTCCTGGTTGACGTGCCATTCGAGGCCGGCGCCGAACATTGTGTCCATGCCGCTTTCTCTGTCGGTAATGGAACCGGTACCACCGCTGATGACCCGGACGTCAAGATCAGACTCCCAACCAAACATGCCGGCACGGAACAGGATAGTAAACCTGTCGGGTTGAACCGGCCATCTCAGCACCGCGGCGCCAAACCAGCCGTCGCCCTGGTAAGGATGGATGCTGAACGTGTCGCCCAGAATCGCAGGGATCTGCGTCGGGGCAACCGTCGCACCATACTGGGTGACGACTTTGCCAAGATCCGCGTAACCTGCCTCGAGGGCAAAGTATTCATTCAGCATGAATCCACCGTACGCTTTCCAAGCCGTGCCGGAGTCATTGACGCTGGGATTATTGATGTCCCAGCCCAGTGACGCCAAGTCCTGCGTCAGGTCTCCGGCACTGTAGTCGAGTCCTGCCTGGCCGATGTTGGCACCAACGTACCAGTCACTCTGTGCGCGAACTTCGCCTGATGACAGCAGCAGTCCGACCGACAGAATGGCGAGCAGACCAAGCGTCCGTGCTCCCTGGTTAGTTGCCAAACGGCGCCTGTTACGAATGGCGATGAGGCACGCCATTGCGATCAGGAACGCGAGGCTTACCCAGTTGAGGCTGCCGGTACCCTCGCTGGTACCCCGAATCACCACGTCGACGACATCGATCACAATTACATCCTCCGAGTCTGCGTTGTTAGTCATCGACGGATCGTCCGCGTCGGCTACAATCGTGGCACTTAGTGTAAGTACCATGGGTTCGCCTGGCGCGGTAACCATGATCGTCGCGTTAACGGTCGCACCTGCAGCGATGTCACCGATTGTGCAAGTCACGGTATCGTCGACAACATCACAGCTTCCCTGATCAATAGTGACCGACCCGAACGTCGCCGAGGCAGGCAGCATCACGGTAAGGACAACGCCCGTGTTGTCGCTCGGTCCATTGTTCTGAACGGTAACGCTATAGGTTACAGTCTCATTGATCATGGGCGAGGACGGCGTCGATGAGGTTGTAACGATCATGTCTGCCGTCGGCGGGTTTACGGTGGTGTCTTCGCTCGCCGTGTTATTGGCGGGAGTCGGATCCTGTTCCGTCCCGACTACCGTGGCAGTATTCGTGATAATTACCTCGTCATCCACCATGTCAGGCACTACAACAATCGTGACCGTCACCGTGGCATTGACCGCGAGGCTGCCCAAGTCGCATCCGAGTTCGCCATTGTTGTCAGGCAATTCATCGCATTGACCGACACTGGCCGAGGCAGACTGGAACGTAACGCTGGCCGGCAAGGTGTCTGTCAGCGTCACGCCGCTCGCTGCATCCGGCCCATTGTTAGTGACGATTAATGTGTAAGTCAGAGTTGACCCGTCCGAGAACATCGGGTCGGGGGAATCGCTCTTGCTAAGTGACAGATCGGCCATCGCTGGTCCCGCGGGCACGACGGTAGTTTGCTCGGTCGCACTGTCATTGGCGCCTACAGGGTCGGGCTCGGCACCCGAGACGCTCGCCTGGTTCGTGATTTGCAGCGTATCCGCTACATCGGGCGTCGTGACGATGATGGTGATCGTCGCCGTAGCACTGTTCGCAAGGCTGCCCAGACTGCAGCTTATGGTGCCCATATTGGCAGAGCATGTGCCCTGTGTCGGTGTGGCGGAGACGAATGAGACGAGCTCGTCAATTGTGTCGATCAGCGTTACATTGCTTGCCGCCCCGGGGCCATTGTTGGTGACCGTGACCGTGTAGGTAACGTCTCCACCTTCAACAACCGGATCAGGGTCGTCGGTCTTGGTCACTGCCAAGTCGGCATTCTGTACCGCGGCACCTGTAAACTCGTCCATACCCATATCGATAGTTGCGGTCATGTCCCCGTCACCGTCGAACGGTCGTGAATCGCCCTCAAAGTCTACGGTTGGTGCTCCGGGCGCGTTGTTGTCGCCGGCATCAATTCCGGGTGAACCTGACTGCAGACGTGGATCGGGTATCGGTCTGGTCACCAAATCGACGAACAACGGGAGCTCATCAATGTTCGAGCCCTGAACTACAGCGACGGGCGTCACTACAAAATCGGTGATGTCGTTGTTGAATAGCTCGACCGTTGCGCCGATGTCGTCGAAAGCGCGGTTGTTCACGTACAGGTCGTCACCGCTTCCTTGCTGCGCCGCGTTGCCGTAGATAATGTTGTTGTAGATCTCCGCGATGCTGCTTGAGCTGTCGATCAGGACGAAAGCACCGCCGCCGCGATTGGTCGCGACGTTATCGACGATCGTATTGTTGGTCATCGTAAAGGCCTGGAAGAAAGAGGCCATTGCTGCGAACGCGCCGCCGTCTTCATTGGCCGTATTGCCGACAAAACCGGTGTTCTTCATGCTGATACTCGACCAGTTCTGCCGTATCCGGAGTCCACCGCCGTCCCGTGCCTGGTTGTCGATGAATCCAACTGTATCTATCGTCGTCGCGAGAGAAGAGACATCGGCACCACCGCCGCCGCCGGAACTACTCATGCTTTGGTTGTTGTAGAAGGCGATATCGAAGAAGCTGACGCTGTTGGCACGATCCTCGGTCTCCGTCGCGGAGTCGAAGCCTTCAACCACCAATCCGCCGCCGCTGCCCTGCGCCATGCCGTCGTAGAAATCAATGTTGTTAAAGAAAATCGGTGTTGTGAACACACCACCTGCAACGTAAGCAGAGCCACCATCCCCGCCGGCCTGGTTACCATCGAATGTCAGGTCGTCGAGGTAAATTCCTTCGACCGCGTGTGCCCGAACGTACAGGGCGCCGCCATCATCGGCAGCTGCGTTGTCGAAGAACTCACTACCGACTACGGACACGAGCGAGGCAAATTCTGCCGGCTGCTGACTCTCGTCGGTCAGGATCGTTAGCGCACCGCCGTCATCGTTAGGGGCACTAGTGGCGTTGCCGTTTCGAAAGGTCAGGTTTTCCACCTCGAAGTACACGCCGCTATCATTGGTTACCGCGGTCGAGTCGATTCTGAGTATCGGTACCTGCGTACCGCCATCGAGCACCGCAAGCGCCTGAGCACCGCCGGTAATGGTCAAGCCGAAGTTCTCGGTCGCTGCTGCCGTATAGGTCAGCGTTCCGCTGGCTGCGATGTCAAGTGTGCCTGCGGCGACCGTGATTGTGTCGCTCGCACCGTTGGCCTGCGCTGTGGTCAGTGCGTTTTGAAATGCACTGGCACTGTCGACGTTGAAATCGGCTGCCATTGAAATATATGGCGCGCAGCTGAGCGCTACGGCGCAAAATGCGCTGAGTGGTCTACCGAACATGATCCTCTCCCAGTGACTGCTTTTTTGTCCGCGATCGCTGGACGCCGTTGCGGCGCTATCCTGGTCTTGTTGTTGACCCGTGTGTGGGCACCGGCAGCGTACAGCGAGCCCCGGATTACGCTCTGTACGTGGTGGCGGCCGCAAAAATACCCATGCGGGAAAATACCTATATGCTGACTTCGTGCAGTCCTGGCGATGAACGTCCGATTCTGGTCATAAGCAGACTGTCGCAGAGGCCGGGTTTTCGTCGTTCGATCGGCCGCTTTTGGAAAAACCTGACATTCGAGCTCAGCGAAATTCGGTTCTGCCGGCTTATATGTCAAGAATCAGGCAGCGCTATTAAAGATCGTCCGAAATCCGTCACCGTCCCGTTGATGTCAGAATATTGACGCTATCTGCCGCACATCGCCTCTCCCTAAGTGATTGAAAAATAAGAGAAACACGTTCTGGCACGCTCCTTGCATTTTCCTTTGCATAGATAGGTTTGTACGCAACGGAGAATTATTTTGGCCACGACGTCGCTGGATGCGGAGCAGCTGCAAAACGCATTCGAGATATTCAATCAGCAGTCCGGGCTTCTCGAGGAGTCTTACCGGGACCTGCAGGATACGGTTGAATCTCTGACGCGTCAGCTCAAGCGCGAGCAATCGGCTCGGCTTACCGAGTTGGTCAAGAAAGAACGTCTCGGCCGGCGGCTGTCGGAACTCCTGGAAACCTTGCCGGGCGCGATTGTGGTTATTGATGGCTCCGGCATCATTCGCCAGCAAAACAGCCAGGCAAGTGTGCTACTGAATCAACCCCTCATCGGCTGTTCATGGGCCGCCATCGTGCGACGCGAGGTCCGCGAGGGCGGCAGTGAGGACGGCAATATTCAGCTCTGCGACGGGCGTTGGCTCAGCCTGTCTCGCAGACCGCTTAAATCAGAACCGGGCGAGGTGTTGTTGCTGGCCGACGTGACGGAAAGCCGGCGCATGGCCGAGCTCAGGCAGCGCAACGAGCGGCTGACGGCCGTCGGCGAGATGACCGCCGAATTCGCCCACCAGGTGCGCACACCGCTGGCGTCAGCCATGCTGTATGCCGACAAGCTTGATCGCAGTTCGCGTGCGAACGCCAGGGTGGCTGACAAGATCAGCGCCGGCCTGCACGAACTCAAGCGCATGGTTAACGACATGCTGGGATTCGCTGCGGGTGCGCGCCGCTCCCAGCAAAAGATCAGCGTTTCAGGGTTGCTCAATGACGTCGCCATGACACTGAAGGAACAGCTTGGAACACAAACCGAGCTCAGCGTATCCGTCACGGACGAGACCTTGAGCGTCGCAGCGAATCAGGATGCCCTGAAAGGCGCGTTGCTGAACCTGATCACGAATGCCGATCAGGCGGGTAGCGGCCAGACCAATATCCTGCTTCATGGGCACCGGTTCGGCGAATCAGTTCACCTGTGTGTCACCGACGACGGTCCTGGAATACCGGAAGCGCTGCGTGCGCGCGTGTTCGAGCCGTTCTTCACGACCCGCCCGCAAGGCACAGGACTCGGCCTGTCCGTGGTTAAGGCCGTTGCGACGGCACACGGCGGCGAAGTCTCCGTTGCGACATCAGGACGTGGCACCTGTTTCACGATACAGCTGCCTGCCGACACTGACGATGGTCTGGAGAATGACGACTCATGACACAGCCTGCCGTATTAATTGTCGAGGACGATGCCGCTCTGCGCGAGGCGCTGTTCGATACGCTGAGCAGTGAGGCGCAGCCCGTACTGACAGCCGAAAGCGGACCCGCCGCACTTGAGATAATTGACAGCGCCCTGGTCGGGCTCGTCGTTAGCGACCTGCAGATGGAGCCGATGGACGGCGTCACGCTGTTGGAGAAGATTCGCGAGCGTCACCCAGGTCTGCCCGCGGTACTGATGACCGCGTACGGCACGATCGAGAGTGCCGTTGACGTCATGCAAAAGGGCGCTTCCGACTACCTGATCAAGCCTTTCGAGGCTGATGACCTGAAAACGATCGTAGGCAAGTACATCAAGGCACCCCAGCAAGACGGTATACCGGTAGCAGCCGATGCCGCTACGGTGCAATTGCTGCAGGTTGCCCGCCGCGTTGCGGGCACCCAGGTTACCGTGACCATCAACGGGCCCAGCGGTTGCGGCAAAGAGGTGTTCGCTCGTTACATACACGACCAGTCTGGGCGCCGCCAGGAACCGTTTGTTGCCATTAACTGCGCCGCCATCCCCGAGTCGATGCTGGAGGCGGTCCTGTTCGGCTACGAGAAAGGCGCATTTACCGGGGCAACCAGTGCACACGCCGGCAAGTTTGAGCAGGCCGAAGGCGGCACTCTGCTGCTCGACGAAATCTCGGAAATGGACCTCGGTCTGCAGGCCAAGTTGTTGCGTGTTATCCAGGAGAAGGAAGTTGAACGCATAGGTGGTCGAAAAGTCATTCCGCTTGACGTTCGAATTCTGGCGACCACGAACCGCGATCTTCGGCAGTATGTTACTGACGGTCGCTTCCGTGAAGACCTTTACTACCGACTGAACGTTTTCCCGCTGCACATTCCAGCGCTGAAAGAGCGTCGCGATGACATCTTGCCGCTGGCCGAAATGGCATTGGCGCGGTACGGCAATGGCGCGTTGACACTGTCGACCTGCGCCCAGCAAGCACTCCTCAAACATGATTGGCCTGGCAACGTGCGCGAACTGGAAAATCTGATCCAGCGCTCTCTCATTCTTGCCAGCGGCGCAGCAATTTATGCATCGGACCTTGCATTGGAAGAAAGCGTCGCTGCCATTGAGTCGGACGGGGACCTCAACGAGGGCCTCCGAAACCGCGAATTTCAGCTAATTATTGACGCGATGAACACGCACCACGCCAAGCGTGCGCAGGTCGCCGCGGCGCTCGGCATTAGTCCCCGCTCTTTACGCTACAAGCTGGCGCGCATGCGCGAAGAGGGCATCGCTATTCCTGGAGAAGGCTCATGAATGAAATCAATGCCAATCAATTGCTAAGCCAGATTCGAACACTTGGCCGTGAATTGCAGCCGACACAGATGCCCGCGGTGCCTGCAGTCAACAACTTTGGTGACATGCTGAAAACAACCATTAACGCTGTAAATGACGCGCAAAAAGAAGCCGGCGCGCTAAAGGTTGGTTTTGTCAACGGCACGACGGACAAGAGTCTCGCTGAAGTCATGATTGCATCGCAGAAAGCAAGCCTGTCGTTCACGGCAGTTACCGAAGTCAGGAACAAGCTGGTCTCGGCGTATCAGGACATTATGAATATGCCGGTGTAGCTGTCGGTCGTTCGATCAACCCAAGGAACGTATAAGAAATCATGGAAACCGGAACATTAATCGAATCATCAGCGGCACCCTCGAGCCAGTTGAACCTCGCGGGCGTAATGCGGATCCCAGCCGTGCGACAGGTCATTTCACTAATCGGCGTGGCCGGCGCCGTCGCAGTCGGCTTCGCCATCGTTCTTTGGTCGCAAACACCACAATTCTCGCAATTGTATGGCGACATGAGTACGGCTGAGGCGGCCGACGTGGCGGAGGCGCTGCAGGCCGCTGACATCGACTACAAGCTGACCGGGAACGGCAGCGTTATGGTTGCCGAGTCAGAACTGCACGACGCCCGTATGCAACTCGCGGCGATGGGTCTGCCGCAAAGTGCATCTATCGGAATGGACCTGATGCAGGAACAATCGAGCTTCGGCGTCAGCCAGTTCATGGAGAGTGCTCGCTACCAGCACGCACTGGAAGCTGAGCTGGGTCGCACGATTTCTGCGATTGGTTCGGTCCGCGAGGCACGCGTGCACCTGGCATTGCCAAAGCAGACAGCGTTTATTCGGGACAACAAGGGCGCCAGCGCCTCCGTTCTCTTGCAACTGTATGGTGGCCGGGCGCTTGAAGCCGACCAGGCATCGGCAATCGTGCACATGGTCGCCTCCAGTGTCCCGAACCTGATGGCTGCCGGCGTGACCCTGATTGACCAGAATGGCCGGCTTTTGAGTTCCGGCGACGAGCAGGTTGCGGGTGCGCAGGCTGCAACCCAGTTCAAGTTTTCCCGTCGCCTGGAAGAGACCTACAAGAAACGCATAGAAGACCTGCTGACGCCGCTCGTCGGTGCCGGTCGTGTGCGCGCCGAAGTGGTTGCTGATATCGACTTTACCTACACAGAAGAGACCCGCGAGTCGTTTGATCCGGCGCGTGCTGTCGTACGCAGTGAGCAGATTAGCGAAGATCAGACCAGCGGTCTCGGTTCCTTGGTTGGCGGCATACCGGGCGCGCTCAGTAATCAGCCGCCGGAAGCAACAGGGGCTGCGGCCAACGGTGTTGCCTCCGAATCGCAGCAGGTTGAACCAAAAAACTCATCGCGCAGCAGCGTGAGGAACTACGAGGTTGATCGCACGATACGTCACACCCGGCCGATGTCGGGCGCGATACGTAAGCTCTCCGTCGCCGTCCTCATCGACAACGCGCCGATCGGTGACGCTGAATCACAGTCTTCGCCTAACACCATTGATGTCGAACGTTACACGTCGCTCGTAAAGGAAGCGGTCGGCTTCGATGACGCGCGTGGAGACTCAGTGGTTGTGCTCAACGAGGCATTCCTTGAAGCCGCGCCGGTTGAGGAGGCGCCAGCCCCGGCGCTATGGGAGCGTCCGGAACTTCGCGACGTACTGAAGCAGGTACTTGGGGCGATACTGGTGCTGGCAATCGCATTCGGCGTCGTCCGACCCATGTTGCGCGGCGTCGTATCCGGTGGTGCGGCAAGGGGCGAGTACCTCGGTCCCGCCGGCGACTTCAGCGGAGCGATTGGGTCGTCGCACGGTGCTGGCGGAGCGGCGGCAATTGCCGGTCCCAACTACGACGAAAAAGTCGCAGCGGCAAAAAACATAACGGGCACCGATCCGGCGCGTGTAGCGCAGGTCGTCAAGAAGTGGGTATCGAACGATGGCTGACGTCTCAAACACTATGACAGGCACTGAAAAAGCAGCATTGCTGCTGATGACACTCGGCGAGCGCGAAGCGGCAGAGGTGCTGAAGTTTATGGAGGCCAACGAGGTGCATCAGCTTGGCACCGCGATGGCGACGCTGAAGAGCGTGAGTCGTAATGATGCTGACCAGGTACTCGACATATTTATTCTCGACGTGGAGGATCAGACAGCGTTAGGGGTCGACACCGAAAACTACGTCCGCAAACTACTCGGTAATGCATTCGGTGCCAGCAAGGCAAACGCGTTCATCGAGCGCATCGTCAGCGGCGACGACGCGAAGGGTCTGGAGGCGCTGAAATGGATGAGTTCGCGCGAGGTCGTGGACATTATTCAGGATGAACATCCACAGATCATCGCCATCGTGCTCGCCTATCTGGAAAGTTCGCAGGCTGCCGAGGTGATTGAGAAACTGCCTGACGAGATGCGCGCTGATATCGTCATGCGCGTCGCCCGATTGACAGATATTCAGCAGAGTGCCCTGGCCGAGATTGAAAACCTGATCGCAAACAAGTCCGCCGATACCAACCGCGGAGTTACGCGCAAGGTTGGCGGCGACAAGGTTGCAGCCGGTATCGTCAACGCGCTGAAGCCGGACCGCGGCGAAGCATTGCTCGAGCAAATCAAGGAACGTAACGAAGAGCTGTCCGTTCGGATCCAGGACATGATGTTCGTATTCGAAACCTTACTCGAGGTTGACGACCGCGGCATCCAGGCGCTGTTGCGCGAAATCTCAAATGACCTCTTGGTCGTCGCGCTGAAGGGTTGCGATCCGACTATAAGTGACAAGATTCTGGGCAACATGTCGAAGCGCGCGGCTACGTTGTTGCGCGAAGACATGGATGCGAAGGGTCCGATCAAGCTCAGCGACGTCGAGCAGTCGCAGAAGGAAATTCTGGACATCGCACGGCGCCTGGCCGATTCGGGCGACATCAACCTGGGTCAAGGCGGCGAGGAATATGTCTGACGAGGCGGCAGCAAAGAACCCTGCTACATGGGACGTTCCAGAATTCGATGGCCCAGGCAATACGGCGTACCCGACAGCCGGTCATCTGGAGAAGCTGCAGAAAGAGGCCTATGACGAGGCATGGCAAAGCGGTCATGCCGCAGGCCTGGCGGCTGGTGAGGCGGCGGTTAGTGCACGGGCCGAGCGCTTCAACGAATTGTTGCACGCTTTGAGCGAACCTTTCGACCGGCTCGACGATTCAGTCGAAAAGCAGCTTGTCGAACTCGCGGCCGCAGTCGTCAAGCAGCTGTTTCGCCGTGAAATAAAAATTGACCCGAGCCACGTCATCGGAGTCGTTCGTGAGGCCATCCAGCTTCTGCCGATCGCAAGTCGCAGTGTGCAGGTTCACCTTCATCCGGACGATGCCACACTTGTTCGCGAGACGCTGTCGCCGGCGGAAGGTGAGCCGGCGTGGACAATCGTCGAAGATCCGTTGATCGCGCACGGCGGATGCCGCATCACGACAGAGAACTCCCAGATCGACGCGACAACTGAAGCCCGGTTGCAAGCCGTGATAAACGCAACTCTCGGTGATGAGCGCCGCTAATGACTGAAGACACTAACGTATTTGTCGGCCCTGACCCCGATCGTAACCTCGAGCGTTCGTTGCGGCTCGGCGCATTTCTCGATCGTGCCTATGATGACAAACCTGGATTGGTCGTCGAAGGCGTGTTGCGCCGGACGGTTGGCCTGGCAATGGAGGCGGAGGGTTGTCATGCAACTCTCGGCGGGCGCTGCGACGTCGTCGCCGCCGACGGCCGCCATGTAGAAACTGAGGTTGTCGGTTTCTCCGGCGAACGCCTGTTCCTGATGCCGGTTGCTGACATGCGTGGTGTGTCGCCGAATGCGCGGGTCATTCCTGTTTCCGGATCGCCGGAAGTTGTCGTTGGTGACGACCTGCTCGGGCGGGTACTTGATGGTCGCGGCAATCCGTTGGACGGCGGCAAGCCGATAGTCCGCGGCAAAACTGTGCCGCTAATGGGCGAGTCGATTAACCCGCTCAATCGCCAGCCGATTCGAACCCAGCTCGACGTCGGTATTCGCTCAATTAACTCCTTGTTATCAATAGGTCGCGGACAGCGCATGGGCCTGTTCGCCGGCAGCGGTGTTGGCAAGAGTATGTTGCTGAGCATGATGACTCGAAATACCGAGGCCGACGTGGTGGTGGTTGGACTGGTTGGCGAACGCGGCCGGGAAGTGCAGGAATTTATCGACCACTCGCTCGGACCCGAGGGCATGAAGCGTGCGGTGGTCGTTGCCACGCCGGCCGACGATACGCCATTGATGCGCATGCACGGCGCCTGGCTGACGGCCGCAATCGCCGAGCATTTTCGCGACCAGGGCCAGAATGTCTTGTTGTTAATGGACTCGCTGACCCGGTTTGCACAGGCGCAACGCGAGATCGCCCTGGCGATTGGCGAGCCACCAGCGACCAAGGGATATCCGCCCTCCGTATTCGCGAAGCTGCCACAACTGGTGGAGCGCGCGGGCAACGGCGCCGCAGGTGGCGGTTCAATTACGGCCATCTACACGGTACTCGCCGAGGGCGACGATCATAACGATCCTATCGTCGATGCTGCACGCGCGATTCTCGATGGCCACATCGTCTTGTCACGCAACATGGCAGACGCGGGTATCTATCCGGCCGTAGACATTGAGTCGTCCGTGAGTCGTGCGATGAACCAATGCACGTCAGCCACCCAGCAACAGCTGGCGTCGAGATTTCGACAGGTGTATTCCACGTACCAGGAGAACCGCGATCTTGTCGCCGTCGGTGCGTATCAACCCGGATCGAATCCGCAGCTCGACGAAGCCATCGCGCTTTGGCCGTCGATTATCGATTTTTTGCGACAGCATCATCATCAAAGTATCGATTCGGTACACAGCCTTGCGGGGCTGCGCGAGCTATTCGATGCCGTTCCGACAGCGGATTCTGCCGATCAGGCAGAACTGAGCACGTAGCGTGAGCAGCCGGTCAAACAAAATCGGTAAAGTGGCGAGTCTCGAGGCCGCCGAAGAGCGCAGTCTCGGGCAGACGGCGGGGCGGGCCCGACAGCACCTCGACGAACAGCTGGATCGGCTCGGAGAACTGAACGCTTTCAGGCACAACTACGCTGAGAAGAGCACCGGCAAGTCAACGCTGCGAGCCGCACATTGGCAGGACTACCAGGCTTTCCTCCACCGCCTGGATACCGCGGTTAAGGCGCAGCAGCAAATTGTTCGTGACAGCGAACGGATGCTGGAGGCGCATCGGCAGCGCTGGATCGCGAAGCGGCAGCGGCTGGACTCGCTCGAGCGCGTGCTCGAGAAATACCAGGCGGAAGAGCGAGCGCAGGAGGCGCGCCGGGAACAGAAGAGGCTCGACGAATTGCCGAGAAATCCATCCGTCTTCCTGGATGATGAGTGATCTCCTTACGACCTCGGCCGTAGCTAAAGCTGGCACGCATCTTGCTATTAATCTTGTAGGACACTCAATACGCTCAGAGGAACCCGCATGCTCGCAACATTGAATCTGCAACTCTCGCCGGTAGAACTGCTCGACGACAGCACCCTTACGCCTGTATCGCTGCAGCCTGGCGACACTGGTGAGGCGGCGTCTGGCTTCGCCGACCTTCTGCGACTGCGTGTCGATGCGTCAACGCTTGCCGAAGACGCCGGCGGCGAATTGTTGCCGCAGGGCGGCAGTGGCTTGCCGATCTCTGCCGAACTGGATCCGCCAGAGATCCCGGCCGAGCTGCTTCCAATGGCCGATATTGACGCGGGACTTGTAAAGCTGGCGCCGGAACCGATCGATGGTGAGGGCCTTGCGGCACTGGACGAAACGTCGGAAATCCTGCTGGAGACTCTGGTTCTGTATCCGCCGCTAAACCCCACGGCTGGCGCGGAGGCAGAGCCGCTGACAGCGCCGCCGATCCTGGCTGGAACAACGCTGCCGCCGGCGGAACTGAACCAGCAGCGTGCGCAGCCTGAAGTGGCGGCCGAGGGCCGTACGAACGTCGATGTCGATACCCGGTTGCGGCTGAACGGCAGGCCGGTAACGCCGATCCCTGCGCCGCTTATTGATGGCCGTGAAGGGCGCGCACAGAATCCGGCGACCGAGGCGGGTGTACTGACAGCTGCGAGCATGGGGCTTCGTGAGCGCGGGCAACACAGCGAGCCGGGAAACCGGGCGACGCCGATCACGGTGGCAAACACGATTCTCGATGGCGAGGACAGATCGCCTCTGACGGATTTCGCACGGCGGTTTGAGCTGACGCCATTGCAGCGCGCCGAGCCGGGCACCGATGCCGTGCAGCCGAGGATAGCTGTAGCGCAGGCAACTCAGGCACTGCAGTCGCAAATCAACCCGCAACCATCGCAGCCAACGTTGTCGCTCGCAGCGGCGGCGCCTGCGGACACTAGCTATGCAGCGTTAGCGCAACAAAGTACCGATTTGATCGGCACCTCTGTTCGCGATTCTGCGTGGGGTGAAAAAGTCGGCGATCGCGTCGTCATGATGGCTGCCAACCAGCTCAAGCAGGCAGAGATCCGCCTGACGCCAGCGGAACTCGGTCCTCTGCGGGTGCGGGTATCCGTTGAAGACGGTAATACTCATGTCACTTTTCACGCGCAACACGCGGTAACCCGCGAGGCGCTGGAGCAGGCTTTGCCGCGATTGCGGGAGATGCTCGCGGAGAATGGTCTCTCGCTTGGCCAGGCGGACGTTAGCGATCGCGGTGTCAACGACAGCGGCCGCGAACAGGACTCGGACGGTAGCGCTGCGAACCTGGGTGCGGATGATGCGAACGATGTTGCCCTTGAAGTGAGCTCGGAATCCTCGCGGCGCGTGAGCAGCTCCAACGGGCTCGTTGATACGTTTGCCTAGCAAATCTTAAGGCACGTCAAAAATCTGACGGATTCCTGACCGCGCGCTGATGTGCCTGAATAGCGACGGATTCCCGACGCCGTCAGGTGCTTCAGAGAATCTCTAATAATCTTCTAAAACCTTGAAAAGGTTAATAAAACAACCGTCCTAATAAGCTTGGCATGGCACTTGCATTATCCCAGGTAGTAATCATGGGAGTGAGTGATGGCTGAGGAAGAAAAAGACACGGAAACCGTTGCCGAGTCCGGCGGCGGTCTGATGAAGAAGCTGATGCTTGCCGGCGCAGGTCTCGCCCTGCTGGGTGCCGGCGTGTTCGGCGGCATGATGTTTTTTGGCGAAGAAGCACCCGCCGAGGACGCCGAGGCTGCAGAGCAAGCGGCACCGAGCGACGGTCCTGCGCTTTACACGAGCTTGCATCCCCCGCTGGTCGTGAATTTCAGGGACAGCGTCGGCGACTCGCATTTCATGCAGGTCACGATGGAAGTGATGTCGCGTGATCAAAACGCTATCAACGCGGTTCGTGAACATACGGCGGTCATCCGCAATAGCCTGATCCTGCTCTACAGCGGGGTTATCTATGAGGAAATCACCTCACGGGAGGGCAAGGAAAAGATGCTGGCCGACGGCCTGGCGGAGATTCAGAAGGTAATGACCGAGCAATTTGGCGAGCCCGGTGTCGAGGCCGTGTATTTCACGGCGCTGGTTATCCAATAGGGCCTTATTCATGTCTGATCCGATACTCACAGAAGAGGAAAAGGGCGCATTGCTGGAGGGCATGTCCAGTGGCGAAGTTGAGGTGCACTCAACCAAAGGCCCTACCTACGCCGAAGTCACAGCGTTCGAAATCGGTCCACGATCACGACTCAAGACCAATAGCTTTCCTCGCTTGCAGAGCCTGAATCGGCAGTTCGCAAGCCGTATGAGCAAACAGCTCGAGTTGTTGCTCAACGTCGATTCAAAGGTGACTTTCACCACTACCGAAATTGCGAGCTATAGCGACGCCAGCGAAAACCGTGCAGGGCTGTCACTGATTGTGGAGTTTCTGCCGAAGCCGCTTGAGGGGTCTGCCTTCATCACGCTGACTTCCCCAACCGTTGGCGACCTTGTCGAAATGTTCTACGGCGGCCACAGCAACGATCCGGCCGATCATCTGCCAGAATTCTTCACGCCCGGAGAGATCAGTGTCGCGGCGCTCTTTAGCGAAGCAGTTCTCGCAGTTGTCACCGAAGTCTGGGCGCCCATGGCGAAATTTGAACCCACACTGGCCGGTACGCACCTCAATACCGGCGTAGTCGACAGCGTCGACGGAGGTGACTCGGTCATTCAATGCGGATTCAACCTGGAGTTCGGCGACAAACAACGGGCATTCCACATCTTGTGGCCACTAGCGACGGTTGCGTCATTACTGCCGGTCTTTGACGGTCAGAAGCGTGACCGCGATCCCGCCGAGGATGCGCGCTGGCGCGAGTCACTGCGTGCGGGTGTAACCGAATCGATCGTACAAATCTCTTCTGACGTTGGCCATACACGCATGACGCTTCGCGAAATAGCGGACCTGGCACCAGGCGACGTTATCAACATTGGCAATCCGAAGGAGGGCACCGTCAGCGCCAGCGACGTGCCAATTCTGGCGGGTCGCTTTGGCATTCACGACGGTCACTACGCCGTGGAAACGATGAACTGGCTGGAATCTGCTAACGGATCGCCAGCCGCACACAGCAAGCGATAAAGAGGAACTCCCAAGATGGAAAGTGATACACCAACTCCCGGTAACGAGACCGAACAACAGGAGACCGCCGAATCATCGAGCGCACCGCAATTCGCGCCCGACGAACTCAACGAGGGCGGTAAGTCCGCTGCAGGCGCGCCGGCCGATGTCAATCTCGACCTGGTACTCGATATTCCGGTTGACGTTTCACTGCGCGTCGGCTCTACAGATATCTCTATCCGGGACCTGGTGTCGCTGGTGGAGGGTTCGGTGATTGCGCTCGACCAGGATGCTGGCGCGCCAATGGACGTAATTGTTAACGGCACGCTGATCGCGCATGGCGAGATCGTCGTCGTCGATGACCAGTACGGCGTGCGTCTGACCGATGTAGTAACACCGGTCGAACGCATTGAGCAGTTGCACTAGGTCGCGTCGATGCTTTCAGAATCCTTAAGCTCGGTCGGAGCCGCGGTCGCTGCAGAGGCGGGTCCGACGCTACCGTCCACGCCCGGCCTGGGCGGCGGCGATGTCCTTAACCTGGGTGTCAGCATGCTGTTCGTCATTGCCGTGATCGTCGTGCTTGGCTGGCTTTACTCGCGGTCACGCTTTGTCGGCGGCGGCAGCAATGACGCCATTAACGTCGTTGCCACTCGTGCCCTGGGGCCGAAGGAGCGGCTAATGATCGTCGAGGTGGCGGATCAACAGCTTCTTGTCGGTATGACGGCAACCGCCGTACAGACGCTACATGTCTTTGACAAACCCGTTGCTATTACCAAGCCGGAAGAAGCACCTGCCGGATTCGCCAATCGACTTCGCACGGCCGTTCAGGAGATCGGCAAGTGAGGTGGTTGCTGCTGATTTTAACCTTGTGTCTTACGTGCACGAACGCTGAGGCGCAGACAGCGCCGCTGGCGCTGGCGGCGGAAGCAGCCCAGGGGCAGAGCTATACACTGAGTATCCAGATACTCGTCCTGATGACGCTGCTGACGCTGTTGCCCGCCGCAATCCTGTCGACCAGCGCATTCGTACGAATCATTATCGTGCTGTCCATTTTGCGGCAGGCGCTGGGCACCGCACAGACGCCGCCAAACCAGGTGCTGCTGGGCATCGCCCTGTTCCTTACTTTTTTCGTCATGTCGCCGGTTATCAGCGATATTCATGAAAACGCGGCGACGCCATACATTAACGGTGAGATTTCGGCACCGGAGGCATTGACCACCGGCATACAGCCGTTACGGCAGTTCATGCTCGACCAGACGCGCGATAGCGACCTGCAGCTATTCGCATCGATAGCAGGCCTCAACGACATCACTTCCGTCGACCAGGTGCCGTTCGCGATCGTTGTCCCAAGTTTCATGGTGAGCGAGTTGAAGACCGCATTTCAAATCGGTTTTCTCGTCTTCATTCCATTCCTGATTATCGATCTCGTCGTCTCCAGCGTCCTCATGTCGATGGGCATGATGATGCTGTCGCCGATGCTGATTTCCCTGCCTTTCAAAATCATGTTGTTCGTCCTGGTCGATGGATGGGCGCTGCTACTTGGCACACTCGCATCGAGCTTCTACGCCTGAGGATCACACTTATGACACCGGAAACCGTAACCACGATAGGCCAGCAAGCACTTTGGGTGACGATCATGATTGCCGGGCCCTTGCTGGGTTCCGCGCTTGCCGTCGGCTTGCTGGTCGGAATGGTGCAGGCGGCCACCCAGATTAACGAAATGACACTGAGTTTCATTCCCAAGCTATTGGTCCTCGTGATGGCGTTGGTTGTCGCCGGGCCCTGGATGCTCAGCGTCATCGTGAATTACACGCGCCAGCTAATGGAGCAAATTCCTTCCCTTATCTCGTAAGCAACGAGCAAGGATCAAGAGATGTTATTGAGAACAGACTGTGAATATCGAGATACCAATAGCACCGATTATCGAAACGCTGGCGATGTACATATGGCCATTCGTTCGAATCGGCGCGTTCCTGATGGTGATGCCATTGATTGGCGGCAGCTTCACCCCGGTACGCGTGCGGCTACTGCTCGCGATTGTATTGACCGTAGTTATCGCGCCAATCGTCCCACCTGCGGAGACTCAGGATGTGTTGAGTGTGGCGGGTCTGGTCATGATGACTCAGGAGATCGTGATCGGCGCCGCATTGGGATTCTTAGTGCAGCTTGTCTTCGACTCGATAGCGCTCGGGGCGCAGGTGATCGCCATGAGCATGGGTCTCGGCTTCGCCGTTTTCTTGGATCGGGCTCGCGGAGTCAGCGTGCCGGTACTTGGACAGTTGTTCCTGATGCTATCGATGTTGATCTTCCTCTCGCTGGACGGGCATCTGGCAATGATTCAGTTGCTGGCCGACAGCTTCGAGGCCTGGCCGATGGGCGAGGGAGGCCTGACGATTCCCGTTCTTCACGAGCTGATTGTGTGGACAGCGAACCTTTTCATCTTCGCGATGAAAATTGCATTGCCGGCAGTGACGGCGCTGCTGATTGTGAACCTCTCGTTCGGGATCATGAGTCGAGCCGCGCCGACGTTGAATCTATTCGCGGTCGGTTTCCCCGTCTCCATGTTGTTGGGCTTCGTGGTTGTTTTTCTAAACATGGGAGCGCTGGTGGAGAACGTGGCGTCTTTCCTGGAAATGACGTTTTTGAAAATTTCGCTTTTGCTTGAAATGTGAGCAAAAAGAAAACCCTGAGGAACGCAAAGAGTGGCTGAAGAAGCGCAACAGGATCGTACCGAACAAGCGACACCGAAACGTCGCGAGGACGCCCGCAAGAAGGGCGATGTTCCGCGTTCCCGTGAATTGACGATGACTGGCGTCATGTTGTCGGGCGCCGGCGCGATGCTGCTTCTTTCAGATTCTATCGGTAGCAATCTTGCAGGCGCTTTCAGGAGTGGCTTTTCCATCGAGCGCGCATTGTTGCTTGACGAAAGCTACCTGGTGCCCGCGCTGGCCGAGCTGGGATCACAGATGCTCCTGAGTATTGCGCCGCTGGCTGTTGTCCTGCTGTGCGCCGTGTTTTTCAGTGCCGCGGCGATTGGCGGTTGGTCATTTAGCCTGAAAGCCGCGGCGTTCAAAGCTGAAAGGCTTAACCCGATCAAGGGCATCAAGCGTGTTTTTGGCCCGAACGGATTGAATGAGCTCGTGAAGGCCATCGCCAAGTTCTCGCTGGTCGCAATTTTCGCGGTCTCGTGGCTCTGGTACTCGGCCGACGACCTGTTATCGCTGGGGCGCCAACCGGTTGGCCAGGCCATTCAGGATTCGTTGAAGCTTTGTGGCATGTCGTTATTGATCGTCAGCTTGGGGCTTATCGTGATCGCTGCCTTCGATGTGCCATTTCAGCTCTGGCAGTACGAAAAGAAGTTGCGCATGACGCGCCAGCAGGTCAAGGACGAGTACAAGGACTCTGAGGGTCGTCCCGAAGTCAAGGCGCGGATCCGTGCACTGCAGCAGCAGGCGGCAACGCGCCGCATGATGGAAGAGCTGCCGACCGCCGATGTTGTCATTACCAACCCAACCCATTTTGCCGTTGCGCTGAAATATGACGACACGAACATGGGCGCGCCGAGAGTGATCGCAAAAGGTAAGGACCTGATTGCCAAGCGCATTCGTGAGGTTGCAGAGGAGCACGGCGTGCCGCTGTTCTCCGCGCCGCCGCTGGCACGTGTGCTGTTCCGCACAGCGGAGATCGGCGATGAGATACCGGCCCGGCTGTACACCGCGGTAGCGCAGGTTCTGGCCTATATCTACCAGCTTAATGAAGCACCCAGACCGGGACAACGCAGGCCGGAGCGGCCCGTGCCGGACATCGATGAAGACGACTTTCCAGGGCCGAAGCGCTCGGGATGAGTAAGCAATAATGACGAATGACACAACAAGAGGTTACCTGACCGATATCCTGCACGGCCTCGGACTGCCTTTCCTGGTGCTGGCGTTGCTGGCGATGATGATGATCCCGCTCCCGCCGCTGGCGCTGGATGTGCTGTTCTCCTTCAATATCGCGCTGTCACTCGGCATTCTGCTGACCACGGTATACGTCAAACGACCTCTCGACTTCGGCGTTTTCCCTACGATCCTGCTGGTTGTCACTTTGTTGCGCCTGGCACTGAATATCGCCTCGACGCGCGTCGTGCTCCTCAACGGTCACAGCGGCACAGCGGCCGCAGGCAAGGTCATCGAAGCATTTGGCGAATTCGTGGTTGGCGGCAACTACGCAGTTGGCCTGGTCATCTTCGGTATTCTCGTCATCATCAACTTCGTGGTTGTCACTAAGGGCGCGGGTCGCGTCTCCGAGGTTTCCGCGAGGTTTACCCTCGACGCTATGCCCGGCAAACAGATGGCGATCGATGCGGACCTGAATGCCGGTGTTATCGACCAGGACGAGGCGCGTCTGCGAAGGCAGGAAATCGGCGAGGAAGCGGATCTGTATGGCTCGATGGATGGTGCCAGCAAGTTTGTCCGCGGTGATGCGATCGCCAGCATCCTGATCCTGTTTATAAACATCATCGGCGGCCTGATCATTGGCACATCGCAGCACGACCTGTCACTGTCGGTTGCGGTACACAACTACACGTTGCTGACGATCGGCGATGGTCTCGTCGCCCAGATTCCGTCGCTGCTGTTATCAACCGCCGTTGCAATCATCGTTACGCGCGTCACGCGTTCGCAGGACATGCGTCAGCAGATCTCCAACCAGTTGTTCGACGATCCGCGCGCGCTGATCGTCACATCGGCCATTGTCGGTATCCTCGGGCTGATACCGGGCATGCCGAATTTTGCTTTCCTCAGCCTGGCAGGCCTGTGCGCTTTCGCTGCCATACGGATCATGCGAAACAAGCGCGAGGTGCCCGAGCCCGAGGTACGTCCAGCCGATCCTGATTCAATTTTGCCTGATCTAAGCTGGCAAGATGTTGATCCTGTCGATCTCATCGGCCTGGAAGTCGGTTATCGACTTATCCCACTGGTCGACTCGCAGCGCAATGGCCCGATGGTCGGGCGCATCAAGGGCGTCAGAAAGAAGCTGACCGAGGAACTCGGGTTCCTGGTTTCGCCGGTTCATATTCGCGACAACCTGGATCTCGCACCGAATGCATACCGTATCTCTCTTGCCGGTGTCTCAATGGGCGAGGGCGAAGTTCATATCGACAAGGACCTCGCGATAAATCCGGGCCAGGTCTTCGGCAAGATCAATGGCATTGAAACAGAGGACCCGGCGTTCGGCCTGGAGGCCTATTGGATCGATGCGTCGCAACGCGAAGAGGCGCAGATGCTCGGCTATACGGTGGTCGATCCCTCGACGGTTGTAGCGACACATCTCAGTCAGCTGCTGCAGACCAACGCTCACGAGTTGCTGGGCCACGAAGAGTGCCAGCAGCTAATGGACAGACTGGCGTCAGCGTCGCCCAAGCTCGTCGAAGAGCTTACGCCCAAGCTGCTGCCGATGAGCGTCATCACGCGAGTGCTGCAGAACCTGCTGGAAGAACATATTCCGCTGAAGAACATCCGCAAGATCGCCGAAACCTTGGCGGAACACGGCCCGCGCAGTCAGGATCCCGACGTTTTGTCGGCCGCCGTGCGCGTCGCGCTGGGTCGCTCAATCGTCCACAACGTAGCAGGGACGCGGCCTGAGCTACCAGTTTTGACGCTGGAGCCAGAGTTGGAACGAATCTTGAATGAGTCAGCACAGGAAGGCGGAAATATTGGACTGGAACCAGCCATGGTTGAACGACTGCACCAGACATTGACGGACAAAGCACAAAGCCAGGAGATCGCGGGCGAGCCGGCCGTATTGCTGGTAGCGCCGCAGATACGGCCCTGGATGTCTCGCATGATGCGCAACATCCGCAACCTGCATGTCATCGCCTACAACGAGGTTCCGGATGACAAACGCATACAGATGATTGCGGCGGTGAGCTGACAGACGAACAGAATTTCAGGAAGTGCAAGGGTTGAAAGAGCGAACAAGTAAGGAAACGAGCGAGTAATTCAATGAGGAAAAACGGTGAAAATCAAACGATATTTGGATAAGGATATGCGACACGTCCTGCGTCGCGTCCGCGAGGACCAGGGGCCCGACGCGGTGATCCTGTCAAACCGGCGTGTCGACGACGGTATCGAGGTGATTGCGGCGATAGACTATGACGAGGCGCTGGTACGCCAGGCTATGGGCGTGCCTGCGGACACAAACGACAGTCTCGACACCGATATCCTGGCACAGTATGCGGAAGACGATGTCGCCTCACCAATCCAGGCGTCGGTGGAAATCGTCTCTTCAGAGCTCGTGCAACAGCCGATCGGCGACCACGCGGTGCAGCAATTGCACAGCGAACTGTCGTCGATGCGAGGGCTTCTGGAAACACAGCTGTCCGGCCTGGTCTGGAAGGATGCCTCTCGGCGCTTTCCGCTACGCGCGCAAATCCTGCGAAACCTCTCGCTACTGGGAGTGGCTCCCGATATTTCCAACATAATTGTCGATCGCATTGGACCTGCCGACGACGTCAAGAACCTCTGGAGCGCACCGCTAACTGAGCTTGCTCAGACGCTGCCTGTCGTTGACGATGAGTTACTGCAGAGAGGTGGCACAATCGCCCTGATCGGGCCGACCGGCGTTGGCAAGACAACCACCATCGCGAAAATTGCGTCCCGATTTGCCATGGATACCTGGTCGGATGACATTGCGCTGGTTAGTGCCGACTCCTATCGAATCGGTGCCAAGGAGCACCTCAAGGCGTTTGCAAACATCATCGGTGCCAAGGTCTATTCGGCGAGTAGCTTCGACGAGTTATCGGAAACACTGGACCGGCTCAAGGACAAGAAGCTAATCCTGATTGATACCGAAGGTCGCAGTCAACGCGATCGTGATCTATCGAGCCGTCTCGCCGCTTATGGCCGGAATGCCGACCGCGTCAGTTTCTACCTGACGCTCTCCGCAGCGACGCAGGAAGCTGCGCTCGACGAGACGATCCGGGAGTTCAGCAAGGTTCCGCTGAAAGGCTGCATCGTCACAAAGATAGACGAGGCAGCACAACTTGGCTGCGTGATGAGTGCACTGATTCGCAATGACTTGCCGGCGGCGTGGTTTTCGGACGGACAGCGCATCCCTGATGACCTGCACTCAGCGGCCCGCAAGAAGTTGTGGCTGGTCAACCAGGCCGTTGGTTGTATGGAGAGTAGCCATCCTCGTATCGACGAGAGAACGATGGCCGAAGACTACTCGAAACAGAAGTTTGCCCATGTCCAATAACTCACAACAAGCGAACCTGACGCGGTTCATGAAACAACGGGCGGTCAAAGTTCTGGCTGTTTGCAGCGGCAAAGGCGGCGTCGGCAAGACCAACGTTGCATGCAATGTCGCCGTAGCACTCGGTAGTCGTGGCAGAAATATCTGTCTGCTCGACGCGGATTTAAGTCTCGCCAATGTAGACGTGCTGCTCGGCTTGCAGCCGCGTTTCAATCTGTCTCACGTCGTCAACGGCGAAGCGGACCTGCAAAGCACAATACTCCGCGGTCCCGGCAATATTCGAATCATCCCCGCATCGTCCGGGAACTTCAGTATGACTGATCTTCCGCCTGCAGCGCAGGCCGGCATCATTCAGGCATTCAGCGAGCTCGATGATCAGCCAGAAATCATGGTTGTCGATACGTCGGCCGGAATCTCCTCGAAGGTCGCTCGATTTGTGCAGGCCGGACAACATCCAATCGTTGTCGTCTGCGATGAGCCCGCTGCGCTCACAGATGCGTATGCGTTAATCAAGGTATTTAGCCAGCATTACGGTATCTCGCGTTTTCAGATCGTTACCAACCAGAGCCGGCGTGCCCGCGATGGCCGTGAGTTATTCAAGAAACTCTCGCGCGTAACGGACACCTATCTTGAGGTTGTTCTGCATCATCTCGGCGACATTCCCAGGGATGACTACCTGGTCAAGGCCGTTCAGGAACAACGCGCAGTAGTCGACGCTTACCCGAAGAGTGCGTCCGGCACCGCATTCCTGGAGTTGGCTTCCAGCATCGATGCGCTTCCGGCGGCACGTGGGGCCAGCGGCGGCATCGAGTTTTTTCTTGAACGTTTGCTGTCGGCGAACCCGGTCTCGCGAGGTAAGGTCGCATGAATACATACAGTAACGTCGTCACCCGCAATGATTATTCAGATGGCGATCTGGTGATGCGACATGTCGATCTCGTTAAGCGTATCGCCCACCATCTGGCTGCTCGATTGCCTGCCACGGTCGACGTCAATGACCTGATGCAGTCGGGTATGGTCGGACTGCTGGAAGCCGCTGGCAATTTCGATGCGTCCCGCGGCGCCAGTTTCGAAACCTACGCAGGTATTCGCATCCGCGGCGCCATGCTCGATGACATTCGCAAGCATGACTGGACACCGCGCTCGGTGCACCACAAGTATCGTCAGGTGACCGACGCCATCAATGCTATTGAGGGAGAGACCGGTCGAGCGGCAACGCCCGAGGAGATCGCCGCACAAATGGGGGTCACGATCGAGGCGTATCACAAGATCCTGGCCGACAGTGCATGCAGCCGTCTCTTCAGTTTTGAGGAGACGCTCGAGGAGCCAACGCTGCAGCGTAAGCCACCGTCATCGGATGCGCCATTGCCTGACCAGGAGCTCTATCAGTCACAGTTCCGGGCACAGCTTGCTGACTCAATCGACCAATTGCCAGAGCGCGAGCGCCTGGTTTTGTCTCTCTACTATGAGCAGGAGCTGAATCTCAAAGAGATTGGCGACGTGCTCGACGTTTCGGAATCGCGCGTCTGCCAGATCCACGGTCAGGCAGTCATGCGCCTGCGCGCGGCGTCGAAACGCTGGAGTTGAGGAGCCGTCAGCATGGCCGACTATATCTCAGGTATCAAACACATTACGCCGTCGTATCCGGTGAAGCCCGTGCAGCCCGTGCAAAAGGATCGGGAAACAGATCGTCGGCAAAAACCCAGGGAAGAGCGGCGCGACGAAGATGAAAAGCATGGGCCGGACGATCAGGACGGTGAACGCAAACCTACGATTGATGAGCATGTGTGACTATGAGTAACGATTACTTTTTTGTGTATTTTCTGCTGGCATCCAATGCAACGCTGCTGATGATTGCAGCGGTGGTCATTCTCCGTTTCGAACGGCGCTGGCAACGTATCGAGAGTTTCTGGGACAGTCCGACCGGCGCAGCCCTCAGCGATGACAGCGACGAAGAAATTCGAGAGCAAATGGAGGCAACCCGACGACTGGAAAAGCGATTCGGCGAACTGCAGCGTACGGTCAGACAGATGGAGTCAAAGGCGCCGCAAGAAAGGCCAACTATTGAGCGCAACCTGCCTATCGAAAATGCTGTGCGAATGGCGCGGCTTGGTGCCAGCGTCGAGGACCTGACGCGTAACTGTGGCTTGAATATGGGTGAAGCGCGTCTAATGAAGACACTGCATGGGCGATCTCCGACGACGGCCACCAGGCACTAATCAGCTATGGCACATACTGATGAGTTCCGTTTTGTAAGGCTGCTGGCGCTCGAACTCGACAACGGTGACATCTATCTACCGTCACTGCCCGATGTTGTCTTAAAGATTCGCGCGCTACTGGAAAAAGACAACTGCGATTTCGCTACCATAAGCCAGGCGATCAGCGTTGACCCCGTGCTGGTATCCAGGTTGTTCGTGTTCGCGAACTCCGCTTATTACAATCGCGCAAACGTCAAGATTGAAACCCTGGACGGCGCGATCGGGCGGCTCGGATTTGAAGTCGTTCGCAATACGGCGATGTCGCTAGCCATGAAGCAGCTGCACAAGTCGGACAAGAAAGACAAATCCGCAGGTCAGTTTCGGGCGATTTGGGCAAGAGGTATGAAACTGTCGTCTATGGCATACGCCGTTGCTGGCAGACGCAGTTCCTTGAATCAGGAAACAGCATACCTTTGTGGCCTCATGCATGAGATCGGGAAGATCTACATCCTCACGAAGGCTGACGACTTTCCCGACTTGCTCGGTGATCCGGGCTCCTTGGGCCGGGTAATGGAGGAGTGGAACCCGCAGGTATCCAAGAGCATTATCGAGTCCTGGGGTTTCCCTGACGGCGTAGCTGAGTCGACTGACCCTGCTGCCTATTCGGACAACGATCCGGAATCGGCCGCGTCCTTCGCCGACATAATGTTTGTTGCGAAGTTATTGATCGACGGAAACTCGGAGAAACTTACGACGGTTTTCGAGGAAAGCGCGTCATGCCGAAAGTTGGGTATCGACGAAGCAGTGGCGGCCGATGTCATGCTTGCCTATCGTGAAAAGATCAAATCAATGCAGCAGCTATTCGCCTAGCACCGTCGCCACAAGTTTCCCGATTACATGGCATCCATATCGAGCCGGCGCATTCTCAGTGTTTCCGATTCACGACTGAACATGTGTTGTATCAGTATTTCGCGCTGCGCCGGCGACAGATCGAGGAACTCAACGGCGATTCCATAGGGAAGATCCTGGCCGCTGGTATCCGGCGGGTCATCGAGACGTACTACCCGGGAAAATGACTCGAAGTAGCGATTATCTGACGACAGCATAAGCTGGATGTAGAGTTTGTCGCCAACTGATAGCGGACGCTTGCTCGAGAAGCTAATGCCGTCGGCGCTGACGTCGCAGGTCTGCGGCGGTGTCTTCGCCAGGCTCTTCTTGGTTTCGCGTAGCGACGGCATTTGTTCGATAACGATGTTGAGCTTGTCATTGATCAGCGTCACGCATCTGCCAATCTTGCCGTTTTCTGCGCTGAGCAGGAACATCGCTTCGCCGAGACGAGCCTCGATCTCGACGAGCTTGGCTTGCGCGCCATCGCTGATGCCCAGGCCCAGTTTATAGTGCTCGAGGCCGTTCTTGACCGTCTCATCGTCAACAACTTCATACTTAATATAGACGGACTCGCTGATGCGAAATGACCGCCTGTTCTCTTTTCCGTCTGTCATTGCTCCAGTTCCTCGGTTGATTCGGTTATCGCGGCTCCGGCCGTGAGGCTCATGCTTCGATATTCGTCAATTTCCTTACCCCGTATGATCGCAATATCGACGCGCCGATTTTTTGCCCGGTTTTCGTCGCTGTCATTGGGTGCAACGGGGCGAGTGTCTGCATGGCCGGAAACGATGATGTTCTCAGCGCCTACTTTGGAGACCTTCAGCAGTTCGTGTGCGACAGAAACTGCGCGTGAGGTTGACAGGTCCCAGTTTGAGCGAAACCGTTCGTTTGCTATGGGTACATTATCAGTGTGTCCGGAGATTGTTACTTCGCCGCTGTTGCTGTCGATCAGGTCGCCGATCTTCTTTAGTGCGGGCAGAAAGGTCTTGCGCAGGTCTGCCATTCCGGAGTTGAAAGAGGCGTTCTCCATGATGTGAATGATGACTTTCATTCCTTCGGTCTGAATCGACACATCGCCTTTGTTCAGTTCATCCTTCAGAGCGATACGCAGGCGTTTGGCGTGCTTGCGTGCCTCTTCTATTTCCCGGGCCTCGCGTTCAAGGGCGTCGAGAGTGTTCTTGTTGGAATCGACCGTGAACTGACGTACCTGTGGCAGTGCCGTTGGGTCAGGTCGGCCCGGGCTGAATTCCTGCGCCACGACACTGGTGCCCTTTGGAATGGTTCGCACCTCGATTTCTGCCTGCACGCCGAAAGCGTCCTTCATGGATCCGGAAAGCTGTTTGAATTTGGCAGCGTCCATTTCGGAAAACGCCAGTAGCAGAACGAAGAAGCACATTAGCAGGGTCATCAAATCCGCAAAGGTCATAACCCAGGCTGGGACGCCGGCGCTTTCGGCTTTTTGGGGTGCACCTTCCGACACGACTAATCACGCGAAGCCGGTCAGGCTTCGCTGTCCTCTTCGGCGCGTTTTGATCGCGGCAGGTACGCTTCCAACATAGCCGCGATGATGCGCGGGTTTTGTCCGCCCTGAATACTGAGGAGCGCATCGATAATCAACGTCTTGCTGGTATTTTCTTCACGGCTGCGCACGGCCAGTTTGTCAGCGATCGGCAGTGCAAACATGTTGGCGAGGATTGCACCGTACAGGGTCGTCAGGAGGGCGACGGCCATTGCCGGACCGATCTGTTTAGGATCGTCCATGTTTGAAAGCATCTGTACAAGGCCGATAAGTGTGCCGATCATGCCCATCGCCGGGCCAACGTCGCCGATCGCCTTGAAAATATCCTGGCCGTCGCTGTGACGCTTCAGGGTTTCGTTAAGATCTTTCTGCAGCATGGCGCGAACCGTGTCGGCGGGGTGGCCGTCGATGAGAAGACCCAGCCCCGTCTTCATGAACTCGTCACTGATTTCGCGATCCTCAAGTGCGAGAAGGCCGCCCTGGCGCGCAGCTTTGGCCAGTTCGACCGATTCTTCGATCAGATCCTCGGGATTGGAGGGCTTGTACAGGAACGCCTTGACCGCAATGGAGGCCGCCCCGGCAAATTTGCCGAGGCTGAATTTCATCATGGTCACGAGCACGGTTCCGCCGAGCACCACCAGCAAAGATGGCGTATTCACGAACGTGCCGGCAGAACCGCCCAGCATGATCGACGTCAGGACAATGCCGAACGCGCCGATCAGGCCGATGAGTGTCGCCAAATCCAAAGTCTAGCCCTCCGCTCCATGGAATCAGACGGAATCCGTCTCTAAGGTATTTATCGGCAGGTTTGGCCGTCTCTTTAGGCCTGTGACGGACTGATATTCGCTTGATCCTCGGCAGGCGAGGCCGGCAGGAAGACCGCACGGTCACGACCGAGGTGTTTCGCTTTGTAAAGCGCGTCGTCCGCGCGCTTTACGAGGTCGGCGACGGTGTCGCCAGCCGCGATTTCGGTATAACCCGCTGAGCAGGCGACCAGGTCCATACCCGGGGCAGAAGGGACCTGGATTTTGCGGGCATACTCGAGGAAGCGATGAATCAGCGAGTCGCAGTTATGTGCCGGTGTGTCTGTCAAAATTACGGCGAACTCGTCACCGCCGTAACGAGCGACGAAATCACTCTTGCGGATAAACGAGCGTGCCAGGCAGTCACCGACCGCACGCAATACCTCGTCGCCCGCTGTATGGCCATAGGAATCATTGATCTGCTTGAAGTTGTCGAGGTCGACCATTACCAGCGTAACCGGCTGCTGCATGATGAAATGCATGTTTACGCTCTGCGCGATTGCGGCGTCGAACGCACCACGGTTAAACGCGTCGGTCAGTGAATCGCGTTTCATTTCTTCGCGAGCGGCAACCAGGTCCTGTCGCATACTTGACATGCGCTCGTTGAGCTCCTGCAATTGCAGTTCATATTGTTCTTTTTGGCGTGTAAACGTGTCGTTTATTTGCGAGACCGTTTGTGTGAACGCCTCTCGTATCTGCGGTAAGGCGCCGGTCGCCACGGCTTCTTCAATCGCGCGAAGGCTGTTGCGTATAGCTGTTTCCGTGAGTTGATCGCGGTCGCCGATGTCTCTGAGGCCCGCGACGAGATCGTCAACGACGCCACGGTAGTCCTGCAGACGTTCGGTTACGAAGGTCTTCTCGGCGTGACGCCGGTCTGCAAAGAAACGCTGCACCCGATTCCATTGTCGCGCGCCATTTTTCGATTGTGGAATGTCGAACGAAGGCACTGCCGCACCATTTTCGATATGACCCGCAAACTGTGCGCAGATAGCCGGAAAAACGGCAGGGTCAATGTCCTTTTCCAGAGGAAAGGACTCATCACCCATCACACGCATCACGCTACCCAGCGTATCCAGCGCACCGTCAGCGAGAGACTCGTTCGTCACCGGTTGACTGCTGTCTGAGGCATCCGCGCGGTCGCCAAATAATCTTGAAACCAGATTCATAGATGAAGTGATCGGCCTCGCGGCCAGTTTCTTTAAACGGGTCCTTAGAGTGACTCTTCCGGCAAACGCGACCAAACGCAGGAGGAAGTCGCGAAAGTCGAAAGAGAGTGAAACAGAAAGCCCAAATACGGATTATTGACGCATTAATTCTATCTAATATGGGAAAGGAAACCTACTATTGGGGTCATTACTGGGTAGAAGCCGTATTTGTATGTGCAAATTACATATTTGGAAGTGTTTCTAAAAAATACAGAATAAACAGCAGGATACGCGGCTTCTTCTCGAATGGTAGATCGAGGACTCACAGCCCTTGCGGTGGCTTCAGACGATATCAAAGGACGCGAATTGGAAAGTTCGGAGAGCGTGATAATGGTGGTTAATCGGGCCGGTGCTGCCGCCGATAATCTAAAAGAACTCATTGAGTTCATGGATGCCCCGAACGTCTGCACCGCGACGCCTGCCAAATGGCGCCAACAGATCGGGGACAGCCGCCTCGAGGCTGTGTTTATAGGTCCGGACCTGAGTGATAAAGACGTTCGCGCTCTGGTCGACGATATCGGCAGACTGGATCCCAATATCCCGATCGTAATGCTTAGTGAGGAGGATGAAGCATGATCGCAAGCGATCTGCATAAAGAATATCCGTGGGCCCGGCTCCATTCCTTGCATTATCCCGTCCGACTTGACGCGCTCGGCGAAGTACTCACGGAAATCCGTGCGGCGCACCGCCAGACGGATCATTCCGACCCAAAGCCTGACGCCGGCCGTTTGATCGGACACAGTGCTGACACGACAATCGTTCGTCGTTTAATCGAGCAGGTTGCCCCCTCGCTGGCTACCGTCCTTATCACGGGCGAATCGGGAACCGGCAAAGAGGTCGTGGCTCGTCAAATTCATGAAAAATCAGGACGCAAAGGACCATTTGTAGCGGTCAACTGCGGGGCGATCCCTGAAAATCTGCTCGAAAGCGAGTTGTTTGGCCATACGCGCGGAGCGTTTACAGGGGCCGTCAGCGCTCGTGCTGGTCGCTTCGAGCAGGCCAAGGGCGGCACCTTTTTTCTTGATGAAATCGGCGATATGCCGACGGTCATGCAGGTGAAGCTACTTCGCGTCCTGGAAGAACGCGTGATAGAGCGCGTTGGAAGTGCCGAGAGTATTCCGGTCGACGTAAGGCTGATCGCGGCTACGCATCGCGATTTGCCCAAGCGTATTGAGGCCGGCCGATTTCGCGAGGACTTGTATTACCGGCTCAGCGTATTTCCAATCGAAATTTCGCCATTGCGAGACCGATCGGCGGACATCGCGCCGCTGGTTGATGAATTCATTCGCCGCTTGTGCGCCGAAGAATCGGTTTCGATACAAATAGCTGGTGATGCAATGGACGTCCTTCAGCAGTATTCCTGGCCCGGCAACGTTCGTGAACTCGCCAATCTTATCGAGAGGCTGGTCGTCGTCAAACCGAACGGCAACGTCAGGAGGCGAGATCTGCCCTGGCCGATCGTCGAGCGCGAAGAAGCGCAGTCTGCGAAGCCCCGGATACTGAGCAGTAAGCTGGACGCCGTGTCTGGCGGCGTGCACGTCAGCCTGCCCAGCAACGGTCTCGACCTCAAGCAATATCTCGCGAAGATCGAGCAGGACATGATCCACCAGGCGTTGGTCGAATCTGATGGCGTTGTGCAAAGAGCGGCGGAACTACTTGGCGTTGGACGAACCACACTGGTTGAGAAAATTCGTCGTTACGAGCTAAACACGGCGAAGAAAAAGGCTCATTAGGCGGGTCTCGGTCGCGGCTTCATCGCCTGGTTACAATGGGGACAAACGTTCTTCTGTTCCTGCAGCATCTGTCTGACGCGGCCTTCGTCGAGAATCTGGCTTGCCGTATGTTTACCGAGACCCAGGCCGACACGTAGTTCCTCGAGGTCACGGATTTCATCGTCGCTGAGCTCGCCATCGTCCAACGCCTCGGCCGCCTTGCCTTCATAGACGGCGGTGCTGACTTTCAGCTGCTGGGTGTAGCCGCTGGCGAGAATACTGGTCGGTAGTGCAACCATGCCTATTCCCACGACGGTAATTAGGGCGCCGAAGATTTTGCCGCCAACCGTGATCGGAGTTACATCGCCATATCCGACCGTTGTCAGCGTCGCGAATGCCCACCACATCGCTGCCGGGATGCTGCCGAAATCTACGGGTTGTGATTCGCGTTCGAAATAATACATTCCTGATGCAGCGAGCAGCATTACGGTCAGGAGAATCAGGAAAGCTGCCGATAGCGCCCGGCCATTTTCTCGGAACGTGATGAAGACCATATTCATCGCAGCGGAATAGCGGGTGAGTTTTAGTACCCGAAGCAAACGCACGGCGCGCAGGAAGCGCATGTCGACACTGCCGGTAAGTCCGAGAATAAGGAGATAAAACGGCAGGATCGCGACGATATCGATAATGGCATGAAATGAAGTCATGTACCGGAGCCGTGCCTGAAAAGGTGATTTATGCGTCTCCGACTCGTCCTCGACGGAGCTCCAGAGCCTCAGCAGGTACTCCACAGAAAAGATGGCGACTGTGAATATTTCGAAGATGGACAGTAAGCGACGGTTTTGTGCCTGAAAAGAGGGGATGGACTCCAGGATGACCGCGATCACACTGGCGGCGATCAAGGCAATCAGAAAGACGTCGACGACCCGGCTGAGGCCGGAGTCGCCCTGCGCGGTTTCAAGCGCGCGAAATACATACTTGCGCAGCGTTACAGGTGGCTCATTGGCCTTCGCTGCGGTTGATACAGATCCATGCACGAAGCTGGCTCCGTCCGCCTTTCCTAAGAGAAGTTAGCGGCAGACGGCGCAGGTTCTTTAGAGGCCCGGTGCCGACTCAAGATTTGCGCCGATACGGCGATAACCAACGCGTATTTCTCTGCTTTTTCAAGGCCTCGCGTGATGTCGCTCACCGCACATAAAAAGGATTCGTAAATGACGATGCCGTCGTTGTACGCCCTGCGCGAGGCGCAACCCAATGTATCCCTGGTCGAGCGACTGATAGCAGCTGGCGTTTTAAGCGAGCATCAGCTCGAGCGCGCCCTGCAGGAAAAGCGGCGCGAGGATCGGCCCCTCGGCGAGATACTTGTCGAGCTCGGTCTCATTAGCGACAAGGTGCTTCGCGAAACGTTGCCGCAGTTGTTTGGCGAAGGCATAGTCGACCTGCGGGAGATATTGCCGAATCCGAACGCCGTCGCGCAGGTTCCGCGGGAGCTTGCCGAGCGCTACAGTGTTCTGCCGATTGACTATGATCCGATGGCGGAGCTGCTGACACTTGCAGTGACAGCGTCTTTCGACCTTGCGGCTGTCGATGATCTGTCACGAACCCTGGGTGCCGAGACAGGTATTGGGACGTTGATAGCGGCTGAAGTCGACGTCAAGTCTGCAATCCGGCGATTGTACGATTTCCCGTTGAGCATTCCCAAGATTCTCAGCGAGATTGACGGGGACGAAAGCGGCATTTTGAATGCCGCTCACAATCTGGAACTCCACAGTAATCCGCTCAATCGGCTCATCAACGCAATTATCTTCGACGCCGCTCAGCGCAGTGCGTCGGCCATACATTTCGAGCCGGAGGCGGGGTTTTTGCGCGTGCGTTACCGAATCGACGGCGTGCTCAGCCAGGTAATGGCGCTGCATCGAAGCTACTGGCCGGGAATGAACACCCGACTGATTGCGATGCTCAGTGCAAATAGTGACCCGGACGTTGGCGCCAATGAAGGACGATTTTCGGTGGTGCTTGGCACTCGGCGCAGTACCTTGACCCTATTCCGACAGGCTACTCAACATGGCGATCATTTCGTCGTTCGAATTGCCGCTGAGGACCAGGATGCAATGCCGCTGGAGCAACTGGGTCTCAATACGGACGCGCTGGCAAAGCTGCGCCTGATGATGGCGCGGCCCGATGGTCTGCTGATCGTTGCCGGTCCCGCCGGTAGCGGCAAGACGAGCACAATTTGCTCCATGCTGCGTTATCGCAGTGATGAGTCCGTCTGCATCACTGCGCTCGACGAAGGCCTTACGTATGCAATTCCGTTGGTTCGCCAGGCCTCGTTCGAAACCGCCGACCGGCGTGATCAGGCTGACCGCATTCTGGAGCTGATGGGCCGGGATAATGACGTACTGATGATTGGCGAACTCGTTGACCAGCCGTCGGCGACTATGGCGATGCGAGCCGCCGTGAGTGGCAGGCAGGTCTACACGACGCTGCAGGCGAGATCGGCTTTCGCGGCGTTGCCACGCCTACTGGACATGGGTGTGCAACCGCAGAGCCTGGCCGGGAATATCAGCGGTATCATCGCGCAGCGTCTGCTTCGCAAGCTGTGCAGGCATTGCAGGCAACCGTATGCGCCCGAGCCAAATGAGCGAAAGCTCCTGGGTATCGACGATTCCAGGCCATTGCGCCTTTATCGTGAGGGCGCCTGCGAACATTGTGGTTTTCTCGGCTATAAAGGGCGGCAGGGAATTTTTGAGGTCGTGATTATCGATAGAGAGTTCGACGAGCTGCTTGCACGTGGCGCGAGTATTGACGAATTACAGCAGGCTGACACGGCAGCTGGTGTACAGGACCTGGCGGGAGAAGCGATGCGCCAGGTGCTTGCGGGTGTGACGAGTCTTTCCGAAGCTTCGCGCGTTGTCGATCTTTCAGTACGACTGGAGCAGCAGCCCTAGCTGGATCGTTCGGGCGCGCCTGATCAGGCAGAAAGCGCAGCCAGGTGGCTGTTGCAGCGCAGAGCGGATTCCGGCGACCGTACCAATATCGGTCCGTACTGATATAGCGTATGCAACGCTTTGAAGAATGACGGTCGCTTGTCAGTTTTCATTTTACGGATAAATGAGGTCAGGCTCGTCGGCGAAAACATGACGGCCGAGTCTTCCGCGACAGTGCCGTTCTCCAGCAGATCCTGAGAATCCGAGCTCGTTATCAGAACAACGGGAACCTGGGTTCGCTGCTCGCCAAAGGCAATGGCCTTTAGCACCGAGATGTCTTCTTCAGTAGGCGCCGTGAAGTCCAGGAAGAAGAGGTCGGGCAGTGGCTTCTCGCAATAGGAGCCCTGCTGGCGCGCGCAGGCGACGGCCGGTGCACCGGGGCCGATACGGCGTATGACGCCATCGATTCCGAATCGTGCCATCGTGTCGCGAAGCATCGACGCTCGTTCCGAATCCTCGGCGATCAGTACGAGGTTGATTCCATTAGGTGACATTTGCACGGTCTTACTCCCTAGAATTTCACTGAATGCGGTTGCGCAAGTCTGGGCAAAGCAAAATAATTGAGCCCTGCAACCCATATAGTGCAGGTTCTGTGCCAAACGCGATTAAAGTCCACGCCTTCGTCAAAATTTCGTAGCTTTTCAGCAAGTTACGTAAGTAACTGAGGAAATGAAGAAAAATCATCTTATGTCGCGAAGCCGCGACATTTCATAGGGGTCGCGAAATATCGTGACTTTTTTCGTGGCGTGGTGTTAAAACACAAGTCAATCAAGGCTTTAACGAAACATCGATGAACAGTAGGCGCCGGACGGCCGAGCGATTGTGCCGAGACCGCGTCAGATTCGCGTTCGGTCGTGTTTTGTTCTTCAATTCCAGCCAGGAGCAGACTGGTGATTGACGCAATAAACTTTGAAGCGATCGTCGGTATCGTCGAAATTTTGGCAATCCTCGCGTCCGTTGCGTTGCTCCTTGCTGCAACCTCCGGCCGACCCCTGAAAAGCAGAGTACTGGCCCGTGGCGGGCTGCTGGTGTCTTTCGGTTTGTTGCTCGCGATCCTTGCCCATTTTTGGGAGGTTGGCTACCGACTCGCGCATCCAAGTGCGCTCGATCGCGCGCAAACGTTCCCTTACGGTTTGGTTTCACTTGAGCAAATGCACACAGTGTTGTCGCTCGCCGGATTCTTGCTGGTTGCCCTCGGCCTGTTCTTTGTATTGAGAAATCGACGTAACACCGATACTGAAATTCTCGACACGCGCCGCGAGCTGGAGGTGTCGAAATATTTCGAATATCAGGCGGAGGAGCGATTTCGCTACCTGTTCGATAGCACATCGAATGCCGTCTACTGCTATCGCTTCGACCCGCCGATGCCGATTGACCTTCCTGTCGACGTTCAGGTAGAGCGAAGCTACGCAGCGATACTGCAGGACTGCAATGTCATCTTTGCGAGGGAGCTGGGCGCCGATGATGCCTCCGAAGTGGTCGGAAAGCCTATGCACGAACTTGATAGCGCCAAAGACACTGCCGCCCACGAGGCCTTTTTTCAGGCCTTTGTCGAGAACGAATACCGCCTCGATAGCTATAACCTCGAGTACGCAGCGCCGGACGGCGAGCGCTGCTCTCTGCGCATTAATCTGGTGGGTATCGTGCGGGGCGGCCTGCTGCATCGAATGTGGGCCGTTGAAAGCAATCTCACGCTGCTGCGCCAGACTGAGGAGGCGCTTGAGCGACAACGCCGTTTTCAGCAGCTCGTTGCCACGGTCTCGGCAAGCCTCGTCAAAGCGCCGTACGAAGAAGCGGATGTTGTCGTCCAGGACTGCATGCGATCAGTATGCGAATTTGTGGGCGCCGATCGTTCGACGTTGTTCTGGCTGGACGCGGAAAAAAATTCGGCATCCATCGCCTATATCTGGAGTCCGGAAGGCAATCCGTTTGGCGCGGTCTCGATGGATCAGTTCCCGTCGTTCGGGGCAGAGCTCATGGCCTTGCACCCGGTTCGCATAGACGACGTTGCGAACATGCCGGAGAAGTACCAGACAGACCGAGAAAACCTGCAGCGATACAATCTCAAGTCCTTTATTGCATTGCCCATGGCTGTCGGTGGCAAGGCTGTCGGTGGTATGACCTGTGGAAGACTCAAGCAGAAACAAGCCTGGAGTGATCAGCAGGTGCGGGATCTGACTGTATTTGCCGAGCTTTTCGCGAATTTCGTATTGCGCCTCAAGTCACGACAGACGTTGGACGAAGCGATGTCGCAACTTGAGATTGCGAAAGAGCGCCTCGAGGCCGAAAACGTCTACCTGCGGCACGAAATTGAGCTGACACACGGCTTTGATGAAATTATTGGTCGAAGCGACGTCGTATTGCGGAGCCTGCAGCTCGTCGAGCAGGTGGCGCCGACCCGGACACCGGTATTAATTGTGGGCGAGACCGGAACAGGCAAAGAGCTGATCGCGCGGGCCATCCACGAACTCAGCGACCGCTGCGACCGGCCGCTTGTTAAAGTAAATTGCGCGGCATTGCCGGCGAATCTCATAGAAAGCGAGTTGTTCGGGCATGAAAAAGGTGCGTTTACGGGCGCGAGCGGTGCCAAGCGGGGTCGCTTCGACCTTGCGCATGGCAGCACGTTGTTTCTCGACGAGATTGGCGAGATTCCGATCGAGCTGCAGGCAAAACTGCTGCGCGTCTTGCAGGAAGGTGAGTTTGACCGACTGGGCGGCAGTGAGACGATCAAGGTTGACGTGCGATTGCTGGTCGCGACCAATCGGGATTTGGCCGTGGCAGTGCGAGACGGCGAGTTCCGATCGGATCTCTTCTACCGGATCAATACCTTCCCGATATCGTTACCGGCATTGCGTGATCGCGGGGATGATGTCGATCTGCTCGCACAGCATTTCATCAGAATGCATGCGCCGAGACTCGGTCGGGATGTCAGTGAAATTTCGGCAGACATGATGCAGCAGCTGCGCCAGTACAGTTGGCCGGGCAATGTTCGCGAATTGGAGGGCGTTATTCAGCGTGCGCTGATTTCGTCGACCGGGCCGGTACTCAATCTGGCGGTGCCGTTGGCCGCAAAATCCCACAAGGACGTGACGCCGCCGCTAGCGGCGCCTGTTTCAGATCTCAAGCTCATTGAGCGCGAGCACATTGTCGCAGTGCTTGAGGACGCCAAGTGGAAGATTTCGGGCGGCGCGGGCGCGGCCGCCAAGCTGGGCATACCGCCGAGCACTTTGCGCTCGAAAATGAAGAAGCTCTCGATCATGCGCCCGAACTGAGTCTTCCCACGCAGTTACAAAGACCGCTGCGACGCCTGATTGACATATTGAACCCAATTCAAGTCGCCTCGTTTGCCGAAAGGCCGCGCCCCTCATGGCATCCGGACTGTGAGCCGTTTCACGGCAAAAGTGAGAGGCCAATCACACTTTGAAAACATAGTCGCCGAAAAGAATGCGAGCGACGCAATTTTCCATAAGAGTTCCGCCATGGCTCGCAATGATAGCGGGCAGGCGACAGGTAACGCGCCAGTACGTTGCCTTGAAAGGAATGAACCTTGGATACGGCAAACCCGATGTTTGCGTCGGCTTTCGCATGGACGCGACGATTGTCTTTTCTGATTCTGTGCTGTGTATTCAGTGCCCCTGCGGGCGCTGTGGGTACGGCGGTTGGCACAGTTATCGAAAATACGGCGGTCGTTGAATACGACCTCGCCGGCACCCCCCTAAGCATCCAATCAAACACGACGACGCTCGCTGTTGCCGAACGTATTAACGTTACTGTGACGCTGCAAAGCCCGCAGACCCCGGTTGCGCCTGGAGATACGTCGCGGGCGTTGCTGTTCACGGTGACCAATACCGGTAACGGTACAGAGACGTTTCAGTTGGCGATCGACAGCCTGATTGCCGGCGATGATTTTGACCCTGATCCTGCCATTCCTGCCATCTACTTCGACACTGACGGAAGTGGCGACTTCAATTCCGGCGACCAACCCTACACGCCTGGCAGTAATGATCCGGATCTGCTTGCCGACGAGTCGATCAACGTATTTCTGGTCAACGACATACCAACTGGCCTGGCAAACGGCCTGACGGGCCGGAGTGAACTGACTGCCACGTCAGCGACGGGTATCGGTACGCCGGGTACCGTGTTCGCGGGCCAGGGTGACGGCGGTGTTAACGCCGTAATTGGCTCGACCGGCGGCGAAGCCGAGGACACCGGTGAATACCTCGTGTCCGACGTGCAGGTCAGCGTGGTCAAGTCACAGCTCGTGAATGACCCATTCGGTGGAAACGAGCCGGTCCCGGGAGCGACGCTGACCTACAGCATTGTTGTAACGGTCAACAGCCCGGGGGTCGCCGTCGCAAGTACTGTGCGTGACGCGATACCCACATTTACATCCTATGTCCCCAATAGCATCACGTTGGATAGCGTGGCTATTTCTGACCTGGTCGACACGGATGAGGGTGAATTCGATACCTCGGGCGTACCGTCTGTTGTTGTTCGGCTGGGCGATCTGACCCAGGCGGCGGGCGCACGAACCATAGAGTTTCAGGTCGTTATCGACTAACGAGTTTTTTGAGCGATGAACAAAGCACAGCGAGGAGCTGTTATGAAAGTTTTTATGAGCGTTATCTTAATCGCGTTTGCATCTGTAGCTACAGCGCAGGGACATCTTGACGTGCGTACGACCGTGCACAAACAGGAAGTCTTTGTTAACGAGGCTGGCGAGTCTGAAACACGACTGGTAGCCGCCGAAGTCGTGGTGCCGGGTGAAAGTGTGATCTACACAATTACGTTCAGGAATGTTAGCGGCGAGCCGGCCGACAACGTCGTGATCACCAATCCGATTGCCGAAGATCTGATGTACGTCGACGGATCAGCATTTGGGCCGGGAATGGAAATTCTTTTTTCGGTTGACGGCGGCGTGACCTTCGCTACGGCAGGCGAGTTGACAGTTGTCGAAGACGAGGAAGTGCGCGAGGCCAGGGCAGGCGACTTTACGCATGTTCGCTGGGTAATGCAGAACGACCTCCCCGTCGGCGCACAGGGAACAGCTCGTTTCGCAGCAATATTGGAATAGAAAAACTGGACTATGCGCGCCACCAGATGTGGCGTGCGTTACCTCACAAAGCGGTCTGCAGGTTCCGTTTTGGATTAGTAACTACCTGCCCGGCGGATTGCCGGTTTTCGTGAATGGTAAGGAGTACCGTGATGAAACTTTTGAAAGGAAGAATGAGCCTGACGTTCAGGTTCGGCGCGTTGGTCGCTGCTCTACTGCTTGGGCAGCAGGCAATGGCTGCAGGCACGCGTGCAGGCACGTCGATCGACAATCAGGCAAACGTCGATTACACCGTTGGCGGGGTTGATCAGGATGATATCGACTCCAACACTGTGTCATTCGTCGTCGACAGACGCGTCGATTTCTTGCTGGAACCGATCGTACCGGCGACGCTCGAAGACGTGACGCCAGGCGAACAGAATGCCTGGGTCGATTTTCGATTGACGAACCTTAGTAACTCGGAGCTGGATTTCAATCTCTTGCTCGACCAGGTTGCCTCTACGACCACGGTTGGTCCAGGTACTGACAACGCGGATATGGACAATATCGAGTACGCGGTCAGCACCGATATCGAGTCGGCAACGAATCCGGATCCCGCGCAGGCTGGCCCGCAGTATGTTGATGAGCTACCGGCAGATGAGTCGATTCGCATTCGTGTCTGGGGCGACGCGGCGACGACGCTGTTGAATGCACAGGTTGCCGGCGTTGAACTTACCGCTACGGCAGCTGAGCCGGGTGCTCTGCTTACCGAGGGCGCGGCGCTGAACTACACAGACCCCGCGACCGATGGTGGAGTTGAGAACGTCGCAGGTGATGTTGGTAATGATGGCGTCGAAGTGTCCGTTGACGGTTTCGTTGTGGTATCGGCCGAGCTGACAATTGCGAAGGACTTTGTTGTCATCGATGACGGTTTCGGCGGCACGGACAATCCGTTGCCAGGCGCAATCGTTGAATACACCATCACGGTGAATAACCTGAGTACGGTTACACCGGCAGATAACGTTGTCATTACGGATACGCTGGACCTCGATCTGGGCTTCCTTGCGGACTGGTCGGCTAACCCCGCCGGTAGCGACATGGAGATCTCGATCAACGGTGCCTCACCAGCTACAGGCTGCACACAGGAAGCAGATACCGATGGTTGTGAGTTCGACGGTTCGGATCTGACTTTCAATATCGGCACCATCAGCACCAGTGGCTCCGCTGAAGTCACTTTCAGGGTCACGATCAACGATCCTGCTACGACGCCTTAAGGTACTGTAGCGAAACATCACGGTGTTCACAGGACGACACGCTTCGACAGGACGTCGGGTCACTCAGGAGAGTGACCTGCGTCTGGTCGCACACGGTACTGAGCCACCTGGCCGGGGTCCGTGTGACGGTGTTAGCGTCGGGTCTCGGGGGGAGCAACAGCTTCCCCCGAGGCACGTCTGGGCAACACTGAAAGCCACACTTCGGGCGTGCAGCGTTGCATTTCTGTCGTCGCTTGTTCTGGCGGGATCGGCACTGGCCGGCCCGCCCGGCGCGGTGATTACCAATCAGGCATCGCTTGACTACCTGAACCTCGGCGGTCAGTTGACGACCGTTCTAAGTAACGAGGTTTCCGTCGTTACGGCCGTCATCCGCAGCCCCGCGACTGTCGATTTCACCCGGGTCGTCGGTGCAGGAACCGGCATCGTTCAGGAAACTGTCGGTCCGGCTGCTTGCTTGCAGGCCGGAGTCCTGGTGACGCTCGGCGATCCTACTCTCGTTGGCGGAACCACAATTGACCCAACGCTGGCACAGGATGTGCGTTCGACGTCGGCTTACAATTCTGGTGAAGCGGCGTTTATTCGGCTGATCGACAGCGATCAGAATCTCGACTACCAGGTCATCGACTACGCGACGGTCATCGTTAGCAACGCGGCCAGCGGTGATGCGGAGACGATTCAACTCAGTGAGACCGGGCTCGATACCGGCGTGTTCAGCGGCTACCTGCCTCTGGGAAGTGGCGCTGCTGTGCCGGGCGACTGCATTCTGCAAGGGGCATCGGGTAGCAGCATTACCGTCTCCTATACCGACCCGGCAGACCCGAACGATACAGCCGTCGACAACGCCGATCTCGATCCGGTTCAGCGTGTATTCGAATCGCGAACCGGTACCGTCGTCAGCGGATCGACGATCGAAATAGTCGATGCAGCGACAGGCCTGCCGGCGGTTGTCTATGGCAATGATGGCGTCAGCCAGTTCCCTTCGGCGATTGTCAGCGGCGGCACAGCAATCGACAGCTCTGGTACCGCCTATGTTTTCGGTCCGGGAGAATATCGTTTCCCCGTTGTTCCCGATGGCGATTACCGACTCATCGTAACGCCTCCGGCCGCATACCTTGCACCTTCGTCGGCATCGATTGGCGAACTTCAAAATCTTCCCGGCGCACCCTATCTTCTGGGTCCGGCGTCATTTGGCAACGCATTCACGAAGGCTGGCGACCTTTCGATCGCTGTCGACATACCGCTGGATCCCCTGTCGTCCGCCTTGTTCCTGCAGAAACGGACTCTTACCACCGTCGCTTCCCCCGGTGATTTCGTGCGCTACGAATTGCTTCTCGAGAATGGTTCATCAACGGGCATTGCGAATGACATCCGCATTATTGACCAGTTGCCGCCAGGCGTGCGCTTTGTGCCGGGCTCAGTAACAGTTGACGGGGCCGAGGCACCGGACCCGGTAATCGGCGCCGACCTCAGTACCCTCGAGTTTTTCATCGATACAATTACAGTCTCAGGCAGCACCCGCATCGCGTACGTCGTCGAGATTGTCGGCGGCAAGCGCGGCGAAGAACTCGTTAATCGCGCGACAGCCTTCGCCGCCGGCGGTTTGACGTCCAACGAATCTTCCGCGCTGATCCGAATAACCGAGGATCTTTTCAGGACAACCGCTACGCTCATCGGCCGAGTAGTGGAAGCAGATTGCAGCCAGGAGACGTTTTCTGAGGAAAAGGGTGTCGCGAACATACGTGTATATCTCGAAGACGGTCGTTACGCAGTTACGGATGAGGGCGGGCGCTACCATTTCGAGGGGCTGTCAGCCGGAACTCATGTTGCACAGCTCGATACGTTCACGGTGCCTGCGTATTTCGACACGATCGGCTGCGCCGACACTCCGGGCTATGCCGGTCGTGCTGATTCCCAGTTCGTCAGGCTGTCTCGCGGCAGCCTGAAACGCGCTGACTTCTATCTGCGCCGCAAACCCCGTCCGGAAGGTCGTATTGACATTGAAATGCGGCACGCCGGAACGGCCAGCGCCGAGCAAGTCGGCTATGAACTGGTGCTCAATGGTATTGGCAATGTCGAACTTGAAAACATCAGCCTAATGATTGTTCTGCCCGACGGAGTCGACTACCTGCCCGGGACGCTGCGCCTTGACGGCGCGTCTGTTGGTGAACCGCATCGGGTTGGTCCTTCCTTGTCGATGGCGTTGGACAGCCAGTTTGGCAACTGGACGAGCAACGTCAGATTTACCGCAACGATTGGCGATGATGTAGACGGCGAACTGGTCAGCAAGGCACTTGCTCGATTCGACACGCCGATGCAAGCGAAGCAAAAGACTCCGATCGTCGAAACGAAGATGATTCGCGAGCCCACCATTCTCGAAAACGATGGTTATGTGCTCGATCTGAAGTTTGCAATCCTGTCCGACGAGCTTTCTGCTGAAGACAAGCTGCAGCTGGACAAACTGGTGGCGGACTGGCGGGGTGTGAGCAATATCCAGCTGTCGGCGATTGGACACACGGACAGCCAGCGAATCAAGCCGGCAAATCGACATATATTCGCGGACAACTATGTGCTGTCGCGAGCGCGCGCTACGTCGTCAGCGCTTTACATAGCCAATGCACTGGGTATCCCAACCGCCAACATTCAAATGGAAGGACGCGGTCCGGATGACCCGGTTGCCGATAATGCGACAACCGCTGGACGACAGAAGAATCGCCGTGTCGAACTGGTGATGAGCGGCGTTCGACCGACACGTCCGTCATTCATCGAGGTAACTCAGGCCAGCAGTGGTACTAAGGAAACTGCGACGGTCGGTGCGATTCCGGGTATGAAGAAACGCAAATCGCGTGTCCCGGACGCAACCATTGGCATGCCCTCGTCACAGATTGAGCCGGGGCTGGAGACGCTGAGTCCTGGTTACTCGATGTTGCTGCCGAAATCGGGATTTGCGCCCGCCATTGCGGCCACCAAAGTATCGATCCAGCATGAGCCCGGACAGAGCGTCGAGCTTTCAGTAAACGGCAAGCCCGTAGACAAACTCAACTTTGCCGGCGAGGCGACCAATAAGGCCGGTACTGTTGCGGTGTCCCGCTGGGCAGGTGTTGATCTGGCCGATGGCGCCAACTTGCTTCGTGCCGTCATCCGAAATACCGACGGCAACAAGGTCAAGAGTATTCGCCGTACCATTCACTTCACTGGTGGTCCGATTCGTGCGGAACTGGTAGCCGAGCAGTCGATCCTGGTTGCGGACGGCAAGGACAACCCGGTCATCGCATTGCGCCTGTTTGACCGCTCCGGCAAGCCCGCCCGCGCCGGTGTCGTTGGTCGCTTTCGCGTTGACGCGCCGTACCGTTCTGCCTGGGATGAGCAAAACGACCGCAAGAATTCCCTCGTGGAGATCGGAGAGCGCGCCGCATCGTATCGCGTCGGTGCTGATGGTATAGCGCTGCTCGAATTAGCCCCCACGACGCAGACAGGTGAGGTGACGGTGGTTCTGCCGTTTCAGAATTACCGTGAGCAAGAACTTCGTGCCTGGTTAAAACCCGCACAGCGTGACTGGATTCTGGTCGGATTCGCCGAGGGGACCGCAGGCTACAACACGTTGTCCGACAACGTCGTTGCGGCGACGCAGGCAGGAAACGAAGACGAATACTATGACGAGGGTCGGGTGGCGTTCTTTGCTAAAGGATCAGTTAAAGGCGAATACCTGCTGACTCTCGCTTATGACTCAGACCGCGACCGCGACCAAGCACGCGAGCGATTCGATACGGTGGTCGATCCAAACGCGTATTACTCACTGTATGCCGACGTCAGCGAACAGCGCTTTGAGGCAGCCAGTCAGCGCAAGTTATATGTGAAGCTGGAACGCAGCCAGTTTTATGCGTTGTTCGGCGATTTCGACACCGGCCTTGCGGTTACAGATCTGGCCCGCTACCAGCGTCGTTTCAACGGCTTCAAGAGTGAATATCGCGGTGACAGCCTGGGCTATACAGTGTTTGCGGCGGAAACGGACCAGTCATTCAATCGCGACGAGCTGCAAGGTGATGGAACGTCCGGTCTCTATCGTCTCTCCAACGCGCCTATCATCGCCAACAGCGAGCAGGTTCGTATAGAAGTGCGCGACCGCTTCGATTCGGGTGTCGTGTTGAGTACTCAAA
>Ga0316201_10000039_pt1 | contig 48765 bp, 45 predicted proteins | sample CS6wburrow_MG_FD_204516 | JGI IMG/M metagenome (GOLD analysis project Ga0316201, IMG submission 204516) | Coastal sediment microbial communities from Delaware Bay, Delaware, United States - CS-6 worm burrow | ecosystem: Environmental > Aquatic > Marine > Coastal > Sediment | place: USA...
GTCCGTTTGCCAAGAATGGTGGCTCGGCCTACTGATGAAAACATCGTTCGACCAATTGCGACAGCGATTGGGTACGGAGCGGCGACAGCCGCGAAGCCCGTAGGGCGAGGAGCGAAGCGACGCGTCATACTTCTTCGAAGCCCGGTCTACGGGGATCTAGGCCATAATCTTGAGCGCGACATACGGGACGAGATTAAAGATCACGAAAGCGACCCGGTACTGCATCAGGACCCGCAACAGGGTCTCCTTCGCCGCTTGTTCACCAACACCAAAAAATCGCGCCAGGACTCGCCCGAAGAATTCATGGAATGCACCGAAGAACAGAAATACGACGACGATGACGATGATATTGATGACCGTGCACCAACCGAAAAACGTTGCCAGGCTTTGAATTGAATTCACGACATCTCACGCTACCCATCGAGTTCCGAATAGATCATATACTCGCAGGCCGCACAACAGGCTATATGCCCTCGACAGGGCACGCTATAATCGCGCACCATTTTCGTGCACGGCGCCCGTTGATCGCCCCCCAATTAACTGAGGATTTTCATTGATGAATTCCGGCAAGGCAGCAAGTTTCGCAACCGTTGACCCATTCGACGGCATGACGAGTGGTGATCCCGGCAAGGTACAGAACCTCGTTGGCGGCAAGTGGGTCTCGGACAGCCGAATACGCGACGACATACCGGACCCGATTTCGGGCGGACAATTCCTCGACGTGCCCGATACGAAGGACATCGCGCCGTTCTTGAAGAGCTTTGCAAACTGCCCGAAAACGGGGCTTCATAATCCACTCAAGAATACCGATCGTTATGTGCACCTGGGTCGGGTCTGCGCCCGTGCTGCCGCGTTGCTGGCCGACGAAGACGTCGAAGCGTATTTCACGAAGCTGATACAAAGAGTGATGCCAAAGAGTTGGCAACAATGCCTCAACGAGGTCGTTGTCACCCGGGTATTCCTGGAAAACTTCTCGGGCGACGGCGTACGCTTTCTTGGGCGCGGCTTCTCGAACCCGGGCGATACAACAGGACAGGAGTCACGCGGCTACCGCTGGCCGTTTGGTCCCGTCGTCGTCATCGCTCCTTTCAATTTTCCGCTGGAAATACCGGCATTGCAGGCGCTCGGCGCGATATTCATGGGCAACAGGCCGCTCGTCAAAGCAGACTCAAAAGTCAGCGTCGTCTTTGAGCAATTTCTGCGTTTACTGATCCACAGCGGCCTTTCGCCGAAAGACATCGATCTCATACATTGCCGCGGCGAACGCATGGGTGACCTTCTCGATGAAGCGACTGACACGGTGCGCATGATTCAGTTCACGGGGTCCAGTCACGTCGCGGAAGCCGTCGCACGCAAGGTCAACGGTGCGGTACGTCTGGAGGACGCCGGCTTTGATTGGAAAATTATCGGCCCCGATTTCGACAAACAATGGGTTGACTATGTAGCCTGGCAATCGGACGAGGATGCCTATAACGCCTCGGGTCAAAAATGTTCGGCGCAAAGCATCTTGTTTGCGCATGAGAACTGGATCGACTCCCTGCTCCCGAAACTGAAATCGCTGGCGGCTCGGCGCAGCCTTGGCGACCTGTCGATCGGACCGGTTCTTTCGTGGTCGAACGAGCAAATCCGACAACACATCGATGCGGTTCTCGCCATACCAGGAGCTGAACTCCTGTTCGGCGGCACACCACTGACGAAGCACACGATCCCGGCCTGCTACGGGGCATATGAACCGACTGCGATTCGCGTGCCTTTGAACGCGATCCACGGCGAACATGCCGAGCTGTTGACGACCGAGCTATTCGGCCCGTTCCAGATCATCGCCAGCTATGATGACGATGAGGTTGGTACATTGCTGGAGATCCTCGAACGCATGTCCCATCACCTGACTGCCGCCGTCGTCAGCGCTGATCCGCTATTCCAGAACCGAATCCTGGCTTCGACCGTGAACGGAACCACCTACTGCGGCATGCGAGCTCGTACGACTGGCGCCCCGCAAAACCACTGGTTCGGACCGTCCGGTGATCCACGGGCCGCCGGAATCGGAACACCTGAAGCAATTATCAGTACCTGGAGCGGCCATCGCGAGATCATCATGGACCAGGGCGAACTGCCTGGTAACTGGCAAGTGCCCGCACTTAAATAGACGTCTGAGAGTGCTTTCGGATCCGTTGCCGAAAGACTGGCCGCGTATCCACAAGGACGGACGCGTTTAATCAAAAGGTAAAGACCAGATGATACCAACAGGCCCGGGCTCAACTGCAATTGCCATTGTCAGGCATTGCCACTAGAGTTGTGCCATGAATGAGAAGGAACGAAAGACGGCGACTCTCGCGCGACATCGGCTAATCCTGCTTCGAATTGCCGGGCGTGTATCGATCTATTACATTTTGATGGCGGCCGCCGTTGCGATCTTCATCACGGCATTTCCGAGTGTCGTTAACGATCTGCCGCTTGGTGGCGTCGGCGAAATCGCCGAATATGGCGGCGGTCACATCTATGATCTCGAAGAGGCCCTGCTATCGGCGGATGACGAAGAACTCGAAGAGATAGCAACAGCGACCACGCGCGCCAGGATGGCACGCGGCCCCGTCTGGTTGCGCGAATCGATTTCGCTCACTTACGTCATGGTAGCGACACTGTTACTCATGCTCCCGGTGTCCTGGGTCTACAGAGCCATTCACACTGACAGCGTTTACGATCACTCGATCGACACCACGACTCTGGTCCTGCCCGCGATTGTTGCGGGCATCGTTACCGTCGTACAGCATAGCCTGGCGCTCGCATTCAGCCTCGCTGGCATCGTTGCCGGCGTACGGTTTCGACGAGCACTCAGCGATACATTTGACACGCTGTTTATCCTGGCGTCGATCGGCGTCGGCATTTCCGCCGGTGTTAAGTCTATTGAGATTGCGATTGTATTGACGGTGTTCTTCAACTATGCGGCGATTGCTGTATGCGCCTTTGGTGACGGTCTGGAATCGCAATACGTGTTGGAAGACAAGGTTCGGCGCAAGCTTGCGAAAGCTGAAAAGGCGGCTGCGAAACGAGCCCGCTCTGAGCCTGACGGCCCCATGTCTAATCTCTAGACAACATCTCGTCTAGCAAATCCTGCCCGCGGCAACGGCCAAAAATCTGCTTTTGCTGCTGTTTCGGATCGTCGAGTATCTCGAAAAACTCCTCGATGTAGCCCACCGTTTTGGCCTTGAGTTTTGGCTCCAGCTCCCTGGTATTTCGAAACAGCTCGAGGATCTCCTCTCGCTTCGACTGCATATCGGCGATGGTATCGTCGACAACTCCCGGCGGTTGACACAGTCCACGGTAGTAGCGTGTCCGCACAAACCGGATCGGCGCATGTGACGGCGGCGCAGCATATTTGGTATTTACCAAGCCCGACAAGTCAAAATCATAAGGAACAGGAATGCGGACGTCGGCATTGTCTTTGAGTGCGAGTATCTCCGTGTTGTGGCAGCACTCCCGCCCGTCCGCGGACTGCAACACCGAATAGTCGTTATTCGCAATCAATAGCTGAAATAGATCTACCAGGGCCGTACTGACGTGATCCATCTGGTCGAACCTGTTCGACACGACCTTCAGCCGCGTTAATCCCAGCCGCGCGGCCATGTCCTTATCATCCTCAATAACAAAAGCCAGGTCCGTCCATGGCCGCATTTTTTCGTCGCTGTCCACATAACTGATGCGTACCAGTCGAGTTCCGAAACTCTTGTCGGTCAGTATTTCAAACGTTCGGTAGGCCAGATATTCGAGAACCACGTGCTGCTGCGACTTCGCGCCATCCTGGCACGGTGACACCATTTTGAGCTTGTTCTGGCCCGCGAACAGTGTGTCCTTGACCTGCCCCTTCTTGAAATTCAGCTGCAACGGCGGCAGCTGGCAGTGCTGCCTGCGAAACAGGCCACGCGTCCGAATCGAGACTTCCAGGCGTTGACTTGATCCATCGGCATTGGTGTAAGTCCATTGGCCTGGCAAATAGAGTCGCACATCCTGATCACGCTGCGCGTAAGCCTGGGCGATCGGCGCAGTCAACACGGCCTTGACGACAGAGTCATCCTGAAACAAGGGGTTTCTTTCCGCTGAGCCGGCATAGGCTGGCAGGCCGAACATCACTAGCGTCAATGTGGCAATTAGCTGTCTCATCGTCACTAGAGTTATACGGCATAAGGCGACCATTGTTATACGAAAATACCGAGGTATTTGCAGAGCCAACGAAATTCGGGGCATAGTGGCCTTGTCTGAGGAATTGGTGCGCTATGGATTTTAGTATTCGGGATGCGACATCGGCCGACGCCGCTACGATCGCGGACTACAACGCACTGATGGCGGAAGAAACCGAGGGCCGTATGCTCGACCCAGACATAATCGGGCCGGGTGTCGCCGAAGTACTGGCCGACAGCACCAAGGGACGCTATTGGGTTGCTGAGTCAAAGCAACACATCGTCGGACAGCTGATGGTGACATACGAGTGGAGCGACTGGCGTAACGCGACAATCTGGTGGATTCAGAGTGTTTACGTGCCGGCGGAATATCGTCGCCAAGGTGTATTCTCAGCCCTGTACCGCCATGTAGAATCACTCACAATTGCGGAGCCCAGTGTCTGCGGACTCCGGCTCTACGTTGAGGACAATAATCACCGGGCACAGCAGACCTATGAGGCGCTCGGAATGGTCAAGCCCGGCTATCTCGTCATGGAATCAATGCTGGGCAAACGCCAACAAGGAGATTGAACATGCTTGAGATTGGCTCACGGGCACCAGAATTCGAGTTGGAAAATGATCGCGGCGGATCAACCACGCTGTCGGAGCTGCTGAAGGACGGGCCGCTGATCCTGTATTTCTACCCCGCAGATTTCACACCGGGATGCACCAAAGAGGCATGTTCGATTCGGGATATTCACAACGATATTCAGTCCGTCGGGCTGCAGGTTGCCGGCATTAGTCCGCAGGACACCGAAAGCCACGTTCGTTTTCGTGACGAATACGAACTGCCCTTCGTCCTGCTGAGCGATCCGGATAAGGTAGCCATCAAGATGTATGACGTTGACGGGCCGTTTGGCGTCGGCGTACGTCGGGCGACCTTCCTCATCAACCAGGACCGAAGCATCCAGGACGCCGTCATGGCGGACGTTCGAATCGGGCGCCACCAGGAGTTTATCGAGAAAGCCGTGATTCTCAGGGAGACCGCAGGCAAGCGATCTGGCGGCTAGTCATTCCTGTCACTCACCCTGCATCGTGACAACTATGCGCCGGGTATGCGCAGAGTGACGGTGCTCCCATAAGTACACGCCCTGCCAGGTGCCGAGTACACAACGACCGTCTCGAATCGGCAAATTCAGATCCGATTGCGTCAGTACGCTTCGAACGTGTGCCGGCATATCGTCGGGACCTTCGGCGGTATGCGTGAACATTGGGTCGCCGTCGGGAACCTGGCGCGACATGAACGTCTCGAGGTCTTGCCTGACGCTCGGGTCTGCATTCTCACAAAGCATCAGCGATGCGCTGGTATGACAGATAAAAACGTGACACATCCCGAGCCTGATACCTGAGTCGCGAACAGCGCGCTGCACATCGTGACTGATCTCATAGGTCCCGCGGCCCTGGGTCGAGACCTGCAACTCCTGCTGCGTAATCAAGGGATGTAGGGCTCGCCGTATCTCATTCGGATCGTCTTTGTCTTTCCGAACCAGGGAATGCTGACGAGATAAATGTTGTCGTACTCGTCTTCGGCTATTTCCGGGACGCTCTTACTGGCACCCATGTTGCCAATCATCTCGGGAACCGTGTTGCTGTGCCCGACGACCAGTATGATCTTGCCCTTGTACTGCCTGACAACAGTCTCGAGGAACGACTCGGTATCCGCTGCGTCATACATCATCACCTGCAGACCCAGCGCATCAGCCACCGGTTTTGCCGTCTCGACAGTGCGTCGATAGGAGGTGGAATAGACGACGTCAACGCCGACACCAGGGACGACATCAGCATCAACGAGCTGCCGTGCCAGTTCCGCTGCTCGTCGCTGACCGGCCTCACTCAGCGCAGGATCGTCTGCAGGTAACGCCGCCTTCTCCGCGTGCCGCACGAAGATCACCGTCGTGGTCGCCTGCGACTCAAAAAACCACGCGAGGCCGACCGCAATAAGCGTATAGATGACGATGATCTGGAATCGCCGCCGTCGACGACGGCGCTTTCGATCGATTTCGCTTTGCGTTCTTGTTGCAGGTTTAGCCATTTGGCCGACTTTACGAGTTTTTTCCCGCTTTGACTACGCTCGGCTAACTGCCAGGCGTCTCATCACGGTCTTTTTCGACCACGTGGTACTCGCCTTCGATATAACCAGCCGATCGTGATTGACTGCTGCCGGGAGTAGTGTCCTTTCGGGCGCCCAGCTTGCGATTGAACCACCAGAGCCTGAGACCAATCACAGCAGCGAATACGGCAACGATGCTGCCCAGCACTACGAAAGCGACGAAACCAAGTACCACGGAGACCCCGATAATCAGCGCCCCAGCGAGAATGACGAAGATATTTGCGATGGGATTGCCGGCTGGCAGTCCGCGATTGCCTGATGAGTATTTCAATCCAGGTTCCTCTTATCCGCTTTTTCGGCAGATTTTCTGGTGTAAAAGCCCTCGAACCACGGGGTCCAGGTCTCGCCGTCCGGCGACTGCTGTTCAAAAAATTGCCGCACACGGCCATCGGGCAGCGGTGTCCAAAGGCCACGGAACGCTGCGGTCGTGCCATTCGCAACGTAGTGAATGGTGCCGGTCAGCAGCATACCGTCATCGGTCATGCCGCCGCGAATATTGATCTGGCTGCCACTGGAATCATTCCATACCTGCACCCAATCGCCGGAGATTTTGTCCAGGTAATTGATGCTGGTACCGGTGCCGCCAGTCGCACTGCTCCAGTTTTCAGTCAGCAGGCAGCCGTGCTCCGCGCGCTCGATAAGGTTACTGCCAGCGTAGGTACCATTTGCAACATGAACATCCCACTCGCCGGCCCAGAAGTCGAATTCTGCAAATGCCGTATCGTGTTCGCACGGAAATGCCAATCTGGACATCTCGCCGATCAATGCATCGTAGCCCTCATGACCGCTTAGCGTCGCCAGTAGCGGATCGCCGGCAATAACGTTAACTGCTGTGAAGCCACTCTCGGCAATCAAGCGCAGTTCAGTTACCGCAGCCTGCTTGTCGCCCTGCAGCAGATCCAGCCTGGCACGCTCCAGGCCAATCCGAACCGGCGAAAACTGGCGTTCTTCGGCCTGATCAAGCGCGTTACGGGCGAGCTTGTAGCGCTCAGAGTGGCGTGCGCTGACGGCAAGCTGGAACCAGGCCGCAACGTCCTCGGGGTTCAGTGCGGTGTACTTGTCATAGGCATTGGTTGCCGCAGCCCAATCGCCCGCTTCGAAATACCGCTTTGCGTCGTCGTCCGCATGCGCGAAAAATGCGAAACTAAAACCGATAATTATCAATGGTTTATAGAGTTTCTTTATTTTTAACATTAATAATGATTCCGGCGCTTGTTATCCATTCAGACAAGGTTTCAGAGGGCGGGTTCGCTTTCTGGCCTCTACGCCAGAAGTTGAATATGCGGTCGCCTCGCCATTATTTCAACGCGCCGATCAGCTACCGCTTGAATCCGGAAGGCTCTGCAAGCACAATTCGCCGTCGTTCAACCAGACCACGGAGAGGTGGCAGAGTGGTTGAATGCACTGGTCTTGAAAACCAGCAAGGGTTTGTAGCCCTTCGTGGGTTCAAATCCCACCCTCTCCGCCAAACAATAAAAGGCCCCCTTTATGGGGGCCTTTTTTGTTTTGCCGAGTGAGGTCTGGGATTTGAGCGCTGTTCAACTCAGGCAGTGGCGCAGCCACAAGTGAGAACGCGCAGCGTTCATCCCACCCCATCTCGGGGCCTTATCCCGATCATGTTGCACGTCGCTGCCACCGCGATGACAGCATGAATACGACGGCGCCCGAGGCGATTACCGCGAGCCCGAAAGCACCCTCTGTGGGTCGATGGTAGAGTACATAACCGAGCGTCCAGCCGGTCAGTAACAGGTAGATCACTGGTGTGAGTGGATAAGCAAATGTCCTGTACGGACGCGGCAGTTCCGGTTGTCGCCAGCGCAGCACGAACACACCAAACACGGTCACGAAGCTATTTAACGCAAGCGTAAATCCGGCGAAAACCAGGATCGACTCAAACCCGGAGGTGAGAATAAACAGGATCGTGAGCGCCGATTGCGTTCGTATCGCGACATAGGGCAAGCCGTCGCTGTTTATGCGCGACAGGGACTTCAGTACAGCAAAGTCCTCGCCTATCACTTGCAGCACGCGCGGCCCCGCGAGCGTCATCGCGCTGACCGTCGAAATCAGCAGCAACGCAAGCGCCAGGCCCGCGAAACGGCCTCCCGATATGCCAAAAGCGGATTCTGCGGCTATGAATCCGATTTCGATCTCCCCCCGCATGGCATCCATGGCTGTTACTCGCAAAAACACATAATTCAGAGCAACGTAGAGCAAAGTAACGACCGCGGTGCCGATAAACAGGATTCGCGGCAGGTCCCGCTGCGGATTATCGAGCTCGCTACTCAAGTAGGTAGCAGCGTTCCATCCGGTGTAGGCGTAGCTAACGTAAATCAGGGAAATAGCAAAAGCGCCGCTCGTCAGCAAACGCATGTCTCCCGCTACGGGCAGGAATGTCAGTGGCTGTGGCTCATCCACGAGCAGCAGTGCGGCGAGGCAGAAAACAACAATGACAGCCACTTTAAGCAGCGTAAAAACCGCCTGCATCCCACCACTCTGACGACGACTGCTGGAATGCACGATCGTCACCAGCACTATCAACGCGACTGCAATCAACTTCTCAACCTGGTCATCGATCGGCTGCGGCATTACCGACGTCGTATAGGCGGCAAAAGTCATAGCGGCAAGCGCGGTTGGCGCTGCGAAACCAATCGTTGCAGATATCCAGCCAGAGACAAAACCGACGGAAGGATGATAGATTCGTGAAAGAAAATTGTACTCACCGCCCGAGCGTGGCAGCGCCGCGCCAAGCTCGGCGTAGGTCATGGCACCGCATAGTGCGATCAGGCCACCCACCGCCCAGAGAGCGAGCAGCACGAATCCTGATCGCAATTCGAGCAGCTGAAATCCGAGACTTGTAAATACGCCGGTGCCCACCATATTAGCAATCACTACCGCGATCACAGTCGTGTAGGCGAACTTGTTGGTCGCAGATTGGGTCATAGACCCAGACCATACACCATGAAAAAACTGATACGGGAAGAGCAATGTCAACAGTAGTGATCACGGGCTGCAACCGAGGTATTGGCCTCGAACTGGCTCGACAGATGCATGCGCGAGGCGACAAGGTTATCGGCGTGTGCCGCAAGCAAAGCGCGGAACTCGCCAAACTCGATATTCAGGTTATTGAGGGTATCGATGTCGCTGAAGCCGACGATGTCGAAAAGCTGGCTGCCGAACTCAAAGGCACCACAATCGATATCCTGCTCAACAATGCGGGAATCCTGCGGCGCGATTCGTTCGGCTCGCTCGACTACGACGAAATGATGCTGCAATTTCGCGTCAACGCATTGGGCCCACTCCGAGTTACCGAAGCCCTTTCCCGAAACCTTGCAGATGGCTCCAAGGTGGCGATCGTTAGCAGCCGGGTAGGTTCGATTGACGATAATGGCTCAGGTGGCAACTGGGGTTACCGCACCTCGAAAGCCGCTGTGAACATGATTGGCACCAATTTGATGCACGAGCTCAAACCGCGAGGTATTGCGGTCGCTCTGCTGCACCCTGGACTGGTTGCTACCGAAATGACCGGCGGCCAAGGCGTCTCGCCGGCGGGCGCCGCTGCAGGGCTTATCGACAGAATCGAGGAGCTGACGCTTGAGACCTCCGGTGGCTTCTGGCACGCCGAGGGCTACAGGCTGCCCTGGTAGCCTGCCCTGCTACATAATCCGGATTATCAGTTCGCTTTTTCCATACCGTCGACAACCCCGGCAGTGTTAGCATTGCCGGCAACCATCCAAATGAGGATTGAAGAAATGCAGCAAAACGCCAACTATCTCGGCCCGGTCGCCCAGGCATCCATTGAAAGCCGATCCGAGTTCATCTGGAAATGCTACGCGCACGTGGTCGGCGCTATTCTCGCGTTCGCCGCAATTGAAACCTACCTGTTCACGTCTGGGGTCGCACAGGCGATAGCCGCGCCGATGATAGGTAGCCCGATGCTCGTGCTGATGGCGTTTATCGCGCTGAGCTGGGGCGCCAGCCATTTGGCCCACCGGCTGGAATCCAAGCCCGCGCAATACGCGGCCTTCGCCGCCTTTGTCGTGCTCTGGTCTATCATGTTTGTACCGATGTTCGCGATTGCCATGATCAAGTCCGCTCAATCGGGCTCGAACATCATCGAGAGTGCCGCCAGCGTAACAATTTTCGGCTGTATCGCCCTGATCGCCACAGCGATGATCACGCGCAAGGATTTCTCATTCCTGCGTGGCATCCTCGTCTGGGGTTTCTTCATTGTCATGGGCCTCATCGGCGCTTCGTTCCTGTTCGGCTGGAACCTTGGCACCTGGTTTTCGGTCGGCATGATCGGCTTCGCCGGCGTTGCCGTCCTGTATGACACGTCGAACATCATGCACCACTACCCGCAGGACAAGTATGTGGCCGCATCGATGGCGTTGTTCGCGTCGATCGCAATGATGTTCTGGTACGTGTTGCGGTTATTCATCAGCCGCGACTGACCTGCTGCTATTCCGCTAAACGAAAAAGGGCCCTTTCGGGGGCCCTTTTTTTATGCTCTTACGACCGGCAGTCTTATTGAATCTCGGTAAGCCCGCCCATGTAAGGCAGCAAGACCTCCGGAACGCGAATGCTGCCGTCTTCGTTCTGGTAGTTCTCCATGATGGCGATCAATGCCCTGCCGGCCGCTACGCCGGAACCATTCAAGGTGTGAATCAGTTCGGGCTTGCCCGCGTCAGGATTGCGCCAGCGCGCCTGCATGCGTCGGGCCTGGTAATCGTTGTAATTGCTGCAGGAAGAAATTTCGCGGTACTTCTGCTGCCCGGGCAGCCAGACCTCGATATCGTAGGTCTTTGTCGAACCAAAGCCGATGTCGCCAGCGCAAAGCGTCACAACCCGGTAAGGCAGCTGTAGCCTTTGCAGTATGACTTCCGCATGGCCTGTCAGCTCGTCGAGGGCCGCGGATGAGCGCCCGGGCTCGACAAACTGCACGAGCTCGACTTTCTCAAACTGGTGCTGGCGAATCATGCCGCGTGTGTCCTGCCCATACGAGCCCGCTTCGGAGCGAAAACAGGGTGTGTGTGCGACAAAGCGGACCGGCAGTTTGTCGGCGTCGATAATGCTGTCGCGCGCCAGGTTGGTAACGGGGACCTCTGCCGTCGGTATCAGGTAGAACGGCGTTTCGGTTCGCGTCTGAAACAGGTCTTCCTCGAATTTCGGCAACTGGCCGGTTCCCACAAGCGCCTGGGCCTGAACCAGGTAAGGCACATAGACCTCTTCATAGCCGTGTTCAGCGGTATGGGTATCGAGCATGAACTGGATCAACGCACGCTGCAGGCGCGCCAAAGGCCCTCGCATGACCGTGAAGCGCGCTCCCGAGATACGACTGGCCGACTCGAAATCCAGCAGACCAAGCTGCTCACCGAGATCGATGTGATCCTTTGGCTCGAAACCCAGTTCGGCAGGTTCGCCCCAACGGCGCACTTCCGTATTGTCCGACTCCGAATGACCATCCGGTACATCGTTGGACAGCAAGTTCGGCAAGCCAAGTTCAATATCGCTCAACGCCTGTTGAACATCCTGCAGGGCCGTTTCGGTATTTTCGAGCTTGTCGCCCAGGTCTTTGACAGCCACAAGCAACGGCTCGATGTCTTCACCCTTCCCCTTGGCCATGCCGATGCGCTTGGCGCTGCTATTGCGCTCGCTGCGCAAGTTCTCGGTTTCAACCTGCAGCGCCTTGCGTCGCTCTTCGAGCGCCAGGTAACTTTCGGTATCGAACGTGAAGCCGCGGCGAGCAAGGTTTTGAGCAACCTCGACTGCGGATTGTCGCAGTAATTTCGGATCAATCATGATTGAGTTTTCTTTGCGTGAGTTTCGCTGTTCATACGCTCGATCTCGTCGAGTTTTTCGCGAATCCGAATCTCGAGTCCGCGCGGCACCGGATGATAATACTTAACCGGGCTCATGTCGTCGGGAAAGTACTTCTCGCCACTCGCGACGGCATTTTCTTCGTCATGTGCATAGCGATAGTTGTCGCCGTATCCAAGTTCCTTCATCAGTTTCGTCGGCGCATTTCGTAAATGCATCGGCACTTCCAGAGAACCTCGTCGGCGGGCGTCCTGCATGGCTGCTTTCGATGCCGTGTACACGGCATTGCTCTTTGCAGCACAGGCCAGATACACGACCGCTTGCGCCAGTGCCAGCTCCCCTTCAGGACTGCCCAGGCGCTCGAGCACCTCCCATGCATTGAGCGTGAGCTGCAGGCTGCGAGGATCAGCATTGCCGATATCCTCAGACGCGACACGAATCATGCGGCGCGCAATATACAAGGGATCACAACCACCATCGAGCATGCGCATCAGCCAGTACAACGCGGCATCCGGGTCTGTACCGCGTATGGATTTGTGCAAAGCCGATATCTGGTCGTAAAAGTACTCGCCCTGCTTGTCGAAGCGTCGGCGATTACCCGACGCCACCTCCCGAACAATATCGCTGGAGATCTCGTTGCTTTCAGCCAGGTCGGCAGCAAGTTCAAGAAGATTCAAGGAACGGCGCGCATCGCCGTCGGCGGCGCGGGCAATAATGCCGATCGATTCCTCGCTGATCGTAAACTTGCCCGCGAGCCCTCGTGGCTCGTCGAGCAGGGCGCGTTGCAGCACCGCTGTCAGGTCCTCCTCGGTAAGCGATTTCAGGACGTACACGCGGGCGCGTGACAACAGCGCGTTATTCAATTCAAATGAAGGGTTCTCCGTTGTCGCACCGATAAATGTGAGCGTGCCATCCTCCACGAATGGCAGGAATGCATCTTGCTGCGACTTGTTGAATCGATGTACCTCGTCCAGAAACAACAGCGTGCTTTGGTTTCGCATCTGCCGAAGTTCAGTGGCTTTCTGGACGGCGGCACGAATGTCCTTAACGCCTGCCATGACAGCCGACAAGGCGATGAAATGTGAGTCCGTGGTCCTTGCAATCAGTCGTGCAAGCGTGGTCTTGCCGGTACCCGGCGGCCCCCAGAACACCATGGAATGCGCACGCCCCTGCTCGATCGCTTGCAACAACGGTTTGCCCGCGGTGAGCAGGTGGCGCTGGCCGGAGAATTCGGCAAGCGTCACAGGTCGCATGCGGTCCGCCAACGGACGTCCGTTATCAGACTGCTGCTGGGAGAACAGGTCAGCCAATGCCGCCGCTCGCTTGTCGCGCCGCATACCAGTCTTCCAGGCGCTGACTCCAGCCGCCAAGACCTGCTAACGCGACGGCAAAGCCGGCAACGATTCCCGCGGTATTGGCCGCCATGTCGAACAGGTCTGCCTGCCGGTATCCCACGAGGTACTGGCAAAACTCGATCAACAGGCCAAACAGCATCAATCCCGCCGCAACACGCAGATACGAGGGACGCCGGTACTGGCCGGAGAACCATACAGCGAGCACCAGGAACGTTATTGCGTGCAGAACTTTGTCAGAGTTGCGAAACCAGGCCAGAGCCCCTGCGCGGTCATCCCAGAACCACACGGCCGGCATCAGCGCAGCTATCAGTACCAGGCAAAGCAGAAGCAGCCCGGCGATTCGCCAGAATCGCAAGTGCCGCAGTGGCAACATCAGGGAGCAGCGTCGCTGCGTGCCAACGGAACGCCGACGACATCGACATCATTCGGGATGACAAATTCGAAGTGACTTGCATCGATAGGCTCATTGACGACAACGTCATGGAGCGCAACCAGCGTGGTTTGCTCGAGATTGTCGAAGAACAGCATGCGGCTCAGCCGGCCCTCAAGGAACCCCAGCTCGACGCGATTGAAGCCGCTGCTATCGTCGACAGGCCGCATCCGCACCCAGGTAGTCGCTTCCTCAACTCGGCTGCCCTCGAATCGAAACTGCTCGAGCGCATTCGTAGCACCACCCAGCAGCATCGCCGGCGTATTGCTCAACGCTTTTTCCTGCGGCTTTACGGTGACCTGAGCGAGATCGACATCGTACGACCAGATATTCAGGCCATCGGCAACCAGCCACTGCTCATAAGGATCCGCGTACGCCCATCGAAAACGTGTCGGCCGCTCGATTTCGAGAGTGCCACCCGACACCTCGACAACTTCGCCATCGGCATCGATCAACGATTGCTCGAAGCGGGCCTGCATCGTCAACACGTCGGTCAGGAAATCATTAACAAGTCTTTCACCTGTGTCATCGACGCCAGCCTCGGCCAATGCGAGCGAACCCCACCCGGCGAGCACCAGCACTATTAGCGATCGCCCGATATTCAACCGACGATGCGCTCCATTGGCTTGCGCAAATCTTGTCATGAGCATATTCATATACAGCGAACTTTCCTTTACGTTCAGTCCTTGTCACCGGCGTTCGGTGCCAGTATTTCGCGCGCTCCGTTCGACTGCAGCGGCCCAACCAACCCTGCCGCCTCCATAGACTCGACCATACGGGCTGCGCGGTTGTAGCCGATCTTGAGTCGCCTCTGAACGCCCGATATCGACGCCTTTCGCGTATCCATCACGACCTTTACCGCCTGGTCATACAACGGGTCTTCCTCGGCGTCGGCACCATCCGTCGACATCTTGTCAATTCCGACCAGTCCTGGTGTTGGACCCGACGGACCCTCCAAAATTTCATCGACATACCGTGGTGCACCGCTTTTTTTCAATTGCCGGACGACCGCGTGAACCTCGTTATCGGCAACAAAGGCACCGTGTACACGCACCGGCAGCGACGTTCCGGGCGGCAAGTACAGCATGTCACCATGTCCAAGCAGATTCTCCGCACCCATTTGATCAAGGATCGTGCGTGAATCCACTTTGGCAGACACCTGGAACGCGATGCGCGTGGGCACATTCGCTTTGATCAATCCGGTGATGACGTCCACGGACGGGCGTTGAGTCGCAAGGATCATGTGAATGCCGGATGCGCGGGCTTTTTGCGCCAACCGCGCGATAAGCTCTTCGACCTTCTTGCCGACAATCATCATCATGTCAGCGAGCTCATCGATAATGACGACGATAAACGGCAATGGCGTCAGCGTCGGATGTTCGATCGGCTTTTCTTCGTCGAAGATCTCCGGCGGCCTGAATATTGGATCCTTGATCGGATCGCCGGCATCTATCGCCTCCCTTACTTTGCGATTGTAGCCACCGATATTGCGCACACCGAGTGCTGACATCAGTCGGTAGCGGCGGTCCATCTCGGCAACGCACCAGCGCAGCGAATTTGATGCCTCTTTCATGTCGGTCACAACCGGCGCCAACAGGTGCGGGATGCCTTCATAAACCGACAACTCGAGCATTTTCGGATCGATCATGATCAGACGAACCTGCTCTGGCTGCGCTTTGTAGAGGATGCTCAAGACCATCGCGTTGATACCGACCGATTTTCCCGAGCCGGTCGTACCGGCAATCAACAAGTGCGGCATACGCGCAAGGTCTGCAACAACTGACTTGCCGCCGATGTCTTTGCCCAGCGCGAGCGTCAACGGCGAGGCCATTTCGTCGTAAGCCTTGGACTTCAGTATCTCGCCCAGCGTCACCAGCTGCCGCACTTCATTCGGAATTTCCAGGCCAACGAACGATTTGCCGGGAATCACTTCAACGATGCGCACGCTGACAACAGACAGCGAACGCGCCAGGTCCTTGGAAAGACTCGCGATCTGGCTGACCTTGACGCCCGGCGCCGGGTCCAGTTCAAAACGCGTAATCACCGGACCCGGTGAAACGGAGCGAACCTCAACATCAATATTGAAGTCTTTCAGCTTGAGTTCGACGAGTCGCGACATAGCCTCGAGTGAATCCTCAGAGTACCCGGGCTTCTGCTCCGGAGGGTCATCGAGTAGTGACAGCGGCGGTAACTCGCCGCCGTCCGGCGGATCAAACAACTGCACCTGTCGCTCTTTCTCCGCCCGGGCGCTGGTTTCGAGCGTTGACACGACCGGCTCTATTCGCGGCTTCGCGCGTTTGGCCTTAAGAATCTTCTGCACCTTGACGATGTCCTGTCGTGCAGCCGCCTGTCGTCGTCCTTCGGCCTTGTCACGGAATTCGCCGATCTTGAATTTGAGACGCTCATAGCCAGACAACGTCCACTGGCCAATGCGGTCCATCACGTCGATCCAGGATATGCCTAGAAACAGCGAGACGGCTGCGACCCAAAGACAAAATAACAAGGTACTGGCGCCAAGCAGCTTCATGACGCCGACAAGCAGGTCACCAATCCCCTTGCCAATAATACCGCCAGCCGAATCAGGGAGACCTGCCGACGAAAAATGCAGTGATGCCAGGGCGCAACTGGTGAACAGGGTCGCGACAAAACCTGCAAACCGCAGCCCGAAATCCAGCTTGGTCAACTCTATCTGGGTCTTTTGCTCGCGGTACAGCATCCAGCCCAGATAGATAACCATGAGCGTGAACAGGTATGCGGGTCTTCCAAAGAAAGAGAACAACAGCCCTGAGATCTGTGCGCCGAAAAGCCCGACGCCGTTGCGCACCGTATTGTCTGTTGTCGCCTGACTCCAGCTGGGATCAGCAGGATCGTAGGTGAACAATGCATACCAGATAATCAGTGCCAGCGCGCCGAATACGTACAATGCGCCCTCTCGCAGTGCCCGATGCACCTGCGATGACAATCTCGATTCCGGTTGTTTCGCTTTTGAGACTCTTGCCATGAAGAAACGGTTTTCCCTACACTAGCCCAAGGACACGTTGTGCCGCATATAGCTTGCCCGCATCATCGGCCTTGAAACTCGTCGGTCCAACCGCAGTTCCAGGCTCTGCGCGGGCAAAACTATGCATCGAAAAATTTAGGGATAAATTATACATGAGTGACTTGAAACATTGCCGGGTTCTGATCCTGGGGTCCGGACCGGCAGGCTACTCCGCCGCTGTGTATGCCGCTCGAGCCAATCTCGACCCGGTTATGGTCACCGGTATTGAACAGGGAGGCCAGCTAATGACCACGACCGATGTGGACAACTGGCCCGGCGACGTCGAAGGCCTGCAGGGCCCTGAGCTCATGGATCGCATGCTACGGCATGCGCAGCGCTTTGATACGGAGATCGTCAACGACCACATCCATACCGCTAACCTGTCCAAGCGACCATTTCAGCTCGACGGCGACTACGGCAGTTATACCTGCGACGCGCTGATCATATCGACGGGTGCGACCGCCATGTACCTGGGCCTTCCATCAGAGGAGGCGTTCAAAGGCCGCGGCGTCTCAGCCTGCGCCACTTGTGACGGCTTCTTTTATCGCGGCAAGCCGGTCGCTGTTGTCGGCGGCGGTAATACGGCAGTCGAGGAAGCCCTGTACCTGAGTAACATCGCCTCCAAAGTGACACTCGTGCATCGACGCGACGAGTTGCGGGCCGAAAAGATCCTGCAGGACCACCTGTTCGAGAAAGAAAAGAACGGCAATGTCGAGATTCGCTGGGATCACGTCGTCGACGAGGTGCTCGGCGACGACGCGGGCGTTACCGGACTACGTATACGCAGCACCAAGGACGAATCGCAGACGACCGATCTCGACGTTGACGGCGTTTTCATTGCGATCGGCCACAAACCTAACACTGGCCTGTTCGACGGCCAGCTCGACATGAAGAATGGTTACATCATTATCAAGTCGGGTATCGAGGGCGACGCGACGGCGACCAGCGTTGCCGGCGTCTTCGCCGCCGGAGATGTTGCCGACCAGGTGTATCGACAGGCCATTACCTCCGCCGGTGCCGGCTGCATGGCGGCCCTCGATGCGGAGAAATACGTCGATGCGCTGGAAAAAGCGTCGGCCGCAGCGGACAACGCGGCCGCCTGAGGCCGCGGTGAGCCAGGTGCTAGCATGTCCCAGTGCAAGTAACCGTTCACACCAGCATCGCTGACATCGCCGCCGAAGACTGGAATGGTCTCGTCGGCGACGACTATCCGTTTCTTCGGCATGAATTTTTGCAGCTTGCCGAGCAGACGCGCTGCGTATCGCCCGAGCAGGGATGGTCACCGAGACACCTTACAATCGCCGGCAAAAATGGTCTCCGTGCGGCGATGCCACTCTATGAAAAAAGCCACTCCTGGGGAGAATTCGTATTTGACTGGGCGTGGGCCAATGCCTACCAGCAGGCGGGACTCAGCTACTATCCGAAGCTGACGTCCGCGGCGCCCTTTACGCCGGCTCCCAGTCGCAGGCTGCTATTAGCGAAGCCCGATGACACCGCAGGCGCAATGGCGCTAATCGCCGCCGCCGTGCAACTGGCCCGTGATTCAGAATGCTCCTCGGTGCATTTTCTGTTTCCAACACCCGAAGAGATCCCACTGTTCGAAGCTGCAGGACTACTCATCCGCAAGGACTGCCAGTTTCACTGGCATAACCGTGGCTACACCAGCTTCGATGATTTTTTGTCGACGTTTACCGCGGCAAAAAGGAAAAAGGCCAAACGCGACAGGCGGCGCGCCGTTGAGAACGGCATTCGCTTCCGTCACCTTAAAGGCGACCAGGTCGACGACGCACTGTGGTCCGTCGTGTATTCACTGATCAGTGGGACCTTCATGCGTCGCGGTTCGCTGCCCTATTTCAACGAAGCGTTTTTCAAGGGCGTCAGCCAGGCGCTGCCCGAGAATATTCTCGTGGTTCTTGCCGAGAAGGATAATCGTACCGTTGCGGCCGCCATATTTTTCGAAAGCGAACAGGTGCTGTACGGACGCTACTGGGGCAGCGACGGTCACTATGATGCGCTTCATTTCGAAACCTGCTACTACCAGGGTATCGACTATTGCATTGCCAATCAGAAGCAGATTTTCGAACCGGGCACTCAGGGTGAGCACAAAATCAGCCGCGGCTTTTCCCCGCAGACTACCTGGTCGGCGCATTGGCTTGCGCACCCGGAGTTCGCCGATGCGATCAGCCGATATCTCGACGAAGAAGCACGCCACGTCGATAGCTACATGGATGTGATCGATTCACGCAGCCCTTACAAGTCCGGCGAATGAGCAATAGCCGCATTGTCTGGCTGAGCGCCGAGGATCCGCCTGACGCCTTTCCGCCAGTCCACGCAGCGCTCAGGGAGCCCGATGGGCTGATCGCCGCCGGCGGAGACCTCAGCTCGGAGCGTCTACTTTGCGCGTATCGGCGCGGAATCTTTCCGTGGTACGACGAAGGGCAGCCGCTGTTGTGGTGGTCGCCTGACCCTCGCTGCGTATTTCGGCCGGGCGATTTTCACGTATCGCGACGCCTGCGACGCTCCTTGCGACAGTCAAGAGCAGAAGTCCGCTTTGACACAGCATTCGGTGCGGTCATTCGCACCTGTGCCGCGCCACGCGGCGCAGAACATGGCACCTGGATCACGCCCGATATGATCGCCGCCTATGAGAGGCTGCACCGCGAAGGCTGGGCACATTCCGTCGAGGTCTGGCAGGACGACTCGTTGATTGGCGGCCTCTACGGACTTGCGATCGGGAGCGCATTCTTCGGTGAATCGATGTTCAGCGGCGCTGATGGTGCCTCCAAAATTGCGCTGTTGACGCTGTCGCAGATGATGGATACAGACAAACTCGGCATCCTGGACTGTCAGCTGGTCTCGAGCCATCTATTGAGTCTTGGCGCGACGATTATTCCACGCGATCAGTTTGGGACTATTCTCGATACGCTCTGCAACCCCGTCATTCGGTTTGAAAACTGGCCAACCGCCCCAATATCCGTTCCTGAATTGGTAGCGTAATACCGCCTGTTGCATTGCAATACACCGGCTGTTTCTGCACAATTCGCCAGCCTTTTAGCTCTAGAGAGAAACGAGACCCTTGGCAAAAGAAGAAGCACTTCAAATGGAAGGCGTTGTTAACGAGACGCTCCCCAACACCACATTCCGGGTAGAACTGGAGAATGGTCACGTGGTAACGGCGCATATCTCGGGAAAAATGCGAAAGAACTACATCCGCATACTCACCGGTGACAAGGTCACGGTAGAGCTCACGCCCTACGACCTTAGCAAAGGTCGTATCGTCTATCGTGGGCGTTAATTCAAGGCGCTGATCCAGCCCCTACGGGAGGTGCTCAAGTTCTTTGAGGACCGGCTCCGAATTTAATTGAAGTTCCCCGTCCTCGCCGACGCATATTTTCACGTGCCCGCCATCCTCGAGGCTGCCGAACAATAGCTCTTCAGCGAGCGGTCGCTTGATCTTTTCCTGGATGATTCGCGCCATTGGACGCGCTCCCATCTTCGGATCGTAACCACGCTCAGCTATCCACTCACGTGCGGCATCATCGAGCTCGAGGGTCACATTGTTGTTGTCCAATTTGACCTCGAGTTCGACAACAAGTTTGTCGACGACGCGCTTGATCGAATCGATCCCCAGCGACGCGAACTCGATGATGGCATCCAGCCGATTGCGAAACTCCGGCGCGAACCGCTTCTTGATGATGGCCATTCCATCACTACTGTGGTCTTGCTGCGTAAAGCCAATGGACGCCCGACTCATTTCCTCCGCGCCGGCATTCGTTGTCATGACGATGACAACGTTGCGGAAGTCAGCTTTTCGACCGTTGTTGTCGGTTAGCGTACCGTGATCCATGACCTGCAACAGCAGATTGAAGACTTCCGGATGCGCCTTTTCGATTTCGTCGAGCAATACCACAGCGTGCGGATTCTTGCTCACGGCCTCGGTCAAGAGACCGCCCTGGTCAAAACCGACGTACCCGGGTGGAGCACCGATCAGCCGCGATACCGTGTGACGTTCCATGTATTCGGACATGTCAAAGCGTATCAATTCGACGCCCATGAGCATCGCAAGCTGTCGGGTAACCTCGGTCTTGCCGACGCCGGTTGGCCCTGCAAACAGAAATGCGCCAATGGGTTTTTCTTCTTCGCGTAATCCGGACCGCGCCATCTTGATGGCGCTGCTCAAGGCCTCGATAGCCCTGTCCTGGCCGAAGATCGTCAGCTTCAGGTCTCTCTCCATTGTGCGTAGCGCATCGCGATCCGACGCAGAGACGCTTTTCGCCGGAATGCGTGCCATCTTCGCCACAATGTTTTCGACCATTTCCACGGTTACGCGATCGCCCCGCTCCGCCACGGGCTGCAGGCGCAGGTTGGCACCAGCCTCGTCCATGACGTCGATTGCCTTGTCCGGCAGATGTCGGTCGTTGATGTGTCTTGCGGCCAGTTCCACCGCAGACTCCAGCGCACCGTCGTCATAGTGAACGCCATGATGCTCTTCGAAACGCGAGCGCAGGCCTTTCAAAATTGCGACAGTCTCCTCGATACTGGGCTCGGGCACATCGATCTTTTGAAAGCGGCGGGCCAGCGCGTGGTCCTTCTCGAAAATGCCGCGATATTCGGCGTAGGTCGTGGAACCGATGCAACGGATCTGGCCATTCGCGAGTACCGGCTTGATCAGATTGCTGGCATCCATAACGCCACCGGACGCAGCGCCGGCGCCAATTACGGTATGAATTTCATCGATAAACAGGATAGCGCCCGGATCCTCGCTGATTTCGGCGATAACCCCTTTGAGGCGCTTTTCGAAGTCGCCGCGATACTTGGTGCCGGCAATGAGTGTGCCCATATCCAGCGCGTAGATGGTGCTGTCGCGAAGTACTTCCGGGACACGTTCTTCCGTGATCAGACGAGCCAGCCCTTCGGCCAGGGCCGTCTTACCAACGCCTGCCTCGCCAACGTACAGCGGATTGTTTTTGCGCCGCCGGCACAGTATCTGGATGGTGCGTTCGACTTCCAGTTCACGGCCGATCAGCGGATCGATCTTCCCCTGGATAGCCTGTTCGTTCAGGTTTGTGGCGTACTGATCGAGTGCCGACGCCTCAATCTCGGCATCGCCCTCGAGCTGCGTCTCCGCCTCTTCGTCGGTGCCCTCGCCGGGAATCTGCGGCAACCCGTGCGAAATGAAATTGACGACATCCAGGCGCGCAATGTCCTGGAGACTCATGAAATAGACCGCCTGAGACTGCTTCTCGCTGAAGATCGCCACCAGTACATTACTTCCGGTAACCTCTTTCTTGCCGCTGGACTGCACGTGGAACACAGCGCGCTGCAGCACGCGCTGAAAACCAAGCGTCGGCTGAACGTCGGTCTCCGCCTCCTCCGGCAATAGCGGCGTCTGCTCATCAACACATTCGGCCAGCTGGCGACGCAGCTCTGCGATATTGGCATTGCAGGCCTTCAGGATTTCGTGGACTTTTGGAATATCCAGGAGCGCCAGCAGCAAATGCTCGACCGTCATGAACTCGTGACGACGGTCGCGAGCGCGCTGGAACGCCTCATTCAAACAAAATTCAAGCTCACTGCTGAGCATAGTGCTGCCTCATTCCCTGTTCAGACCTGTTCCATAGTGCAGAGTAACGGATGCTGATGTTGCTTGGCGATACCCATAACCTGCGCGACCTTTGTTTCGGCGATTTCGAAATTGAACACGCCGCAAACACCCTTGCCTTTCGTATGTACTTCTAACATGACCTGCGTAGCCCTCGTACGTTCCATGGCGAAAATCGTTTCCAGTATATCCACGACAAATTCCATTGGCGTGAAATCGTCGTTTATGAGGACAACCCGGTACAATGGCGGCTGCTTCAGCTTCGGTCTCGCCTCCTCAACGGCGAGCTCGTGGCTGCCAAACTGTTCTTTGTCGGTCGATTTATCACTCATGAGGGTCAAAATACACGGTTAATCAAGTTGATTGCTGGACTTGTGGCCGGAAACGAGAAATTCAATATGCCAGCCGCAGGCGAGTTATTATATCCAAGCCGATCGAAACACGCGCAGTCCCGGGCGTAACTAATGAGCCGCTGTTTTCGATGAAACTGCCACATGTTGGCCTAATTCTTACATTAAAAACTACAGGTATACCATTGCAAAACATAGTATTTTTCGCCCTTGAACACTTGTCGCCGCCGGCAGTCAACCCGTATCATCGGGCCGCTGCGTTAATAAACAGATCAAGGTACGGAAATTAGCCGCGCGGAAGATGATTACTAAAGCCAATTTATCCAGTCTCGCCAGCATCGATGGCCGCAGCGCGCTATCTGTCATAAGCCGCGTAGTGCCGCCCTGGGCGAGTCTATTGCTGGTCGTGGCAATTGCATGGCAGATCGCCAGGATTATCTGGCTGCTGGTTCCGGCGCCGGCCGTTGGTGACAGCATCGTCGCACCAGCTTCCGCCCCGTCGAACCGAACTCAGGCGACAGCCTCGGCAGACATCAATGCGATCGTTGCCGCGCACATGTTTGGCATTGCGGACGCCGAAGCGGTAGCGACAGCGCTGCCGCCAGAAGAAGATGAAAACCTGAGTGATACGCGGCTGACGAATCTGTCTCTGAAAGGCACAGTGGCGTCGCAAATCGAGGAATTTTCGGTCGCAATCATCGCCGACGGTAATAGCGATGAGAAAGTCTACGTCATCGGCGATCCGATCGGTTCCAGCGCAAAGCTGCATGCGGTATATGCGGACAGGGTCGTGCTAAACGAAAACGGCGTTCTTACAAACCTGAAGCTGCCCAGAGAATTCGCGGCAACTTCGTCGGCACCCACGCGCCGCAATACAACACGCAATCGGCGCGCAGCGGACAATTCGAAGAGCATTCAGGCTGTCGTATCGCAGAACCTGACGAAGCTCTCCGATGTGATACGTCCAACACCTTATTTCGTCAATGGTCAGCAGAGCGGCTACCGCGTCTATCCGGGGCGTGACAGGCAACAATTCTCGGCACTCGGCCTGAGGCCAGGCGACCTGATTAAAGACATCGATGGGCAGTCGTTGACCGATCCGACCCAGGCGATGCAAATATTCCAAGCACTCGGCACATCAGACCAAGTGACCGTTACCGTTGAACGCAATGGACAGCCCGAAACCATTGTTCTGAAGACCAGTCAACTCGACCTGGGCGGCGAGCAAACCAAATGAAACCAAAAACAAGAACCTCTTTGCACGCATCCGTGCGCCTGTTTACAGCGACCCTGGTGCTGTCACTCGCCGCGGTCGGCTGGGCACAGCAGACCGATGTCACGCTCAACTGGAAAGACGCGGATATCCGCAAAGTCATCGAAGCTGTTAGCGAAGTAACGGGCAAGAACTTTATTATCGATCCGCGGGTAACCGGCAAGGTAACGCTTTTGTCCGCAACGCCTATGTCGCCGGATGCTTTCTATGAGGCCTTCCTGTCGATATTGCAGGTGCACGGCTATGTGGCTATTCCCAGCGGAGACCTTATCAAGATCATGCCTGATGCCACCGCCCGGCAATTTGCCGGGCCGCTCGGGACGGCCAACAGCGCAGGTCCCGACGATCTGGCAACTCAGGTTATTCAGGTACGCAACGTAGGTGCAACGCAGCTGGTACCGATCCTGCGGCCGCTAATTCCACAGTACGGTCATATGGTCGCTCATGCGGGCTCCAATATGCTGATCATTTCTGATCGGGCGGCCAACGTCGCCCGCATGGTCGCCATCATCCGCCGTATTGATCAAGCGAGTGACGAAGACATCGAAGTGGTAACGCTGGAGCACGCGTCTGCCGCAGAAATAGTCCGCATCATGACCGCGCTGTCGCAGACACCACGCTCGGATGGCGTCCCGGTTACAACCAGCCTGGTCGCGGACGCACGAACCAACAGCGTACTGATCGGCGGCGACAAGTCGGAGCGACTGCGCCTGCGCACCTTGATTGCGCACCTGGATACGCCGCTTGAGGAAGGCGGAGACACTCAAGTGAGGTACCTGCGTTATGCAGATGCCGAGGAACTGGCCACCAAGCTGCAGCAGCACTTCTCAGCGCAAACGAGCGCAGCCCCAGCGGGTGCTACGGGACCCGGCGCTGCGGGTGTCAGCATCTGGGCAGATACGCAAACCAACGCGATTGTCGTCAACGCGCCGCCGAAGATGATGCGTTCGCTGAGCCAGATCGTCGACAAACTGGACATTCGCCGTGCACAGGTACTGGTGGAAGCGATCATCGTCGAGGTCATTGCCGATAAGAAGAACGAGTTCGGCACCTCCTGGGCGATCGAAGGTAGCGGTGATAATGCCCCCATCGGTGTTACAAACTTCTCGAATTTCCCCGGAGGTATTGTGGATCTCGGCACGGCCGCGGGTTCGGGAGTCGTCGATCCCGGCATTATCGGCGAAGGCATATCCCTGGCCGTCGGCCGCCTCAGTGACTCTGGTGTCAGCTTCGCAGCAATCATGCGGGCGCTCGAAGGCGACGCAAACACCAACATCATTTCCACGCCGTCGATCGTCACGACTGACAACGAGGAAGCGAGTCTCAACGTCGGCCAAGAGGTGCCGTTTGTAACCGGTTCGTTTTCTAACACTGGCAGCACTGGCGGCGCTGTGAATCCGTTCCAGACAATTCAACGTCAGCAGATTGGCGTGAAGCTGGCTATAACGCCGCAGATCAACGAAGGTGATTCAATGATGCTGCAACTCTCGCAGGAGATTTCGAGCATTGCGACATCCGCGGAAGGTGCGGTGGACCTGGTGACCAACCAGCGAATTGTTGAAACGACGGTTATCGTCGATGATGGCCAAATCCTGGTTCTCGGGGGGCTCATCGAAGAGCAGCTGCGTGAGAGCGATCAGCGCGTTCCAATACTCGGCAGGCTGCCGCTGCTCGGCAACCTGTTTCGATCCCGGCAAACCGATAAGGTCAAAACGAATCTGATGATTTTCATCAGACCCACAATCCTGCGAGACGCAAAAACGACGGCGTTTGAAACGAATCAAAAATACAACATGATTCGGGAAATCCAGCAGGGACAACAAGGCCGGGATGTCGAACTCATGCCCGGTACGCAGCGCCCAATACTGCCACCACTCGAAGAGTATTCCGATCGTAAAACCGCCGGCGAGGAAAGCAACTAGACGCTATGGAAGCAGAAAGCGAAATCGTTCTCGAAACTGTGCCGACCGAACACGAAGAGCTTGCCGAAGTGCACGCTCGAGCGCTTCCCTATTCCTTCGCGAAGCGACACGGCATATTGATTCGGGACGTTGACGACACTCATGCCGACACCGTTTGCCGTACCGGCGTGACGCCCCTTAGTCTTGCCGAGGCTCGGCGTTTCGCCGGAGTACCCCTGACATTGTCGCGGGTATCTGCTGAAGACTTCGATACCGCGCTGCAGGAATTTTACGAACGCGACCGCACGCGAGCCTCACAAATGGTCGACGGACTCGACGAGGAGTTCAATCTGACGCAGGTCGCACAGGAACTCCAGGGACCGTCGGACCTGCTCGAAAGCGACGACGATGCGCCTATTATTCGCTTCATCAACGCGGTTCTGACCGAGGCGATCAAGGAGAACGCGTCGGATGTGCACATCGAGCCTTATGAGAATCGCCTGGGTGTGCGCTTCCGTGTCGACGGCGTACTGAAAGAAGTCTTGAAGACGCGGCGCGCCCTTGCGCCACTGGTTGTGTCGCGAATCAAGGTCATGTCCAAGCTCGACATTGCCGAGAAACGACTTCCGCAGGATGGCCGTATTTCATTGCGCATCGCCGGGCGTGCCGTAGATGTGCGCGTGTCGACCATGCCTTCCGGACACGGCGAACGGGTCGTGCTGCGATTACTGGACAAACAGGCCGGTCGGCTCGAGCTCACCTCACTGGGCATGGATCCGGATACACAGAAGACCATGGATAGTCTGATTCATAAGCCGCATGGCATCATTCTCGTAACGGGCCCGACCGGGTCGGGTAAAACGACTACGCTGTATGCAGCGCTTGAACGCATCAACGACGACACGCGCAACATCATGACCGTCGAAGACCCGATCGAGTACTTCATCGACGGCATCGGTCAATCGCAGGTCAATACGAAAGTTAAGATGACCTTCGCCCGCGGCCTTCGCGCAATATTGCGGCAGGATCCGGACGTCGTCATGGTGGGTGAGGTTCGCGACCTCGAGACGGCGGAGATCGCCGTACAGGCGAGCCTTACCGGACATCTCGTGATGTCGACCCTGCATACCAACACGGCTGCCGGCGCCGTCACACGCCTGCGGGATATGGGCGTCGAACCCTTCCTGTTGTCGTCCAGTCTGCTGGGCGTACTGGCACAACGCCTGGTACGCGTTCTCGATAATGAATCCAAGATTCCGTACACCGCCCGCGAATACGAATGCAAGCTACTGGACGTCGACCCAGCCAACCCACCTACCCTCTACCACCCGGGGGAAGGCGCCAACGGCGGCTTTGCGGGGCGCACCGGCATCTACGAGTTGATCACGGTCGATGACGAAATGCGCGAGATGATCCACGGCGGCGTCAGCGAGCAGGAACTGGATCGGCATGCCCGAAAGACCAGCCCGAGTATTCGCGCGGACGGGCGTCGCCAGGTACTCAATGGCACGACGACACTCGAAGAGGTCCTGCGCGTCACGCGCGAGGACTAATTCGGTCGGCTGGTAAAACGCAGGTAATCGCAACATGGGTGCTTTTGAATACGTAGCGATGGACCAGGCCGGCAAGCAGTCCAAGGGATTGCTCGAGGGCGACACACCGCGACACGTCCGCCAGCTGCTGCGTGATCGACACTTATTGCCGGTAAGCGTAACGGAAGTCGCGAAGAAGGAAGCGCGTCGGCAGCGCAGTTTTTCGCTGCGACGCGGAATGTCCTCGGCGGAACTGGCGCTGATTACCCGGCAGCTCGCATCGCTTTCACAATCCGGCTTGCCACTCGAAGAGGCCCTGCTCGCCGTCTCTCAGCAAAATGACCAGCCCAGGACAAAGAGCATGCTGCTGGGCGTGCGCGCCAAGGTCATGGAAGGACATACCCTGGCGGATGGCTTCAGCGAATTTCCGCAGGCTTTTCCGGAGCTGTATCGCGCGACGGTCGCTGCGGGAGAACAATCCGGCCATCTCGATGTCGTCCTCGAACGGCTTGCCGACTACACCGAGGCTCGCCAGGAGCTCAGGCAACAAATTACCAACGCGATGGTTTACCCTGTCGCCCTCGTAGTAATGGCCGTAGCCATCATCAGCTTCATGCTGGCTACCGTCGTGCCGAAGATCGTCGGTGTATTCGAAAACACGTCCGCCGAATTGCCGGCGCTGACCAGCGGCCTTATCGCGACCAGCGATTTTCTGCGTGCTTACTGGCTGGCCGTCATTGTTGTGCTTGGTATCGTTGCGTATGGGGTTTGGTGGGTGCTGCAGAAAGACGGCCCCAGGCGTCGCTACCATGCGGCACTCTTGCACATGCCGATCGTCGGCCGCCTGACGCGTGGTATCAACACGGCGCGCTTCACGCGTACGCTCAGCATCCTTGCGGGCAGCGGCGTACCCATCCTGGAATCCCTCAACATTTCCGCTGAGGTCATCGAAAATCTGCCGATGCGCGATGCGGTCATGGAGGCCACGCTGCGGGTTCGGGAAGGCGGCTCAATCAGCAAGTCACTGGCCGCAAGCAAGCTTTTTCCGCCGATGATGATTCATCTCATTTCCAGTGGTGAAGCTGGCGGGCGCCTCGAGGAAATGCTATCTCGGGCGGCTGCCGGGCAGGAACGTGAAGTAAATGGTCTGATAGCGGCGCTGCTGGGAATTTTGCAGCCACTGCTGATTATCATTATGGGAGCTATCGTCCTGACGATAGTGCTTGCAATTTTGCTCCCGATCTTTGAAATTAATAACCTGATTCGCTAATAATACTGACTGACCTGCTTGTTGCTGGAGACGCACGCGATGAACGGTAAGAATGATGACATCGACAATGATCTAGACGAAGACGTAATCGACGATTCGATGGCGGCGACCGTCGTCATTTCCGAGGACGGTAGTGATGACGATGTTAGTGCTGACACGACCCTTGAAATGGACATTGAACGCCTGGTAGCCAAACTCGATGCCAGCGATAGTGAGGATGTTCACCGCAGAGCTGAAATACGTCACAAGCTCGAGGAACTCAGAGAACAGCGCGAGCAGGAACTCGACAGCACATTTAATTTCAATCTGGATGAAGACTGAACGCTCCGCACTAACGGAAATCGCGTGACCGTACTGCCAGGTTGCCGAGCATATCGCTGTGATCCAGCAACTTGCCGGCGATTACATGTATCACTTTCCCCTCGATTTGCAGCTCTCCGGAGACACCCAGTAAACGCGCGTTGAGCAAGGCCGCCCGATATTTCTCAGCAAGCTGCTTCCAGACGACAACGTTTATTTGTCCTGTCTCGTCCTCCAGCGTTACGAAGGTGACGCCGCTGGCCGTACCTGGCCGCTGTTTCGTAATCACCAGGCCGGCAACATTGATCTTCTGGCCATTGCCGATGTCAGGTAACTGCCTTGCCGATCTGTACTGATAGCGATCCAGATGCCTTCTCAGCAAACACACTGGATGTCTTTCAAGCGTCAGCCCGGTGCTCTGGTAGTCAGCCACGATATTCTGCCCCTCGGTCGGTTTGCGTAGCAGCGGCGTCGCCTCAAAGCGATCCATCGACGGAAACAGTGGCATCGGTTTCTCAATTCCGGATACAGCCCAGCGGGCCCTGTGCCGGTCACCGGACAGGGGGCGCAAGGCGCCGGACGATGCCAGTACGCCGAGTTCGCGCTGATCCAGTCCCGCACGCTCCAGTAACTGTTGCGCCTGTTGGTAGCCGCTCGAGCCACGCTCCGCGACGATTCGCTGTCCGGCCATCTCAGAGAGCCCCTTGACCATTCTCAAGCCCAGACGAAGCGCCGCCTCACCCTCATCACCGGTTTCCAGCGAACAATCCCAATGACTGTGGTTGATGTCGACAGGCCGCACCTCTGCGCCGTGCCTCTGCAAGTCCTGAACCAACTGCGATGCCGAATAGAAACCCATAGGCTGGCTGTTCAGCAATGCACAGGTAAACGCCGCCGGTTCATGACATTTTAACCAGCAAGAGACGTATACCAGCAGCGCAAAACTCGCGGAATGCGACTCGGGAAATCCATACTCACCAAAGCCTTCGATCTGGCGAAATATCTGCCGTGCGAATTCTTCCTTGTAGCCTCGTTCTCGCATGCCCGAGATCAACTTCTCCTCAAATCCGCCAAGGCCACCACGGCGCTTCCATGCGGCCATCGCGCGGCGTAGCTGGTCCGCCTCACCCGGCGTAAAGCCCGCTGCAACAACCGCAAGTTGCATGACCTGTTCCTGGAAAATAGGAACACCCAGCGTGCGCTGTAGCACGCCTTTGACCGCTTCGCTGGGATAGTCGACCGCCTCTTCACCGTTTCGCCGGCGCAAATACGGATGCACCATATCGCCCTGAATCGGGCCAGGCCGGATAATCGCCACCTCGATCACCAGATCGTAGTAACAGCGAGGCTTCAGCCTTGGCAGCATCGCCATCTGGGCCCGCGACTCGATCTGAAAAACACCCATCGTGTCGCCGGCGCAAATCATGTCGTAAACACGCGGGTCCTCAGCCGGTACGGTAGCAAGCGTGTACTCTGCGCCACTGAAATCACGTATCAGATCGAAGCTGCGGCGTATGGCCGTCAGCATACCAAGGCCGAGCACGTCGACCTTGAGCAGGCCCAGCTCCTCCAGGTCATCCTTCTCCCATTGAATCACGGTACGTTCAGGCATCGCCGCATTCTCGATCGGCACCAGCTTGTACAAAGGCGTATTGGAGATCACGAAACCGCCAACATGCTGCGACAGGTGCCGCGGAAAACCGATCAGCTCCTTAACGAGGTACAGCAGTCGTCGCATAACAGGACTGTCCGGATCGAGCCCTGCCTCGAGAATGCGGCTGTCGTCGACCTTACTCCCGTTCCACCATTGCATGGAGCGTGACAAACGACTGACCTGTAAATCGCTCAGGCCCAGCAACTTACCGACATCGCGTAGTGCACTACGGGGCCGATAAGTAATGACGGTTGCTGCCAGCGCCGCCCGCTCACGACCGTACTTGTTGTAGATGTACTGAATAACCTCTTCACGGCGCTCGTGCTCGAAGTCGACATCGATGTCGGGGGGTTCGTTTCGCTCTTTGGAGATGAAGCGCTCAACCAGCATTTGCATGCGATCCGGATCGACTTCGGTAATGCCTAAACAAAAGCACACGGCCGAATTCGCTGCCGACCCCCTGCCCTGGCACAGAATCCCCTGTGATCGGGCGAATGAAACGATGTCATAAACCGTTAAAAAGAAAGCTTCATACTCGAGGTCGGCAATGAGCTCGAGTTCGTGCTCAACGAGCTGCACCACCTTTTGCGGGATGCCGCGGGGCCAGCGACGTTGCATGCCCTGCTCGGTTAAACTACGCAGATACGTACTGGGCGTTTCACCCGCCGGCACGAGTTCGTCTGGATATTCATAGCGCAATTCATCAAGTGAAAAATCGATGGCATTGGCAATGTGTACCGTCTCGGCCAGCAGTTCGGCAGGATAAGTACGCCGCAGCGTCTCGAGCGAACGAAGATGGCGTTCGCCATTTGCATATAAACTGAAGCCTGCGTTGTCGATCGTCGTACCCTGACGTATAGCGGTCAGGGCATCCTGCAAAATTCTCCGCGTCCGGCGATGCATATGCACATCACCACTCGCGACCAGCGGCAATTTAAGTCGACGACCCTCTTCCTGAAGACGGGCAAGCTGTTCCTGTTGCCGTCCGTCGGCGAGTAGCTCAACGGCAATCCAGAGGCGGTCACGAAACGTCTCGCGTAGCCAGTGATCCTCGACATCCAGCGCGAAGTCCCTATCCGGCACCCACAACACCAGGCAATCTGGCAGGCCACCTTCAAATGCTGCACGTGTCAACGCATAGCTGCCCTTTTCGGCGGCCCGGCGTGCCGTTGAAATCAACTGGCACAGTGATGCATAACCGTTTTCATTACGGGCCAGCGCAACGATCTTGCGGCCGCTTTGCAATTTGAATTCCGAACCTATGATGAGCTTTTTGAGCCCGAACCGCCTCGCCGCCGAGTGTGCGCGAACAATCCCCGACATCGAACATTCGTCGGTAATAGCAAGCGCCTCATAGCCAAGCTTTGCTGCCGCCTCGACAAGCTCTTCGGGATGGGATGCACCACGCAAAAAGGTAAAGTTGCTGAGCGCATGTAACTCAGCGTATTCGACAGGCACGGCTGGAAGCCGCCTCAAGTACTATCTACGGTCGCTTCGCAACCATAGATAGTATTGGCACCGCTTCTACTCATCCAAAGTAGCCATGCAGGTACCAGGAAGACGGCTGGATGCGGTTACGGAATATCCATAAGCGTATTCCTGCGAGGTTTACCGCGGTGTAATAGTCGCGAGAGATGCCATCGTCATCCCACCAGCCGGTCTCAAGTCGTTCCGGACCCTCCAGCAACGTTACCGGGCCACCCTGGTGCAGCGGGTAGCCGCTCTTCGCCAGCAACAGGGCTGGTTCAGGCAACATCCACAAGGGGCGCCGTAAATCTCGTCTGACTTCTGACAACGTGCTGCTCGCCCAGTCCGAGAAGAGGCTCTGTGGACACCAGGCATACTGGGGCCGATGCTCCGCAACCATGCTCAGCGAGTGCACTGATTGCTCGCCGATGCGAGCAATAAGGCGCTCAGCAAGTTCTACGATCGAATAGCGCCGGGCGGGCCTGTCGCTGCCCGTATCGAAATTCAAGCGTGCGGACTCCGCCTGCAAGGCCTGCGTCATACCGCTACGCAAACGAATTGCGATAACCGCTTCGGGCAATACCAGTTGATCGAAACGAATACGTAATAGCTCCAGCCAGCGTTCCGCAGAACGGTCTGCACGCGCACAACCTAAACGCAACTCAGTTGCCGAGCCCTTGAGGTGAAAAAAACTGAAACTTAAGCGCTGCGTACCCAGCTGTCTCGTCAGCAGAAACTGCTCATGTGATAACAACAACTCGTGGCAAATATTTAGCAGCCGTTCCCGATCCGACTGTTCTTCTGCCATTTCATGGTCCGCGCAAAAACGCTCCGGCGCACGCCAGGAATTACGCGGATCCGGCAAATGCCCAAGCGACCGGTCCAGCGCAAGCATGTGCTCAGCACCAAAACGCCTGACAAATCCTTCCCGCGGCAAACGCAGGCAATCGCCAATCGTCGTCACTCCCATAGCCGTCAACGATGCACACAGTCCTTCCGGCCACTGCAGGCGATCCAACGGCAAGTCACGCAATGCCCGTTTAAGGTTCTGCTCATCGCGAATACAGACCCGTCGCCCCGCCTGCGCCAGCCAGGTAGCGCCAAGCGGTGTTGGCGCAATTGCCAGTGATGCATCAAAACCATGCTGGCGTAAGCCCGCAGAAATTCTCTTGCGCAATTCAGGCAAGCCACCAAACAGTCGCAGACTGCCAGCGATCTCAAGTAGCAATACATCGCGATCGGCAATGCAGACAAATGATGAAAAGCGCTCCAGCCAGCTTGCCAGCGCCTCGAGCACCTGCTGTTCGCGCAGCGGGCTGCGCTCTTCGAGTTGCAGCGCAGGTAACAGTGCGAGTGCTGCATTGGCGGACTGTCCGACCATGACGCCCGCAGCGCGTGCCTTTTGATCGGCCAGTAATATACGATGAATGCCCTGCTGTTCTTCGATCACTGCCGTCGCAGCATCCGTTCGGCGAGTGGCCTCGAGCGGCAAACCCGGCAACCAGATACAAAACCAGAGCCGCTGGACCCGCGTCGGCGCTAAAACCAGCGGTTTAGCCAGCGGTACTGGCTCAACGAATGGCAACTCCTGCTGTAACACAGCGGGAGTCGGGGCGGCCCCCCGCATCGTGACGGGTGATTTCCGTGCCCGCCCCATGCTTAAAACAAATTGTCGAGGATCGTGGGATGACCACCGCGACTCTTCAGGATATGAACACGCGTGCCGTTGCTACCGGAGTGCAGTTCGAGACGTAATGCGGCCGCCGACGGTTGCCTGCGTGCTGCTATGGGACGAAAAGCGATGCCCCAGCTATGACCTTTTTCAGCCGCCAGCTGCAAACGCCGGCTTGCCTGATCGTCAAGCTTTTCACTCCAGAACAGCACAGCCGCACAGGTACCTGAAGACAACGCCTGTTCGGCGGACCAGAGTATTTCGCCAGGGTCCTTGGGCCGTACAACGAGCATGCGTGACAAATCGATGCCGCATTGCATCAGTGCTGGCGGGTACGGTTGGAAAGGCGGCGCTATCCAGGCGATCCAGCCCGGCTCACTGTAGCCGGATTGTTCGTCTTCAGCATTGAGACGCACCAGTGCCGGCATCAGCAGGCGCAGTTCACCGATACCGTATTGTTCAGTCAGGATTTCAGTCAGCGCTTCGGTTGGCCAGCCTCCTCCCGGCAGGTGCCGATCCAGTTCCGGGTAACCGCTGGCTAAGCCTGCCTTCTGTTGTGCCTGATTACGTCCCCGCCAGACACGCGGATTCTCCAGCAATTTTTCGAGGGACGCTGACAAGGTTCAATGTAGCGGCAGGCCGTCGCGAATGACGCCAACAACAACACCTTCGATGACCAGTGACTGATGTTTGAGATCGACTTCTATGGGTTCAAAGTCTGCGTTTTCGGGTAATAGCGAAACCAGCGAACCGGTTTGTCGGTAACGTTTGACCGTCACCTCATCATCCAGACGCGCAACAATAATCTGGCGACTGCGCACTTCTGGCGTGCGGTGCACCGCAACAAGGTCACCGTCGAGAATGCCGGCATCCCTCATGCTCATGCCCTGCACGCGCAACAGGTAGTGCGGTTTGGGGCTAAACAGCTGCTGATCGATCTTGTAACGCGCCTCGATATGCTCCTCGGCGAGGATGGGACTACCTGCGGCAACCCGGCCGACCAGCGGCAAGCCTATCTGGTCTCGCAGGGAGTCCTTCAGCTGGATGCCGCGCGAGGCGCCCGGTAACAGCTCGAGCACACCTTTGCGTTGCAGCGCCCGCAAATGTTCTTCGGCAGCGTTTGCCGACTTGAAACCGAGCTCAGCAGCGATCTCAGCACGTGTCGGCGGCATGCCGGTCTCGCTGATAAACTCTTGAATCATTTCGAGAATTTGCCTTTGCCTGGGGGTTAATTCGCGCATTTGACCAGTTCCTGTATGGATTCACAGTATCTGGGATTATATACAGTACTCTGGCAAGTGCAAGTGCCTGCAGGAGCAAGCGCCTGAGCGATAAAAATGCCCCGGCGGCAGCGCCTGGCTTCGCACGCCGGCGCGCGCTCTTACATCGCCGACTTCATTGTTTTTGCACGCAGCCTTGTTTCCACAATGTCGCCAACTAACGACAAAGGACAATAAAAACAGTGGTTTTCATTGCAGCTTGGGACAGTTTGTTAAATAATGCGCCTGCAGTTTTACCCACAAAGGAACCTTTCAAAATGAAAAAGACAGCATTAAGAGCAAGCGCACTTGCGCTCTTCGTATTAATGGCCGCTGGTTGCGCCACGACTGGGCTCGATGATGTTAAGGCAACAGCTGACCGCGCTGCCGCTGACGCTGCTGCTGCAGCCTCTGCTGCTGAAGCTGCTCGTGCAGCTGCTGATCGTGCTTCTCAGGCAGCTTCTGCTGCACAAAGCACAGCTGACCGCGCAATGTCTGCCGCAACAGCATCACAAGCTTGCTGCGAAGCCAACAAGGCAAGCATGGAACGCATGTTCCAGAAATCGATGTCAAAATAAGATTGTATTTAGTAGCGTAAGACTACGAAATCAGTTATTCAGACGCCGCGCTTGTCGCGGCGTTTTTTATGCTGATGCCGACCGCCTCCGGTATACCATCGGAACGCTCGACCAGTAACTCCACCCGACCCCAGTCCAACTGCCCGGCGCGCTCCGAGGTTACGGCAATGAATTGCTCGGTAATCTGGGTCAGCGGTTCCGTGCTGTGCATCTCCGGAACGGGTAGCTCGACGTCCGCATCCAGTTTCTCGATTTGCTTAAGTGACGCATCGACCAGCGGCTGCGGCGCCTCAAGGACCGGATGAACCTCGGCAACGAGCACCTCGCCCTCCCAGCCGAGTTTTACCGGTGCATTGATAATGCGCACCGGCGTATTGACGTTTACCCGCTCGAACAGGAATTCGATGTCTTCGGGGAACATGCGTATACAGCCGTGTGAGACTCGCATGCCGACACCCGCTGGCCGATTCGTTCCGTGAATCAGGTAGCCGGGCAACGACAGTCGCATCGCCCTCGTGCCCAGCGGATTATTCGGGCCTGCCGGAATAATGCGCGGTAACGGATCGCCGTCGGCCGCGTGTTCATCGCGCACCGATTGCGGCGGGTACCAGGCCGGGTTCTTCGCCATCGCGACAATCTTCGTTTCGCCGAGCGGCGTCTCCCAGTCCATACGCCCTATGCTGATGGGATATGAATACACCAATGCCGGCTGCCCCGCCTTCGCCGGCGGGAAGTAATACATGCGGTATTCGGCCAGGTTCAGCACCAGGCCATTGCGCGGTCCTGGCGGCAGCACGAAACGCGTCGGCAACACGATCTCGGCACCTTCTCCCGGCAACCAGATATCCATGCCGGGATTTGCACGTACGATGTCCTGGTAACCAAGGCCATGGCGCCGCGCTATGTCGACGAGTGTATCGTCGTAACGTGCGCTTACGGTTGACACCGCGCCGATGACATCAAAACCATCGGGCGGCAACTCATAGACTTCGGCTCGCAACGGCGAGCTTGCCAGCAGACCTGCCGCAAGCACCACGAGCATGCGGCGTATCACTGGCCTTTTTCGTCCGCTTCGATCACTTCGATTTCAACTTCTGCCGAGGCAAGCCATTGCTGCATCGCCGCACTCTCGAGCAAACGATGCGGATAATAGCCCGCCGACTCCGGCAGATTGATACCGTAAGTTCGAAACCTCAACACAACCGGTGCGAACATGGCGTCGGCAATCGAGAAATCGCCGAATAGCCAGCCACCCCTGTCGCCAAACTGGCGATGACAGTCGCCCCAGATGTGAATCACACGATCGATGTCGTCACCGAGCTCATCCGGAATATGCACCTTGCGACCCATCGCACGGCAGTTCATCGGCATGCACTCCCTGAGATGATAAAACCCCGAGTGCATTTCAGCCGAGATCGAGCGTGCCATGGCGCGCTCATCCGCGTCCACCGGCCACAGCTGTTTCTCCGGCCAGCGTTCGGCAACCGTCTCTGCGATTGCCATGGTGTCCCACACCGTCAGTTCGCCAAGTTGCAGGACCGGAACACGCGCAGCCCCGGAGAACGACGCGAGCTCCTTCGCCGACGTATCTGTATCGAGAACGACCCTGTGCTCATCGAACTCGATACCGGCTTCCTTGAGTAACAGCCACGAGCGGAGTGACCAGGAAGAGTAGTTCTTATTGCCTATTATCAGTTTCGGTTTCATTGTTCCGGACCCGGTTGCCTGCCCCTATGGTAAACCATCATTCATTGACCACCATAGGGAATTGCCGGTAGCCTGTCACAATGAGCATGAAGATATCGTTCGAGCTTACGGACCGGGACCTGCGTTTTTTTCGCAAAGCACTGAAACTGTCGCGTGAAGCTGTCCGGGATGCGGAAGAGTCCGAGATTATCGACGCGATTCGAGATGTACTCGAAACCATTCGCCAGAGTGAGCCCCTGCCCGACTTCGTCGGCGAGCGTATTCCGCAGCTCGAGTCGCTGATCTCGATGCTGACCGATGACGACTGGCAGTTGCCGGAAATAGACCGCGAACGTCTGCTGGCGACCTTCGTTTATTTCGCTGACCCCGAGGATATTCTTCCGGACGATATTCCGGTTATTGGTTACCTGGACGACGTCATCATTATTGAACTGGCGGTACGCGAGTTGAAGCATGTGCGTGAGGCGTACGAAGACTTCTGTGATTTTCGGAATGATTTCGATCGCAAGCAGGGCAAAAAGGTCGACCCTGTGATTCGTCGCGACAGACTGGATCGTCGTCGACAACAACTGCATCAGCGAATGCGACGACGTTCGGCCCGTCAGGCGAAAAGTAAATTGTGGTAATAAATTGGGGACATTCCTGATTGAATGTATTAGTACATTCAATCAGGAATGTCCCCATTAGTTGCTCAGAGCCGCATCAAAACTGAGCCCCAGGTAAAGCCACCGCCAAACGCCTCCATCAGTATCAGCTGACCTTTTTGCACGCGTCCGTCACGAATACCAACATCAAGCGCCATAGGTACGGACGCGGCTGATGTGTTGCCGTGGTCCTGCACCGTAAGAATAACTTTTTCCATCGGCAGGCCGAGCCGTTTAGCCGTCGCCTGGATAATGCGGATATTTGCCTGGTGCGGAATCAGCCAGTCCAGTTCACTCTGCTCTATGCCGGCTTTCTCTAGCGCCTCGGTCGCAAGGCCGCCCAATGTTTTAACTGCAACCTTGAAGACTTCGCTGCCGCTCATCTGAATAGCGGCCTCATCGGTACCGGCTTTTGCCAGTTGCTTGGATGCGCCAACCGGGTAGTACAAGAGATCCTTGTATTGCCCGTCGGCGCCAAGGTGGGTCGACAAAATGCCAGGTTCTTCGGACGGCTTGACGATGACTGCGCCGGCACCATCGCCGAACAACACGCAGGTATTGCGATCACTCCAGTCCATGAGTTTGGTAATACATTCGGCGCCCATTACCAACGCACACTTGGCGTCGCCTAGGCGAATAAACTTGTCCGCCATCGTCAGTGCGTAGATGAATCCGGTACAGGCAGCTTCGAGACTGAACGCGGTGCAGGCCGGAATTCCCAGGCGATGCTGGATCAGCGTCGAGACGTTTGGAAATATCAGGTCCGGGGACGTCGTACCGGTAATAACAAGGTCAATATCAGCAACATCAACCCCGGCATCCTCAATCGCCTTCTTCGCCGCCTCAACGCACATATCCGATGTCGTCTGGTCTTCGGCAACGACGTGCCGGCGTTCGACGCCGGTGCGAGTACGAATCCATTCGTCTGACGTATCGACGATCTTTTCAAGATCGAAGTTCGTCATGATACGTTCGGGTAAGTATCGACCCGTACCTACGATGCGTGAATACGTCATGCGGTTTCCTTTTGCAGCAGCGCACCGATCTGTTGCGGTAACTGGTTGCGAACCTCAACGACGGCCGTATCGATCGCATGCTGAAACGCATACGCATCCGCGCTGCCGTGACTTTTGATAACAATACCATTTAGCCCAACCAGAGTCGCACCGTTGTAATTGCGCGAATCCATCTCGACCGCGAGTTTGCGCAATACCGGGCGAGCAAGAAGCGCCTGGAGCTTCGTCATCCAGTTGCGGGTGAACGCACGGCGAAGATAATGCTTCGCCAGGCCAACCGTGCCCTCCATCGTCTTCAGTGCAACGTTACCGGTGAAGCCGTCGGTCACCACAACATCGGCTTTACCGGAAAAAAGATCGCTGCCTTCGATGAAACCGACGTAGTTCAGCGAACTGTTCTGCAGCAGGGTCGCGGCGTCCTTGATTGTGCCATGGCCTTTCGTATCTTCGGCACCGATATTGAGCAGTGCTACTTTAGGTTTTTCGATGCCGAGAATATCCGATGTGACGATCGAACCCATGACCGCGTACTGGAACATGTGCTCGGCACTGCCCTGCGTATTCGCACCAAGATCCAGCATATGCAGCGAGCCACCGATCGACGGGAGCTCGGCAATAATTGCCGGGCGATCGATACCGGGGAGCATTTTCAAAACGAATTTTGCAGTCGCCATCAGTGCCCCGGTATTGCCGGCGCTAACACAGGCGTCGGCCTCACCTGACTTGACCAGGTTGATCGCGACACGCATCGATGAGTCTTTCTTCTTGCGGAGCGCCTCGACCGGCGCTTCCGACATGCCGACAATCTCGCTGGCATGCTGAATATGCAATCGAGGTTCGTCGCCTACGATTCGCTCGACGAGCTCGGAAAGTTCGCTCTCATTGCCGACCAGGATAAGGTCCAGATGCACGTATTTCTTCAAGCAACGCGCAGCCGCGCGCACAACAACCTCAGCGCCAAGGTCGCCGCTCATTGCATCGAGTGAAATAGTTGAGTGTGATCCCACCGTTAGATGGACCGGAACAACGCCGGCCGATCAGGGGATGAGCTTACTCTTCGTCGTCAACGGACTCAGGTTTCGACACAACCTGTATGCCACGGTAAAAACCGTCCGGCGTTACGCGGTGGCGCAAATGCGTCTCGCCCGAGGTCGGGTCGACCGACAATGCTGGCTTCTTCAGCTTGTCGTGTGAGCGTCGCGCGCCACGCGTTGCTGGGGTCCTGCGACTCTTTTGAACAGCCATAATCTTCTCCTGCCCGTGCTTCCTGGTGGGCTTTATTGATCCTGTGTCATCTGCGCGCGCAGTGCGGCAAACGGTTTCGTCTTGTCTTCCTGCTGGTCCGGCTCAGCGAATAATGCCTTGCACGAAGCCAGATCAACATGCATCGCCGAAAACGGCAATGCCATAATCAGCAGTTCTTCCACGATATCCAGCGGCCGAAGCTCGCTCTCTTGCAGCTCCCAGACCTCGTGGTCTTCATACCCTTCTGCCGTCTCTTCCTGCCTCAGCAGCAGCAAGTCTGCCTCAGTTTCGAGCGACAGCTTGAACAACTCGAGACAGCGCTGACAGACTGCATCCAGCTTCGCGGTCAACTGGCAATGCACCTGTGGCAGCTCACGCCGCGCGTCGGCAAAGCCGAATTGCAGCGATCCTACAATCAGCGAATCGCGCCACCGGGCCGGCACTTTCGCCGCTTCCAGCGCAGCCAGATCAGCCTCCACGACTGAAGACAGCTGCTGAAAACCGCTAAGTTTCTCAGCAATTTCAATAACTTGCCCGGCCGCCGCCCAATCGGCCGCGGTTCGGCGGTCTCGCAGCGGATTAGCCATGGCGCGCGCATAATAAGGACCACAGCGGCCACTGTCAAAGCGACTCGCAATGCCGGGATACAGAAATACTAGCGGTCCGCCGCAAACCCGGTAATATTCGCAGCGACTGTCTTAACGTTCTGATTTGTTTATGCAAAATCCATCCGCCCCCGCCATCGTGCTCGCTTCCTCGTCGCCTTACCGGCGCGGGCTGCTGGAGCGCTTTCTCAACGACTACGAGACGGTGTCTCCCGACATCGACGAGCGCAACGAACTCGGGCTGGAACCGGCCGAGCTCGCCACGCACCTGGCACGAAAGAAAGCCGAGAATGTTGCGGTCAAAGCCCGCGACTCCCTGATCATCGGTGCCGACCAACTCGCCGTCTTGAATAATACCGTGCTCGGCAAGCCAGGCGACCACCAGAAAGCTGTCGAGCAGTTACTTGCCGCCTCCGGTCACGTGGTGACCTTCCTGACGGCCGTCTGCATCCTCGATCAGGTCAATCGAACGCGTTACGAGCACATTGACAAAACCACGGTGAGTTTTCGGGAGTTCGATCGGCGACTGGCTGAGGCGTATCTGCGTCTCGATGAACCATACGATTGCGCCGGCAGCTTCAAGCTCGAGGGCGCCGGGTTTGTATTGTTCGAATCGGTCAAGACAGATGACCCGACGGCACTGATCGGGCTACCGATGATCTGGGTGGCCGACCGCCTGCTACAGCTGGGTTACCTGTCAACACAAGTAACCTGAACCGAGAGATAATGGGGACATTCCTGATTTGATGTACTAGTACATCAAATCAGGAATGTCCCCACTAGCCCCTCCGATCATTGCTTGCGGGCGCGCCTCGCGTCCGCGATTCCAACCGTCAGAAATCGCTCCAGATCATCCGGCAATGGCGCTGTAAAGTGCAGGTCATTGCGGCTGCTGTCCACAAAGGAGATTGACTGAGCGTGCAAAAATAAGCGCGGCAGACCGGCCTGCTTTGCGTCAAAGTTGGCGTCTCCGTCCCCGTAACGCTCATCACCGACAATCGGGTGCCCTGTGTGCTGCAGGTGGACGCGAATCTGGTGCGTTCTACCGGTGACGGGTGAACACTGCAGCAAACTGTACAGCCCGTAGGAATGCGAGAGGCTTACCCGGGTCTGCGCCGTCTTGCCGTTCTCACTGACGATCACGTGGCGCTCACCGCCACGCCGGTTCTCGACCTGCAATGGCACATCGATGAGTTGCTCACCGTACTGCCAGTCGCCGACAACAAGGGCCAGGTAGTTCTTCTCGACCTGCCCCTCGCGGAACAGCTCATGCAGCTCCCGAAGCACGCTGCGTCGCTTGGCCAAAACGAGGCAACCTGAAGTCTCCCGATCGATGCGGTGCACCAGCGACAGTTCCTTGAGATCCGGTCTGGCATGGCGTAAAAGCTCGACAGCCCCGTGGCTAATACCGCTGCCGCCGTGCACGGCCAGGCCTGTCGGCTTGTCTATGACCAGCAAACGCTTGTCCTCATAGATCACATGCTCAAGCAGGCTCTGCGCCTTTTTGTCCGGGGGCGCCGCCGCCGCACTCCGAATGCGTGCCGGTGGGATGCGGACCTCGTCACCCTCGAGTAGCTTGTACTCTGCCCGGATGCGGCCGCCGTTGACCCGCACCTCGCCGCGCCTGAGCAGCCGATACACGCGACTCTTGGGCACGCCCGGCAGCTCATTTCGCAGAAAATTGTCGATACGCTGTCCGGCCCGCTCGGCATCGACCGTGACTTTGCGGACCCCCGTGACGTGAGTCCCAGCGGCATCTTTGGACTTTTCGTGCATGATCAATAACTTGAAGTGGGGTTAGGGTGTGCTATATTACCGCCCTGAGGCCTCCCGGGATACAAACAGGACAGGCCTCACGACCCGGGCGGTACCCTATCGTGGATTGACCGCCTACAGTTTCCACCCGTAGCAACTACTCCACTGGTTTGTAGTTGCTGCGACACATTGTGGTCCCGCAGGTTGCGGAACCGAATTTCAGATGGCAGCGAGCACGGATTCCGGCTGGCGCCAGAGCGGCAAAGCCGCAGGGCATTCATGCTGATTTTTTCATGGGTACTGACCCTCTTTAGTCAAACCCGATTCGAAATTGCGAATAACTTCGACGGCGCAATCCCGCGCCGGCTTTCTATGCGTGACCTCCCCTGCGCCCGCTCGGCGGCGCTACGCCCCGATTTGCTGTCCTGCAACACACTTCAAGTAGGGCACTATGAAAAGAATGCTAATCAACGCAACTCAGGAAGAAGAGTTGCGCATGGCGATGGTCGATGGCCAACGCATATACGACCTAAACATCGAAGCACCGGCTAGCGAACGCAAAAAAGCCAACATATACAAAGGAAAAATCACACGCATCGAGCCCAGCCTCGAAGCTGCCTTTGTCGACTACGGCTCAGAACGCCACGGCTTCCTGCCGCTGAAAGAAATATCCAGCGAATACTTCGTCAAGGAAAACAAGTCCGGCGGTAAACCCAGCATCAAGGACGTCCTGAAAGAAGGCCAGGACATTGTCGTGCAAGTCGACAAGGAAGAACGCGGTAACAAGGGCGCCGCGCTGACGACGTTTGTCAGCCTCGCCGGCCGCTTCATCGTCCTGAAACCAAACAAGGACCGCTCCGGCGGCGTGTCTCGGCGCATCGTCGGCGACGACCGCGACCTGGCCCGCAAGTCCCTGAACGAGATCGTCGTGCCGGACGGCATGAGCGTGATTCTGCGCACCGCAGGAATCGATCGCACTGCCGAAGAACTGGCCTGGGATCTCGAGAACCTGCTGACCATCTGGACGGCCATTCTCAATGTGGTACTCGAGCGGCAATCACCCTTCCTGATCTATCGAGAGAGTGACTCAGTGGTGCGTGCGTTGCGCGACTACCTGACCAGCGAGATCGGCGAGATCCTGATCGACAACGAAGAGACCTACAACGAGGCTCGCGAATTCGTCGAACAGGTGATGCCACAGAACCTGAAGAAGCTGAAGCATTACGAGGACCCCGTACCGCTGTTCACTCGATTCCAGATCGAGACGCAGATCGAATCGGCATTTGCGCATGCGGTCAACCTGCCCTCCGGTGGCAGCATCGTTATCGACCATACTGAAGCCATGGTGTCGATTGACGTCAACTCGGCGCGTGCCACTAAAGGTGGGGACATTGAGGCTACCGCCCTGAACACCAACCTTGAAGCCGCCGACGAGGTTGCGCGGCAACTTCGCATCCGAGACCTGGGCGGCCTGGTCGTAATCGACTTCATCGATATGGGCCCGCAAAAACACCAGCGTGAAGTCGAAAACCGACTGCGCGAGGCCGTGCGGCAGGATCGAGCGCGCGTACAGATCGGCAAGATCAGCCGCTTTGGACTCCTGGAAATGTCACGCCAGCGGTTGCGTCCGTCCATTGGCGAGTCGGCCTACCAGACCTGTCCGCGTTGCAGCGGCTTCGGCACGATACGTAGCGTTGAATCCCTGGCGCTCGCGATTCTGCGCATCATCGGCGAAGAGGTGCGCAAAGAGCGCACGTCGAAAGTCATCGCGCAACTACCGGTCGAAGTTGCCACCTACCTGCTGAATGAAAAACGCGACTGGGTTCGGGGGCTTGAATCACAGCACGACACGCAGGTCGTTCTGGTTGCCAACTCGGCGCTGGAAACACCGCATTACGAAGTTCGACGCGTTCGCGACGACCAGATGGAACTCGCCGAGAATGCCGGCGTCAGCTATGAGCTTTCGCATACCGTCGTAGAACCTGAGTCACCGCAGGAAGTACTCGCACGCAAAGCCGTCGAGCAACCGGTTGTCGCCACCCTCAAACCCAGCACCGCGGCACCGAAACCTCAGAAAGCACAGCCGCCTGCCGGCAAAGGGTTCTGGGCGAGCATCCTGTCGATCTTCGGTGGCGCTGAAGAAGAGGAAAAACCGAAAGGCCGGGGTCGAAGCCAGGCCAGCGGTGGGCGTCGCGCGCAGCAATCGCGACGCCGTGGGGGCAGCGATTCGCACAAGACGGGCACCAAGCGTGGGCCACAGAGAAAGAAAGCAACGAAGAAGGCGGCTGGCAAGAAGACCGGCACCAGGAAGGCGCCACAGAGAAAAGCGGCGTCCAAGAAGACCGCGACGAAAAAGCAAGCGGCAGACGACACGCAGAACAAGGCAACGCAGGCAAAACCTGCGCAAGAAACGTCCGACCAGTCAGGCGGCGAGCAACAACGCAGTTCACGGAATCGCCGCAGCCGTGGCGGGCGCAGACGGCGTCGTACGGCGGATAAGCCAGAGCAGACCACCGATACAAAACAGACCGCAACGGACAGCAGCCGTCCGCCGCCGAAACAAGAGCAAGCTTCAGCTAAAACGGATCACCAGGCCGCGCAAGAACCGAAACGCAAACCCAAACAGGATTCGGGCGCTCCTCGCGCGCGCACCGATGAGGAGCGTGCACGCGACGCTGCTAAACCTGCCGCGGATTCCAAACCCGAACGGAAAAAGACAGCCGACAAGACTCAGGATAAGACACCAAAAACCGCCCCGGCTGAAAAGGCGTCACCGCCTGCAGCTGCAAAGCCTGCTGACAAGCCGGTCGAGCCAGCTGCAAAGCCTGAACGCACCAAGCCGCCTGAGGCAGCGGAAAAACCCGCAAGCAAGAGTGCCGACAAGCCAGCGCCGGCCAAGAAACCTCCGACAGACGGCAACGGAGCGTCAGCAAAACCGAAATTGCTGCCATGGGAGGCTCAACCCGCCGTCAAGCCTGAGCCGAAGCCAGCTGCCAAGGCGAAACCGGCAACTGCTCCGACAGCAGAGCCGAAACCTGCACCGAAGCCAGAGGCGGCCCCCGCCAGCAAACCGGAACCCGCTACTCCTCCGCCGTCAAAGCCGGAAAACAAACCGTCGGAGCCCGCGCAGGACTAGGGTTACTTTACGGAGAGCGTCTCGAGCAGTCCTCGAGACGCTTCTTCAACCAGGTCAAGCACCCGCTCGAAGCCGGAGGCACCGCCGTAGTACGGGTCCGGCACTTCGCGTTCCTGCGCCGATGAGAATTCGAGGAACAATCGCACCTTTCTGTGATGCTCCGGCGGCGACTGGTCCTTGAGGCGTTCGAGGTTATCCAGGTCCATAGCGATGATGTAGTCGAAATGCTCGAAGTCATCGTCGCTGACGCGTCGCGCGCGCAGATCCCCAAGCGCGATGCCGCGACGCTCAGCCGCGGCCTTGGCGCGCCGGTCCGGCGGATCGCCGACGTGATACGCATGCGTACCCGCGGAGTCCACAACGATCCGTTCGCCCAGACCCGCCTGCTCGACATGATGACGAAACACCCCCTCCGCCGTCGGGGAACGACAGATGTTGCCCATGCAAACAAAAAGCACGGATATTTTCTCTTTTATTTCAGACATTAATAGTTCTTACTTAAAGTTAATTATCAGTAGCCGGCGACCGCGTCGTGCGGGGCGCGCAATATTACAGACTATCCAGCGCGAGGAAAATTCGCTGCAATCGACATGATGCGCGCACCATGAACTTCTGTCTGTCACAACCGCATCACGGCCTCGGATGATCCTCGTCAGATTCACATTGACCAAGCTCATAGTCATAGCGACCGCCCTTGTCGAGGCAGTCATCGACGTCGGATGAAGTCACGAAAAGCGTAATCACCCAAACACAAAAGAGAAGCAGTGTGACACCAAACAGAAACCCAAGAACTGCGGTCAGCTTTCGATCCCAGACTGAAGCGCCCTGTTTGTTATGACGTTTGAGCATCTAGTCCCCTTACCGCTGCCGACGATTCCGCGTTAATCCAAACATGCTCGCACTATGCCATTGCGCAGAGTGATCTGAGTATGAAAGCGGTCACAATGCGAACCAAGCAACGCCGCCGGGAAGCGACCAGGTATTGACGTCGAAATGTCGTGCGCTGATCTTGCCTGACAGGCTACTTGTGCTTCAGCATCTTGAGGGTGCGCTTGGCACGAGCGCGGCGCAGGTCGTCGAGGCTTTGCATCGTCACCGTATCCGTCGCCTTGATGGCGTCATCCATCTCCGCGCTAATCGCCGGTGCATTTTCGATCTTCAGCCGATGTTTGCCGAGCATTATGACGTCGTCACTATGCAGCACTGATTTGACGACGATGCGGGAATTCACTGTCGTGCCATTCGTGCTGTTCAAATCAACCAGTATGATGGCATTGTGATAGACCTGCAGCATTGCGTGCATCTTGCTGACGAACGGATCCTCGATGAGTATGTCGGCTGTTTCACCACGGCCGATGACGTACTGTCGCTCGGTCAGCTCATACTCCGCCACGGTCTCCCCGTCACAAGTAACGATAACGCGCGGTACAGGCTCTTCGGCCTCTCGCTCTGCCATCGGCTCCATCGTCTCGATCGCCTGCTCATTGAGTGCGCCCGGCCAGCCACACGACGCCTCGTGTAACTCCATGCAGATGTCCACCGGAAACACGTTCTCGCTGCGTTCGCCACCCGCCGCAATCAGACGTGTACGCAAGTAGATCATCGTCTCCCGCTCTGTCAGCGGATTTAGCGAGTACGTCGCCGGATGGCGTCGAGCGACACTACGCATTCCGTCCTGCCGCGGCAGCGACGACAGACCCTCTTTGCCACTAAGAACGATGCGCAGCGAATAATTGCCGAGCGTATCCAAAGCTGCCAGCCAATTGAGCAAGCGCAGGGCGCTCATCGTCATTTGATCGGCATTGTCAATGAAGAGTACCGGGGGACGTTCGAGCCGGGTCTGCTGCGTCAGGAAGGAATTGAGCTTGTGAAGCAGCTGGTCGTCAGGCTCGGACGCGGTCTGCACGCCAAACTGAGACAGCATATCGACCAGCAGGCGGCGCGGCACCAGGTGCGCGCCCTCTACGAGCGCTACGGCCGCGTCACGCGAGGACCAGGCCAGCTGCTCCCTCATGATTGTGCTCTTGCCTGAGCCGGTGGGTCCTTGCAGCAACGCGAAGCCGTTGTCCTGGCTGAGCGTCGCGGATAGGAAGCGCAGCGCATCCTGGTGCGACTGGTAAGCAACGATGAGTCCGTTGTCGGCATCTTCGCCGAATGCTCTGCTGCTTATTGAAGAATCGTATGAGTGCATGATTTTATAGTTCTTATTATAGGCCTGATTATGGCGCAATTACTCAATTTCGCGTCGCCAAGATTCCATAATACAAGGATTCGCGTACGCGCGTTTGGTGCCCTGTTTCTCGACTATGCCGGCTCTCTTGCCACAAAAACGAACTTATCGTTGCTGAGCTGCTGCTCGCCGTCCCACCGGTACGCAACCAGTTTGCCGCCGCCCTCGGCCGCAACGCTGTAATCCAGGCAGGCAATATTGGGGGCCAACAGCTCCGGCGTGCTATCGAGCCAGTAGTGCCCGACGAACACGGGCGGGTCGTCGTGCGAGTATTGCAGCAGGTGGTCAGCCCCAATCCGATCTTCAGGAATGTGGCTGCGCGCTTTTTCGGGCCCCAGGAACGCCTCGCGATAGGTACGGGCATCGCCGTCGAACCAACGGACACGAACCTCATGTCGCGCATGACCGTACTTGTCGAAAAACTCGTGTCCCTTGGGCAACTCAATCTCTTTACCTTTTAACAGGATCTCGATGGCGTCGCGTTCGCTGCGCCCCTTTCTCGAGGCGCGCACCAGCAGGTTCTCATCGAGATACTGATTAATCGATGGAAAGCAAAGTTCCAGATCTCGAATCAGGGTATCGTCCCAGCACGCATGTACGACG
>Ga0316201_10000040_pt1 | contig 48453 bp, 45 predicted proteins | sample CS6wburrow_MG_FD_204516 | JGI IMG/M metagenome (GOLD analysis project Ga0316201, IMG submission 204516) | Coastal sediment microbial communities from Delaware Bay, Delaware, United States - CS-6 worm burrow | ecosystem: Environmental > Aquatic > Marine > Coastal > Sediment | place: USA...
GAACCGGACCTGGCGTGATGGCTGGCTCAACGAGGGTTGGACCAGCTATCTCGAGTACCGGCTCATGCAGGTCATCTATGACGAAGATCGCGCTGATGAGGAGAACCTGATCAGTTACCGCGAGCTACTGCTCAACTTTGAGACGGTCGACCCTGAATACCAGGCACTGGCACCCGACATACGTCACGTAGACCCCGAAGGGGACAGCGGCTCAATCGCCTACCACAAGGGCAACCTGTTCCTGCAATACCTCGAGAACAAGTTCGGTCGGGCTCTGTTCGATCAGTTCATCACAGACTATTTCAACGAGTTCGCATTCAAGGGCATTACGACTGAAGAATTTGTCGACTTTCTCGACGAACGCCTGCTCTCGGCCCACCAGGGCGTTGTGGATCGCGCCCAGGTTGAGAAGTGGATGTACGAACCCGGGCTACCAGGGGATGCACTCTTGCCCTCGTCTGCAAACCTGGATGCTGCTGCCGAACTGGCGGCAATGTGGTCGAAGGGCGAGATCGATGTTTCTGGTCTGCCGATTTCAGACTGGAGCCCGCAGGCAACGATTCATTTCATCAACAGCCTCGACGCCGACCTGTCCACAGACAAGCTCAGTGAAATCGACGCTGCACTGGGCCTGAGCGAGACACGCAACGCAGAGATCGGCAGGACCTGGTTTATACAGGTCGCAGAGCGCCGGCACCGTCCGGCCTATGATGGTCTCGCCAGGCACCTGCAGCGATTTGGCCGCACCCGACTCGTGCGGCCCGTCTATGTCGCACTTGCGCAGAATGGCGAAGATGCCGCTTTGGCAGAACAATTGTTTGGCGAAGCCCGTGGCGGCTATCACCCGCTGACCAATGCCAGTATCGAACGTGCCTTCAGGAGAATGTCCGAAACGGCCGAGTGATGGCGAAAATGCCGAACCTCAACTATTCTTGAAGCACTTGTACGAAGAATAGTGCACCGGAATGGAAAACAAACTGATCGTGACGTTTGAAGGCGACCACGTACTCGTTATTGCTGACGGCGACAAAGATTATCGCTATATGGAAACACTGTGGCGCGAAGTTGCAGCGACCTGTGATAAGCACGAATGTTACAACGTCCTGGGAATCGCGAATACCACGACGGCGGTTGAGGCCGTCGAGGGGTATGATCTGCCGACCATATTCAGAGAGCTCCGCATCGGACAGCACTATCGCATCGCGTGGGTTGAGACAAAACAGGACGCCCGGGATATGGTCGAATTCGTGGTGACGGTTCTTAATAATCGTGGCTTGCCCGGTCGTCTGTTTGACACAGAGGCCGAGGCGCGGCGATGGTTACTGGGTTCTGATTGAAGGAGAGTGACATGGGGATTTTCGGCAAAGTGGAACATGCGATCGCGATCGCGCTACTCACACTCATGGCTATCGTCGTCATTTCTGGTGTGCTCGAAGTTGCTTACGTCATATTCACCGACCTGATGCAGCCACCGGGTTTTTTCCTTGGGGTCGAAGACCTGTTCGACATTTTCGGCCTGTTCCTGATGGTGCTCATCGGGCTTGAACTCATGACAAGCATCGAGATGTACCTCGATAGCAATACGATCCATGCCGAGCTGATGTTTCTCGTCGCCCTCACCGCCGTGGCGCGGAAAATCGTCATTCTCGACGCGAAGTCAATTGACGCCATGACCGTGTTCGCCATCGCCGCACTCGTGATCGCATTATCTGGCGGTTACTACATCATCAAACAATCGAGCAAACCGCGAGCAGCCTCGTGAACGATACGTGTTATTCCGGAACTTGCTTCTGCGGCGACGGCTCAGAACTGCCACAAAACGCCAACTGCCGGTAGCAGCGGCATCCAGTAGTCGACTCCGCGCTCAAACACATCCTCGCCAGTATCTGCATCTTCCTCGAAATCCCAGTCGAGACAGCACTCATTGCTACGGTTAAAGAGATTTGATACCTCGACAAAGGCCATAAACGAACCACGTCTCAACTGCCATGTGCGACTAATACGGAAATCCACGCTGGCGAATGTTTTAAGCCGCTCGGCATTACGCGGCCCGGCGACAGCAATGAAAACGGGCTCACCATCGTCATCCACACCGTCGTCGATAAGCTCCAGGTCGGTGGTCGGCCAGCCCGAATGAATACTGGTTGCCAATGAGACGTCCCAATCATCGCCGAACCAGCTCAGGCCACCCTGCACCGCGTGCCGTTGATGCCAGCTGCGATACTCGTCAACGCCGTTGATTCGGTCAGTCGCATCGGACAAGGTATAACTTGCCCACCACGTGAACGGACCGTTAGCCCTGTCCAGCATGATCTCGAAGCCCCGCGACCGCGCGCTGCTCGGATCGAGGCGAATACGATCTGGCTGCACCTCCGGAATGAGCCCCAATGGATCGAACAGGTTTTCGAAGCGAGGCCGAACCCGGTGCATCTTTTTCTCAAAAACCTCCACACGCAGCGAGTACTCGCCCTTGAAGAGGTGACGCACGCCGGCAATCAGGTGATCCGACTTTTGCGCAGGCCAGAAATTTGTAATTCCGTCTTCGATCTGCAGGTCGTTGATGCCTTGTGACTGGTGGTATCGACCCCAGCTCAGGCGCAGCTCCGTGTTCGACCCCAGCGATCTCATAAGACTAAAACGCGGACTCAGTTGCGAATCCGACGATTGATCCGTGTATGTCTGGTCGTCCCAACGCAGACCCCATTCAAGCACTGTTTTTTCCGAGACCCGCATGCGATCCGAAAAATACAGCGAGTAGTTGCTGCCTCTCGGATCTGCCATGGCGGAAAAATCGCTCGTCTCGGGCTGATCTTCAAACATTGCCTGCAATCCGAAGTACTCAGCAGTATTCGCGTAGTCGTAATGTGCGCGAGAATACGTAGCCTCGATGCCCCATTGCACCAGGTGCTTTTTCGAAGAGGCCCAGGTCCAGTCCTGGCGAAAACTGAACTGCTCGATATCACGCTCATCACGGACTGTGGCGACGAGTTTTTCTGCGTCGCCCAGTGAGCCCCTGCGGTTGTTGTCGAATCTAACCCCGGAAATGACCAGCTTGCTACTGAGTTCATCTGACCAGCGATTCTCAAGTTGGGCCCACAGCTGCGCGTTGTGGGTCTTGCTGACAACTCGCTCAAACTCGGCCGGTTCGGATTCGAGAATGACCTCGACGCTATCGTTAGCAAACAAAGCATTGAACGACAGCGTGACATCTGGCGAGATGTCAAAACTGTATTCACCGAAAATGTCATAGTAGGAGGGGCTGCCGAATTCCGGGTCGATGATCAGGTCCAGGTTGCCGCGACGTGCCGACACCAGCCAGTTACGATCCGCTTCATTACCAGCCGTCAGGAACGATGTGTTAAAGACACTGATGCCGACCTCGGTATGCCTGGGTTCGACCGATTCGAGTGACTCCATCAGAACCAGGCCACTCATGCGATCACCGAATCGAACCGGGAAGCCCCCCGTGAATACCTCAACACCCTCAATTGCGCGCGAGTCGATCGCACTGAAGATGCTCTGATAGTCGCGAATATGAAACGGATCGAACAGACCGTGACCGTTCAGCATGATGCCAATTTCACCATCCTCACCACCCCGGAAATGCGTCTTCGCCGAGGCCCCGCTCGCGGCTGCGCCGGGCAGGCGTTGCACAACGCGCATCGGATCCTCCCCGAGATCCGGCATGTTCTGAATAGTGCGCTGATCGATCGAGAAGCGTGACGCTGCAAGCTCACTCAGGATTTCGTATCGGCTTGCCGAAATGACGACGTTTTCGATTTCCGGCCGGGCAGCTTGCGCCGTCTGCAAGGCAGTTTTACTCGCGGCTTGCGGCCCGTCGTCACTGCGAATAACGAGGTAGACGCCGGCCACGGAACGAATCGTCAAATTATGCGGCCGCAGGATTTCGCGGACGATGTCGACAGGTTCAGTGGCTTCGGGCTCAGCAGCAACCATCAGGTCAGCCGAGACCAGGTTCGTGCTGTAGGCGAAGGGAACGCCAGCGTCGCGATACTCGTCGATGACGTCAGCTACAAGTCGTCCCGTGAAGGGCACAGCGTCGGCCGCGGCGGCCAGACCGGCTGCCGACAGCAAGCAAATCATAACCAGTAGTGCGCGCAACATGGTGCTACTGGCGGCTACTCGAATCCAGACTCACGAAGATAGTTCCCCCGTCTATGCGATAACCAAGATCCTCACCCGCCATGCGAAATTCCAGTTCGCTGCGCGGATCCATTTCGACGGCACCTCTCAGGATACCGTCTCTTGCAACTGTTTCAGCAACATCAGTCTCGTACTCGACAACAAGTCCGATCTCACGAGCAGTCATTTGCAGGAAGTCGTAAGTCGACCTGCCGTCCATGTCGAGAGTGGGTGCCATTTCCTCAGCCCAGGCCCAGACGGCGCCAAAGCTGTCGATATCCAGCACGCTCGGGCTCGCTCCACCAGACACTGTCATTTGTTGTCCGGCGACAGCGACCGCCTGTTCAACGTATACGCCGTCAACGGACACCTGGCCTTCACGCACGCGCACGATCAGGTCCCGGGCATCCACAGTCGTCATGTACTGCGTACCAAGGTGCCTGACGAGCCCGTGGTCCGTGTTGATTTCGAAGCCAGACCCTGTAATGGCGGTCATCGTGGCCGGTTGCGAATCGAAATAGACCTGTCCCGACCTGAGGAACACGGATTCGTCGTTTGTGAATTCGATGCGCGTGTTCTTGTCGATGCGCAACGAACCACCGTTGGCCCATTCCAGGCTGATAGCGGCATCGTTACCGGTCTCAATGATCTGGCCAACGTAAACCGATGAAAGATCACTTGCCTCCTGCATCAGCGACTGTTCGCCAACCAGGTAAATCGCACCATGATTCTTCGCGATCGTCGCGACCTGAACAGGCTGCACATTGTCCACCTGTAGTGCATTGAAACTGATCGCAATACCAAGCACGATCGTGGCCGCAATTGCGAATTGCGTAAGGCGCCGTCGTAGTTTCACCTTGCCTGCAACCGACTGCCACTCGGCCATCACGGCCTCGCGAACGACATGCTCATCCTCGCTTGGCGGCGCAGGCCGGGGCGTCGCTTTCTCAAGCAGTTCTTCTACAATGTCATGACTTCGCATCGATTAGACCTCGCTCATCGGCGCCTTCAACCAGGGCGCTATAGACATCTGCAAACGCACGCTTGGCACGCGCAAGCAACGATTGTGTCGCTTCCGTGCCAATCTCCAGTCGCGTAGCTATTTCCTTCACCGAATGACCCTCTATGTATTTCCACTCCAGTACATTGCCGTAATTGGCGGGCAGCCTGTCGAGCGCTACCTGGATAAGGCGTAGTACCTCAACCCGCTGGTAGTGCCGCTCGGGGCTATCTTGTAGAGGTGCCTGGAAGGAATCGACAGCTGCCTGGATCTCGGGGAAGTCTTCGACCAACACAATGTGGTCCCTGTACCGTCCCTGCTTCGAAAGCCAGTCGCTGATCTCGTTGCGGCATATTGCGCACAACCAGGTGAACAGCGCCGATTCGGCGCGATAGGTATGCATTTTCCGGACAGCGCGCGTCAGGACGATCTGCACAACCTCCCTGGCGCCCTCCGGATCGTCACCCAATCGCACCATGGCGAACCGATAGAGTCTCGCGAAGTTATCCTCGAAAAAGCGATCAAAGGCTCTCTGGTCACCCGCAAGTAACTGCTTTACAAGCCTTTTGTCATCGAGATAAACCGGCATAGCGTCCATTCTCCCAGTACCTGCCCGAATAGACGGGCAACGGGGGGGAAATCGGTCGCTATGATTGTACGCGCCGCGGGCTTTTTAGCGCTTCATTGCCTCGAAGAACTGGGTATTGGTCTTCGTGTCCTGCATTTTGTTAAGTAGGAACTCAACAGCCGCGAGCTCGTCCATCGGGTGCAGGACCTTGCGCAGGACCCACATCTTCTGCAGTTCTTCAGGAACGGTCAGCAATTCTTCCTTGCGCGTTCCGGAGCGATTAATGTTGATCGCCGGGAACACACGCTTCTCGGCAATACGGCGATCCAGGTGGATTTCCATGTTGCCGGTGCCCTTGAACTCTTCGTAGATGACTTCGTCCATCTTCGATCCCGTGTCGACCAATGCCGTCGCGAGAATCGTCAGGCTTCCGCCCTCTTCAATGTTACGCGCAGCGCCAAAGAACCGTTTTGGCCTGTGCAGAGCATTCGCATCCACACCGCCGGTCAGCACTTTGCCGGATGAGGGTACAACCGTGTTGTAGGCACGCGCGAGACGCGTAATCGAATCGAGCAAGATCACAACGTCGCGCTTGTGTTCCACGAGACGCTTGGCCTTTTCGATCACCATTTCAGCTACCTGAACGTGACGACTGGCCGGCTCGTCGAACGTGGACGACACCACTTCGCCGCGAACCGTGCGCTCCATCTCGGTAACCTCTTCCGGGCGCTCATCAATGAGCAGCACGATGAGATCTACATCCGGGGAGTTAGCGCAAATTGCCGATGCCATGTTCTGCAGCAACATCGTCTTGCCCGCCTTCGGCGGCGAAACGATCAATCCTCTCTGGCCTTTGCCGATCGGCGCAACCATGTCGATGATGCGCGCCGTCAGGTCCTCGGTACTGCCGTTGCCCTGCTCGAGCGGCAATCGCTCGGTCGGGAACAGCGGTGTCAGGTTCTCAAACAGGACCTTGGTGCGCGCGTTCTCTGGTGAGTCGTGGTTAATCTGCCCGACTTTGAGCAACGCGAAATAGCGCTCACCATCTTTTGGCGGCCTGATGAGGCCGGATACCGTATCACCGGTACGCAGCGCAAAGCGCCGAATCTGGCTTGGGCTGACGTAAATATCATCAGGGCCGGCCAGGTAGGAGCCATCCGAAGAGCGCAAAAAGCCGAAGCCGTCCTGCAAGATCTCCAGGACACCGTCGCCATAAATGTCTTCACCATTCTGCGCATGTGCCTTGAGAATCGCGAAGATCATGTCTTGCTTGCGCTGGCGCGCGAGACCTTCGAGTCCGAGCTTTTCACCGAGCGTGACAAGATCGGCCGCCGGCCGGTTCTTGAGCTCACTCAGATTCATGCTGTTTTTGCTCGCTTCGAGCTGCTCGGGCGGAATTACCTCGACGTTGCCATCATCTTCCGGATACTCGGAATTCTGAGGCCGGCGACGCCGACGGCGATTCGAGCTGCCCTTGTTCTTGTTGCCGGACTTGTTGGGTCGGCTGTTTGTTTGATTACCCAAGTACCCTCTCACAGATTGGAGTCCAGGAATTCCGTTAGTTGCGATTTGGAAAACGCACCTACTTTCTGAGCCTGGACTGCGCCATCTTTAAATAGCATTAGTGTGGGAATGCTGCGGATGCCGAACTTGGCCGCTATATTCGGGCTTTCGTCGACATTCAATTTTACGACCGACATCTTGTCGGCGTACTCTGTCGCAGCTTCATCGAGAAAAGGAGCGATCATTTTGCATGGACCGCACCATTCAGCCCAGAAATCGACCAGGGCAGGTTTTTCAGAATTAATGACGTCAGCATCAAAATTGCTGTCATTGGTGTGCACGAGATTATCGCTCACCGGCTACTTCCTCCACGTAAAAACGGAAATCGAACTCTATAAAATGGATGACGCTGCCTTCGCTATCAGGCACTATGTCGCAGCTATGTTGCCGAGTAACTCAGGCTTCTTTGACGAATCGATGAATGCGAAACTGGCAGGTGCGACGATTGTCGCGTCGAATTAAGGCCAATTTGAACGCGTCACGAGACATTTTGCAAGCATTTAATGCACTTTTTAAGGCCCCCCAATCATGTCAGATGACCATCTGAGCGAACTCAGATTTGATGAACTTGCGCTGCAGGACAGTGTGCGCGCGGGCATTCGTGATGCAGGCTTCGAGTTCTGCACACCCATACAGGCCAGCACCCTGCCGATCGCTCTGGAACCACGCGACGTTGCGGGCCAGGCGCAGACGGGCACGGGTAAGACGGCAGCATTCCTGGTTGCAACATTCGAAAAGCTGCTGGCCTCGACACCAGACCCCGAGAAAAAGAAACAGCCACGGGCTTTCATGCTCGCACCGACTCGGGAACTTGCGATGCAGATCGCCAAGGACGCTGAGTTGCTCGGCAAGCACACGGGATTCAAGATCGGACTGGCCTACGGCGGCACCGATTATGAAAAGCAACGACGCACTATTGAGGACGGCATCGATATCCTTATCGGTACACCCGGGCGCATCATCGACTACTTCAAGCAGGGTGTCTTTGCGCTGAACCAGGTAGAAGTTGCGGTGTTAGATGAGGCTGACCGCATGTTTGATCTTGGCTTCATCAAGGACATTCGCTATTTGCTGCGGCGCCTTCCCGACCCTGACAAGCGGCTCAATATGTTGTTCTCGGCGACGCTGTCACAGCGCGTCATGGAACTCGCTTTCGAGCACATGAACGAACCGGAACTCATTCGCATCGAGCCCGATAAGATGACCGCGGACCGTGTGCGCCAGGCCATTTTCTTTCCGTCGAATGAAGACAAGCTACCGTTGCTGGTCGGCCTGATTCGAGAGATGGGTACCGGGCGCATCATGGTATTCGTCAATATGAAGCGCGACGCCGAACGTGTCGAGGCTACACTCGAGGCCAACGGCGTGCACGCGAAAGCCATATCGGGCGATGTACCGCAGAAAAAACGACAGCGCCTGCTGCTGGATTTCCAGAGCGGCGAACTGCAGGTTCTCATAGGCACTGATGTCGCTTCTCGCGGCCTGCACGTTCCCGATGTTCAGTACGTCATCAACTATGACCTGCCGCAGGACGCGGAAGACTACGTGCATCGCATCGGTCGCACGGCGCGCGCCGGCGCGGCGGGTGATGCGATCAGTTTTGGATGCGAGTCGTATGCAATGTCACTGCCCGACATCGAAGACTTTATCGGCCACAAGATTCCGGTTGCCAATTACGACCCTGCGCTAATGCCCGAACTCATCAAACCGAAGCGCCGGCCGCGGCAACAGTCGGGGCAGCAGCGCAATCGATCCGGCGACAATCGAGGATCCCGGCGGCGACCGCCGAGAAAGTCATAACAACTCGCGGACGGCTTCGACCCCGACGAATTCACCATTCTCACGAACCGGCTCAGTCGTGTCCGGAAGGGTTACAACAACCGGCATGCGAATGCCGTACTGAGCGGCGCTTCGCAGTACCGGCACCGTATCATCCAAGAACATTGTTGTTTCGGGGTCGAACCCTTCTGCTTCCTGCAGTAAGCGCCAGAATTCCTGGTCTTCCTTTGCATGCCCGTAGTTATGCGAGCTGTGAATGCTGTCGAAGTAAGCGCTAAATCCCAGCGTGTCTTCCTTGAGCTTCAATGTATCCGGGTGCGAGTTCGTCACCAGAAGAAGCTTGATGTCCGTTGCACGGACCGTCTCAAGAAATGCCTCGGCACCGGGCAGGTATTCGATGCGGTCGTGCACTTCGTGATGTAGCGCCAGCACGTCGAAGCCCAGGCGCTCGCTCCAGTGATCGAGGCAGTACCATTCGAGATCGCCCTGAATCGACATGTACTTGGCGTATAAACGGTCGCGCGCCACCGTGTACTCCAGCCCGTTATGGCTCGCATAGCGACCCACCACGAGCTCTTTCCAGACGTAGGTGTCGAACGCCAGGTCAAGGATTGTCCCGTCCATATCGAGCATTAGCGTTTCGCAATGCTTGATTGCTGTTTTCGGATCGAATGTCACTGTTCTATACTGCGCGCCCCTGTTCGCGTCCGGATGTTTATATGAACCAGAATGAACTTATCAACCCGCTCGTCGATCTCGCCGTCGACGCGGGCAAAGCAATCCTCGAAGTCTACGCCACCGATTTCGACGTTCAAGAGAAAGGTGATGAATCTCCGTTGACGCAGGCGGATCTCGCATCGCATCACTGCATCGTCAGGGGCCTCAGTGCGCTAACGCCCGACATTCCGATCATTTCCGAGGAAGAAGGCCTGCCGAGCTTCGCTGAGCGTGGCCAGTGGCAGCGTTACTGGCTGATCGACCCGCTCGATGGCACCAAGGAATTCGTTAACCGCAACGGCGAGTTTACGGTCAACATCGCACTGATCGACTCGAACCGACCCATACTCGGCGTGGTGCACGTTCCAGTACAGGACAAGACTTACATCGGCTGTGATGGACATGGCTCCGAACTCCGTGAGGGCGGTACTACAACATCGATCCGCGTAGCCGCGGCAAGCAGCGATCCCGTGCGCATTGTGGGGAGCCGCTCGCACCGCGGCTCCAGCCTCGACGCATTTCTCGACAAGGTGGGCAAATCCGAGATGCTGCCCATGGGCAGCTCGCTCAAGTTTTGCGTCGTCGCCGAAGGTCTGGCGGACATATACCCGCGTCTTGGTCCGACCTCCGAGTGGGATACGGCGGCCGCCCAGGCGGTCGTCGAACAAGCCGGCGGAAAGGTCCTTGAACTCGACGGTAAGCCCTTGTCCTATAACGCGAAAGAAGACATCCTGAACCCATGGTTTGTGGTCATCGGGGCCGCGGACCGGGACTGGCTGGCGCTGCTTGCAAGCGACGAGTAGCATGAGCGGAAATGACCGACAAAGTCGATACTGAATCCTTCAAGAACCTCGAGCGGCTGCGCGAACTGCGGGTAAGCCATCGTGATCTTGACTACCTGATAGATCGGCTGCAACACGACCCGATGGTCGATCAGTTGCGCATCCGCCGCCTCAAGAAGCGCAAATTGCTGATCAAAGACATGATTGCGTCACTCGAAAGCGAGCTCATCCCCGATCTTGATGCGTGATCGCCCGCTGCGGCAGGCTCCTAAGGCTTGGGCCCAATGTGAATGTCGCCTCGTTCCCGGGCAAGTTCAATCTGTCTTTGGCGTTCGCGCAGGCCCGCCGCCCTTTCCTCGTCGAGGTCGTTAATGCATTTCGGGCAGGACACGCCCTCCTGGTAATCCGGAGAGGCCATTTCTGCGCTGCTTAGTGGTCGCCGGCAGGCATGACACTGAACGTAGCCACCCTCGGCGAGGTCACGATCCACCGCAACGCGCGTATCAAACACAAAGCACTCACCGTCCCACTGGTTTTCCTGGGCCGGCATCTCCTCGAGGTATTTAAGAATACCGCCCTGCAGGTGATAAACCTCATCAAAGCCGAGTTCCAGCATCAGCGCAGTCGCCTTCTCGCAGCGAATTCCGCCGGTACAGAACATGGCAAGTGGCCGATCTTTCGAGGTCTCGGCGAGCTTCTGTGCGAACTCGGGAAACTCCCGGAAGCTGTCTGTCTTGGGGTCGATCGCGTTCGGGAATGTACCAACCTCGAATTCGTAGCTGTTGCGCGTGTCGATAACGACCACATCCGGGTTTGAAATGAGTTCATTCCATTTTTCTCCGGAGACGTAGGTGCCCGTCCGCTTATGCGGCAGTATGTCGGGACGGCCGAGCGTTACTATTTCCTTTTTCAGCTTGACGCGCATGCGCCGGAACGGCGCTTCGGATACGGTGTTCCAGCGCGCTTCGACAGGACTATCGAGATCCAGAGTCTCTTCGATCCACGCAAATACGTGGCCAATCGATTCTTCTTCCCCGGTTATGGAACCGTTGAAACCCTCATTCGCGACAAGAATTGTGCCGAGCAAACTTTGCTCATCACAGACGCCCTGCAGCGCATTCTTGAAGTCTTCCGGATCCGACAAATCCAGGAAACGGTAAAACGACGCAACTTTCATTCTTCGACCTGATCCCCAGGCATGGTTAGCGACAGGATGCTATGGCGAATTTCTTCACCGAGCACGAGGCGCGCATCCGCACCAATACCGACGACATCGTCGTCAAATTCGAGCAGTCCATCACCGTTTCGCCGCAACACGTCCTGATCCTGAAGCTTCCTGATGAAATCGTGAAACAGCGTTGTATTAAAGAAATCGGGCGAATGCAATCCGTAGATCATCGAAAGGCGCTCGGCACTGAGCTGGCACATTCGCTCAAGTCGCACACGCGACAGGGTGCCCGAACCGTGCTGCACGAGAATGGCTATGACCAGGTAGAATCGCTGCAACATCGGCACCATGGCCTGTCCCAGCATCATGAGCTGGTAGGCCCGAGCAGAGCCCGCAGGCGGCCGCTCGAGTGCTGACTTGCGCTTGCGGCGATTCAGGAGTCCCTGCTCGACAAGTGCATCGACTGCCTGGGTTGTCACCTGGTCAACCTCATCGTCACCCCATTGCAGGCACAACTCCTTGCGCATGAACGGGTAGATCAGGTTCACGAGCCGCTGAATTTCAGCAAGCGGCAGCTCCCGCCCCTGGATGAAACAACATGCGACCGACGCTGGCACCGCGAGCAGGTGCAAAATGTTGTTGCGGAAATAGGTCAGTAGTACGGCCGTACTTTCAGTCATGTGAATCACATCACCCATCGGATGCGATGTCCGACTTATGGCATTGAGTTTCTCACCGTGCGCAATAATTTCGTCCGGTTGCATATCAGGTATGGTCACCGAATCGGAGTAATGGAAGCGCTTCAATAAGTCGAGGCTCAATTGAAGTTGCGAGCGCAGCTCCAGGGCACCGATCTTCTGCTTTGGCGTCGCGAGCAATACGTAGGCCAGCAGGCTGATTGGCGTGACTGCGGCGGCAGCATTAATACCACTCATGATGTTTTGACCGAGGTCGTCCACGACCTCGGTCAACCACGCCGGCCGTTCGCCGTTACCTTTCGGCATGTTGCGCCAATCTGGCTGCAAGCCATCGAGCATATTGTCCAAATCGATGGGTTCCCCGATATTGACGTACACGCGACCGAAGTTTTCACGCAGACCCTTGATTGATCGAATCAGACCAAGCAGCGACTCTTTTTTCTTCGCGCCACCACCAAGTTCATTGATAAAAGAACCCCCCTCAATCAGTTTTTCGTAACCGAAGTAAATTGGTACGAATACGACCGGGCGCTTGGGATCCTGGATGTAGGAGTTCACGGTCATCGCCAGCATGCCGCCCTTTGGCGACAACAGTCGCCCGGTGCGGCTTCGCCCACCTTCGACGAAGTACTCGATCGAATATCCACGCAGCAGGATCTGGTACAGGTAAGCATCGAAAACGGCCGCATACAGGCGATTTCCCTTGAAGCTTCGGCGCAGGAAAAACGCACCACCACGCCGCAAAATCGGACCGACGACCGGCAGATTGAGATTAATGCCCGCTGCGATATGCGGCAGCTGCAGCCCCTTCTCATAGCAGATGTAGCTCAACAGCAGGTAGTCGAAATGACTCCGGTGGCAGGGTACGTAGACAACGACTTTTTCTTTGGCCAGGTCCCGCAACCGGTCCGTATGACCGATCTCGATACCGTCATAAATCCGGTTCCACAACCAGCGCAGGATGCGCACCAGGAACCGGATGGTCGGGAATGAAATATCGGCAGCAATCTCCTGGACGTACTCGTGGACCTTGCGTTCTGCCTGTTCCAGTTTTTTCGCGTCATCGCCGGCTTCCGCCGCAATCGCGCGCTTCACATTGGGTGCCAACAGCACCTGTCTTGCAAGCGTGCGGCGATGCGACAGGTCAGGCCCCACGGTCGCGGTACGTCTCTTGCGAAAATGCACTCGCAGGATCCGCGACACTTTGCGAAATGCGATATTGGGCTCGACGTCGTCGTGCACAATGGAACTCAACGCCAGCGCATGGCTGAACCGCATCAGGGTATTGCGGCCATGCAAAAGTGTCGCAAAGAATTTTCGCGTTCGCCCCGCAACATCCCAGTTCTCGGCAAACAACAGCTTGAACAGCGAGTGTTCCTTGTCCGGCGAGCGACCCCAGTAGATAGCGACCGGAATCAGCAGCAGGTCTTCGCTGTTCGTCTTCGCTGCATCCACGAGGGTGCGCAGGCGACGCGATCCCGATGCCGACGGCCGTCGGAAAAAGATGCCGCTGAGCGGCCGCAGTACGACGAAGCGTTTCGAAAACCGCTGGCCGCCGAAATAAAACGACTCACTGGGTGATGGAAGGCCGTTCTTCGCACAGGCACGCTCCAGCGCCAGCACGTCGGCAAGTCCACCGGTCTCCAGCACGTAGCAAATAGCCGCATCGCCATCGGTAATCAGCTCCGCTGGTGCTTCCGGCTGCACGGTCGGACGCGCCCACACAGCAAACAGCTTGCCGGCAAGCCAGTAGAGCGGCCGGAATATGAGGAGGGCGTAGTCTATGAGGTGACGCACTGGCGAACAGCGCTCCTGCCGGGCCGTCTAGTCGTTGACGGCCTCTTCGATTTCTTCCTGGATGTCTTCGGCGTGTTTCTCTATGACCGCGCCAACATCCTCTGCCTTCTCGAGCGCATCCTGATAGGCATCACCGAGCTTCTCAGTCCCATCTTCGACCGCATCGCCGACGGCATCGGCAACATCTTCCATTTCCTCGGCAACGTCTTCCATCTCGTCAGCAATGCGATCCATGTGGGAATCATCGGAAGAACCACCGCAACCTGCAAATGCGAGGGCAATTAGTACGAGCAGAATTCTCATGGCATTCCTCTCATTAGTGTTCGGCCCTGAAGGGCCTCCTACGCTTCATTGATTTTTTCAATAAATCGAGCCAAATAATAGTTGATCTCGTCGATATTTTCGGTAAGTCGATGGTCACCGTCGATCACGTGCAGCTCAGCGTGGCACTGAGCTGCGAAACGAATGCTGTTCTCGACAGGCACGACATCGTCTCGCCAGCCGTGCACAATCGCTATCGGCATGTTCGGTGGCGCCGGCGTCAATTCCTCATAGCCGGGCATATAGTAAGCCGGCGCCAGTACAAATAGTCCCGCCGCGCCTAGTTCGGCGGCCCCGGCTGTGGCCACGTGTCCACCCATACTCGAGCCGACCAGGAGCAAGGGTCCATCAATCTCCCCGCACTCCAGTATGAGCTTATGCACCCGTTCGCTCGGGTCGGCGATGCCCTGGTAGTCGACGCTGCCTATCCCGCAACCCAGGTCTTCAGCTTGCTCAGCCATCGCACGGATCTTGGTACCCCACGGCCCGCTTTCCTGCCCATGCGAGAAAATCACGGTTGTCATATCAGTATTCCCTCTCCTGTGTCGCAAAGTTCCTCGATGTGGCGTGCCAGTAACCAGTCCCTGTCCTGCCCCCAGACAACATAGTCACCCAGCCGAGTCGTCGGCACACCCCACGAGCCAGAATCAAACATCGAGTCACGGTTTTCCGCGACTTTTTGTCGCCATGAATCGTCTTCCATAGCGGCCAACACATCCGGCCAGAACAAACCGCAGCGACCCGTTACCTTGCGCATGCCCTTGTCTGTCGCTACGTCGACAGCCCGTGACCAGGTCGCCTCGCCCGCGTGCAGCAGGAAGTCCCGCTCCCGCCTTTCACCCTGCGCGTAAAAGAAAACGGCCAGGCAACGTTCAACCCCGACACCGACCGGGTCGGCGAAATGGCCGTAGGGAATGCCCAGGCGGCGTGCCTCCCGACTCGTGTCTTTGACGATGTAAGCGAGTTTCGGCTGTGGGACCTGCATGCCTCGCATGACCATCGGCAACACCGGTCGCACAACGAGCTGCAGTTTGAAAGCATCAGCGATCGCAAAGACTCGCTGCAGGCAAAGATAGGAATACGGGCTGCGGAACGAATAGAACAGCTCCAGGGGCGGCAGCTCCCGCGCGGCGCCCGGTGGCGCTACAGGCAGTGTCGTCCGCATGACCTGCTGAATCGAGGCGAGCCGGGCAGTGGACGCTGATGTTTGGCGCGCGCCAAGCGCGTCCAATCGCTCAAGCAGATAGTGCAGGCGATCGACACCCCAGTACCATTCGCCGGCGTAGTGCAACGTAGCCGAGTTGTAGTGTCCGAGTGCCTGCAGGCGCTTCTGGTTCGCCGCCAGCATTGCATCGCCCGCACCAGTTAATCCGGCGCCGGCAAGACGCCTGGTAACTCCCTCTGAGTCACCGCGCCAATAGGATGTAATTGCCGCGAGCAGCTCGTTCCCGAAATCGGGCGCGTGGCAGCCGGCTGCGAGACTGTCGATCAGGGCACGCCGGTGCTCCACGGCGGGAGCGGCCCCTTTGTCGAGAAACGGTACGCCGAGTTCGGCAGCCAGCCGCGCGCAATCCTGGTCGGCGTAGACAGCCAGCATCTCAGGCTCCGGACGGTAGGCCGTGTCAGTGCATGACTGGGTCAGGTGGTAACGCAGTTCGATGTCGTAGGCGGCTGCCAGGTCCGGCAGGTAGTGGGCCAGCAGATAGGAGTAGGGATCGTCGAGTTCGAGAAAGACAGATACAACATGCGCACGTCGACCAAGCTTGCGGCCGGACTCGGCCAGTGAGCGCTGCAGCGCCTGTGTCTTCTCGCTGGCCAGCAGGTTGACCAGCTTTGAGCGCAGCTTGTTACGAATGCTCATGCATCGTCCCAGGCGGACGTCGGCTTCCACAACAACTCGTCCAGGTCGGGCTGCCAGCGATATCTGTTCATGTCGACCTTGCCTGCCATGACGGCAACGTCTTCCATCATAAGTCGTTTGCTCTGCTCTTTGTACGCTGAGCTACCTTTTTCAAAAGCGATCTTGCCGGATGACTGCAGGACACGGTGCCATGGCACGTCGTGACCTTCAGGCAGGTGTCGCAACGCATAGCCGACCTGCCGTGCGCCACGCGGGATGCCCGCGATTTCGGCTACCTGGCCGTAGTTCGCGACACTGCCTTTTGGAATTTCGCAGATCGTTTCCCAGATACGGTGCATGCGGGCGATACGATCCATATCAGGTGAGTCCGAGGCGAGCCTGGATCTCGCGCCTGGCATCGGCAAGCACTGTGTCGCGATCGAGACTGTTGAGAATCTTTTTGACCACATGCTTTGGTCCGCCCTCGCCCCAGGACTTTCCCTGGCCGAGATACCTGGATGCGACCTGCCCGACAACATAGGTACTGTAGTAAGCGATCGCACCCTGCGCTCCCGCGGTAACGATTGTGGACAGCCCTGCTGTCCCCACCTTGAGTGCGCTCGAAACAAAATGCAGCGCCCAGACCGTGCCCATCAGCGCGGCCGCCTCCGCGACAATCACCCGGACAAGCGAGCCGGCCTCTTTCTGGCTCAACGGCAGGTCGTAGACGCGCGACAGGTGCACGACCATGCCGACATCAATGAAAGCTGCGGCAAACAGGTCGGCGACGGGCACCGGGTTGAAGGCGACAGCAATGCCTTTGCCTACGCAGTAGGTGCGTACGAGCTTCTCACCTATTTCACGTCGTGCGGCGAGTATGCGCCGCCCCACCTGGTCGCTCAGGTCTGCGGCGAACAGGCTGGCATTCAATGCAGCAAGCGTCTTGCCCTCAGCATCGAGTATGTCCCACAGCCGCAAGCGCAGATTTTCGACGTCGGGCTCTCTTTGTCGTTCGCGCTCAGTTTCGTTGCCGCTTTCGTCAACCTCGACAACAATTTGCGGCCGCGGCTGAGCAGCGACAGCAAGGATGTGAGCCGGCTCGACCATGCCATTCGTCTTGTTGCGGATCGATTGCAACAGCGCCGTTCTCTCATCACTGGTGAACAGGTCACTCTTGTTGAGTGCCAGCAGGACCGGGCGACCCTGTGCCAGGAGAGTGCGCAATGCGTGCAGCTCAGTATCGGTAATATCGCTGTCGAGCACGAAGATGACCAGGTCCGAGCGGCCGGCAACCTCGCGCGCCAGCGCCTCGCGGTCTTCGCCACCGGCTTCGTCAAGGCCAGGTGTGTCAATCAGAAATACCCCGCCTGCCTCGACCTCGCTCCATGGCTGCATCGACGAGTGCCGCGTCTCTCCGTGCAGGGGACTCACGGAAAAGGCTTCCTCACCGATCAGCGCGTTCAACAAAGATGACTTGCCCGTGCTCACACGACCAAGAACAGCAAGATGCAGATGTCCATGCTCGAGCTTGTCGAGCATGCCTTCAACAGCTTCGTAATCGTGTGCCAGAGATTCGCGCACGCCATCGGGAAGGCGTGCGTCATTGATTAACTCGCGCAGGCTTTCGCGTGCAAGTTCGAGATGATCTGAACCGTCGTTCGTTCCAGCTTCAGCTGTCGCCCGGTCTTTCTTCCAGGGCCATTTTGGCAACGCGGCGAACGCCCGCTTCAATATGTTCACTGATGCCTTCCTCGAATTCTTTCGCGGCAACCTCAGGCACGAGTTCCCCGTGCTTTGACAACGTCATGACCAGGCTTCGGCCCAGCGCATCGAAAATCAGTCCATAAGCCACAGCATGAACCAGGCCACCTGCAACCGTTCCAATGCCCGGGAATGCCTTCAGGCCATTGCCGGCCACGGCCAGCGACAATGGCAGCGCACGTCCCACGCGACTCTGGCTAAGATTCAGGAATTCCTCGATATCGAGATCACGCGGCGTTGCGTCATACAGCTTACAGAGTTCCTGGGTCATTGCGGTGCCTATGTAACCCTGTATGAGCACATCGGTACCCGGACTTACAGCTGCAAGTGCTCCAACAACGGCCTTGCGCGTGCTATTGCGAATGACCTGCTCTGAGCGCTGCACGCGATACTGCGCCTCGGCCTCGGCCAGCTTGTCCGCCGCGAGCCTGAATACAGCGCGGTCGCGTCGCTCATCGATCTCCGTGGGATCTTCAAGCAGGCGATTGATCGCGACGATGAGAACACCGATGTCTGCAGGACGCTGGCGCTTCACAGTCGATTCCGTACCGTCACTGCTCCGCTCGACAACGTCGGTAGCCCCGCCCGCGGTGACGGCGACGACACGGTCCCTTGCGATTTCGCCGCCGGCACGATCAAGATGTTCGAGCAAGCGTTGCATTAACGCAGCCCGCTCCTCAACATTGAAACGATCGGATTTATTCATGACCATGACGAGTGGTTTACCCAGCGACAACAGCTGTTCAACGGCGGCAGCTTCGGGGCGGGTCAGGTCACCATCGCAAACAAATAACACAACATGCGAGCGTTGTGCTTCCTGCATAGCCACATCGCCCAGACCTTCTTCATGGCCACCTGTTCCAGGCACGTCTGTAAGCAGGATTTCATTGCCAGCGTCATTGCGCCAGCGATAGTGCCGCACATCCGTTGTCGACCCACCGAGCACATCGACAGTGACATCGGCCGTCGGAACGAGCGCCCTGATCAGCGAACTCTTGCCGGTGCTGATCTCACCAAAGAAGCACAGATGGATCGAGCCGCTTGCCTGGCGCACCGCGAGTTCCTGCAATTCCAACTGTGCGGCACCCACATCGACACCAGACGCCTCGGCCTCTTCAAGCCGGGCACGAATATCAGACTGCGTGAGCTTTCGTGTTGCCTTCGTGCGGACATCGGGGATCTTCCGGCGAACGACCAGTCGCCAGATAAGCCAAAGCGCGGCAACAACAAGCACGGCCATGATGGCCATGTAGCCGTACAACAGAACCTTCGGGCCCTCGACGAGCCGGTCCCATACGTTGAGCGCCGACTCCGTGATGAACAGCAGTGCGCCAATCGCCACGACCAACAACAGCCCGATGACTGCTGCTATGCCGATCCTGATGAAACGGTCGAGCTTCATAGCGCTGTATTGTTACATTTGTGAATCGACCCAGTCGTGAATTTTAGTCTCGAGCATCGACAGCGGCATCGGACCGTCCATCAGTACCTGCGTATGGAAGTCCCTTACGTCGAACGCGTCACCGAGTTGCCCCTCAGCGTAGGTACGCAGTTCACGAATCTTGAGCTGTCCGATTTTGTACGCCAGCGCCTGCCCGGGAATCGCCATGAAGCGTTCTGCTTCAGAGACAGCGCGTGCCTCCTTGACCGGTGAGTTGTCGTACATATAGTCCAGCACGTCCTGTCGGGTCCACGCCTTGGCATGGAGGCCTGTGTCGACCACGAGGCGAATGGAACGCCAGAGCTCAGCGTTCAAGGCGCCGAAATACTGGTACGGATCGGTGTAAACGCCAATCTCCTTACCCAGTGATTCAACGTAAAGCCCCCAGCCCTCGGTGAACGCTGTGTAGCCGCCAAATCGCCGAAAACCGGGCAGCGCCTCATTCTCGACCTGCAGTGAACGCTGGAAGTGGTGGCCGGGTATGGCTTCGTGCAGAAACAGGGACTCCATGCCCCAGATCGGCCGCGCCTTGATGTCATAGGCGTTGGCGTAGAAGACGCCTGGGCGGCTGCCATCCGGTGTGCCGGTTCGATAGGAACCACCGGATGCCGATGCCTCGCGAAATGGCTCAACGCGCCGCACCTCGAACCCTGTCTTGGGAAAGACATTGAACAAGGGCTTTGCCAGCTCGGAGACGCGCTCGGACATATCCCGATAACCCTCGATCAGTTGCTCGGGCTCGTCGAAATAAAACTGGTCGTCATTGTTCATGAAATCGAAGAAGTCCTTGAGGTTACCCTCGAAGCCCACCTCCTCCATGACACCGCGCATTTCATCGTGAATGCGGGCGACCTCATTGAGACCGATCTGATGGATCTCTTCAGGCGTGAGATCCGTCGTCGTAATGCGCTTGACGTTGTACGCGTACCACTCAGGCCCGTCTGGCAGTGCATAGAGCCCGACGGTTTCGCGTGTCGCGCCCATGTACTCGTCGCTCATGAAGTTCGCCATGCGACTGTAGACGGGAAGAACCTTGGTCTCGATCGCTTCTTTAAATGCCACGACAAGACGCTCTCGATCAGCCGCACTGAATTCTTCCGGCATATTCTCTATCGGTGCCCAGAAACCACTTTCTTCGGCCGTATCGACAATTTGCGACTCGATCTGGGGCAACGACTTGGCCATGAGGATACGCGGCTGCACGACGCCCTGGCGCATACCTTCCTTCATATTTTCCACGGCCTGATCGGCATACACGACGAAGCCGTCGATACGCGCCAGCCAGTCGTCATAGTGCTCGACCGTTTTGAACGGGTGCACACTCGTACCGCTGCCAAGTTGTACGAATGAATTCAGCGTCGAATAAAACTGATTAATTGGCTGCAAGTGCCCCGGGAAACGATTGCCTTCCAGCGACTGCTCTCGATTTAACCTGAACATGTCGTAGCTCAGTTGGTCCTGTCGCGACAGTTGTTCGCGATCGATCTCAAGCAACCTCGCAAGAAACTCCTCGTCCATGATGCGGCTGGCCTCACGATGCTCCGGCCCGATTGAATTGGCGAATTTGTCATTGAAACGATAATCGCCAATTGACGTTGCCCGCATTGGGTTGAGCTCGAGGCCGCGTTCAAAGAACTCATCAAAAAGGGTATGCAGGGTTGCGGTGGGATCAGCAACCTCGGCCTGGGGTTGCGAAGCCGGCTGTTCGTTACTGCAAGCCGCAACGAACAGCATAGCTGCCAATACGGCAACAGATAGTGATTTCATGGGAGCTCCTCTCGTTTCCGAAAGAATATCAGACCATGTCGCGTGATCGAAATCGCATCGGGAGAGGGACCGACTGCAGACCTGGCTGTGAACGCTTTCTTGATCGGCGCGTCAGGCGCAGTTTTCCATAACCGGCGCAAATGCCGAAGACGCCACGCGACATCCGGCAACCGTCTGGTGCAGGGTGAACGAGACAGGCTCCTTGCACCCCAGGGGGTGAAAACCGATCAGTATTGTCACCCCGTGTTCTTGCCTGTTGTCGCGATGACAAAGATCATCATCGCATTCAACAACGAAACGATCGGATTCGAATGCACCCATGCCCTCCATCGCCGACAGGTAAGACGTAACCTGGGAGTGAATGCGCTCAGAAACCGGCGCTTCGTCTGGTTCATACACGGACCAACGTGTCGCCCGGTCAATCGAGTTGACGATCTGCAGGCACAGACGTCGTACCGGCAAGCTGGCGAATTTACGATGCGATTCGCTGCCGCGGCCCATCGTCACCGAGCCGCGCAGACGTGCGCGTCCGGCGGGGCCCGTCACGATCAGGTTAAGACCTTCGCGGGGCAACGCCTGTGTGTTTTCTTCATCGATATCGAATGCCGCAATCAGCTCGCGAGAGAATCCCATGCCCTGCTGATCGAGCGCCTGCCATGGACCATATGTTCTATCGAGTTTGCACATCAGGCCGGCCAATGCGCCGCCCACCGCGCGTGGTGCACTGTTGTCGTCGTCGCGATGGTACATGCGCGGGAAGTAACTGATCGCATTGGGGCTTGCCAGTCCAAGCTCACGCACTCCGGTCACCGCTTTTGCCGGCGTATCCCAGTCGATGCGTGGATCGACGATGAGCATCACGCCGCGCTCGCGACAAAATAACTCTGCAGCGAGCAAAGACGCCGGCCCAAGGTCGCGACACTTGCCCGGCGGCGGCAGGTACAAGAGGTCCAATCCCTCGAGATGCCGCAACGCAAAAAGCCCGGTTTCCTCGCGGCGTGAACCAATCAGGTCATAGTCCGACAGCTCCTGGCCATCAGCACCTTCCTGCGCATGTTCGACGTAGGTGTCATCGAAGCGCGTGTTGGGTCCCTGCGTCGGCTCCGGCCGATGGCTCGGATATGGGTGCTCTGCGCGCGCCAGCTTCGATGTCAGCAACAAATCCACGATGAAATTCTCGGCATCCTCGCGGTAGCTGGCACCGCGGAACAGCTCCTGATGCGTGACGTGGCCCGTAGCCGGATCGACGCGCTGCAGAGTCAGGTTAAAAAGTTCGTCGCTATCAATGCCATCAAAATCGACTGCCGCGCGGATTCGCTCGGTCGAACCGGGTTCGACGGCCCGCAACACAAGAGCAGAGCCGCTGGCGGGCAGACACAGCATTGCCCCACGCGCGTTGTTCGCAACCCGAACGATATAGAGACGGCGCCCGCCATGCTGGAAGAACTGGCGTACGGCCGGTCCGAGGCTCGAACGCGACCAGATTTCGCCGAACCGCCGGCGAAACTCACCGAAGTCACGGACGAGGACCGGTTTATTCAGGGGACCGCGAAGCGCACGGCCGACAAAGGCGGCCGTGGTATCGGGCGACACGTCGATGGCTTGTTCCATCGGTGCCAATTCGGTGACCGTGATGCCACGGTCAACTGCATCCGACAAGCTTGTCTCCGATACAGTTGGTCAGAGGTAGCTTCGATTCTAATCAGTGGCAACGCCTTATGCTATGGAATTTCGATACTATTCGAACGATGAGTGATTTCCTGGCAGCTGCCTATCCCCAACTTTTCAGCCGGCTACCCAAGCTGCGGCTCGCCGAGTTGCCCACGCCGCTCGATACGGTGACCCTGCATACTGCCAGCGGCGAGCACCGCATTTCGATCAAGCGCGACGACCTTACCGGCAAGCTTTACGGTGGCAACAAGGTTCGCAAACTCGAATACCTGCTCCACAAGGCTCAGCGCAGAAACATTCGCCACATAGCTACGTTCGGGACGGTCGCGTCCAACCACGCAGTTGCAACGACCTTGTACGCACGCTCTCTCGGCTGCAAATGTACCTGCTTCCTTTCGCACCAAACCAAGACAGCTGGCGCAGCGAAGGCACTGAACCTGCACTTGCAACACGCAACGCACATCGTTCCCTACGGTGGTAGCCGCAAGAAACGGGTCGCGACGCTGCGTGAACATCTCAGCGGCCAGTGCGTATTTCTGATTCCGCCCGGCGGATCCAACTGGCTCGGTGCGGTGGGTTTCGTCAACGCAGGTCTGGAGCTCGCTGCACAGATAGATGCAGGTGACATCGGAATACCGGATCGCCTTTACGTCGCCAATGGCACGATGGCAACGGCCGTTGGCATTGCGCTCGGGCTTGCGCTGGCGGGATTGCCAACCGAGGTACACGCGGTCCAGGTTACGGAGAGCTTTGTCTCCAGCCCCGAATCAATGCGGCGCTTGCTGGACAAGACAGCGTTCGCGCTACACCAGCTCGATGCATCTGTGCCCGTTGATCTCGCGGATCGTGCGAACTACCGGTTTCGTACGGGTTTCCTGGGTGACGGCTATGCGAAAACCAACGATGCGACGGAGCGTGCGATTGCCATTGCAGGCGACAAGCTCGGCATTTGCCTGGAAGGCACTTACACGGGCAAGGCCATGGCCGCTTTGCTTCAGGACCTGGACGAGAATCGCGACGGGCGCACAAATGTCCTGTTCTGGAACACCTACAATTCGAGGCCACTGCATGCCGACATGAAACGGCCGCTAAATACGGACAAATTACCGCAGGCTTTCCTGTCCTACTTCGACTGAGCCAGTCGACTCCCGCAATTCCTCGTCGCCCTCACTCACTGCCTGATCAATCATTTCACGCACTTCGGCGAGCGTCGGCGCTTCGGGATCAACCTCCACCGTGTTCCTGACGACTCGGGCGCGTGTCATGACATCAAATTCATCAGCGGCACCCAGGCGCGAAGGAACACCTTTCGCGACCGCAGCAATGCTGTGCGCATGTTGCAGCTCCCGTTCACTGAGACCGAATTCAGTCTCCCCGTTCCACTTTTCCAGCAATAACTGGAGTCGCTCGTCCGCAGCGACAGTATCGTCTTCCAGCGGAGTGTGGCTCTCGAAGTAGGTTTCGCCATCCAGCTGTCCCATCAGGAACGGCTCGTTGATGATGGTCACGGTTTCGCCAATATCGACGAGTTCGTAGAGATACTCGATGTTCTCCGGATACAGCCGCACACAACCGTGGCTCACGCGCATGCCGACCCCGTACGGCTGGTTGGTGCCGTGAATCAGGTACCCCGGCATATCCAGCTTCAGTACACGGTGCCCTAGTGGGTTCTCGGGGCCGGGTGGAATTACCGAGGGCAGCGGATCACCGAGTTCAGCATGCTCCTGGCGCACAGAAAGTGGCACATACCAGTGCGGGTCCTTCGCTTTGGCCGTAACCGTCGTCATGCCAAGTGGCGTTTCCCAGCCAACCCGGCCAACGCCGATTGGAAACGTCATCACGACCGCCGCTTGCCCCTCCGCGACCTGGGGAAAATAGAACAGGCGCTTGCTCGCAAGATTGAGCACGATGCCTTCGCGCGGCACATCGGGCAGAACGAACTGCGTCGGTAAAAGCACGGGTGTATTCTCGCCCGGCAGCCAGGGATCGACACCAGGATTCGCCGCGATCAGCTCGTCATAGCCGAGCCCATAGGCCCGGGCGAAATCAGGCAACGTGTCATTGCTGCTCGCGAACACCACCTGCGGAACGCCAACAACTGACTGCCCAGGTGATTCGAGCACGAAGCGATTGGCCGATATCGGATCTTCAACGGGCCGCTGTTCAAGCGGCACAACGACCTCGGCCTCGCGCCTATTGGGCGCGGTTCCGAAAAAGTCCTGCAGAGATGCGCAGCCGCCCATGGCCACGAGCGGCAGCAGAAGTAGCAAGCGGCAGATTATGGGGTGTCACTCCTTTTCTTTTTTATTGTACCGGTCGAGGAATTTTTGCGGCGTCACGCAATCGGGTATGCGCCCTTCCTCCTGCGCCTGATTATACAGGGGCAGCACCTCGGTCCACTGGGAGATCAACGATTCGATACGGTTCTCGCTCGATGGGTGGGTAGAAACGAACTCCGCGGGCCTCTCACCACCGGCTTCTTCAGCCATGTTCTGCCATAACGGCACGGCAGCACGCGGATCAAAACCGGCTTTCGCCATGTATTCGAGCCCGACGACGTCCGCCTCAGTCTCCTGGCCGCGTTTGTAAGGCAGCATGATGCCGTACATCGCGCCCTCGTTCAGCATTTGCTGGGCCGTGTACTGTGCGCCGTAGTTGCCGCCGCCGAGCAGCACAGCAGCAACCTGGATTCCGATTTGCATGCCTTTGCCACCCTGCAACAGCTTGCTCTTGGTGTGCTCTGACGTGACGTGAGCGATCTCGTGACCGATAACGGCGGCCAGCTGATGCTGGTCACGCGCGGCCCTGAGGATGCCTTCAAAAATGACAATCTTGCCGCCAGGCATAACGAAGGCGTTCAGCTCATTGGTCTCGAGAATGGCCATTTCCCAATTCATGTCGCTGTCGGGTGGCTCCAAAGACAAAACCACGGCGTTGGCAACACAGGCAATGTAGTCGATCGTGTCCTGATCCGTCGTCAGCGGCGCCGAGGCCTTGATTCGCGCGAATTCTTTCGCCGCCTCAGCCTCCATTTCGGCATCGGATATCGCGTTTGCTGCAGTAGATGCGACAAGCCCTGTCAACGCGACGAGCGAAAACGACAGGAATGATCTTGAACGCTGCTTAGTCATTGGATTACCTCAACCCGGGACCCTTCAGAGCCACCTACAGTTTACGACAGTTTTTGAGCCCGCCGGTTCCTGAATCTGGCGTGGCTAGCGTGGCAGGCGCGACTCAAACTTGCGCCGCCAACCCGCCGCATCAGCTTTCTCGAGCGCGCTATCGATGTTTGCCATAAGGCGCTTTTGCAGCGGCTGCTTGATACGGTATTTCAAGGCATAGAGATCCCGTTCCGCGGCACGTTCGCTCAGGAGCTCATCGCTGGTCTTGATCTCGTCTGCAAGACCCATCTCCAGCGCGCGGGTCCCATACCAGTGTTCACCCGTCGCGACCTTTTCCAGGTCGAGATCGGGCCGGTATTCGCTGACCGCCGCCTTGAACAGGGTATGCACGTCTTCAAGCTCTTCTTTGAGCTTGGCGCGATCTTCATCCGTATTCTCGCCGAACATCGTAACAGTGCGCTTGTACTTGCCGGCTGTAACCTGCTCAAAATCGACCCCATGGCTGTCGAGGAAGCGATTGAAGTTCGGGATTTGCGCCAGCACGCCAATTGAGCCCAGAATCGCAAACGGTGCCGCATAGATTTTCGAGGCGACGCAAGCCATCAGGTACCCGCCACTCGCTGCAACCTTGTCCACGCAGACAATCAATGGAATGCCCTTGTCGCGGATGCGCGCCAGCTGCGATGCCGCAAGACCATGTTCGTGCACGACGCCACCGTGATTCTCGAGGCAAACGATAATTTCGTCCATCCCGGTCGCCACCTGCAGAACCGCACTGACTTCCTCGCGCAACGCCGGCAGCGCACTCGCCTTGAGGTCGCCTTTGAAGTTGATGACGAAGCTACGCGGTCGGTCGGACGGCGCCTTGGCCTCCGCCTTTTCGCGCTTTTTCTCGGCCTTGGCTTCTTTTTTCTGCTCGCCTTTTTTGAGCACAGCTTTGCGCAGCGAACTCGCCAGACCCTTGTACTTCTTGTTCAGGTCCTCGACCTCGAGGCCTTCCTGGTGCGCCTTGCGGCCGGCCGACGCCGCAACGCCAATGATGATGACGATGGCAACGACGATCGTCAGCACTTTGACGAAAAACAGCCCATAATTGAAAAAGAAATCACTCATACAGCAAGTCCAACGTTATTTTTCTGAAGTACCTGTTCGGCACGGTAGCTCGATCGGACCATAGGTCCCGCGACGACCTCAAGGAAACCCTTGTCCAGGCCCTCACGCCGGTAGATGTCGAACTCATCCGGTGTCACGTAGCGCTCAACAGCAAGGTGATTGGGCGTTGGGCGCAGATACTGGCCCAGCGTGAGAATGTCCACACCAGCCTCACGGAGGTCATCCATCGTGCGCATGATTTCATTATCGCGTTCGCCCAACCCCAACATCAGGCTGGTCTTGGTCAACACCTCTGCACGGTGTTGCTTGGCGTGACGCAGCACAGCAATCGTCTGGTCATAGCCGGCGCGCGGATCGCGCACCGGGTGGGTCAGGCGCCGGACCGTCTCGATGTTCTGCGCAAACACCTCGAGCCCCGAGTCCACGACGATCTCGACGTGCTCCATGACGCCGTTGAAATCCGGGGTCAGCGCCTCTACCGCCGTGCTCGGATTTTGCTTTTTGATCTCGCGGACACAGTCTGCATAATGTGCCGCGCCACCGTCCTCCAGATCATCGCGGTCGACCGAGGTAATAACGACGTATTCGAGGCCCATGAGCTTGACTGCCCGGCCCGTATTGACGGGTTCTTCCGCATCGAGCCAGCCTTTGGGGTTGCCTGTATCCACCGCGCAGAATCGGCAGGCGCGCGTACAGACTGACCCCATGACCATGATTGTCGCAGTACCTGCATTCCAGCATTCACCGATATTCGGGCACATGCTCTCTTCGCAGACGGTACTCAGGCGATGCTCATTGACGATCTGGTTGACCGAAGAGTATCCCTTGCCCGAAGGCATCTTGGCACGCAGCCACTTCGGCTTTTGTCCTTTTACAAGCGGCTCGGCGTCCCGATGCGTCTTGACGCCGTTCTTGATGGCCGAAAAACCCTCATCGGTCTTGTACTTGCTGCCGCTCTGGACGATCGGAATACCGCGAAACTGCTTTTCGCTGTCGTTACTCATGCCGGGTTGCGATGTGTAAAAAAAGGGCAAGCATTGTAACCTAAAAAAAATCCCGGCCGAGGCCGGGAGAGTCAGGGGGAATCGATATCGCGCCAGAAGTGTTCAGTGCAATCGGGACCAGCTAACCAGTCTTACGGCATTCTTCTGCAGGTCGAAATTGCGGGCCAGTGCGGCCTCTATGTCACGCGCATCACTGTCCATATCCATCGGTTGACTCAATTCGATCACACCGCTGAATTCATTGCCGCCGCGGTACTGTGCGTCGGTCAAAATGAACTGTGTGTAGTATTTTGCGGACATGGTTCAAGACTACGCCTGGCCCGCCCTTGCATCTGTGAAACAGAGCACAAAATGCCGGATTAGACATAATTTGTCTCGTGATCGCGGCGATGCGACAATCTAGCGCTCGCACAAGTACTGCTCTGGGCGTAGAATCCGCGCATTTCGGCGACGCGGCGCACAGATTTTGCGCCACAGCATATGTAATATTGAGTTGTAACTGCCTATCGCTTGGGCGGTTTTTGACTGAACCAACGCAGGAAACGATCACATGGCCGTACAGCAACGATTCGTACGTTGCGTCCTGATTGCCACATTGTTGCTGGGTCTCGGCAATGTTTACGCACAGGACGAACTTAGAGAGACATTTTTCAAGGACGCAGATGCCGCCAAGGCGTCTGCCGATAACGCCAACGCGCAGCTCCTTGCCCCACGCAGCTATTCGCGCGGCATGGATGAGTACAAGGATGCAGAGTTCGCGCTGCAGCGTGGCCGCAATATTGAAACGGTGCGTTCCAATGCCGCTGATGCCACGCGTTACTTCCAGACGGCAACCACGGCTGCAGAACTGGCCGCGACGGCACTGGCCCAGGTGATGAAGAGCCGCCAGGACGCAGCCAATGCACGTGCGCCCGAGCTGTCCGCCGAAATCTGGGAACAGGCACAGCGCACATTTGGCGAAGCAATACGCCTGCTCGAGCGCGGCGACCTGAAAGGGTCCAAGCGACGCGACATCGAGGCCACGAGCCTGTATCGGGAGGCCGAACTCGTCGCTATCAAGGCGCAATACCTCAGCGAGACACGCCAGCTGCTCGCCCAGGCCGACCGTGCCAGGGTTGGACGTTATGCACCAATTACGCTCAGCAAAGCCAAGCAGCTGCTTGCGGATGCCGAACGCGAACTGAATGAGAACCGCTACGATACGGACCTGCCCCGCAGTCTCGCGCGGCAAGCAAACTACGAAGCCAAGCACGCCATTTACCTGTCTGAAGTCGTGCGCAAGGTCCGCGACCGTGACCTGACCACCGAGCAACTGGTGCTGCAGTGGGAGAAGCCGTTGCGTGACATATCAGGTGCCGCTGATGTCGTTCCCGACATGGAAGACGGGCCTGACCGCCTGGCCGCCGAGCTGGTCGCCTACATCGAAATGAAGAACAACGAAAACCAGGCACTGGGGCAGGAGAGCTCTGAAAACGCAATACGGCTCGCTGAGATGGAAGAGGAAATGACGGCACTCGACGAACGCCTCGGCGGTGCGACGGCGGAGCGCGCAGCCCTTGTTCAGCGCCTCGAGGCCCAGGCCCGCGTCAAACAGCAGTTCGAACAGGTCGAAGGGATGTTTTCAGCGGCAGAGGCACGCGTATTTCGTGAGGGCGACAACATCATCCTGCGTCTTAATGGCCTGACTTTCGACAGTGGCCAATCACAAATCAAGGCCGAAAGTTTCGACTTGCTACGCAAGGTCGAGAAAGCGATCGATGTATTCCCGCGCAGTGAACTTATCATCGAGGGTCACACCGATTCATTTGGCGGTGACGACTCAAATCAGAAACTGTCGCAGGAGCGTGCCGAGTCTGTACAGCAGTACATGGTCAATGCCATGCGCATTCCGACCTACCGGCTTATCGCAACGGGCTACGGCGAAACGCGGCCGGTCGCGAGCAACGAGACCGAATCAGGGCGCAAGCGCAATCGGCGAATCGACATTGTCATTCGGCCGAATCTTGAGGCGCCCTGAGCGACGCCCACCAGTCTGCGACGATCCCGGCCGTTACCGGGTTGGCAAGGTAGCCGTACTCAGCATGGACGTTGAGGACATCATCGAGGCGGAAGTAATTGTGTAATTTTCGGTCGTCGATTGTGCTGACAAGACCACGCTTGACCATCTCGCCGAAATCATCCGCGAGTTCGGCATCGACTGCTGTCAGATCCCCGATCGCGGCCAGGTTGACCCAGCGATCTATCCCCAGCGGATAACGCTCGTCCCCCTGCTCGCGGAATCCTTGCAGACGTCGTTGCACAAAGCGTTGCCCAAGTGGGCTGCCCATCGTCAGTAAGGTATTGATGTGCACATGGTCGCGATCGTTGTGGGACATCTGCCAGAGGCTATCCCAGGCAATAATCGACCCCATGCTGTGGGCGATCAGTAACACCGGCCGGCGGGATTCGGCGGCGGCGCGAAGCGGCATTTTTAGCATCTGCCGCGCGTGTTCCCCTATTTCATTCTGGTTCCGCTGGTAGCGGCGCAGGTCGCGCAGGTGTAATTCGAGACGGTCATCGGTGATATACGGAATCAGGAATGGCATGACATCCGCAGCGGAAAACACCAGGCGCGCGAGTCGGCGCTTCCAGGAGCTCGCTTCAGCCATGTCCCTCGCGGTCGGTCCGGCTTGCGCGATGACCGCGTCTATCGCTTCAAGATCCAGGCCAATTTCCCGGTGCTCAAGGTAGAAATCATAGGTCCATGACACAATGTCGAAACAGTGCAGGTTAGCGGCGATATCCAGCGCTATTTTTTCATCGTGACGCCTGAGACCAGCCAACAGGCACCGAAACAATGCGTCTCGATGAGCCCTGGGCTCAGGTTTGGGTAACAACCCCGGCACAAAGAGTATGAGTGGCCGACCAATCACGATCGGAGACCAAGCAAGGCCAACAGCTCGCCAACATCCTTGACGATACCGTCCGGGCGGCGCAGGTGATCCGGCCAGTCGGCGCCGTGGCGATTGACCCAAACCGACTTGAGGCCTGCTTCGCTTGCGCCGACGACATCCGCCTCGGGATGATCACCAACGTGCAGTGTTTCGTGATTCGCCGCGCCACCCGCTTTGGCAGCGACGTCAAAGATCTCGCGAGCGGGCTTCGCCACGCCCGCAGATGACGCAGAGACGACCCCATCGAACAGATCGCGAATGCCGATCGTGTCGAGATTCGCGTTACCGTTAGTCACAGCGATGAGACTGTACTTTTCGCCGAGAGCACTAAGCGCCGGTCGCACCTCCGGAAATAATTCAACATCATTGCGGCAGGCGCTGAACAATGCCATTGCGCCATCGACAGGTGCCTCGCCGTAGCCCGCGGCCGCGCCGGCCTGTCCAAGAACCTTGCGGCGCAGGAACGTAAAGTCGTGACTTTTCTCCCCGTATTGAGTCACGATGTCTTCACGCATTTGCATCAGGTCCTGCGGCGAAAAGCGTTCGGTGATGCGCGGGTAATTCTCCTGCAACCACGCGTAGAGCGCCTTTTCGGCACGAACAATCACCGGTTCTATGGCCCAGAGCGTGTCATCGAGGTCGAGGGTTATTGCGCGAATATCCTGCATAGGCGAATATTGTGGCATGAAATACTTGCACACGATGGTACGCGTCAAAGATGTTGACGATTCGCTCGCTTTCTACTGCGATTTGCTGGGACTCGTTGAACTGCGTCGCTACGACAGCGAACAGGGCCGCTTCACGCTGATTTTCCTCGCTGCTCCCGGTGATGAGCAGGCACAGGTCGAACTGACCTGGAACTGGGATCCGGAAGACTACGGCGCAGGACGCAATTTCGGACACCTCGCGTACGAGGTTGACGACATCTACACCCTTTGCAAACGCCTCATGGACGGTGGCGTCACGATCAATCGGCCACCGCGAGACGGACACATGGCATTCGTCCGCTCACCCGACAACATCTCTATCGAATTGCTGCAGAAGGGCGACGCCCTGCCAGTGCAGGAACCGTGGGCCTCGATGGAAAATTCGGGTAGCTGGTAGCGTCCAACCTTTAGGGGTCCGGGCCTGTGTGGTCGCGCTGCGAGCAGCGCTCCTACGACCTAGCGCGCAGGCATCAGCGGCGGCAGGTGGTCCTGATTTTCGGTTGTTTCGTCCTTGAGGACGGAGAAAGAGCGGATCGCGGTGGCGAGCGCTTCGCCATCGAACTCACCGCGTCTCGGCCCGTAACTCAGGCTCGAGAATGCGTCGAGTTCGTGCGCGAGCTCTGGTGACACGCGGCGTGCCAGGGCGCCGATGCTGCGCGGCGTATCTTGCGGCCATTCAAGCGCTGCCCAGGCAAGCAACGATTGTTTAACACTCGCGGCATCTCCGGCACGCGCTGCTTTGCGCGCCGACTTCAGCAGACGTGACTGTCGTTTGTGCAAGGGCACAGGCATCGGCTCACGCGGCTCGCGTTTCGCTGGCCGCGACGTCCACCACCACGCTGCCAGCGTTATAAGCCATACAGCAGCCAGCAGTTCGCTGACGCGCCGCCAGAACCCGCCCGGCATCTGGGTTGGTGCAGCGTCGCTATTCATTTCTGCCTCTGCACCGGCCTCGGCTGCGGTTTCGGCCTCCGCCTCGGGCAGCGGTGCTTCATCGGATGGATGTATCGTGATGTTCCGCTCAGGCAATCGGGCGACTTGCCATTCAGATGTTGTCGTATTCCACCAGGGAATTTCCAGTGCTGGCAGCGCAACGACACCCGCCGCCACGCCGATCATTGCGTACTGGTCTTTGCGAACACCGCGAATGCCGCCAGACTCGATTCGCCGGCTGAGTTCTGGTTTGTCGGGATAGACGTTCATGCCCGCTGCTACAGGCATTTCCAGCGCTGGAATCTGGGTCTCTAGTTGCCCCAGCGCACTGATGGTAACGTGGCGCGTCACCGGCTCGCCGGCCTTCACCTCACCCGGCTCCCGTGACCAGTCCTCGCTGAGCTGCAAGTCGCGTGCAGGCAGCCAAACCGCATCCGGAAATTCAGCAGGACGCGGCGGAATGGGCTGCACCGTGATGACCTGGGGCTCAGATTCAAAGACCTTACGACCGGTAATACGGCCATTTCTCAATACGCGCGCCTCGAAGCGCGCCGGCGAGATTTCGATACTGCCGCTTTCCTGCGGATACAAGGCGTAAACCCGTTCAACAACGTTATACGCCGTGCCATCGATGACGGCCTCGTAGCTGCGATCGTCTCCTGCCAGTTCGCTGAGCACTTCCACGCCGGTGACGGCGGGGTCTCGCAAGGCCGGCTGGCGGGTCGCTACAGACCGGTAGATTTTGATCGTCAGGAGAACCTGGGCCTGCACGTAGGTCTCGTTGAAATCAACTTCGCTGGTCAGGAACACTTCGGCGACGCCGGGCGGCGCGTAGCTGGGCTCACTCACCGTTATTCGCAACGGCTCGCTCTGCTCGGTACCGACCGAGACCGACGGAATCGTAATTTCACCGGCGCGCCTTGGCATCAGCACATACGTCCACGTTTTACTGCGGCGAATCTGGCCGTTAACGATCGTCGTATTACTGAGCTGGCTGCCCTGCCCGATATAGAAGTCCTGCTCGAGGACCGAGATGTCCGGCTGCATATCAATGTTTGCGTCCGTGATGACCTCAAGCGTGAAAGACTCGTTCAGCTCGATATCCGCACGATCAACGCGCGTCACCACGGCAGCAAGCGACTGTGCGGAAAGCAGCAGTGCCAATAATGTAATCCACGCTGTTTGTCGCAGCTTGTTCCCTACCACGGTTGCACCTCGTCGTCCGGCCAGGTGTTATTGCCATCCTGGTCCTTGCCGGTCTTTTGATATTGATAGCGGAACTTGCGCCGCAGCAGACCACCCGGATCATTCGGGATACGCCGCAGCCATTGCTCCATTGCCTGTTGCTGTTCCTGCTCATGCCGCAGCGCTTCAAGCTCTTCAGGTGTCAGCTGTTGTTGTGCCATTTGTTGTTCGTTTTGCGCAGCCTCTTCGGCAGCGCGCTGCAGTTCTTCCTGCATGGCCTCAAGGTCTTCCTCGCTGGCTTCCTGCTCATCGCGCTGCGAGGCGTCACCCTCTTCCGACTGACTGTCCGACTGCGAGTTGCTGTCTTCACTCTGCTGCTCGGACTCACTTTCACTATCGGACTGCTCGCCTTCACCCTGTTGCTCGGACGACTCCTGCTGGTCACCTTCTTGTTGCTGCTGTTGTTCCTGAAGCTGCTTCAGGAGGTCGCGATTGTACTCCGCGTCTTCATTGTCCGGCTCGAGCTCCAACACCTGTTCGTAGGCGTCAATCGCAGATTCGAATTCCCCCTGGCGTGCCATCGCATTACCCAGGTTATAAAGGCTGCGCGCATCTTCCTGCTCAGCAAATGCCGCGGCGCTTGCCGCATAATCTGCTGCGCGATACCGCGCAACGGCCTGCCAGTCCGGGTTTTCGAACAATTCAGCCGCATCCTCGGCGGCACCGTCTTCGAGCAGTTGTTGCGCCTGTTGGTCTTTCGTCAGCCAGATGTCTTTCCAAACCGATGCTTGTGCTTCGTTGCCAAACGGCAGGACGAACAACAGAAAGATGGCAACGTAACCACGCCTAAATGCCATGGCAGCAATTGGCAGTAGCAATAGTACGAGCCAGGGGCCTTCTTCGCGCCAATGGTCTGTCGCGAGATTCTCGTCGCCTGCCTGGCGGGTGCCCGCTTCTCCGCTCAACAGGTAGTCCAGATCGCGATCATCAGTCGACAGTACTGAGAACCGTCCGCCACCCGCAGCCGCGAGCCCTCGCAGTGAACTTTCCTCGAGACGAGGCACCGCGATATTGCCGGACTGATCCGTAACAAAACCGCCGCTGGCTCGTGGGATGGGCGCACCTTCGGCAGTGCCGACCGCGAGTACCGACAGCGTAAAACCGGAGCCCTTGAGGCCACGAGCAATGCGTTCGGTTGCCGGAGATGAACTCCCGTCAGTGATCAGCAGAATTTCGCCGACGCCGGCACCCGCCTGCTCCAGTAGTTGCCGGCCCTTGTTGATGGCGGCAATCGGATAACTGCCGCGACTCGGCATTATGTCGGTACTCAGGCTGTTGACGAGTGCGGCGATAGTGTCATTGTCCGTCGTCAGCGGCGTGACCGTGAACGCGTTAGCCGAGTACACAACGAGTGCGGTCTGACCACTGCCACGCCGCTCGAGGATGTCGAGTATCTTCAGGCGTGCGCGCATCAGACGGCTCGGTGCGATGTCCTGGGCATCCATGGAGCGCGACAGGTCAAGAGCGATGACAAGCGCCTGGTCGGAGCGAAACACGGGTTGTTCTACGCGTTGCCAGGCCGGGCCCGCGATGGCAACTGCGCCGATGACTCCGCCGAGCCCAAGCAACCACCAGCGATAGTCGGCACGGCGGTTGGCGCTGCGTGACAGGACGTACGGCGCGAGCGCAGCATCCACAACGTTCTGCCAGCTTCCCGGACCGAGCTGGCGCCGCGCGAGCAGAATCGAACAGGCGATCACGGCCGGGACAGCCCAGAGCCATTCAGGGCGCAGGAAGTGAAACTCAGCCAGCATCGGGTTCTGCTCCGGCCGGGCGCCGCAGCGCCAGGCTCTGCAACAGGCTGACGACACAAAGTAGAGCGGCCAGCGCGAACGCCCCACCCAGCGGCCAGAAATAGAGTGATTTGACCGGACGAAAACCCGCCTCAGGTTCGTCAACGGGCTCAAGCTCATCGACGAGTCGGTATATATCCTGCAACCCGGCCGTATCCTTGGCGCGGAAATATCGGCCGCCGGTCATCTCAGCGATTCCGGTCAACGTCTCTTCATCAAGATCCGCTGACGGGTTGATATTGCGGCTACCGCCGATTAGCGACGACACCTGCATTTGTTCAGCACCGATGCCGATGGTGTAGATGCGCAGGCCGACCTGCTGCGCAAGTTGCGCGGCTTTCATCGGGTCAATCTCGCCGGCCGTATTGGCGCCATCGGTCAGTAGCACGAGGACCTGTTCACTGGCGTCGACTTGCTGGTCATGGATGCGTTTGACCGCGAGCGTTATGGCATCGCCGATGGCTGTTTTCTCACCTGCCAGACCGATAAATGCTTCGAGCAGCAGCACCTTGACGGTTTCCCGATCCAGCGTCAGGGGCACCTGCAGGTACGCTCGCTCGCCAAACAGGATGAGTCCGATGCGATCGCCTTCGCGACGGCTGATGAAGTCGCTCGCGACCGCCTTCGTTGCGGTCAGCCGGTCAACGCGACGGCTACCGAGTTCGAAATCTTTCTGGTCCATGCTGCCCGACAAATCAACGGCAAGCATGAGGTTGCGACCAGACACCGGCACATCGAGCTCATCACCGATGCGCTCGGGCCGTGCCGCCGCCAAGACCAGCAGCAGCCACGCTATTGCTGCCAGCCAAAAGCGCCAATTCAAAAATCGCTCGGAATCAGGTCGTTGAGAGAGCGTCGAGAAAAATGACAGCGAAGGCACCTTGAGGCCCGCATCCTGCAGGGTCGGCGATTCTGACATCAGCTTGCGGGCGATGAGCGGTAGCGGCAACGCCAGCATTGCCCACGGCCAGGCTAGCGACCACATCAGCGACGTCCTCCGACCGGGGTTGCCAGGCGCTGACGAACCGCTGCCACAACGTCGAGCATCTCGAATGCCGACAGGTCGTCGTCGGGCCTGCGATACGGCAACTCAAGCAGTTTGCGTCCGGCGTCGCTCATGAATCGAGGTTGATCAAGGTCGCGATCCAGCCATTCCAGCCAGGCATCACCGGTCAGGCCCGCAACCTCCTGGCGAGGTGCGTAGGCGAGCATCGTCCGTCTCAGCAACTCTGAGACACCGCTGCTAAAAGCCACGGTATCGCGGTGTTGTTCGAAGGCTGCGGTCAGTTCATTGAGTTGTCGCAGCGCATGACGACGTGCCGCACCACGGGCTCGCGTATGCAGATACAACCGGAACAGGTAGAACAACGCGCCAGCGACGAGCGCAATAACAACCCACCAGCCGGGCGCAAGCGGCCACCAGCCGATCGCCTCGGGCAGGTGCAGGTCGCGCAACGGAATCTGCTCAGGATCCATCAGTGCCTCCTTCTGCCAAGCGCCGTCTGCAACGCAGTCACAGGATCGTCCTCGGTGGACAGTGGCATCAGGTGAACGCCGTAACGCTTGCAAAAGGCCTCGAGTTCCCTGGCGCGCGCCTGGAACGCCTCGCGATAGTCTTTGCGCGCCGCTTTGGCCACCGTATCAATGGCCAGCTCGTTGTCATTCGAGACGAGACGGTAGCGACCGGGCGGCGGCAACTGCCTCTCCAGCGGATCATTAAGGAATACCGCGAGCACTTCATTATGCCGCGCCACGCTCGACAGGTACGACTGCGCACCGCGCGAGAAACCCACAAAGTCGCTCAAAACAACGACCAGGCTGCCGGGACGCGCAACCCTGCGCAGCGATGACATAGCCTGGATCAGTGGTTCGGTGTCATCGTTGGCGAGATAGCGATTGCCCCAGTCGGGGTGCTCCGCGAGCTGGTGGACGAAACGCAGCGCCGCCTGCCGGCCGAGACGCGGCTTGAGTTCACGATGTGTCGTATCACCGAAAATCAGGCCACCCAGCCGATCGCCGCGATGGTGCGCGGCCCATGCCAGGAGCGCCGCCGCGCGGCTGGCGTTGACCGACTTGAAGCACCCGCGTGTCGCGAAGTGCATGTTTGCACGCAGATCGACGACAACCAGCACCGGGCGCTCACGCTCTTCGCGAAACAGTTTGGTATACGCCGTCGTGCTGCGCGCCGTGACGCGCCAGTCAATGCTGCGCGGATCGTCTCCGGGCTGGTAGGGCCGGGACTCGTCGAACTCCATGCCACGACCACGGAAATGCGACACGTAGGCGCCGGTTTGCAATGAGTTGACGCGCACGACATCCAGGGCAATCGCACGCGCAGGCGCGTTGAGCCGGATCAGACCGGACTGGCTCACGCTGACGGGCGATGCGTCTTCGGACAAGTGATCGAGCAGTGCCATTGGCGTTCCGCTTAGGGTACTCCGACGCCGTCGAGCAATCGCTCAATGATGGAGTTCTCGCTGACACCGTCGGCCTCGGCCTCGAAGCTCAGCACGATACGGTGGCGCAACACATCCGCCGCGACGCCCTGGATATCTTCGGGGCCAACGAAATCACGACCGGCCAGCCAGGCGCGCGCACGCGCTGCCCGGTCGATACCCATGCTGGCACGCGGGCTTGCGCCGTACATGACCTGACCGTCGAGAGACTCGTCGACACGACCGGGATCGCGTGTCGCGACCACCAGGTTGACAATGTACTCCTCGAGCTCTTCGGCGAGGTGCAGGCCCAGGATATCCTGGCGCGCCTGCATGATCGATCCCATCGACAGCAATTCGGGCGGCCTGAAGGCGTCCCGTTCCCCCGCCTTTGCCTCGTTCCGGTTTAGCACCAGGATTCGACGCTCGTCGTCGATCGTCGGGTAACCGACTTCGACGTGCAGCAGGAATCGATCGAGCTGCGCCTCGGGCAGCGGATACGTGCCTTCCTGCTCGATCGGGTTCTGCGTCGCCATGACCATGAACAGGTCTTCGAGCCCGTAACTGCGGTCACCGACCGTGATCTGGCGCTCTTCCATCGCTTCGAGCAGCGCAGACTGCACTTTGGCCGGCGCGCGGTTGATCTCGTCGGCGAGAATCAGGTTGTGAAATAACGGTCCCTTGCGGAACTCGAAGGTGCCCTCTTGCGGGCGGTAAATATCGGTGCCGGTCAGGTCAGCCGGTAGCAGGTCCGGCGTGAACTGCAAGCGATGAAAATCTCCCTCAATACTCTCGGCCAGAACCTTGATGGCCCGGGTCTTTGCGAGGCCCGGCGCACCTTCTACTAACAGGTGGCCATCACACAGCAAGGCAATCAGCATGCGGTTAATAAGGTGTGACTGCCCGATGATCAGGCTGCTCGCATGCGCCTCAAGCTGTTGGAATTGTTCTACGACGCTCATCAATTACTCCGGTCAAAAATCGGCGTGCCATTCTAGTGAGGATGCGCGAGAGAACCAACCGGTCGCTGCATTTTTTGCGAATGTCAGGTCCACTTCGGTAATAATGCTCCCTCTTCGGACTTGAACCGACCCTGACCATTGCAGAAAATTCACAATAAATGCGCTCCGTCGCGCGCTTTTCTCTTGTATTCGGGCCTATTCCTGGTCGTACTAACGGTCCTTACGGCCTGCGAACCGGAGCCGGAAGCCGGTTCCATTGCGGCGACTGCGCCCGAGGAAGAACCTGTGCTGCTGTGCGGCAACGAGGGTCGCCTCTCGACCGAGCTGTACGGCGCAATAGCCGTCGAAGTGGACTGGGACAAGAATGATCTGGAATGCGCGGGAATGCCAAGGCCTAATGGCCAGGGTGCCCGCCTGCGATTCGCCGGCGCAACCGCCGAGAGCGATCTGCAGCTCGCTGTCATCATCGCTATTCCGGACCTGGAGCGCGATGCACAGCATGGGGAGTTCAGCGCCAAGGTCACGCTTATAGAAGAAGGCAACGGACGTTTCTTCAGCACGTCGGATCTGAGTAATTGCCTGGTTGATATTACATCCGCGACCGGTCTCGACGACTCGGGTGACCGCTACTCGATCGCCGGAGAGCTTTTCTGCGTTACGCCATTGCCCGAGATCAATGGCACCTCGAGCGTGTCGATCCCGAAAATGCTGTTCTCCGGCTTGCTCGACTGGAGCGCTTCGTGAAGCGCTGGATTGTGGCTGCCGCGGTCGGCGCTTTGGCCTGCGCGGCTGTCGCCGACGACGAACTCGACAAGCGATTTGCCAGGGACGTCCTCATCATTGAAGCAAGCGCGCATGGCTGCCATCGCTTTGATATATACGTCGCAGCGGACAACGCTCAAAAAAGCCGGGGCCTGATGTTCGTTCGCGAGCTTCCGGCGACCACAGGCATGCTCTTCATCTACGACCTCCAACCCGTCTCAATGTGGATGAAGAACACGTTCATTCCGCTGGACATGCTTTTCATCCGCAGGGATGGCACGGTGTCGTCGGTCGCGCATGACACCGAGCCACAGTCCCTGCGCTCTATCAGTTCAACCGAGCCTGTCTCTTTCGTGCTCGAACTCAATGCCGGTACTGCCAAACGCCTCGTCATTGACGAAAACAGCCGCATTTATTGGGAACCCGCTCATGGCGATGTCGAATAAGCAGCAGACGGCCGCCAATCTCGCGAGCAGCGCTCCTACAGAACGGCGGCGATAGCGTCGGATAGATAGCCGACGTTGTCTCCGGTAATACCGGCCACGTTGATGCGACTTGTGTTGACCAGGTAAATCCCGAATTCCCTCTTGAGGCGCTCCACCTGCTCCGGCGTTGCACCCAGGTAGGAAAACATGCCATTGGCGCGCACCAGGTGCGAAAAATCGTGATCGGGCATCTTCTCGACCAGCGCATCGGTTAACAGCGTCCGCATGCTCTGCAGCCGATGCCGCATTTCTTTGACCTCGTCGAGCCACTCCGCGCGCAGCTCGGAGTCATTGAGAATCTTGCTGACAACAGCTGCGCCATGATCTGGCGGCAGAGAGTACAGCGTTCGCACATAACTATTCACCTGGCTCGAAACGATGTCGCGCGTCGCCGTGTCGGCGCACAATTGTGACAGAGATCCGACGCGATCACGGTACAGGCCGAAATTCTTGGAACAGGAATTTGAAACGATCATTTCCGGCACACGCCGCGCGAGTTCCCGAATCACGTAGTTGTCGTCAGCAATACCGCGCGCAAATCCCTGGTAAGCGATATCGATGAACGGCAGCAATTCACGCTCGCCGATCACTTCCACAATCGCCTGCCAATCGGCTTCGGTCGGATCCAGTCCGGTCGGGTTGTGGCAACAGGCGTGCAACAACACAACATCACCCTTGGGCGCGCCACGCAAAGTCTCGAGCATCGCGTCGATCTCGATGACGTGACGCTTCGTGTCGTAATACGGGTAGGACTTCAGTTGCAGCCCTGCCCCACCCAGCAGGGGCACGTGGTTTGCCCACGTCGGTTCACTGACCCAGACAGTCACCGCATCCTTTGCCCGCAGCAACATGCCCGCCGCGACGCGCAGCGACCCCGATCCACCGGGTGTCTGGATCGTTACCAGGCGATCGTCTGTCACCGCACCGGCAAATGTCATCGCCTGCATGGCTGCATTGAACGTCGGTTCACCGGCCGTGCTGATATAAGACTTCGTCGTTTGCGTCTCGACCAGGTGGCGTTCAGCCTTCTTGACGGTATTGAGTATCGGCGTCTCGCCGGCGGCATTGCGGTATACGCCGACGCCGAGATCGATTTTCTCGGGCCGGGAGTCATTGCGATACTCGGCTATCAGCCCAAGAATGGCGTCCGCCGGCATCGTTTGCAGCGTCTCGAACAAGGTGATCTCCGTATCAGGTCGTTTAGAGTGTGTCGATGGGTGTCTTCAAATACGCGATACCGTTCTCTTCGGCGTCGGGAAGATGCCCGCCCCGAATGTTGACCTGAATCGACGGCACAATCAACGCCGGCAAACTCAGTGTCGCATCGCGTTCAAGTCGCATTGCCGAAAACGCGGTTTTGTCGACATCCTGGTTGACGTGAATATTGTTCTTACGTTGCTCATCGACTGTGCATTCCCAGCGCAACTCGCGCCCGCCCGGCATGTAGTCGTGACACATGAAAAGGCGCGTATCTCCGGGTAAAGACAGAACTCGCTGAATCGAGTCGAAGAGCCGCCCGGCATCGCCGCCGGGGAAATCGCACCGCGCCGTACCAAAATCTGGCATAAACATGCTGTCGCCGACGAATACGGCTGAACCGACTCGGTAACTGATGCTGTCGTTCGTGTGCCCAGGGGTCGCAATAACCTCACAAGTGAGTTCACCGATAGTGAAGGTATCGCCATCCGAAAACAGGCGATCAAACTGATGGCCATCGGATGCGAAGTCATCGCCAAGATTGAATACCGGTCCGAAGTGCGCCTGCACCTCGCGAATACCCTCTCCGATCGCCACGGAGCCGCCGATCTTCGACTTGATGTACTGCGCGCCAGTCAGGTGATCGGCATGCGCATGGGTCTCGAGTATCCACTCCAGTCCCAGTTTCTCTTTATGCACGTATTCGATGATGACGTCAGAGGGCGCCGTGTCGAGGCGACCAGACACCATTGAGTAGCCCACGACCGGGTCGACAACAGCCGCGTGACCGCTCTGCTCATCTGAGATGACATAGCTAAGCGTGCCGCTTTGCTCGTCGTAAAAATGCTGGATCCGTGGGTTGCTCATGGATGCAAAAACGCCGGCGCAAGCGCCGGCGTTTGCTGGTCGTCAGTCTATGCCGATCAAACCTTGGGCGCCCAAACGGAACACCAACCTTTTGCGCTAACGGCTTTACCCGGGAAGATCTGGCAGGGGCGCCATTCGTCGCCTTCGTTGCCCTGGATCAATGCGCAATTGGCGCAATTCTGATCGGCGGCCGGATTGGCGCGCGTGGCAGGGTCTACGGTGCTGGCGTCGTGCGTATACTTCATGGCACCGGCCATGGCATCGTCTTCGGCGAGGTGCGGCAAGTCCTGCGCAAACGCTCTGCGCCCTGGGCTTGCCAGTGCACCGGCAACGGCTACAGCTGATAACTGGATAAATTTGCGACGGGCAATCTTGCTCAACGGAGTCTCCTTTAATATTTACTGGCTGGCCCGGAACGTGTCCGGGGCCAAGCATTCTAAAACGATAATGATCAAACTGCGACGAATTGTAGACGATGTTTCTGAACGGCAGCATAACGGACACTGCCCACGTTGTCCGGACGCCCACTTGTTGAGAACAATTATCATTAAGCAGCTGTCGACAGTGGCGTTTTTCGTGGCCACGAGTGCTACAGCCGCGACGAACTGACAGCACGGCGATATACTCGCCAGTCGGGCAAATAACGACGTCAGCACTATGACTGCACGCAGTCACGCAGTTAGTATCAGCAGAGTTTCGAACGGCCAGCGGGCAGCACAAAGTGACAGTGTTGCCGTGGAGGAGCCGCTCGAAATCCGTCTCGCGTTTTCGACGCCCGACGGCCGTGCGACGCGCAGCATTTCAATCACGATGCGCACCCCCGGCAATGATCGTGAGCTTGCAGCCGGGTTCCTGTTTGGTGAGTCGATCGTGCACGAGGCCAGTGATATTTTGTCGATCGAGTTCTGCGGGCCGCCTGCGCCCGACAGCGGTAACCGCAATGTCGTTCGCGTCGAACTCGCCCCCGATGTCGAGGTAGACCTCGGCCGCCTGCAGCGCCATTTCTACACGACATCAAGCTGTGGTGTCTGCGGTAAAACGTCATTGGACGCATTGCGTGTCATTGGCGTTGAGCCCCTCAGTGGCAGCCCCGCCTCGTTTGGCGCGGCACTGCTGACCAGCATTCCGCAAAAGCTCAGAAGCGCGCAAACCACATTCGACGAGACTGGCGGGCTGCATGCCGCCGCCGCCTTCGATTCGGCAGGGACTCTGATCGTGACAATGGAGGATGTCGGACGGCACAATGCGGTCGACAAGGTTATCGGTTACCTTCTTTTGCAGGGCGGGCTGCCTGGTGCAAAGCTCGGCCTCATGGTGTCCGGACGTGCCAGCTTCGAATTAACACAGAAAGCACTGGTCGCAGGCATGCCGCTGCTGGCCGCGGTGAGCGCGCCGTCGAGCCTTGCCGTGCAGCTGGCCAGCGAATTTGATTTGACACTGGTTGGATTCCTTCGCGGTGAGACGTTTAACATCTACTCTGGCCAACATCGGATCACGGAATGACACACGAGCCATACAACAAAAAGACAGCCAGCGACATCGTCGCGAGCTTTGGTGCACGCCCCGAAATGCTGGTGCAGATCCTGCACGCATTTGTGGACAGGTTTGCCTGGATTTCCGAGGACGCCATTCGGCAATTGGCGGCAGAACTCAACCTGTCTCGTGCCGAGGTGCACGGCGTGGTCAGTTACTACCACGACTTTCGTACCGAGGCGCCCGGCAAACACATCGTCAGGATCTGCGAGGCAGAGGCCTGCCAGGCAATGGGCAGCCGCAAGCTGTCCGCGCACGCTGCGGCCAACCTCGATGGCGAAGATGTCACGCTCGAGCCCGTCTACTGCCTCGGCAACTGTGCCTGTTCGCCCGCGATAATGGTCGATGGCAAGACTTACGGTCGAGTGAGCAACGAGCGATTTGACGACATCATGGCTTCGCTCGGGGAGTCCGGCTGATGGCTACCAGGGTCTACGTCCCGCGCGAGACGGCAGCAGTATCTGTCGGCGCCGACGATGTCGCCATCGCGATCGCCCGTTGCGCCAAGGAAAAAGGCGAGAGTATCGAGCTTGTGCGCAACGGTTCCTGGGGCGCGACCTGGCTCGAACCGCTGGTCGAGGTGGTTGTCGACGATAAACGAATCGCCTATGGCAATGTCGCAGCGGCCGATGTGCCCGCGATGTTCGATGCCGGCTTCCTGCGCGGTGGCGAGAGCGAGAGCCGTCTCGGCGCGATCAACGAGATCCCCTACCTGATCAACCAGGATCGCTGGACGTTTTGGCGCTGTGGCCTCATCGAACCGCTCAATATCGACGACTTCCGGGCACACCAGGGGTTCAAGGCGTTTGAGAAGGCCGTCGAAATGGGACCGGAAGCGGTTATAGAGACTGTAAAGGCATCAGGGCTGCGCGGTCGTGGCGGCGCGGGTTTTCCTGCGGGCATCAAATGGCAGACCGTCGCGGACACAGAAAGCGGGCAGAAGTACATTGCCTGCAACGCCGATGAAGGCGATAGCGGCACATTCTCCGATCGCATCCTGATGGAGGGTGATCCACTCGGATTGATCGAGAGCATGATGATCGCGGGTTTTGCGGTCGGCGCGACGCGCGGCTACATCTACCTGCGCTCCGAGTATCCGCTCACACATTCGATACTGTCGCGTGCCATCGACACCGCGCGTGACGCGGGCTGGCTGGGTGAAAACATCCAGGACAGCGGCTTTGACTTCGATATCGAACTGCACCTTGGGGCGGGCTCCTATGTCTGCGGTGAGGAAACCGCGATGCTCGAAAGCCTGGAAGGGAAACAAGGCATCGTGCGCTACAAGCCGCCACTGCCGGCACACGAAGGGCTATTCGGCAAACCGACCGTGGTCAACAACGTCGTGACGCTCGCATCAGTGCCCAACATCATGAATCTTGGCGGTGAGAAATACGCATCGTTTGGCGTCAATCGCTCGACCGGCACGCTCGCCTTTCAGCTTGCGGGCAATATCAAGCGCGGCGGCCTGGTCGAAAAAGGTTTTGGCATCACGCTGCGCGAGCTGATCGAAGACTGGGGCGGCGGGACCGCCAGTGGCCGACCTGTAAAGGCGGTACAGGTTGGCGGACCCCTCGGCGCTTACATCCCCGCCGAGCAGCTCGACACACCACTGGACTACGAAGCCTTCGTCGAAATCGGCGCCATGGTCGGGCACGGCGGTATTGTCGTCTTCGACGACACCGCGAATATGGCGCAACAGGCGCGTTTTGCGATGGAATTCTGCGCGATCGAGTCTTGCGGCAAATGCACACCATGCCGTATTGGTTCGACCCGTGGCGTCGAGGTCATAGACCGCATGATTGCAGGCACGGAGCGGGAAGCGAACTACGACCTGCTGGTCGAATTGTGCGACACGATGGAGGATGCGTCGTTATGTGCAATGGGTGGAATGACACCCTTTCCGGTGCGGAGTGTCTTAAGATACTTCGCTGAAGATTTCGCGTCTGCTGTGGGGGCTGACTAGTGAATAGAGTACGGCAAACAGACCTCGGCACGCCGGCATCCCGAAGCACGGATACGGTACAGGTCGAGATTGATGGATTGCCCACGACCGTAAAGGCCGGGACCAGCATTCTGCGTGCGGCACGTGAGTCGGGCGTCGACATTCCGAAGCTGTGCGCTACCGACAGCCTCAAACCATTCGGCTCATGCCGCATGTGTCTTGTCGAGGTTGAGGGTCGCAAGGGCTACCCCGCCTCGTGTACCACGCCGATCGAGGCTGGCATGAAAATCCGCACCCAGACTGAAGCGCTCGCGCAACTGCGTCGCAACGTCATGGAACTGTACATCTCCGACCACCCTCTCGACTGCCTGACCTGCGCGGCAAATGGCGACTGCGAATTGCAGGACATGGCGGGGGCCGTCGGGTTGCGCGAGGTGCGCTATGGTTTTGAAGGTGAGAATCACCTCGATGCCGAAGTTGACTCCAGTAACCCTTACTTCCAGTTCGATGCCAGCAAATGCATCGTGTGCTCGCGCTGCGTGCGCGCCTGCGATGAGGTGCAGGGAACTTTCGCGCTGACGATCCAGGGACGAGGCTTCGATTCCAAAGTCTCGGCGGGCATCAGCGAGCACTTCCTCGACTCTGAATGTGTTTCCTGCGGTGCCTGTGTCCAGGCATGCCCGACGGCGACCCTGATGGAAAAGAGCATCGTGGATCATGGACAGCCTGAACGTAGCGTCAAGACCACCTGCGCCTATTGTGGCGTCGGCTGTTCATTTGTCGCGGAAATGCGCGGTGACCAGGTGGTGCGCATGACACCCGACAAGGATGGCCAGGCAAATCATGGCCACAGTTGCGTCAAGGGTCGCTTTGCCTGGGGTTATTCGACGCATCGCGATCGCGTTCTCGATCCGTTAATTCGCGACTCAATCGACGAGCCCTGGCGAAAAGTCAGCTGGGACGAGGCCATTCAATACACTGCCAAACGCTTCAAAGAGATCCAGGCAGAACATGGGCGCAAGTCAATTGGCGGCATCACCTCATCGCGTTGCACTAACGAAGAAGTATTTGTCGTACAAAAACTGGTGCGAGCGGCGATGGGTAACAACAATGTCGACACCTGCGCACGTGTCTGCCACTCACCGACGGGCTACGGACTTAACAAGACTCTCGGTACGTCAGCGGGCACACAACCATTTGACAGCGTCATGGATGCTGACGTCATTGTTGTCATCGGCGCCAACCCAACCGCAGCCCACCCGGTCTTTGCGTCGCAAATGAAACAGCGTTTGCGCCAGGGTGCGAAGCTGATTGTCGTGGATCCCAGGAAGATCGACCTGGTCAAGTCCGCACGTATCGAAGCAGACTATCACCTGCCGCTGTTACCCGGCACCAACGTGCCGGTTATTAATGCGCTCGCACATGTGATCGTCTCCGAGGGTCTTGTCGACGATGCGTACGTTGCCGAGCGCTGCGACACCGAATCGTTCGACGCCTGGAAAACGATGATCCTGAAACCGGCGAATTCACCTGAAGAGGTCGAAAAAATCTCCGGCGTGCCGGCCGACGACATTCGCGAGGCAGCGCGACTCTATGCGCGCGCAGAACGCGGCGCCATCTACTACGGGCTCGGCGTTACCGAACACAGCCAGGGCTCGACCATGGTAATGGGCATGGCCAACCTGGCGATGGCAACCGGCAACATCGGTTTTTCGGGCTGCGGCGTGAACCCGCTGCGCGGACAAAACAATGTACAGGGTTCCTGTGACATGGGTTCATTCCCACACGAGCTACCCGGCTACCGCCCGGTGCAAGATGACGAGGTACGCGGCAGCTTTGAAAAGCACTGGGGTGTCGAAATCGATCCTGAGCCCGGCTTCCGCATTCCCAATATGTTCGACGAGGCTTGCGCTGGTCGTTACAAAGGCATGTACATCCAGGGCGAGGACGTCGCGCAATCTGATCCGGACACACACCATGTCGAAGCGGCGCTGCGCAATATGGAGTGTGTCGTTGTGCAGGACCTGTTCCTCAACGAGACCGCAAAGTTCGCACATGTTTTCCTGCCCGGAACCTCATTCCTCGAGAAGGACGGCACTTTCATTAATGCCGAGCGCCGCATCAACCGCGTTCGCCCGGTAATGAAACCCAGCCAGGGTAAAGACGAGTGGCTGATCACCCAGGAACTGGCGCAAGCACTCGGATACCCGATGAACTACAGCACGTCAGCCGAGATTATGGATGAGATTGCTGAACTGACGCCGACGTTTGCAAACGTCAGCTTCAAATTCCTTGATGAGGTCGGCAGTGTGCAGTGGCCGTGTAATGAAAAGGCTCCGATGGGTACGCCGATCATGCACATAGACAATTTCGTTCGTGGTAAAGGCCTGTTCATCGAAAC
>Ga0316201_10000041_pt1 | contig 48200 bp, 39 predicted proteins | sample CS6wburrow_MG_FD_204516 | JGI IMG/M metagenome (GOLD analysis project Ga0316201, IMG submission 204516) | Coastal sediment microbial communities from Delaware Bay, Delaware, United States - CS-6 worm burrow | ecosystem: Environmental > Aquatic > Marine > Coastal > Sediment | place: USA...
GCGGGCATTCCGCCCGTGCCTGCACCTAAGATAACAACATGTGCCATTTGGAATTCCTCTCTATGTTCTTGTATCCTGCCCTTTATTAATTTGGACTATCAAAGAAGGGTTCGATCTAAAATCAATCTCACGCAAAGGCGCAAAGGCGCGTGAGATTAAAAATGCCACCCTTTTTGAAATTATTTTTCTTAAAATCTATAGCAAAGATTATTATATAAGTATTTTGGGTTGGATTGCAATCTGGGTAATGATTTGATTTTTAATATAGATAGAACACTGATTTGATTGATTTAACTGATATCCGCTGATCAGATCATTACTCTTCACAGCATTACCATACGCTAACCCCTTCTGGCAAGACTGATGTCAAAAATGCAACTCAAAACAAAATTAATAGGCTTTCAAAATTGCAAAATGCTATTTTTAGTCAACAGATTATAAGGCTATTCCAAAAAAATAAAATACCCAAAACAACCACACGACTCTATGCATACAAATCTTATGTCACAAACTGTCTGCTCACGCAGAGCCGCAGAGCCGCAGAGAATGAAAGAAGATTGATTAAAGGTGTGGGTATTTTAATTTTTTGGAGTTACCTAAGATAATGAATCTCAAAGTCTTGATAACTGATAACTGATAATTGATAACTGACATGTTTGAGCGTATAAAAGAAGATGTTGCTTGTGTGTTTGAACGTGATCCTGCGGCACGCACGACATTTGAAATACTGACTAATTATCCGGGTGTACATGCGATATTGATGCACCGTCTAAATCACCGTTTATGGGAAGCGGGTTGGAAATTGTTGGCACGAACTTTGTCTACTTTAATGCGTTGGTTGACGGGAATAGAAATTCATCCTGGGGCAACTATTGGACGGCGTTTTTTTATTGATCATGGCATGGGAGTTGTGATTGGCGAAACGGCTAGTATTGGTGATGATTGTACGCTTTATCATGGGGTAACCTTAGGCGGTACGAGTTGGCAAAAAGGGAAACGCCATCCGACTTTGGGCAATGATGTTGTTGTCGGGGCAGGGGCAAAAGTTTTGGGGCCGATTACGATTGGAAATGGTGCGCGTATTGGATCGAATGCGGTGGTGGTTAAAGCTGTGCCTGACGGGGCGACGGTTGTGGGCATTCCTGGACGAATTGTTCAAGTGGATGAGGATTACAAAAAGCACCATAAACACGCGCTTGAAGAAAAAATTTTTGATGCTTATGGTATGCCCCATGAGATGCCTGAGCTTGATCCGGTACAGTATGCACTGAGCAATGTGCTTGATGATATTGTTCGAATAGATGAAAAAATACAATTATTGTGCAAAACTTTGAAGAAGATGGGTAATGAGGATTTACCGCCTGAGTTAGATTCTTGTCAAATTCGTTCATCAGTCGTCGCTAAAACGACGACTACAAACACAACAACTCAAAATGACTAATCGGTATTTGAAATGAAATATCTTTTAATCTAGTTTGTCAGATCAATATGTTGGCCTTTCCAATACGGGATATCAAGGCGTTTATAACTGATAACTGATAACTGATAACTGATAACTGAAAATAGATTCTTGTCAAATTCGTTCATCAGTCGTCGCTAAAAGGACGACTACAAACACAACAACTCAAAATGACTAATCGGTATTTGAAATGAAATATCTTTTAATGTTTAATCTGGTAATTGTTTTGGTGCTAGAAACAACGGTTCTTGCTGCTACACAAAATCGCTCGGCTTATTTTGATGATAGGCAGGGTATCATTATACCTGAAGTGGTTGTCTTACCTGAAAACGCTATTTTTTCTGTCAAATTGCGTCAGATCGATGCCAGCGATTTTGTTCTCGATCTTGACAATGTGACAGCGATGACGCCTTCTTTTAATTATTATGATCCGAAGAAAGGTATGCTCTATCTTCCTGAGCTGAAAATCGGAAATGAAATTTACAAGGCAGTCGAGTTGAAGGTTATCTCTCAAACTAATCCGCTCGTTTTTCGTATGATTTCTGCTGATATTCAGATTGATCGCGGTGCGATCAAAACAGTAGAGGCAACGGTGGAAACTAAGCCGGTGCCGGCGAGTGGTGATGCGGCGGATGATCCGGCTATTTGGATTCATCCCGAGGATGCGGCAAGCAGTATTGTGATTGCTACCCAAAAACGTACCAATAAACCAGGTGGGTTGAGGGTTTATGATTTAGCCGGCCAAGAAATTCAGTATTTGGCAGATGGTAATATGAACAATGTTGACTTGCGCTATGGGTTTCCTCTTAATGGTGAAAAGGTAGCCATTGTGGCGGCCAGTAATCGCAGTAACGATAGTATTGCGCTTTATAAAATCAATCCAGAATCTCGTCAATTGGAAAATGTGGCTGCTCGTACTATTCGAGCGGGATTGGATGTTTATGGGATTTGCATGTACCAGAGTGCCTCTTATGGGAAATACTATGTTTTTATTAATGATAAAACGGGTGCAGTAGAACAATGGGAAATTTTTGATAACGGTAATCAATTGGTAAATGCCACACTTGTACGACACTTTAGTGTGAATTCACAAGTTGAGGGATGTGTGGCAGATGATGTATTAGGTTATTTTTATCTTGGGGAAGAGAAAGTGGGTATCTGGAAATTCGGTGCGGAACCGAATAATGCTGATGCAGGGCAGTTGATTGATACAACGAATCAAAATGGAAACCTGACTGCTGCCGTGGAAGGATTAACGATTTATTATGTGAATGAAACTGAAGGCTATCTGATTGCATCTAATCAGGGCAATGATACGTTTACGGTTTACGAACGTGCTGGTAGCAATGCGTATTTGGGTAAGTTCCAGATCGTTGCTAACCCTGAGTTAAAAATTGATGAAGTTTACCACACGGATGGTATTGATGTGGTTAATGTGCCGCTAGGTGAAGCTTTTCCTTATGGTGTATTGGTTGTACATGATGGTAATAATATTAATCCAAAAGAAAACCAAAATTTAAAATTGGTCCCTTGGGAACACATAGCGGATGCTTTGGGTTTAAAGAAGGAAACGTCGTATAGTCCACGGTAGGCAATCCCTTGTAGGGGCAACCCTTGTGGTTGCCCCCTGTGGTTGCCCCTTGCGGTTGCCATTATGGGTATTGTCGGGATTTATTTAAGCAAGGAAGCGATCAAGGGGCCATCACCAGGATGCAAGCCGTGCTTCGCTGCAACGGTTATCGTCATTGCTAAGCCACGTAATGCTGGAACCACATTCATATCCTGACTATAAGGTGGCACCCATTCATCGCCAGTTGCTCTAACAATAGAGACGTAAAAAGCTTGGGGATGGGGTTGGCGATTAAGCCAAAATAATAGCGAAGCGGGATGTTCTCTACTTAAATCCCAATATAATCCTTGAGAACGGTTAATGGTGTCTAAACCCAAAAAGGGGGCCATCCAACCGATTGGGCTGTTATTAAGCCAGGTACCCCATTCCGCTTTTTCTGTGCCTAAATGAGGGCTGGCAATTGTAATCAATCCTTGTATTGGGATGCCACTCATAACCATCACTAGACGGGCTACCACACCCCCTGCGGAGTGGCCTACTAAAATGAGTGAGTTGTTAGGATGTTTTGCTTTCAGCTTTCGCAAGTAAAAATCTAGCCACTGTGCTTGTGTCGGTAACGGTGCTTCTGACGGTAATGTGACGGTGTAAACGTAGCGTTCTAGGGGGGTTGGGGCTATCGGGCCAGTACGCGGGCCATTGGGAAACAGATGGCCTGCATCCTGCCACCCGGTAGCTTGTAAAGCAGAAACAAGACCCAAAGGCCGCCATGTACTCCCGTCCCCTAAATAACCGTGAACAAGTACCACTGTTTGCCCAGCATAAGTGGGAAAACTGAGTAATGAAATCAATAACAAACTGAGCAAACGCAAAAACATGGTGATTTCTCCGGCAAGGTTGTTTGAAAATCTATTCTTACAAATCTGACAAGAAGTGAATTGAGCTGGTTTTCAAATCAATAATTTTCGCTACACGTCTATTTAATGAAAGAAAACCGAGGCTTTTCGCTTTCCAATTTAAAAAGGCTGTCATCCATCCTGATTGATTCTCTTGATGAGTCCTTGCAAGATGTGATCAGCTTCTTCATTCGGCACTTGGCACGTTCCCGCGTTTTTATGGCCTCCTCCCCCGTATTCCAACATCAATTCACCAATATTGGTTTTAGAAGTGCGATCAATAATAGATTTGCCCACAGCCAACACCGTATTTTGTTTATGTAATCCCCATAAAACATGAATAGAAATATTGCACTCGGGATATAGTGCGTAAATAACGAAACGATTGGTGGTAAAGATTTCGTCTTCATGACGCAAATCAAGCACTACCACATTACTATGCACGGCAGAACATTTTTCAATTTGTTCCATGGACGTTTTTTGATGCTCAAAATACAAGTCAATACGTTCTTTGACATCAGGTAAGACTAATATCTCGTCGATAGTGTGCTTTTTGCAATAGTCAATCAGTAACATCATCAACTCATAATTAGAAATCCTAAATTTTTTAAAGCGCCCTAAGCCGCTGCGGGGATCCATTAGATAATTAAGTAGTACCCAAGCTTTTGGAGATAGAATTTCTTCACGGGTAAACTGAGCTGAATCAGCTTTATCCACGGCGATGATCATTTCTTCATTGACATTAGGAAACGCTTTTTGACCACCAAAATGATTGAAAACCACACGGGAGGCAGAGGGTGCCTGAGGATCAATAATATAATTGTCAGGCTTTTTTCCTAAAATTCTTAGGGTTTCACTGAGATGATGATCAAAAACGAGATGAGCGCCTGGGACATACGGCAAATTGGTAGTAATATCATTGGCGTTAATCTCAATTTTTCCATCTTGCATGTCCTTAGGGTGGACAAATTTAATGTTCTCAATCAAATTGAGTTCTTTTAACAACACCGCACAAATCAAACCGTCAAAATCACTCCGTGTAACTAAGCGGTATTTTCGGTCTGACATACTTTCTTCTCCAAAAAGGTTAAAAATAGTTTAGATGAAATGTGATATTGATAAATCATTTTACTTAAAACAGGTAAAGGAATTATGAAATAAACGAATTTAATATAATAATAATAGGAACTTGCAAAACATCGACATCAACCACAAATCAACAATTTTGAATTGGGATGATTAAAAGCCACGGAATGACACTTCAATGCACGGAATATTTCCGTGTTTTCCGTGTTTTTCCGTGGCAAAATCGACCCGAAGCTAAATGTTCAAAAAAAACGTGAACATCTAATCCAACCAAATAATCAACTTCTGACCTAAACGTAGTAATTCATCCTTCCTCAGACCATTCCATTGACTGAGTTTTTCTATACCCACTTTATAATCACGGGCAATATACCACAAACTTTCACCCGATTTAACGGTGTGAAGAATTTTGTTCTTAAGAGAATTGTCGTCTTGATGGGCGCTATGCCTTTGTGTACGAACCTTTTTCGTTTTAGAGAGCTTTGATAACAGGGTATCCACGCCGCGCAAGATCAAATTTTGACCCACATAAAGTGAGTCCGTTTTCAGATTATTTAACTGACGGAGTGCGGCAATGGTTATACCGTATTGTTTCGCAATTTTCCATAAATTGTCGCCTGAACTGACTTCGTGTTTCTTAGGCGAAATGGGTTCAGAAGTGACTAATTTTTCAACCTCATTATCCACCCCCTTCGCCTGTGCTGAGAATTGGACAAGTGCCTGTTCTAATTGATCAGCTTGCGTTAACATCAGTTCGACTGGCAATTTGACAAGGCGCTGTTTAAATAGGCTTGCTTTTTCAATAGGCACTGTGATGTCGTGTGGCCCCTCTAGGGCCGTGACTTCACGTCTATAGCAAGCGTTCAAGCGTTTAAAATCATCCCAAGGTAATCCTGCCAGTAAAGCGGCTAAAGACAAATCAATTTGACGTTCCAGTTTAACTTGTGTTAAATAAGGCTGGTTAGCAATGGATTGCAGTTCAATCCCATAATTCTGCGGATCGGCCACAATCTTTGAAAGCCCCAGTAATTTTGGAACATACTCGCGGGTTTCTCTGGGTAATTCAAGCGACCAAAAATCGGTCGATTCACCTAATCCCTTATTTTTTGAAATGGCTTTACCCAAATTGCCCTCGCCATAATTATAGGCAGCCAAGGCAAGTAACCAATCACCTTCAAATTTCTGATGTAGTCTGGACAAATAATCTAATGCCGCAGTGGTTGACTTGATAATATTGCGTCGCCCATCATACCACTCATTTTGAGTCAGTCCATAATATTCTCCTGTGGCCGGAATAAATTGCCAAAGCCCGGCTGCGCTTTTATGTGATAGCGCCATCGGTTCATAAGCACTTTCGATGGCCGGCAATAAAGCAATCTCTAAAGGCATCCCCCGTTTTTCAATTTCTTCAACCATAAGATAAAGATAGGGTTTGGCTTTGCGAGAAATTCTATCAAAATAAGAGGGGAATTTGACATATTTCTCAATGGCTCTTTGCACTTTTGGATTGTCAATTTCAAAAAGCGCGTAGCCCTGACGAATACGATCCCATAAATCAGGATTAGTGGAACGGTTATTACGGGCCTCTTGCTGTTTGAGGCTTGTTTGGGAGAGTATTTCTGCCAAAATTTGGTTTGCATTAAGCGTTTTTTCAGTCACTTTGTTAGAGGGGGCGAGCCTTTTAGATTGACTCGCCTGAGTGGTTTTTTTAACGCGCTTTTTCGCCTGAGCCCGCTTAGCGGTTTTTTTAACACGCTTTTTCGCCTTAACTTGGCTCGCAGTTTTTGGAGTCAACGGCTGGGTAGATGAGTCTATCAGCACTTCAGATGAAATGAGTGGCAGACGGGAGGTGGGTTGGATTTTTTCAAAAGAGGCACTGCTTATCAAAACGCTTTGGGTTTCAGTTAGCCTTGAAGGCGCACTGGGCGTAACCCATGATACTGAAAACAGTCCATTGTGTTCAGAGTACGGCAACACAGACTCCTCATTAATCCTTAAACTGAGGTTCACGGATGAATCAGTCGCCTGATTCTCATACGCCGCATTATCAAGCGCCATTTGATCAAAAATGCCGGTTTGACCCACCACTGTGGGTTTGGTAACGAGGGTATTGCAGCCAAAAAGGCTGCTGACAATTAATAGTAGTGAAAATGTGCTATAAGTTTTCATAGAGACGCAATGCTAGGTAAATTAGTCATCAAAATCAAGGCAATCACGATATAGTCATAAAAATTTAAGGGCATCAAAAAAAACAAAAGACTGATTTTAAAGCCGTTTATGGTTATAACACGAGACACCGTTATCAGTTATAGAGGGATAATGTGTTTTTATTGCCCACCCTACATTGATTCATTTCTTTTAAACTCGCTATGATTTTGATTTTAATGACAACTCTCTAGCCTTTTTAAATTGAATTAGAATTGAATTAATTAAGACAGCTATTATTACGCAAAGGTTGCGCCAAGTTTGGCCCCTTTTTTCAAAGAGGAGGTTGGGGGATTTCAAAAATTAATTCTTGCCCCATCACAACGCGCTGCCCTTTTTCAAGGGCTTTGTCCCCCTTTTTCCAAAGCGAGGTTGGGGGGGTTTGAAACAATACAATCACAGTGGATCCCATATTAAAGCGCCCCATTTCGGCTCCGCGTTGTAATATTGGGGCTGTCTGTTCAGAATAGTGCCAATGTTCAATTTTAGAGGAACGATTAGGTGTCACCGTACCCGCCCACACGGTTTCAATACTGCCCACGAAAAGTGCCCCCACTAAAATCAAGGCCATTGGCCCAAATTCTGTTTCAAATAGACAAATCACCCGCTCATTACGGGCAAACAAATTGGGCACTACTCGGCTAGTGCGTTGATTAACGCTAAATAAACGCCCTGGCACATACACCATGTCCGTCAACCGCCCCGTTGTGGGTATATGAATACGATGATAATCCTTAGGCGATAGATACAGGGTACAAAATAAACCCTGTTGAAATAGACTCGCCATTTCAGTCTGTCCCCCCAATAAATCATTCAATTGAAAATAACGGCCTTTGGCTTGCAGCAAACTCCCCTTTTCAATCGAACCGATTTGACTGATTTCAGCATCAACAGGACAAATAATATTGGCGTTGTCGGGAAATGGACGAGCAGTCGGTTTCAGGGCGCGGGTGAAAAATTGATTAAAACTGGCATAGTCACGCACATCGGCAGCAATACTCATATCCACGTTATAATATTTAATAAAGCGTTTAATGATCCAATGGGTAAACGTACCCAGTTGCAAGCGTGTCAGTTTCAATATTAATCGTGAAAGCAAATGGTGTGGAATAAGATATTGTGGGAGAGTTAAAAGCGAGTCAATCATATCAGTTATCAGTATCAGTTATCAGTCAGGTGGACAGGTGGGCGCTTTGATGTTCGGTTTGACTCTCAAATCATACCGCCAACGCCACAAGAGTACCTAGAGTACCTCTATTAGGTTTGTAGTGACTACCCCAAAGTGTTATATATGGTACTTTAATTTTGATAGAATAATCACAAATAAATCATTTTTAGTAATTATTAATTCTCATTTATTAATTTAGACTAATTTGATTAAGGCTACTCTTTTTTTTGGTGATTGATTATAAATCAATCCGTTATATTAAATATAACCCCATTTTAAAAAATCGTTTAAGCCCCCTTTTGAATGAAAAAGGGGTTTGGGGCATTTTAAAGGAGTTCACGTTGAAAAAAATCCTTGTTTTTATTACCGTCTTACTAGGCGGCCCATTTTTAACACCATTATCACATAGTTTTTGTGGATTTTATGTCGCAAAAGCTGACGCTAAACTCTTCAACAAAGCCTCACAAGTTGTACTGGCTCGTTTTGAAGATAAAACCGTGATGACAATGGCAAACGATTTCAAAGGCGATTTGACAGAATTTGCCGTCGTGATTCCCGTTCCTACCTTTATTGAAAAAGGGCAAATTCATATTGCTGACAAAACCGTCATAGATCATCTGGATGCTTATACCGCGCCACGTTTAGTCGAATATTTTGATGAAAACCCCTGTGTACAGTGGCTTAGGGAAGAAACTGTTCTATTTTCTGCACCAACTGCTATGGCACCAGAATTGAGAAAAAAAAGTCACGGTGTGACGGTTGAAGCAGAATACACGGTGGGTGAATACGATATTGTGATTTTGTCAGCGACAGAAAGCGAAGGATTAGAAATTTGGCTACAGGAAAATGGCTATAGGCTTCCACAAGGCGCTGCAAAAGTGCTAGGCAGTTATATCAAACTGAACATGCGCTTTTTTGTTGCCAAAGTCAATCTCAAAGAGCATACTCAGTTAGGTTTTAATCACTTGCGCCCGATCTCGGTAGCGTATGAATCACCCAAGTTTATGTTGCCGATTCGGCTAGGTACAGTCAATGCCGAAGGCGCGCAGGAATTATTTGTTTACGCGCTGACGAAAAAAGGTCGTGTAGAAACAACGAATTATCGCACGATCAAATTACCCACCGACATGGATTTACCGGTTTACATCAAAGATAAATTTGGTGACTTCTATACGGCCCTGTTTGATCAGCAGGTGAAAAAAGAAAGGATGAAAACCGTCTTTTTAGAATATGCTTGGGATATGAATTGGTGTGATCCCTGTGCTGCTGATCCTTTGTCAGTAAAAGAATTGCGTGATCTCGGTGTTTTTTGGATTGACAATCAATCAAATAACCCGCGTCGTTTTCCAACTCAGGCCAGAGATGTGTTCGTAACACGCCTACATGTACGCTACACCGCTGACAAATTCCCAGAAGATTTGATTTTTCAGGAAACGGCCGATCGGACTCATTTTCAAGGCCGCTATGTTCTTCGCCATCCTTGGAAAGGAGAAGATAATTGCAAAGAAGCACAGGCATACCGAAAAAATCTCAAAAAACGGCAAGAACAAGAAGCGCAAAGCTTAGCTTCGCTAACCGGATGGGATATCAACACCATCCGTGACAAAATAGGCATTATTGCCACAACAACGGATGATAACAGCGATGGCAAAACGTGGTGGCAAAAATTGTGGGGCGAATAAAATCAATCGTCAATTTCTCTGCCGATAGGGATAGAACGTTGATTGAGCTGATTATTCATGATTCACGCTGATAAAAAATCAGCATGTTGGGTGGGCAGTTGCCCCAATAGCATTAAGTCCATTTCGTATCGGGCAGACACACGCCGCTCTGCCCCTACAAAATCCTGTCTATTTAAAAAATTCCGCGGCTGCCCGATCGTGTTCGCCCAGACTTAAGGAAGTTCCAAAAAAATAATTATCCCAAAAGGCAATTCAAGCCGGTTTGTTTAATTTCTCTCATTCTCTGCGGCTCTGCGGCTCTGCGTGAGCCGACAGTTTGTGACATAAGATTTGTGTGCATAGAGTAGCCCTGCGGGATAATTTATTTTTTTGATATTCCTAAAAGGCTTGGAATTTAAAATCCTTGATAATTAAATAAATCCTTGTCCTTGTTATTCCACTTATTTATAAACTAGGGAAAACGTATGAAACCCCCAAAACTTGAACCTGATTTACAAAAACTGGTTGATGCCCGTCACCAGGACCCCTTTTCGGTGCTTGGCAAACATACCGTCGGTAAACAAATCCAAATTCGTGTCTGTCTGCCTGATGCTGAAGAAGTGATGATTGCAGAAGGCAACTTACCGATGCGACGCATACCTTATACAGAGATATTTGAATGGCAGGGCACGGCTAAGATTCCTGATCAATATCGCCTGATTTGGCGCGATAAAGAGCATCGTGAACACATTACTCATGATCCTTACTGCTTTGGGCCCCAAGTATCTGACTTTGACATGCACTTATTTAGTGAAGGCAAACATTGGCACGCCTACCGTTTTTTAGGCTCCCATGTCCATGAAGTCAATGGGGTAGGCGGTGTGCTATTTGTTTTATGGGCTCCGAATGCAGAACGAATCAGTGTCGTCGGTGATTTTAACAGCTGGGATGGACGCGCTCACCTCATGCGAAATCACGGCAGTAATGGTATTTGGGAATTATTTATTCCTGACATAGGCCCTGGCACTTTATACAAATATGAAATTCGCAACCAACAATCCGGCGATATTTTTTACAAATCTGATCCTTATGGACAGCAATTTGAAGTGCGTCCCAAAACCGCTTCGATAGTCAAAGATAACAAACCCTACGTGTGGCATGATACCGATTGGTTAGAAAAACGTCAGAAAAGAGACTGGTTGCACACACCCATGTCCATTTACGAACTCCATTTAGGTTCCTGGCAAAGAGGGCCAGAAGGCGAATTTTTGAATTACCGCGAATTTGCTAAACTTTTAGTAGACTATGTCACTGAAATGGGCTTTAGCCATATTGAATTACTCCCCATCACCGAACATCCTTTTGATGGCTCTTGGGGATATCAAACTATCGGCTATTATGCACCCACTAGCCGCTATGGCACACCTGAAGATTTCCAGTATTTTGTCGATTACTGTCATCAGCACAATATCGGCGTTTTTCTGGACTGGGTACCGGCCCATTTTCCCAAAGATGCCCATGGGTTAGCCTGGTTTGACGGTACAGCCCTCTACGAACATGAAGATCCCCGCAAAGGCGAACATTTAGATTGGTCAACACTGATTTTCAATTACGGCCGCTATGAAGTCAAAAATTTCTTACTTTCCAGTGCCTTATATTGGTTAAACGAATTTCACCTAGACGGCTTACGGGTTGATGCGGTTGCCTCTATGCTCTATTTAGACTATTCCCGCGAAGACTGGATTCCCAACGAATACGGTGGCCGTGAAAACATCGAAGCCATTGATTTTCTACGTGAACTCAATACCGTCGCGCATAGTGAACACCCCGGCACGTTGATTATGGCAGAAGAATCAACCTCTTGGCCTCAAGTTACCCGACCAACCGACAGCGGCGGTTTAGGTTTTAGCATGAAATGGAATATGGGGTGGATGAATGACACCTTAAGTTATATGTCTAAAGAACCGGCACACCGTAAATATCACCAAGACATGCTGACTTTCAGCATGTTGTATGCCTTCACCGAGAACTTTCTGCTGCCCTTCTCACATGATGAAGTCGTACATGGTAAACAATCCATGATCAACAAAATGCCAGGAGATGAATGGCAACGTTTTGCCAATTTGCGGACACTCTACACCTACATGTTTACGCATCCTGGCAAAAAACTACTGTTTATGGGTACCGAATTTGGCCAAGGTATCGAATGGAATAGCGCCAATATCCTCGACTGGTACGTGCTAGAATACCCCTTTCATAAAGGATTACACTTGCTCGTCAAAGACTTAAACAAGCTTTATCACAACTCAGAAGCGTTATACCAATATGAATTTGAATGGCAAGGCTTTGAATGGATTGACTGTCACGATGCTGAACAATCGGTTTTGATTTATCTACGTAAAAGTGACAAAGAAGCCGTAATCGTTGCGCTCAATCTCACCCCAGTACCTCGCCAGAACTATCGAATTGGCGTTCCCAGCCCAGGGCGTTATGAAGAAATTCTCAACTCTGACGCGGAATGCTATGGCGGCAGTAATGTCGGCAATGGTGCCAATCTGCTGATAGCCGAAGACAAACCTTGGATGGAGAGGCCCTATTCCATAGAGATTACTTTGCCACCGTTAGCAGGTATTATCCTCAAAGTTGTAGCGGAAGAAATAGAGGAAGAAATAGAGGAAGAAATAGAGGAAGAAGAAATGGAAAAAGACAGTCAGAAAACGGCCAGTCAAAAAACGGCCAATAAGAAAACGGCCAGTCAGAAAACGGCCACAATCAGCACCTGATATTTAGGCAATGCTAAAAATGGCATCAAGTGGGATTGCCCCTATCATGAGGGTGGCATGTAGGGGCAATCCCGGTTGCCTGGGGTTTCATTTTTTGGAGTCTAATCAGCCTTCTATCATATCACCCACATTGCAAAACAAGCGACATTTTTTAATCCACAAAATAAATCTGATTACGCCCCTTTAATTTCGCATGAACAAGTGCTTTCTCCGCACTCACTATCAACTTCGTCGGTTCAGAATGTGGATAAGGCAGTAAAGTGGCAATACCTTGGCTTATCGTAACGTGATCGGCTACCGCAGAATAACCATGTGGCATGTTAAGAGAAGAAACGCAATCCCTTAATTTATTAGCCATAACAAAAGCGCCTTTAGCCTCTGTCAAAGGCAAAAGACAGGCAAACTGATCACCTTGATAGCGAGCGAGTAAATCTGTGGTTCTTTTAGCCTTTTGATCCAAAGCCTGAGCGACCTGTTTCAGGCAATCATCAGCAGCTGTACAACCATATTTTTCATTGAACAGTTTAAAATAATCAATATTGATTATGATCAAAGACAGGCGAGAAAACCCCCGGATGGCTCGTCGCCATTCTTGTTCAAGCACTTGATCAAAGTGACGACGATTGGAAACACCCGTTAAACCATCTATAGCAGAAATGTTTTCCACGATATCTTGTTGCCTTTTCAACTCCAGATACGTTTTCACCCTCGCTTTGACAAGCGGTGCGCGGCAAGGTTTACTGATATAATCGACTGCCCCAAGTTCAAGCCCTTTTGCCCCATCTTCTTCACTCTCCCGTTCCTTGATAAAAATCACGGGAATATTTTGTGTTATAGCATCCTTTTTAAGTTGGCTACAAACGGCGTATCCATCCATTTCAGGCATGGCAATATCAAGGAGAATTAAGTCAGGTATTTCAGAACGGGCAACTTCTAAAGCACTTGTTCCATTGGTTGCGACAAAAATTTCATACTCAGGGCTTTTTAAAGCCAGATTCAATTCCTTGAGATTGGCCGGCATATCATCCACAATCAAGATTTTTTTTTGCATCATATCCGATTTCTTCAGGTTTCTCTTGTGCTGATGAGTCGCTTTCGATCCGACTACAAAACGACGACTATAAAATGACAAACTAAATGCGATTGCTTTATAACAAATCTAACATAAAAATCAGCTTTACTAAAATTTTGGGTTATAACGGATTTTGGGAAGGGCGCATTTCTAAAAAAAAAGGGTCATTATCAATCTTGATTGAATTGTACTGACTTAACTTAAGTGCCGTAGGAATGTACACTAGGTATTGTTTATCAAGATAAATCTTGACTGCCCGATTTTCGGTGCAAAATTTATTTTCGCGAAGGTGCATTGGAGTGCAAAATTTATTTTGCATTAATGGTAAAAAACATCAGCTCGATGTCACCCCGCCCTTGTTATGGGTATTACGCGAGACACTTAGCATGATTGGAACGACGTTTTATTTGAAGGGCTATAAAGCCTAATTAACTATGCAAGAGACTCAATTAGAAGTCCTGTCACAAACGCTGTCTTGGTTAGAACAAGGTCAACAAGTTGCTTTAGTCACAGTCGTCAAAACTTTGGGGACAACACCACGTCTTGTTGGCGCATTACTCGCCGTGCTTAAAGATCGACAACTGATTGGCTCAGTTTCGGGTGGCTGTATTGAAGAGGATATCGTGGATCGTGTGCTATCAGGTGAATTTGATCGCCCGACAGTACTCACTTATGCTGTGACAAACGAAGAAAGCCGGCGCGTCGGTTTACCCTGTGGTGGCACAATAGAATTAATCTTAGAACCTTTATCCCGTGTTGAGAATATCAAACCGGCTGTCAAAGCATTACAACAACGGCAAATGATAGCACGACAACTTGATCTCAACACGGGAAGAGTCACTTGGCAAACGGCCTCAAGCGAACAAACTTTATATTATGATGATCAACAATTCATCAACGTTTACGGGCCAAATTGGCAATTGCTTATCATTGGGAGCGGGCAAATTGCCCATTATCTTTCTGAATTTGCCTTAGTTTTGAATTATCAAGTTATTGTCTGCGAACCGCGCCAAGAATACAGCGCGATTTGGCCAATAGCGGGAACACACAAAGAACAATGTATGCCAGATGAAGCCGTAATGGTATGGGCTCAAGATAAACGCAGTGCCGTCGTGACATTAAGCCATGAACCTAAATTGGATGACTTAGCCTTATTAGAAGCTTTAAACTCACCCGCGTTTTATGTCGGTGCCTTGGGTTCTCAAAAAAGTAAGGACAAACTGTGCAAGCGTTTGAAAAGTTTAGAACTATCAGAAGCGGCATTAGCACGATTACATGCGCCCGTTGGCTTATCAATTGGGAGCCATACGCCAGCAGAAATTGCCATTGCCATTTTGGCTGAAATAACCGCCGTGCGAAATAATACCTTACCCTTAAAACTCGACACTTCCCCCAACAACTTGAGATCATCAAAGCTTAAGCAATTATGGCATGATTTCAAAACCAGAAAGGGATAGTAGATTTGCTCTGCCTCGCGTCTCTTCAGTTCGCCAAAATAAAAACGCGATGCCTCGCGTCTCTTCTCCAAGCCTAGTTTCGACGCGATGCCTCGCGTCTCTTCTCCAAAAATAATAAAAACGCGATACCTTGAGACGCGAAGCATCGCGTCTCTACACGCGCTCGTCTAAAGATATCAATACGCCATTTACAATTTGATATGACTAATATATTCAGTCAATTCAGTCAGAATCTCTTCAGAATCAACCAAAATCAGCCCCGCAACTTTTTGAAATTTATCATTTTCTATCATAGAAGCCAGATGAGCAATGGCCTCAGTTTGTTTCACCTTTTTCAGATGAAGCAAATAGTGATGGAAGTTTTTCAAAATACTCTGTTTTTGAGTCGATTTGTAGTGTTCCCCGTTTAACCAGAAGATGATTTGCTCGTTTAAGAAAATAAAATCTTTCAGTTTGAATGATTTTAACTTCCCTTTATACTTGTTCCAATTCAGCATCAACTGTTCTGGCGACACTTTCAAAGTCGTTTCCAAGCTCTTTTTAAAACTCATCGCCGCCTTTATACCCACAATACCCGCAATGATCTTAATATGCAGTTCGCTAATCTCATCTAATCGCTTAATCAGGTTCGATACTTTTTCCCAAGCGCGACGATCTGGCGTTTTATTCAATCCAGAACCCGTAGACAGGCCATCTTGACTGTCAAAAATATCCTCCGGATCGAGTAAATGATGATTTTTTTGGATAAAACCAATCACCCGCCCATCAATCCCATTATCATTAGCCCATAACAGCCAATCTTCTATTGTCGGAGCAAACTCATATAAATTAAAACGTGACACTAAAGCAGGATCTAAATCCGTTAATTGATATTCTTCCCCCTCATTGACCGCCGAAATCACAATACTCCCTTTCGGCAACTGTTTACCCGCTAACGTTTTATTCAAAGTTAAATCTTGAACAGATTGAAGAATTTCGGGTCTAGCGCGATTCAACTCATCCAGAAAAAGCACAATTGGTTGATTCTCAGTAGGCCACCAATAAGGCGGTAAAAATTCAGAATGCCCCGTTAGCTCATCCTTGTGCATCAGCCCAATTAAATCACCCGGATCACTCATCTGCCCCAAAAAAAAGACCACCACTTTCATCCTCTTTTTTTTGTAAAACTGAGAAATGATTTGTGATTTACCAATACCATGTTTCCCGATTAACATCATATTTTGTTCAGAGGGCGTTACCTTCAATATTTCAATCAGTTCTGGTACATCAATTTTGATAGCCATAATAAATCCCTTGTCGGGTGAGCTTCGATTGTTGCCCACCTAATTATAACTACAAGGATTATTTATAATAAAGGATTAGATTATCCCAAGCTTGAACTCATTGATTATAACATTGTTGAATACCTATTTAGATTATCCCAAGCTTGAACTCATTGATTATAACATTGTTGAATACCTATTTAGATTATCCCAAGCTTGAACTCATTGATTATAACATTGTTAAATACCTATCCTTTTTTTATAAATAATCCTTGTAGTTTATGTTGTTATAAGAAATCATCCATTATAAACTATCAGGCGTTATCCAACCATAATAACCTCTACCTGAATCATTCAATATTTTAAAACTGATGCCAGATTTTTGCAGTTCTCTTATATCATGAATAACAGAACGCAAATCCTTTAAAATATCTTGAAATTGATTGTAAGGTATATCAAATTCAACGATTTTTCCTTCTTCAATCCGCACTGTCAGTTTCAATTTGATAGAGTATTCCCGAACATAAAACTCAAATCGATCCTCTTTAGCGATTTCCTTCACTTTAGCCACAATCGCCTGTTGTTTCAGTTTATTAATCTTTTCTCTTTTTAACTGACGCGCTTTTTTATTTTTATATTCCACTTTCAGTCTATCAATAAAAGTATAAACTTGCTCAATTTGATAAACCATCGCCTGAGCAGAATAGTGTTCTATAATCAACTCATTGTTTTCATTAAACTTGAGCGCAAAAGAATCACTATTATAGAATCTAAATTCGTCATCAAATACCTCAAAACGACATAATCTATCGGGATCATTATCCCGATGAGAATAATAAGTTGAAAGCGTAATCCCTTTTGTTTTTTCCAATTGAGACTTGATAGAAACCATCAATTTTTTATGTTCAAAGGGCGCTTTCATCACAGGTATGTCACCCGTAAAATGTTCTCGCAACGCCTTAGCAATGGTTCTGGAATGTAAAGACATGATAATAATCAGAGATAAAAAGTTGTAGGCAATCACTTTAAAAAATCGCCATTATACGCTAACCCAAAATATCAGACAATGATCTTGACGTAGAGACGCGATGCTTCGCGTCTCATGTTCGCGTTTCATGTTCGCGTCTCATGTTCTCGTCTATACTGCATGAGACGCGAGGCATCGCGTCGAAACAGGTAGGGCAATGTTTCTCATTAGGTTATTCGCAAATGCCTTGACAATCGTAGAGACGCGATACTGAGACGCGAGGCATCGCGTCTCTACATCAAGTATGATATGTTAAATAAATTGACCCGTTATATTTCGTTACAGGTTGTTTTTTATTTTAACAATACCAATAATAAGCGTCACTATTTCGATATCGCCCTAGTCATTAACTTGTTAAAAAATGAATTCAACATGATCAACGCCAGTTCAGGCAAAGGAAAATTTCGTGCTACGAATACAAATTACCCTGCCCAAAAAGGGCGAAGTGTATTACCACTATTTAGATATTCTACATGACGCATTAGTCAATGCGTGGGTGACAGCAGGCGCAACGTCAGAACAAATCACGGGCATGAGTGCCCTCCCTTGGCATTTCGCCCCATTAGGCAAACAAAATAAACAAGGCAAAATGGTACACACCTTAATTGTTTCAACGCCGGATGCCACATTAGCGCAATGTTTAGTCAAGATAAATCCTGATGATATTTTTTATGCCCGTGCCAGCACGGTTGAAAAAGTGCATTTCGCTGGCGCTGAGATCAAAATTGAAGTTGATCCCATATTGCCTAATCAAAATGCGCTCGGTGTTTTGATGCTATCGCCCTTAGCGATTAGTGATAAAACGGCATCCCATAAAAAACGGTGGCACAAACAGCTTGGACAATGTGATTTAAGCGCGGCGATTAATCACCGCCTTTCCCGTCTCGCCGGGCGCGATGTCAAATTACAAGTCCAACCCGATACCCTCTATTTGCGTTGCAATCCCGATCATTCGGTGTTAGTGCCCACGAAACTGATGCGTAATGGCAAAATCGTGTTTGTGATTGGCATGAGTGCGCCGCTGGTATTGATGGGTAGTGATCACGATTTGCGGTTAGCCTGGTATGCCGGTATTGGTGAAAAAACACGCAATGGTTTTGGGTGTATAGGTTTAGCAGAATATGGGCTAGGGAGATAAGGTATGCAGGATTGGATGGAAAAGGCCAGAAAAACGGCTGAAAAAACCTATGGCGATTTTTTAAACCAAGTTGTCATTGAACAGGTTATCAAACATGATCGAATTGGATTATTGCCCGATAAGAAACGGGAAAAGCTGAATAACGGGGATTTAGCTGATGTTCGCACTGTTCGATTGATGTCTATTAGTGGTAAAGGCAGTGATCAATATCCTCAATATACTAATATCACTTTATTAGATCATCTCCTTTCTGTCACGCGGGGGAGTCTGTTGTTAGCCGCAATGAATTGGCTCAGCAAAAATGCTGATATGGCAGAAAATTTACTCACTCAAAAATTAGCCGTCATTGCTACTACCGCTTTTTTACATGATTTAGATAAAGATTTAGAAGAAGCACGCAGTGTCATTGATCTTAAACCTGATGATGTCGCTGAACGCGTTAAACGATATGCCATTGACGCTTTTTTAGAAAATGCAGGTATCAGTTTAACGTCTGAACAACTCTTACATCTCATTGAACAGGTGGAAGATACCCAATCTTATCGTCATCTAACAACACCCTTACCTGAAGGGATTGGTGATGAGTTAGCACATTATGTGAAATTAGCCGATAAATTAGACGGCATTTGGCTGGATTCTGATCCGATAAAAGGCGGCTTCAATGGTGTCATTAATCGATTAGAAAGAGACAATAGCCGTTTTGATGAAAATAGCCTTTTACCTCATTGGCAACCTGTTGATATTTATGATCCCCATCATCCCTTTTTGTTGGATAAATTACAACTGTTTTTGTCTTTGTTTAGTCAAACCATTACCAGTATTCCGCCTTTGTTAGAAGGCCATCATGATGGCCGTTTATATTTGTTATTGCCTAAAAGCCAATTTGATCTGATTGTGGATAAGGCACTCAATAAATTGGCGGAAGAATTGCCATTTGGTTTAGAGGTGGATATTTCTAATGTCGGTGTACCTGCTTTATTGAATGGACAACCCAATCATGCTGAATTAAAAACGTTTATGCTTGACAGATTCAAAATGTCGCATGACAAACTCGGCAAATTGCTCACAGTAAAAGCCAAATATAAAGCACACCTGACTCAAAACCTCGATGACTTATTAGACACAATGGGATTAAATCCCCGTTTTCCAAAAATCTCATCCAACAAATTAATGACGTTGTATGACAATTTAGAAGGGCTAGACGCGGATGAAGAAGAATGGATTCGCTATGCCGCTTTTTTGGCTTTAATGCTGAATCTCAAAATTGATAAAGGTAAAACCCTGACTTATGAACAGCGCGAAACAGCTTTATTAGAAACGATTCAATCAGAGCGCCCTGCTTTTATCAACGAACTTGATGATCAAAAATCGCGTTGTGTTGTCACAGCATTATGGGCAATCACTTTGGCTAATGAAAATGAGGCGTTAAAAGAGGCGATTTGGGAAGAAAACGGTTTACTTCAACGCTGGTTAGAAGGCTCTGAAGATCAAATTGGTTTTAACCAATTTATGGAAATGGGCGACGGTGATGAAATCGCGCAGCAAGTTAAAGCGCATTTTCGAGCTTTACTCAGCAATCAGCGCGTTGTGCCAAAAGATGAAAAAGCCAAAGGGCGTTGTTTATTTACTGATGAACCAACCGCATTTAATACGCCAATTAATCAAGCCACGGGTTTAGGGGTCAAAATTTCCGCCTTTTCCGGCCGAGATCATCGCCCTGAGTTGCTCACTTCTGATAAACCCCATACGGTAGTCAGCCCCGTCTCTATGGCAGAACATAAAATACGCCATGACATTCAAGGGGGTAATAAAGATCGTGTACCCACATGGATTTCGTCACCTAGCACACTGGGATTATTTGGCGGTTTGATTTTAAATCAAGACATGTCGGCCCTCTCTTTATTTGATATGAGTCGGCTTGAAACCAAAAAAGGGACGGTTTTATATGGACATGAGACTTATCAAGGGCGTTTACGCTTAGCCAAACTGGAACAGTTATCAGAAAAAACCAAAGATCAAGTGATTCAATTACGCTTGTTATTAACCGCCGCCCGTCGCACCGGCCGCCCATTTCATGTTTTTCGGGGTTTACCGACAACTCAACGCGCCTTTTTTTATTATGATGCCATGCCCCCTTTATTAAAGAAACTCATTGGAAACAATGCATTACGTTTGGAAGAACTCCAAAATGCCTTGGCACAAGTGGAACTGGCACAAACCTTTTTAGAACACAATAATCTGGGTTATGAAGTCTTAAATCGTTATGTGACGACTGAAACGCGCTTTGGCGCGATTTGTTTAGCATGGTGTATGTTAAACAAAGAGGAAAAACCTTCGCCAGCATTCATTGTGACTAAAAAACGTTTACGTGATGAATACTTAAATTATAGTGAGGTAAAGATGACAAAATCTGATAACGCCCTTGTCGAACTAGGCAAGGCGGCCATTAAAATTCAGCAATCTGTTCGCTTTGATGCGTCTACCAACGAACAAATGAAAGTTTTCAAGATTTGTTTGGAGACGATGAATGCGCTTCGTAAAGTGCCGGTACCACAAGATACGCCAGAATCGTTGATTTATGCTATTGCGGGTGAATTGGAAAAGGGTTTGAAAGCTAAAGCGAAGTATGACAATCATGAAAAACAGTTTGAAGCCTGTTTGCAATTCGCTGAACAATTTGTCAATGACGTATGGCTTGGTGTGATGAAGGGCAAAATGCTGAGTCATAGCACTTTGCGCGTTTTTGGCAGTATTTATAGGATGGCGTTTCTTCATGCGTATTTACAAGGGCAGTCAAATTCTGGGTAGAGACGCGATGCTTCGCGTCTCTAAGTACTGAACCATAAATTTTCAGGTATTTTAATAAAAGCAACCAGAAGAGGGGCAACCTTTGCTAGATTTGCGAGGCTGAGACGCGAAGCATCGCGTCTCTACAGCTAATATTAATAAAGGAAGGATAACAAAATGAATCGTTTCACCCCATTTTTAGGCAATATTGATGAACTATTCAAAACCACGCAAGGTGAAAAAAAGGAATACGTTCAACCGGCATTAAAAAATCTCGGCAGCGTCAGTTTGGTGCTCATTCGGGAAGCCATTGCACCCGTCGTCTTTCGCAACTCTGAAGAAGAAATGACGGATATTGAAATCGCATTGAATGAGGATAGCGAAACGTATGTACGTGCTGTCGCCAACAAATTCAAATACCCCGAAAAAGGGCGCGGTTTACAAATCCTCCGGTTATTTAATAAGGCCGGCGGCAATATGCCGCAAAACAAAATCGTTTTGACTAAAAAGATGAACCCATCAGAGGGTTTTGATTTAGTCTGGTATTCGGAGATGCCACAGTTTGGGATACCAATGTTTTACCCGTGAAAGCAGCAGTGAATTATTCCGATGCCCTCAGCCTCTTACCCAAGCATTATTGCGTCGATGCCACTTTCCATAATCGGGCTTTTGAAGACGGCACTTTGTTTGATGCCGAATCTAAGAAAAACAGCAATAATTTGTTTAACCGCCATTTCGTCAAACCTGGCACCTTGCTCGTACAAGTCTTATCCACTCGCGGCCGTTTATTGCCTCAATTCGGTTTAGATCATTTATTATTAAGCCTCGGTGTTGCCGGCACTTATGGTGGGCAAACCTCTGTCTACGGCACCAATATTCGGACACATATTGCCGGCATTTATGCCGGGCGTTTTGAACAGGCAGAAACCTCGCCCTACCAAATCGTCCGAACCTTAGCCAATCCCGAAGCTTGGGATGATCCGCTTTTCAAGGATGTAAAACGCTTAACCACCCGTTTAGATGAACTGTTAAGCCCAGTACATGAGGTAACAATGACTGCTCAAGAAGTACACGACTATCAGAACAATCTGCTACAACGCTTTGAATCCGATTTTCAAAGCCTAGAAACGGAGTATCAAGAAGCGGCTGGCAAAGTGGCTGACTTTTTTGATCAGTGGTTTATGGGTAAAAAAGGGAAATAGCATGAAAATAAACGCAATCGGTATACGTGCCACCACCCTGACTCCCTTTGTTTATCATAGTCTTATGGTACAAGGGGGCAGTGCGACTTTGCCAGAACTGATCAGTGATAGGGCGATTGCGTTTGGATTAGCGGCGACATTAGGACTGCTACATGCCAGTGTTGCCCTACCCAAAAAGGATTATTATCGCCATTTGAAAGCCATGCCTTATCGTACTTCCGTATTCACAACCAATAAAGCGCGATTATTAGCGCCCCTGATTCGCCGTTTAAACCTGACAGAGGAAGGCGGTTTTCCACCTAAATTACAAAGTGTCGTCAAACGGGGTAATTTCAAAGACTTTTTCCACACGCAAGAGGTACCCGAAGGCCAAATCTTTACCGGTGCTCTTTTTGGATTCGATGATTTTAATCCTTTCCAAGAACAAGAAAAATTGGTTATTCGCATAGGGCTGCATCGCAATGGCATGGTATTACTGGAAAAACAAGAACATCAAGAGGGCGTGCGCTTAAATGCCGCAACCGCTGCACTCTTTAACAGTGAATTACCTGTAGAACGATATTGCTTACACTATCTGCAATTATCCCCCCTCTATTCTTTGAAAGAAGCCAAGGAAGAAGTGATGAAATGGCAATAATAGAATAATGACAACAGAGCTTAATAATGAGCAAAAGTTATAAAGCCGATTTATTAGAGGCCCTTCGTGATCCTTCAGAAGCTGCTGAATATCTTGATGCTGCATTTGAAGAGGATGACGAGGCCGTTTTTCGTCTTGCATTAAAAGACGTGCTTGAAGCTGGGTTATCTAAAAAAATAACTTTTCACGCAAAAGTTTTGCGGGCAAAACTTTTGCGTGAAAAAGAGACGCAAAAAATTCTCTTAACAGACTATCATCCTTAGCGTCTTTAGCGTCTTTAGCGTCTTTAGCGTTTATATCTATTTAAAGCGCAGTCTAATCAAAAAACTAAATAAAAACAGTAATTTAAACCATGCCACTCACCATTGCCGCCCATTGTGTAGAAAGCATCACCACTGATGGATTATCCTGGTTACAACATCAATTATTAACTTGCGAGAAACCCATTCGCATTGCTGACGCGCCGACAGGCGCGGGTAAAAGCTTTGCTTTTCAAAAAGCCATGATAAAACAGCAACAGCGTATTTTATTTATCGTGCCAACCAAACGATTAGCCCAAAACCTGATCAGAGGTTTATTCGATGATTATGGCAAGACGGTACAAAAGTCCGCGCGAAAATCAGCTTTTTATCCGCAACACCAATTAATATCATGCCCGTGCTAAACCATTTGGAGATTGAAGACACCCTCATTGAACAACTTTCTGAACCGGTAGGCAACCAAGGGCGATTTATTCATGGCGATGTGCAACTGCATTTTGCCAACGTAGACAATTTAGCCGAATTAATGCGGCAATATACCGACACGATGCAAGCGCAAGCGGCTAACAATCGGCAAACGGTTGTCATTTATAACAAATTAGAAGATTTGCAGCGACAAATCCCCGCATTAGAACAAGCTGTACTCGCTGCGAACATCCAACCTGAAGACTGCTTATTAATCAATAGTATTGATGACAGCAAAACCGATTTAAAACAAGTGGGCCGATTTACCGTAGGGCGCGGCCAAAATCCATTAGATTTCAAAGTTTTAATCACCACATCCAGTGTAGAAATGGGCGTCACATTCAAGGCTGATTTATTATTAATGGAACCCGGCCTGGAACCCCTGAATTTTTTACAACGCTATGGACGAGTAGCGCGTGGCGAGCATCAAGGGCAAGTGATTGTGCGATTTGACGAAGGCTTGGCCGATAAAAAACCGTGGTTGCGTACATTATGGGCTTGGGCCCTCAAAAACGAAGGCAAGCGATTAGAAATTCAAGACTTAACAAATATATTGTGTCAGACTATAGCGAAACGGTTTAAAGACGGGAAACATTATGACCGTTTATCCAACCGCGCCAGCTACGTTGCCGGCTTATATTGGCACGTTTTACTCAAGCATTTCAGTAGCAACCGTCATCGCCAACAGCATTTATACCGCTATCGTCCCAAAGTCGCCAAAATCGTCTCAGGCAAATTGAAAGTCATTCGCGAAATGGCGGCCAATGATCAATACAAAGAGGCCATCACCGCATGGTGTCAACGCCTAGAACAAGAAATGCTGACGCTGCGAGATATAGAACCCCGTATCCGCATCATCGACGGAGAAGGGGAAGTTTTTCAAGTGCCACAACATTTATTACAACGCGCCACGGATATTGTTGATCGCTACCCCATCACCTTTGGCAAAGACGGCCGCCAAGAAATCCGTATCACAGAAAAATTAGGAGACTATTTTTTAGATAAAAACCGTTATGTCCCCAAAATACGGCAGTTTTACTTGCCCAATAGCTTGATACCCGTGCCACTGAAAGATGATTATCAAATCATTACAAACTGGTGTGCCGCATTAGAAAAACAACGAGAAAACAGTCTCGCTTGGGATAAAGACTTTGGTTTTCCAGAATCGATGCAAGCCGCAATGGATTTAGTCCAATGGACAGGATTAGTCGTCAGCGATGAAACCGCATTGGAAACGGCACATAGCGTTTTATGAATGGCTTGCCATTGGATTTGAGCAAACAGGTGTTTAGAAAATAATTCAGGCTAGGGGTAATCCCTTGTGATTGCCCCATCAACAATAAGGAACCCTCATTATGAAAAAAGTCGCGTCATTACGTTATGGTGTCGTTTTTAAAAAGGCATTTTGTGTGCCTGAAATTTTTACGGCTTTTGTCCGTGATTTTCTGAATATTGAACTGAAAATTGATCACGTTGAGACGGAAAAGTCTTTTATTCAACCCGTGGGGCGAGTCTTGTCTCGCTTTGATCTGTTTGCCGAAGATCACGAAAATCGTGTCATTGTCGATATTCAACATGTTCGCTATCCCGATCACTATGATCGTTTTCTGTATTATCACTGTGCCGCTTTATTAGAGCAGATAGCGGATGCCTATAGTTATCATCCCGACTTGAAAGTGTTTACACTGGTTGTACTCACGTCTGGGGATCGACATCAAAAAGATGTGGCCGTCATAGATTTCGATCCCAAGGATTTGGAAGGTAATCCGTTAAACGAAATCCCACACAAAATTATGTATATCTGCCCCAAGTATCTGAATGACAAGACACCAGCGCCCTATAGAGAATGGATGTTGGCGATTCAAGATAGCTTGGATGAACTGGTTGAAGAAAACGATTATACCGTGCCAGAAGTGCGTCAAATATTTGATTACATTGAGAAAGATTTAATTTCTCCAGAAGAACGGGCCCGCATGTTTGACGAATATGGGGAAGAGCAAGTCAAGCAAGAGCATTTCGTAAAAGGGGTTGCTAAAGGCATAGAGAAAGAGAAAGTGGAAATAGCAAAGGAAATGCTACAACAAGGCATGGCGATCAGTCTGATTAGTCAAATTACCAAGTTATCTGAAGAAGCGATTACCCCTTTGAAAAATGAGAAGTCAATCGCATGAGACTCAAGAATTGGCAACACCAAACGGCGTTTTACGAACGAGTCGAAGGCCTCAATTTACACGGCCTTCATTTTAAAAATGAGCCATTAGTCCTTCAGCTTCGGGTCTATTTTGCCACGGAAAAACACGGAAAAACACGGCAATATTCCGTGGCTTTTAACGTTATCAAGTCAAATTTTTTGTTTACGAACACTGAACAAGAGGTGATTGTCAAATGGAAAATGTACAACAATATCGGGCCTATATCGAACAAGTGATCAAAAAATACGGGCAATAAGTACTTTCGCCAAAAATTTTCAGGTATTTTAATAGAAGCAATGTTTATTTGTAATTAGAGACGCGATGCCTCGCGTCTCTTTGCGGTAAAATACCTGTTTATTTATGCTTCAGTACTTAGAGGTGCAAATGATTTTTGATCGGGAACATGATTATTATCAACTCGCTAGTGTCGGTTGGCATAGACAAAAACGTATTCGTGGTTGTGTGTTACACTTTGAACCAGGAAAAATGATGGCACAGCGTATTGCTGATGAATTTGGCGTACCCAAACACGACATCGTCTTGGCTTACCGCGCCCCCTATAACCGACAATTTACTGAATGTGCAGTGGGTTAATTACAAAAGCTTGCCTAAACCTGACAGGTTTTGAAAACCAGTCAGGTTTTCATTAACTGATAACTGAACAATAACTGATAACTGATAACTGATAACTGATAATGGAAACGCTTTTTATATCCCGTGATGCCCGGTAGTCCCAACAAACCAATGGAGGTATTCAAACAGTGCGAATTGGGTAATTGTTCATTACAGAATTGGGATGATTAAAAGCCACGAAATATATCCGTGTTTTTCACGCTAAAGGCGTATTCGAGGTTTTCGTCTCTCAAGAATAACTCGAATTTTTTGCGCCTCTTGCGCCTCTTGCGTTAAATAAACAGGCTTTGAGAAGAAAGTATGATGAGAGACACGGCTTTCTCAACTCAAGTGCGCTTTTGAGCGTGTCTCTGATAAATAACAACAGTCTTTTAACACACCATGGTTGAAAACACAGAAGCAGAACAAACTGAACCTCAACAACTAAAATTGTTTTCTACGCTTTCGGCGGAATCGATTCAGAAACTCAATGAGAACCCATTAGACAAAGTCAAAAACGCTTTTGACATCACTTGTAAACAGGCCTTTGTTCAAAACCCAGAAGGGGCCCTCAAGTTAATCGAAATGCCCGACAAAGCGACTTTAATCGAAAAGAATGTTGAGTTACAAAGAACCTCTGATTTGAAAGTTGATTTAGCTTTTTGGGTAGCCTACCCAGAAGGCTCACAAGCGTCTGGGGAACGATTTTTACTGCATATCGAATTTCAAAGACAAGCACAAAAAAATATGCCCCAGCGGATGGCTGAATATAAAATGGAATTGGCCCTGGCCAATGCACAACGGGATAAGAAGGGACGGATTTTAAACTATCCGAAAATCAGAAGTTACGTCGTTTATTTTTGGCCTGATGAAGGCCAAGATGATCCAGAATCGTGTGCCCTTTACGAAATAGAGGTTCGCTATCACAAAATTTTGCTCTATGAGAAGACTTTAGCCGAACTCAAGCAAATGGCACTTTGGGAATATGTCGCGTTTGCCCCCATTTTAAAAGGGATAGATGAACAACAGCTCAAAGAAGCGGTTAAGTTGTTAGAAACATACGCCGGTTCTGATGAGAACAAACGCAGTCGGTTATTACTGACCTTGGCTTTTTATTTCAAACGGAAATATAAAAGAAACATCAACGAAATCATTGAGGGGTTTGACAAGATGATAAGCAACACGGCAGAAAGCGGATATTATGCGTTGACACCTGAAGAAGCACGTCGTGAAAGAGAAGCTGGCCGACAGGAAGGACTGGAGGAAGGAATAGAGAAAGGCATACAGAAAGGCATACAGGAAGTTCTAGCAATGCTGTCTGAAGCTGAGCGTGAAAAAATCAGGCAACGCTTGGTGAGTTAAAACGCCAAAATTGATGGGTTTGACAAGATGAGTATTGGATAATTGGTTTAAAAAGGGATTTTTTTCAACACAGAGTTCACAGAGAAACACAGAGTTTCACAGAGAAAAACTCTGTGATCCTCTGTGGCCCTCTGTGAACGCCGTAAAGCGTTTTTTACGCAACACCCCTGAAATTTAACACGCCAAGGCAGGTGTCTGCCCTATTCTGAAAAACTCTATCTTTTTAACAATATGAAAAAAATTTTAAATAAGGAAACCATTGAATGACAACCCATTATTTCCACTTTACACTCGGCCCAGTTCAAGGTTTTGTCGCGCAAGCACGACGTACTCGTGATTTTTTGGCAGGTTCTTTTATTTTGTCGTGGTTATCGGCCGTGGCGATGTCTGCGGTTCGGGCCCAAGGGGGAGAAATCTGTTTTCCTAAGCCGGATGAAAACTTCTTGGCTTGGTTAGGAGATAAAACGGCTCAGAAAACCGGTGACGCGCCCCATCAAGGCAATATACCTAATCGTTTCAAAGCGGAAGTCAATCCAGATGTTTTTGAACCGTTGAAAATAGAAGAAAGCGTTCAAAACGCTTGGCATGAATTAGCGGAATTAGTTTGGCAAGATGTCAGCAAATCAATTACTGACAAAAACGCATTCGAGAAAACAGCAAAAATTATCCTGTTTATTTCCCCCACCAGCGCGTACAGTGCTTGGCGCGATTCGGAGTTTAATTGGCGAAAATCGCCAAGTGAAGGGTGAAACGGTTCCCGTTAATTGGGAAAAGTATCTCAAAGACGAACAATATCAAGCACTTCGTCAAGAGATTGGAGGGGATGATGATTTTGGACAACTCAGATTAAAAGGGCCTTTTTTGATTTATCAAGAAGAACGACTTTACCCAGTACCTCTGTCATTAATGCAAAACGGGGCATTTTGCCATTTACAAATCGGGCAGCCGGTTCATTGTGATTTAGGCCAACAAGTGCGATTACCTAAATTATTACAGGCCGATCGAGGTGCCAAACCTTTAAATCAGGCTTGGTTAACTGAAGCGGGATTGATAAAAGTCTTAAACGGCCAACTACCTGAACAGAGTGAAGTGATTCCTCATAACCAATTGTTTCATTTAGAATCCCGTTTAGGGATTGTTCGCGATAGGGAAAGAAGGGCGACTAAAGAAGGTTTGCTTTATCAAGCGCAGCATTTACGGTTTAAAAAGGAGATAAGCCAAGTCAAAGACAATTTAACTCAAGCCATTGAAAAACTCAACGGTTATCAAATCGGCAACGAAACCGCATTAGGGCGCGGTGAATTAATTGCGGGTATTTGGAAAAGCGAGCAAGAGAGATGATAAATCAAAAAGACAATCAACTGGGTTTCACTTGGCATTATCAAGTGCCAGAGATTAACCCTCAAGGAATAGAACGCGCTTGTTTTAGACTACAAAAACTCTTTCCAGAATATGTGTGGAACACCGTTTACCTTGAAGACAATCCCTTTACTTTTCCAGAAGTGCAAACGGTGTTAGAAGGTATCACCGTCGGCGGGCATAAATTGGCAGATCAACAACAAGTCTTAAATCAATCAAACAGCTTCAAACGATTACTGAAACTGATCAAACAAAAAACCTTTTGCTTAGATAAATCAACGTTTTGCGAACTGCATAGTTTAGTGGCCTTTGAAGAAGCCTTAGAATGGGGCGTTTTTAGAACAAGCGATGTGAAAATAGCGGGCACTGAACATCAGCCCCCACCCGCCGAACAACTTGATCAGATATTTGATGATGGGATCGCATACCTGAAAAACCTCTCGAATCCATTAGAACAGGCGATGGCCATGTTTTTATTTGGCAGCCAGCATCAATTTTTTTATGACGGCAATAAGCGCACTTCACGATTGATGATGAACGGTATTTTATTGAGCAACGGCCTTGACGCGATGACGATACCGGCCAAACAGAAATTAGCCTTTAACCAAACGATGATATCATTTTATGACAGCCATCAAGCTGATGAGATGATGAGATTTCTCGTTTCATTGATTAATGAGAATAACAGATGATTTTAGGAACAGACTAACAATGTCACAAAGCAATGCGATATTAGGATTATTAACGGAAACGTCCTTACATGCCGGTGTCGGTCAAACGGTTGGCGTGATTGATTTACCGATTCAGCGCGAGGCCCATACAAATTGGCCTTTTGTTTATGGCTCATCCGTCAAAGGTTCCATGCGAACTTTAGCCGAATCTAAATGGAGTACAGAATTGGATAAGGTGAAAAGTCTTTTTGGCCCGGAAATGGCGCATGGAGAAAGTCATGCACAAGCTGGCGGCTTAGCTATCGGGGATGCGCGTTTACTGTTCTTACCGGTACGCTCATTGACCAGTCATTTTAAATGGGTAACGTGTCCAGATTTATTGCGGCGTTATCAGGCCGATTGCCGTCGTTTGGGAATGCCAGAAACGTTTACAATACCGGAGATTTCTGATAAAGAAACGGCCCTCGTTTCAACACAACATGATCTGGATTTTGGGTTATTTTTAGAAGAATTTCGTTTCACAGCTAAAACCGATGATCATTTAGATGAAGCGATCACAAAACTGGCCTCTTTGATGGGCAGGGAAGATGCCAAAAAGGCTTTAGAAAAACAATTGGTGATTGTCAACGATGATCTATTTCGCCATATCACCGACTATGCCACACCCCTCAATGCCCATATTCAACTGAAGAATGAGACGAAAGCCTCTGACAATCTGTGGTATGAAGAAACCTTACCGCCCGATACCTTGTTGTATGTGACATTAGTCGCGCAACCGGTTTACCTAAATGAGGCGCTTCAGACTGCTAACAATCTCATGGGATGGACTCAGCAATTGTTTAGTGCAGAGCATGCTTATCTGCAATTGGGAGGGAATGAAACGGTGGGGATGGGTTGGTGTAAAGTGAGTCTACAAGTCAGTACAAAGGAGTTTGAATAATGGGCCTTTGTCATGCGTTAGTAAAGCGATAAAGGCAGATGAACTTAGGTAACTCCAAAAAATTAAAATACCCACACCTTTAATCAATCTTCTTTCATTCTCTGCGGCTCTGCGCGAAGCGTGAGCAGACAGTTTGTGACATAAGATTTGTATGCATAGAGTAGTGTGGTTGTTTTGGGTATTTTATTTTTTTGGAATTGCCTTATGAGTCGTTTTTCAAATTCTCGGTCAAGGAATTACCGAGTTACGCATCCCCATGAGGGGTTATGATATGAAGTTGTCACAAAGCAATGCTAATGCGATTAACGGAAACTTCATGACATGCGGGTGTCGGTCAAACGGTTGGTGTATCAAGATTTTCCATAAAAAAAGCCCCACCCAAATAAAGGACATGGGTTTTTTTTATGACACATTAAAGTTGAGGAATTATCCAAATTTACCCACCACCACCTGACTTTCGCTTTCAGACAACTTATGCCCGTTGTTGGCTGTTAAGTACTTTCGCCAAAAATTTTCAGGTATTTTAATAGAAGCAATGTTTATTTGTAATTAGAGACGCGAGGCATCGCGTCTCTACAATTCGCGGGTAAAATACCTGTTTATTTGTGGTTCAGTACTTAGCAGCATTTAACGAATCGAACGAATAAGATAATCAAGAATCGAATTATCGCTTTTCTTCATGGATAATGATTGCGGTAAATGTTTTGGCAAAATGACAATATTTCTTGATATTAACTCATTGATGAGATCAAGAAATTCAAATGACGTTTTACCAATAAATAAGTTCTTGATATCTTGTTTGTTAAAATAAGTCAGCGTGTCTTTAATTCCTCTTAAGTATAAGAAATCTTTCGTAAATCCACTGCCGCGATAAACTCGTGCTGTCACGCTAAAGGCTTGTTCCGCTGTCACTTGGTAATGCTCTATCAAAGTATGGAAAGTGCGCGAAAACGTATAATTATTGACCATCATATCGACGACTATCACACGTAGCGCGATGATTTTCAGTCTTGATAGCGTCAAGTTCCCAGAAAGATACTCACTGAATATGGCTAAACCTTCTTGAGTATGCGTATTGCCAGGTAAACCTAATTTAAACACTTTTAGGGGTTGAAGAGTCGCATTCATCGTCGTGACAAAATGCACACCCAGTTCGTGGTGTATCAGGGCATTCAATTCTTTTTCAGAACCTGTCCAGGTTTTATTAATTAGGATCGTATTCCGCGTGTTGTCAACCATTGCTCCGGCCGCAATTCGGGACGATATTTCTACAGCACAACTCAGATTGTACTCATTTAAAGCTAAAAGAAAAGCCTTTTTGGCATCATTGGCCTCAAATTCTTTAGGCGCAGACAATTCTTCCTCAATATCGCTGGCATGTAGAATAAACTTAGCATTCTCAATGTCGATTTGATTAGGTACACCATAATAACGAAATGAGTTATACCGAAAATGATCCGTTGCAATCGTTGTCAGGAGATCAATTTTACCGGCATAAGAATCAATAACCGAACGATACAGGTATTGAATACTGATATCCTGAATATCGTTGATGGGTAAGCGGTAAAGCTGTTCTCTAAAATGATACGGATCGATTTTCAGTTGGCGATATTTAAATTGCGGCGTGTAATTAAACTTTTTGGCAAAAAAACGTTTCTTTTCCTGATTGAGATTAATCGGATTAATGTAGAGTAACGTATCAACTCCTTTAGCCAGTTGAAACAGTTCACGATCAACCTTTTTCAGTTTTGGATCAATTTTTGAAGCTAACAGATCATGACGGTGTGTTATGCGCTTATTGGTGTATCGTCTCACAAAATAAGCCGCATTATACAAAATGGCATTTTTCATGCCTTCCTTCAGTTTCGTCAAAACCAGTGGAAAAATTTCTCCTGAATTTTCATCCAAGTAAATTTTTTTGATTTCTGTCGGTAATACCAGCGTTTGTGTAAAATGCGTTTTGACAAAAGTGGCGAGATAACCTTTTCCTTGAAATACCTCATTTTCAGCCGTTCTGACTTCAATATTGGGCAACTCAACTTTTCCCAATCGTTCTAAAAAATGAGCAATGACGTTTTCCCATTTGTTTTGAGCAAGTTGAGTTGTTCCAAGGTTAAAAGTAGGGGTATCGGTTTCAAATCGCTTGTAATTATAGGCATGAATATCGTAGAGCACACAGGCTTTGAAACGACGTTCCAATTGCTCAATCAGTGTTCGCAAAATGCGATAAAAACCCTGGTGTTTTTCCCGACTCTGATTGTGTTCGTTAGCATCAAGTGCTTGATTCCAAACCTTTTTACCCCACGCTATGTCATAGACACACTGTTCTAGGGTACGATTTAAATCATATTCATAACGTGAATCTTGGGCTATTAAAGTGATGGGCATAGAAGCAATAAAATCGCCTGTATACGGATCCTCTTCGTATAATCTTTCAGCTTCTGTCAAGAGACACTTTGCCGTTAATTCGGGACGTAAGTGGTGTCCATGATGTATTGCAACACATAAATAGGGAACATAATCTTCTACTTTAATGGCTAATGAACCATCAAGAGACAGCGCTTCAAAGGTTTTACCTTTTTCAAGGTTGACAATAATGTCTGATTCAGACCACTTCTGCATCTTCAATGACCTTTTTATACTTGTTTTTGCGATGATGTACCAATTCCTTCGCATTCACAACGCTTTCTACAAAATCAATCACGGTTTTTTGTAATCGAGTGCGATTAAGTGAGTTAATGCGTGTAATACCGCCAGGACTCAAAACATTGACTTCAATCAATTTGTCATGGATAACATCAAGACCAACAAAATATAAACCATCACGTACTAATTTAGGCCCAATATGCTTGCAGAGCCTCTTTTCCTGTTGGCTTAAATTGTGTTTCATAACCGTTCCGCCGGCATGTACATTAGAACGAACATCATCTTTTGAGGGAACACGGCGCATTGCGCCTATGGCTTCTCCGTTCAACATCAAAATACGAATATCCCCTTCTTCAGCACCTGGCACATATTCTTGTAAAATCACATAATTTTCCTTATCTTGTTCTCCAATATAAAAATCCAGTAAAGAACGCACACTTTGGCTCGCCCTTTTTTCAATGACGATGACACCCCGCCCCCCATAACTGTTGAGCGGCTTCATGATCATTTTTTCTTGTTCAGATTCCATCAAAACCTGTTCGAGATATTCTCGATTTTTTGAAACATACGTCTTCGGAATGAACTGGTTAGCACTGTCTTGGAATGAGGCAGTATACAATTTGTTATTGGCGACTCGCAAGCCGTTAATATCATTAATGATGAACACATCCGAATGGATTGAATCCAAAAAATTGAGGGCTAATGTATCCAGTGGCGGATTAGCACGCATAAAGATGATATCAAAACCAGCCAATGGAAATCGGTGTTTTTTGAACTCAACTTGGCGGTAAAAGGAGGTTGTGTTTTTACTGCACGCATTTTTACTCGTGATAATGCTACAAAAAGCACTGGTAACACTCTCCCTGATAGTCAAATTGTGGACGGTTGTCACCGCCACCGTGTGCCCCCGCGAAGCGGCTTCATGAATCAGCCTCAGTGTTGAGTCTGTTTCAGGGTCGATATTTTTCCAAGGATACATAATAAAACAAATTTTCATCATTAAACCTCTCTATCTGTCATTGGTATTATTTGATGTTCTCATTTTTTTAATGCACTGATTTATAAAGTCTTTTTAAAAACCGTATTAAAAAAGTGTATTCATTTTCTGAAGTAAAAACAAACACTTCATTTTATAGGCCTCTCTACGCTTTGTTACCCCCCCATTTTTACTAAAAACGAGAACATCAAGTATTAGACATTATACCGATTTAATTTAAGTGCTTGATTTTATTTATTAATTTTATAAAAAATGAGCATTTTATATAAAATCAATGAATTACGTTAAATCGGTATAAACTCTATTATATTCGATAAATCAGTGTGGTTCAAAAAAAAGCTGATAACACTGATAGTACAACGGATTAACGTAATCAACGGATTTTTAAATTAAAGGTTAAATAAATCCAAAGATTCAAAGTATTTCCATATTGAGAATATGATCGTTTTCGTCTAATTGCAACCGCAGTTGCCCATAACAATTGATACGATCTGCAAGACAACCTGATCCTTCCATAATCAGTTCGTCAAAACGCACTTCAACGAGAACGCTGTTTTGTTCCGTTGATAGGATTGTTGTTTTCAAAGTATCATTGTCAATCCACCCATTTTGGGTAGTCAGTTGGCTTAATTCACGGCACGTTTTTAAATAGTGTTCAATGTTCATGTCTATTTTTATTACTGCGATTTGTCCAATTGAGGGATAGAACGCTGATTGTCATGATGGAACGCTGATTTTTTTTAATCAGCGCGGATCATGATCATCAGTCAAATCTGTGTTCTATCTCTTTATGATACACTGATTATCATGATCAGACTGATTGACAATGATTAATCTGATCTTTTAGTAATCAATAATAACTGATAACTCAACACAATATGAAAATTAAAACGGCCTTATTATTAGGCTTTTTGTCGGTTTCAACAACCGTCATTGTTGCTGGCATTGTCAGTATGATTGAACTTAGAACACTGTATACCGTAAGTCAAGATGTTAGCTTAAAAAACGCGCCGCTTGCTGATGCGGCGATGGAGATTAAATTAACGGCTACCACCGCGCACCTTTGGTTTGAAGAAATCATTACCGGTGCTGAAGAAAAAGAAGTCATAGATAAGGTGTGGAAACAGCTTGATGACAGCTTTTGGTATATTGACGCGATACTCACAGGGGGAAAAAACCTTGAGGGTACCTTTTATCCTGTCAATGATAACGTAATAGAACAGAAACTGGTTTCTATTAAACAGGATTTAGAAGCCTTTAGAAAAATCGCTACTGTACGTTTTGAAAATCACTTTGGTGCGAAAAAACTTGAAGATCAGACATTGGATAATCAGTTTGATGCGCTATTTGACAAAATCATCACTGGCGTGGATGAGGTTGAGGAAAAACTGCATGACAAAATAACCCAAGATGCTCAAAAGATAGGGCACTCGTTCACAAGTGCGATAATAATACTGATTGTCGCGACGCTACTTAGTTTTACCATTGCGTCTTTATCGGCTTATTATATCGGCCGTGAAATCCTCAAACAGGTTGGCGGTGAACCGGCAGAGATTGCTAAAATCACTGAACAAGTGGCGGCTGGGCATTTAGCCTTACAATTTGAAACGGATAAAGCCACTGGTATTCATGCGGCTGTTCAAATCATGGTTAAAAACCTTAAAGCCGTGATTGAAGATATTGTGAACGTTTCTCAGGCTTTAGCTATAGGCAATCTTAAGATTATGCCTGGTGAACAATATCGTGGGGATTTTATTCAAATCAAAAATGGCTTAACCACGGCAGCGATTAAATTGGGAGGCGCAACCCAAAAGAATGCTGAGCTGGATTGGCTTAAAAGTGGACAAGCGCAGTTAAATGATAAATTAAGAGGCGAGCAAAATGTGACGAGGTTGGCTAAAAAAACCATTGATTTCTTAACGACTTATGTCAATGCTCAAGTGGGCTTATTTTATCGGGTTTCTCACTCTGATCCAAAACGGCCCGTTTTACAAGAAATCGCCAGTTATGCTTATACTCGACACAAAAATTCGCCTATTCAATTTCAATTTGGTGAAGGGTTGATTGGACAAGCGGCTTTAGAACAAAAAATGCTCTGTTGTACTCACACACCAGAAGAATATACTTATATCACGCGATCTGGATTATCACAAACCATTCCACGTTATGTCTTCATCTTCCCCTTTTTGTATGAAAATACCGTCAAAGGGGTTATTGAAATCGGTTCTTCCGAAACGTTGACAGACAGTCAACGCAGCTTTCTTGAGCAAGCTATGCCGAATATCGGCATAGCGGTTAATCTGGCCGAATCACGGACTCAGATGCAAGCCTTGTTGGAACAAAGTCAGCGGCAAACTGAGGAATTGCAAACCCAGTCAGAAGAATTACAGGCCCAACAAGAAGAAATGCAACAGATTAATGAACAGTTGCAAACGCAAAGGGAAGAACTTGAACAGAAACAAGAGGCACTTCAACACCGCAATGAAGAGTTGCAAAGTCAATCCGAAGAATTGCAAAGTCAATCTGAGGAATTACAAAGTCAACAGGAAGAATTAAAGCAAACCAATGAGGAATTGGAGGAGCGTACTGAAGAATTAGAGCGGCAAAAGGAGGCGATTCAACATAAAAATCTCGCCTTAGAACAAACCCAAGTTGAGATGGAAAAGGCGAGGGCGGCAATTGAAATCAAAGCCAAGGAATTAGAATTAGCCAGTCAGTATAAATCTGAATTTCTGGCCAATATGTCGCATGAACTCCGCACCCCTTTAAATAGTTTACTGATTCTCTCGCAACTGTTAGCGAATAATAAACCGGGCAATTTGACAGAAAAACAGGTTGAATATGCGCAAACGATTCAGAGTGCTGGTTCAGATTTGTTGATACTGATCAATGACATCTTGGATTTATCCAAAGTTGAAGCGGGCAAAATGGAACTCAATATTGAAAAGTTATTCTTGAGCGATTTAGTCGAATCGTTGGCCCATAAATTTGCGCCCTTAGCTCAAGAAAAAGGTTTAGCTTTTCACATTCAAATGGCCGATAATTTGCCAGAGGTTTTACACACGGATGTACAGCGGTTGAAACAAATCTTGACTAATTTGTTATCCAATGCCTTTAAATTCACCAATCAGGGCGAAGTTCGGTTGAGCATAACACAAGAAGTGAAGGATTTGATTGCAATCAGTATCACTGATACGGGGATTGGTATTCCTTCAGATAAACAACAAGTGATATTTGAAGCGTTTCAGCAAGTTGATGGCACCACCAGCCGACGTTATGGGGGTACCGGCCTCGGTTTATCTATTTCTCGTCAGTTAGCGAGACTGATTGGCGGTGAAATCACCCTAAACAGTCAAGCCGATTCGGGCAGTACTTTCACATTGTCGTTACCCGAAACGCTGTCTATATCAGCTCAAGCCTCGACTCTTCACCCCACTGAAAGCCCGATTTCAAACCCAGAACCGGAACAGAATGCGGCCATTTCAGAAGTCTTAAGCATTTCTTCTGATATCGAATCTGATTTACAGGCCGTTGTTGATGATAGCGCAACACAGCAATTTGATGATAAAACGCTGCTGATCATCGAAGATGATCGTAAATTTTCCACTATTCTCATAGACTTAGGAGAGGAAAAAGGTTTTAAATGTCGGCATGCAGAAGACGGTAGAACCGGCCTCCAATTAGCGGAACAATACCAACCCAATGCGATTATCCTTGATATCGGTTTACCGAACTTAGATGGCTGGAGCGTTTTGGAAAGGCTAAAAGACAATCCCGACACACGGCATATTCCGGTGCATTTCATTTCAGCCGCCGAACAGAATCATTTAGAAGCCACCAAAAGGGGTGCCATTGGTTTTTTACATAAACCGGTGAATATGACACAACTGGGTGAAGTCTTTAAAAAAATAGAACAGTTTATTACCAAGACGCTTAAAGCAGTGTTAGTGATTGTGGATAATGAACCGCATCAACAAACCATTCTAGAATTAATCAAAGGCGAGCAGATTGAAACCACATTAGCCTTAACACCAGCCAACGCATTAGGGCAACTGCGACAAACGTTATTTGATTGCATTATTCTGGACATGGATATCGATCAAGGTTCAGGGGGGCAGTTGCTAGAGCACATGCAACAAGAAGACGGTTTATGCCAAACGCCCGTGATTGTGTATTCGGATCGTGAATTGACATCGACAGAAGAAGCCTTATTACTGCAATGCGCGGATCATTTGCCCATTAAGGCTGTCAGTTCATCAGAACGTTTATTAGACGAAGCCACGTTATTTCTCCATCAAGTCGAAGCCAATTTCTCGGTCCAAAAACAGCAAATGCTGCGAATGGTACACGACAAAGAATCCATATTAACTCAGAAAAAGGTATTGATTGTTGATGATGATGTACGCAACGTATTTGCCTTAGCAACGGCGCTAGAAGAAAGAAACATGGAAGTGCTATCGGGCAACACAGGCTTAGAAGGATTGGCATTATTAGAAGAACATCCCGATATTGCCATGGTGCTAATGGATATCATGATGCCCGAAATGGATGGTTATGAAGCCATGCGGAAAATCAGACAGCAACCTCAATACCACAAATTACCGATAATCGCCCTAACAGCCAAAGCCATGAAAGGCGACAAAGCGAAATGTATTGATGCTGGCGCGAATGACTATTTATCAAAACCCGTCGATACCGATAAACTGATTTCGTTGATGCGCGTGTGGTTATATCGATAAAAATTTTCCCAGCCAACAGCTGTTGGCTGGGTGGTCTTTCTATTGGAGCGATCCTGCACTAGTCGTAAACGTTTTTCCGTTCGATAAATTTGTTTGGGTTGCCAGGCGATTGGCGTTTTGGGGAATGAATAGGTTTGCCCTATCTCTGTCTTATCGTTGTTGATTAATATAGCCCATTTCCCTTGGGGGGAGATGTTGAATAAGCTCAAATAAACGGGTTTGCTTAACTTTTCATCGATCCTAACCCAATCGAAAAATGCTATATAATTATTTCAAATCATGACAAAAGGTGAAAGGCCTACTCATCATTCGGCCTGTTTGACCATTTTTAACATCTCATCTAACATGGCTCTCAGTATGGGACATTTTGAATAAGCCAAATTTGGATCAAGTTGGCTAAAAAGGGCTCTGCCATAAGTTACCTTTTTATAGCGACGTTTGGTGTGTTGTTTGTATAAACGTTCCAATAATTTCGCGGGAGGCTCATTAAAGTTGATTTCTTCTGGCGGTTTTTTGGGTAAAGCTTGAGTGATTTGAGCTTTAAACAAATGAGGATCAGAGAGTAACCAAGCTTCAACTTCATGGACAGCAAAAAATTGACGGAATTTAGGATGCCCGACTTCACGTTCAAGTCTTTCTTTTGCCCAATGATAGCGTTCAAGTGCCGTCTTCTTATCTTCTGGGTAAAACGTGGGCCCATATAAATCAAGTAAGGCAATCACGCCAATGATATCTTGATTATTGGGGCCTTCCAGATACTGCTTCGCTTTAATGGGTGTATCTTTGACTAGTTCTTGCCAGCCTTCAAATCGCACGGCTTGAATACCAATACGTTTATCAAGCTGTACATCCAGCCAACGTTTCAAAAATGCAGGAATCGCTTTTTGTTCAGTGTACCCCTCAACAAATAATTTAAATTTCATCACAAATCCTCTAATTCCCCAGAATGAAATAATCGGCCTAGAGAATAGTTTTCTAACCAATAAGCCAGTGCTTCACCGCTTAAATTTTTTAACTGTGTTTCACCTTGTTCACATAAAGCAACGGTTATGCTGGGTTGTATATCAGTAAAGGCATCAAGCAATTGAGGAGAATGAGTCGTTAAAACAATTTGTGCTTGTTCTGCCGCTGATACGGCATATTCAGCAATGATGGGCAGCATAGAAGGATGTAAACCTAATTCAGGTTCATCAATGGCGGTAAAAGGTGCCGGGGCGGCTAATACGGTGAGTAAAAATAAAAACCGCAATGTGCCATCCGATAATTCAGCCGTAGATTGTCCACGTTGTAGCGATTTCCAAATCACACGTAATTGCGTTCTTTGATCGGCAGCTGGTGGGAACATTAAGCTATCAAATTCCTTGCCAAAAGCCGCTCGCATCGCTGCATCAAGCTCATATCGAAAATCACGATCTTCTGTATATAAGGTATGCAAAACCGAGATCAGATTTTGTCCATCTGGATCAACTCGTCTTTCGGCTCGCGTCACGACAGGTTGACGCAAAGGTGCAAGCCTATCAACAGGCACATCATGATAAATCGAGCCTGAAATCAGTTGACGTTGACAATGTGTCATAAAACGATTAGCAAAAAATGGCGTTGCGGCTATTGAAAGTAAACTTTCTTCTTCCGAAAAGGCTTCTTCCAGCGTTTTCAAAGTCTTTTCTTTATCATCGAAGATCATCGCCTCATGGTGAGTTCTCTTTAACACTGTCACAGCTTCAGTTTCAGGCCCTTTTTCCAGCCCTTCATATTTTGTGAGCCCTTCCTGTTCAATACGATAAGCACTACTTTGCCCTAACCTCGCCAAGACTAAATCATAAGTCAGCAAAGTGTCTTGCGCCCCGTTTTCTTGATCAAAGGGCACCATTTTTAATTGGCAAGCAAGGCGTGTCGCTTGTCCATCCCAAACCAAGGGTGCCATACCCCCCAATGATTGAATATATTTGCCCAAAGTGCCTTGAGCAGAAATCGTCATCAATTCCAAAAAACGGAGTAAATTCGACTTGCCAGCACCATTAGGCCCAATAATGACATTCAAGTTTGTGGGCTTCCAATGGACTTGTTTCATTGAGCGAAACCCTTCAATGTCTAAGCTGATAATTTTCATGGTTTTTTTCTAATCTTTGGAAGTCAATGCTTTAGCAGAGCCCCCAAATTCGTTATATAGCCTTTCCCAATTGAATGAACCTTCGGTGTGCTACGCTAAGTACAAATTATTTGAGTGAAAAATTTATTTTGCTGCCTGATTTTAGTTATAAATTTATTTCGCAGCCTGATTTTAGTTACAAATTTATTTTGCGGTTCGATTTTATTGATATAACTAACTGTACTTTATTCAATCGGAAAACGCTATAATCAAAAAAATTCTTCCCTTAAAGGAAATGATTTTCTGCGGCATCCTAATAATGGGTTACTATAAATAGCTTACACCGTTGGATTGAGACACGCGCAAAGGATAATCTAATATCATGGCGATTTTTAGATGTAATCAATGTGGGTATTTACGAGAAGTACCCAATCAACATATCGGTAAAAAGGTTAAATGCCCCGCTTGCCAAAAAGTGACACCGATATATGACACACTGGCTTTAGTCAAAAAGCTGTTGGAAAAGTACTTCAGTATGCAAAAAGAATTTCTTCGTTTGCAAAAAAGTCTCCCCGCCATTAAAAATTCCGATGATATCAATAAAAGAAGCATGGATATTTTTAATACGACGGCTATGACGGATCAGCAACAATATCAACCGATTTTAGATTGGTTTAAAAATAAACATATTCAGCTCAATGTTGATGAAGATGCGGTTGATACGACGGGTTTTTTTGATGAAGTGGCGGTAAAATTGGGGGATAACTATGACTTGCTAAAAGTCGTGAGTGATAAAATTAAACGTACCCAAAAGAAAGGATATACCAATGTGACGTTGTATTTGTCTAATTACAATCAACAAGAGGCGGCGCTTATTAATGAGTTTTGTCAAGAACTTTATGAATACGCTTTTGTTGCAAAGTGCTTTGTCAATAGGAGTCAAAATAAAATACATTTGACTTTACAAACGGCACAGCCAATTGTCAATTTTTTTAATGGAGAATGGCTAGAATGGTTTGCTTTTATGAAATTGCTGGCTTTTTGTCATGAACGTCAGATGAGCTTTGCCGGTTTAAGAAGTTTTCATATCCAATTTCCTAATAACGAGAAAAATGAATTGGATACCTTTTTTTTGATAAATGGCGTTATGCCTATATTTGTGGAGTGCAAATCGGGTGAATTTAGGCCCTTTATTGACAAATATGTCAAACTACGCAAGAGATTGAAAATGGATAAGAAACAGTTTTTTATGCTTGTGCTTGGGTTGAGTGATGAGCAAATGCAGGGGTTAACGCGTATGTTTGATATTAGTTTTGTTAATGAAAAAACGTTTGTTGAACAGGTTTCAGTCTCTATTGTTAAGCAGGTTTCAGCCTCTATTAAATAGGCATTAAGTCAAGGTGTTGTTTCACGGCACTGGGATCGTTAAATGGGATTGATTCAAATCAATGAGTATTTTTTGATAAATACACTTAAATATTAAGGATTAAATAACGAATTGATGAGGGGAAGGAAAATATTCAAAATCATCACCACATTGTCGCCCTGATTTTCGTTCAAAATTTATTTTGCTTCGGCATGGAGTGCAAAATTTATTTTGCTTCGGCCTGGAGTGCAAAATTTATTTTGCTGCTATTGATAATGACCCTTTTTTTGTGAATGCGCCCAGTATGAACGGAAAGTCAAACTAAAGTGTGAACTCCAAATCATTTGAACTCCAATTCAAATTGAACTCAAAAAAAAATCGAACCCATCGATATGAATTTTACGATATTCTATAAATGCTATAATTAAAATTAAACCCCTTGAGGGTTAAGGCTTTTGTGTATTTTGATAATATCTGAACCAATTTTAAGGGAACATAAAATCTTATGGCGACTAATTTAGTGATTGCACAGGTGACTGATATGCACATTGGGCCGTCTAATATTTCGTTTATGGGCATTAATGTGCGTCAACAATTTCTCAATGTGTTAGCCGTTTTGGCCAAAAAACGTTTAGATTTATTGGTGTTATCGGGTGATTTGGCGGCGGCGGAGGGGGAGCCTGAAGCGTATACGTGGATAAAGGCGGCTTTGGATGATTTTCCTCATCCGTATATGGTGATGGCGGGGAATCATGATCATGTGATTCGCATGAGAAGGGTGTTTGATTTGCCTGAGAATGAGTATTCCCCGAGTATGTTGTTTTTTGCTCAGACGATAAAAGGTAAACGTTTGTTGTTTTTGGATAGTTCTCGTTATCGCGTGACGAAACCACAGATTGAGTGGTTGACGACAGAATTGGCTAAAAATAATAAACCCGTGTTGTTGTTTATACATCATCCGCCGCAGTTGTGTGGTTGTCAGTTTATGGATGATCATCATGCTTTGCAAAGTCCTGATGAGGTGTGGCAGCTTTTAGAGCAGTCACCTCAAGTTCAGCATATTTTTTGTGGACATTATCATGTTGATAAAACGGTGGTTATCAATGATAAGTTTATTCATTTGACCCCTTCGACGGTTTTTCAAATTGAGCAGAATAATCCTGAGTTTGCTATTGAGCATACTAAACCGGGTTGGCGTATCATTGATTGTAAGGGTACGCAGGTGCGGACTCGTGTTAATTATTTGTGAAAGTTAAACCTGGGCGAACACGATCGGGCAGCCCAGGAAGCCTCTATGATAATTGTTCAGATGTTGATGTAATCTGGGGTGGCGCGGTTTTTTAAGTCGGTTACGACTTTTTTGACTTCGTTGGCGGAAACGCTGCTACCGTGTATTCTCACTGGCATGCCGGTGCCGGCTGTCATGTATAACATATCGCCTTGGCCCAGTAGCATTTCTGCGCCCATTTGGCCTAGAATGGTGCGCGATTCGCTTTTATTGTTGACTTGAAATGCCATGCGGGTGGGTATGTTGGCCTTAATGAGGCCGGTAATCACATTCACTGTGAGGCGTTGTGTACATAAGATGATGTGGATGCCGGCGGCACGGGCTTTTTGTGTTAATTTGGTGATGTGTTTTTCTGCTTCTTGTTCTACAGCGTTTGTGAGTATGTCCCCGAGTTCGTTGATGATCACGATGATATAGAATAGGGGGGCATTGGTTTGCGCTTCTTCTTCTGACCAGTCTTGCTCTTGTTCTTGGAGTATGCGGGCTTGGTTGTAATCTTCAATGTTCCGGGTGTTGATACTGGCCATGAGGCGGTAACGGCGTTCCATTTCTTGAACACACCATTCTAGGGCTGGGGTGGTGTGTGCCATATCGGTCATTATGGGTACCAGTAGGTGCGGTAAGTCGCTGTAAACTGAGAAGGCGTTGTTGTCTATCAGTAATAAACGCACGGTTTCTGGTGTGGCTTTGTACAACAAACTTAAGATTAAGGTGTTGATGGCGGTTGTTTTTTCCTGCTCATCAATGCCGGCAATCAAGATATGGGGAATCCGGGTTAAATCGACTACGATGGGTTGGCCTCCGATATCTTCCCCTAATGCGACGGGTAAGGATGAGGGATGGTTTTGATATTCGGTGCTGTTGAGTAATGCGCTTAAATAGATGGCTTGGCGCTTTAAATTGGGGACTTCAATGTCAAGTATACCGGGTTGGTTTTCCGTTGTCCGCACTTTTTGAACGAGCAAGACTTTTGCTAAAGCGTCGCTGAGTTCGCTCAGATGATTGGTATTGATAGGTGTAATCGGGTGAATTTCAAATTTGGTTAATACGGGCCCTGGGTGTACGGCGTTGATTTCGATTTCAACTTGTAAGGTTTCAAAAGCTTCTTTGATCTGTTGCGAAAGCATTTTTATATTGGGAGAGGCCGCAACGTGAGGGGCCTTTTCTAACAGATTTAAGGCCGGTATGATGGGTGTTATTTCTGTAACTTTATTTACCTCTGGTGGCGTGGGTTCTGCTTCTTCTGGCGTTTCTGGGTTTTCTGACAAGGTGGAGGCTTGGGGTGTTTTGGAAATGCCAGGCAAGACGGCTTGTCGGATTTCTTGGTGTTCGTCTTGTGATTGCGGCAAGATGGCTTTATCGCGAGAAGAGACGGGTTTGACAAACTCGTCATCGTCATCGTCATAATATTCGTCATCATACTCGTCATCGTCATACTGTTCACGCTCTTTGCGCCATTCTGCACGACGTGTTTGCCAGCGTGTGTAGCCTGTTTTTGTCCATTGCAATAATTTCTTGGAGAATATTTTCAAGAGGTTTTTAGTCATTTGTACCCCTTGTTTTAGATATTCTATCAGCCAAGGCAAAAATTGCGTACTCATGTATTTTTTAACGGTGGGCCATCTTTCTAGGGTGTGATAACCTAAGGTGTCCATCAATTTCAGCCATGATAATCCGGTTAGTAAAGTGATGCCGGTGAAAAAGAGGGTGAGTAAGATTAAGGTAGCGCCGAGTCTATCGACAATTGAGACTAAACCATCGCCAATCCACATGCCTAACATGCCGCCGGCATGGGTGGGGAGTAAGGCACTTTCTGCCATAAAATGTACAATAGCGAGGCCGCAGCCGGCGCTTAATGTTAAGAGAAAGCCGATACCGGGCACAACTAAGCTTTTAGGCTCGGCTAAAATTTCACGATGGCGGCCTCGATAAATCAGCCAACCGATATAGCCAACCATGAGGGGAAATAAGTAGGCAAAGTATCCAAACATGTAAAAAAACAGGTCGGCAAACACGGCACCGACGATACCGCCTTTGTTTCTGATTTCTTCTACTGGTCCACTGCGTAACCAGCCTGGATCACCTCCATAGTAAGTGACTAATGAAGCAAATAAATACAGTGCGACAAAGCAAAAACCGATGAGAACCAGTTCGCGCAATCCATGTTTTATGGGTATTTGTTTAGCTGATGATCTAATTCTTCTATTGGGATTACGGCGGGCTTGATGGGTTGTTGGCATATTTAAATCCTCGTTATCAATTATCCGTGGGTGGGCAACGTGTTTTTGGATTGGCGATCCCCAGGTTCCACCTGGGGCTATGATCTTGCGTAGCTTCGATCCGAAGTTTCACATTTAACCCCGCCATCGTTGGCGACCTATCAGTTTGTCAAAAGTACAACGGTTAAGGGATTATTTTTATTGGGTGTGGGTATTTTAAAATGATGCGCAATACACCAATAATTATAAAAAATATTTAAAAATCAATTAATTATGTACATTTTAAACGCTTGAAAGCGCGTGGAAGGCTAGGCTCTATAACCCATTGATTTTATTGAACCGTCGTTCTTAAGTAGCCATTTCCATTGTTTCGACGCGATGCTTCGCGTCTCCGAGAAGTAGCCATTTCCATTGTAGAGACGCGATGCTTCGCGTCTCTAGCGAGGCATCGCCCCGAAACAGAGACGCGAGGCATCGCGTCTCTACTAAGAAACGCGAGGCATCGCGTCGAAACAAAAACAATTTTCAAGTTATTCAATCAATTGAATGCCGCCGCCACCGGCTTCTTTCACTTGAGACAAGGCATCGTCAATGTGAATGAGTAAGGTTTCTAATTCTGTTTCGGTGTCTAAATCGGTGTCTCCCCTGTATTCACAGGCTCCAATACTCAAACAGATTTGTAGTAATTCTCCCATAGGTGTTTTGACGGATTGCTGTTGAAGACGCTCTAAAACGATGAGGGCATTGGTATGGTTAAAGTTCCACAATACCATCATAAATCTATCGTCATTCCAACGTGCCAGCCAGTCTCCCTCGCGAATATTTTTAGCGACGATTTCAACAATCTGTGTTAGGCAAAGATCACCTAGATAGTGTCCAAAATGTTCATTGATCGTTTTAAAGTTCTCAATGTCAATTAAGGCGACTAGCATGTGTTTTTCTTCACGACGGGCACGCGCTATATCTTGGCGCAAACGTTCTTCACCGGCTAGACGATTGAGTAAGCCTGTCAATGGATCGACTGTGGCGGAAGTATCAAATGAATGTTTGAGTAAATCTAATTTATCAATGGTATATTGAACTTCTGTCATGAGTTGACCGACACAATCACCTAAATAGGTTGGGAGTTTAGGCTTTTGTTCGTTATGGAGATATTGGTGTAGTGCCCTTGCTGTCAAGGTGATGGGGTAAAGTAGCCAATACAATAAAAAAAAGCTCGTTATCGTTCCAACCACTGTGGCAAGTAAAATGATAACAAACAGGCCAATATGATCATTGAAACTTAACGAGGAAATGATAAAAAGAGAGACACTTAACGTGAGTAAGGGCATGATCATGCCAATAAAGGCAATGGCCATGATTTTAAGGGGATAGCTATTTTTTAGCAGTGGCACACGAGAGAGTGCTAAATAAAATTTAAATTGATTGCTGTTCATTATTTGATTTTTTGAAAATCTCCCCAACCTCCCTTTTTCAAAGCAGATTGGTTATAAAGGCGTATTCTTCGCAAACAAACCTTACTATTTGAATTAAGTTATTAAGTTATTTTGTTTAAATTCTGTCAGTACAATACCAAGATGGCCTGTTT